>Ga0307517_10000233_pt1 | contig 94075 bp, 38 predicted proteins | sample 23_EM_MG_FD_194515 | JGI IMG/M metagenome (GOLD analysis project Ga0307517, IMG submission 194515) | Populus trichocarpa ectomycorrhiza microbial communities from riparian zone in the Pacific Northwest, United States - 23_EM | ecosystem: Host-associated > Plants > Roots > Unclassified | place...
AATATTAAATTTATATAATTTAGTGCTTTATTATGATCTTGATAGAATGATATTAAAAATAAAAAAAATGAAAATAATTTATTTTAATACGTGTGTGTATATATATATATATATATATTTTTTTTTTTAAAAAAAAAAAAAAGTTATTTGAAGATATGCTCTCGCACCACCAGGATCAGATGCAACCTTGAGACAGCAGTACAAGAAAGGGAAAGGAGCAGGGACCTAGGAAGTAGGGGTTTTCGAAGGACAATGGGCTCTTTATTCTAGCTAGAGCAGGGCCGGCCACTTGTTGCTTTGCTGTCATTACTTCAATAAGCAGATGAGTGGTGGCAGTCGAAGATCAAATCCTCCTGCTGCTGATTGGGTGAGCTAAAGCTGATAGATCCTCCCACAACTCTACTCTACTCTACTCGGTGGATCGAGTCATCTCCGACGTGCCCTTAGCACATATGACGGCAGGTGCTCGAGGGGGGGCAAAGCACGCACATACATACATACTAGTGATGATGTTGCTAGGACGACGAAGAGAGTGATGGTGCTGCTATGAAAGCAACGTGTCAATTAATGGTGGCTGTCAATATATATATGGTCATGGACACAGGACACTCATAAACCAAACAACACGTGCTCACACAGTTCCGAGCCTGGTGGCTGGCTACAACCTGGGGGTCCACTGAAACACTGCCGAATCCCTTCACTGGTTCTGCACCGGTCCACGTGGACAAATACCATTTCACTACCGGGGTCGGGAAGATATATAATAAATCAATAAATAAATAAAATGAACAGTATTCCCATCCTCGTGCTCTCTCGCATCTAATTTCATCACCTTGTACGCTAAGTTCGGCCTCTGTTCTATCCCTAATTAATTCATTAATCCTGTGACGAAGATTTAGGCCTCCTCTTGGGTCAATGCCTTGTCAATAATAATAATATATAGTATGTAATTAATATCGATTGAGATGCAGGTTAAATGAAAATACGAATCAGTATGTATGATGATATATGGTTGAATAAGAAAAATTCAATTCTAATATATTAAATTGATCTTGGTTTGCTTGATAAGTTATCCCACTTCAATCCTTCTCTCCCCCCCCCCCCCTTTTTAGTTTTAGCAAACAACACTCTCTCCTTTTCTTTTCCTTTTTAATTTTAGGGTTTGGTGGCCCTACACCCATATCTAAATCAAATTTAGTGGACTAAGCTAGCTAGGTGCTGTTCGTGATGATAGATTACAACACATCTAGTTCAATGGCGCCGATCCTGACCCCATTAGGAGAGATCATGGCTGTGGTGTCTGGTAGAGAGGGCAGCAGCAGAGATAATCTGATTGATTACCATAATCAAAGCAAAGAGGTTCAGCTTAGATTTGGTTCATGGAGAACTAATCATGAAGTTAATCCATGAGCGGAGATCTCAAGGTGAGATGTAATTCACCTTTAGACTCCTTTTTGGCTTTAATAATTAGGGCAATCCTCTCAACATGATAAGAGAGAGCAATATCACATATGGATGAATTTTAAATAAAGTAAAACCAAATGTCATTCTCTTACATTATTGGAGTGCCAAGATCACATCCTCCACTGCCACACAAGAGTCCGAACCCAGCACGAAGGCCATTTGAGCTATCATGCCTAAAGTCAATGGCTTTATTAATCCTCCAAGGCATGATTTTCAAAACCTTGATGGCTTTATTTATCCTCCGGAGGCATAATTTTCAAAACCCTATTATTGAAGGGGCCCTCCCTCGGTTTAATATATATTATAATGATGTAGATATGCTGCTGCTGCTGCTGCTGCTTTCCATTATGAAAACAAACATAAAAAGCCCACAACTCCTATTGCAGGATAGCATATTATAATAATATAAACAAGATGATATGTTGCTGTTGGTGTTCATATGTTTAACCTGCTTTTTTTTTATAAATTTCTTTGAAAAACAACCATGAAAAATACAGGAGCACCGCAGCTTTCAAATCCTAACAAGAAGAACCTACCCTAATTGCCCAAATCACCTGCCCTCCTTGTACTCATAAACAATTTAACCTACATGTGTGCGTGTGTGTAGCAGCTAGCTAGTCCTATTGGTATCAGTTTTTGTGTAATGTAACTAAAGTTATCATTCGCTACTTTTTATTATAATAAGAAATCTGTGGCAATATTCAAGCTTAACCCAATATTTAAATCTCAATCGTAAAGGACAACGTTCTTCTTTGTGAAGTTGAATACCGTGGAAAAGTTCGGTGTGTTTTAAGGAGTTTTTTTCTTTTGTTATTTCTCACTTGTGTTTAAATAAAGATCGTATGGAATATTATAATCATCGTTGGTAACTTTTTTTTAGTTTTTAATAAGATAATTTCATCCAGATATTTTCTTAGATAGGTCATGGTATAATCAGATAATAAATATTAATATATCTATGAGATCTTTTTTTTCCTTCTTTCCTTTGAAATTTGTGCCCGTTTATTCTAACAATTTTGTTAAAAGTGATTTTCTCAATCTCGACTTCTTACAAAGCCACCATTAGAACCAAAGTGTGTTATTTTATTAATTTTATAAAAAATCAAAAAAGTAAAGAAAAGAACATAGAAGGTCATAAAAAAAAAAAAGGAATAAGAATATTGAATTCTAACAGTAGTTAAAGGAAGGAAGGAAGGAAGAACCAGAAATAGAGAGGTTAAACTTTAAAAGCTGAACAAGCACAAGGTTTGTTGTTTATTTTTATCTCTGTCCCCTGCCATCTCTGCCAGCCTTTCGCGTCTTCTGCGTCCACTTGCCCTCTCTGTCTCTTGCGATTTTGAGTTCTTTTCTTGGAGCTCAAATTTTTAAACATACAATCTTGTGGTAACTTCTATAATTGTCCCAGGGGTATGATATGATTTGCACAGCTAAGTTCTCTCATTTTTAATGCATTTGGATTAGTGTAACTTTTTACTAGTTCGAGGAGCTCAGTTTTTCTAAAAATTCTCTTCCTTTTCTACTTATTTGCGTTCCAGTTCATTGGTTGGTTCCTAGGTAGGGAGTGTCTTGAGCTGTTCTTCAAGTTTCCAGTGTATTACTCCCTTTTGGGGTTTTTCTTTTCATGTGGACTGATAAAGTTAATTAATTTCCAAAATCTGATCTGGGTTTTTGTTGGTTTCAAATTTAATGATTAAAGAAGTGGAAAAGATCATTTCTTTAATCTAAAATATGCTTAAAATAGCTTAATTTGGAGGGTTTTTGAATCTTTGAGAGAGCCATTAAAAAATAGGTTTTTTGACTGCTACTTTATGTGAAACTGTTGGTTAATTTATAGTTTGTTTGTTTATTTATATATCTAACTCACTGGTGTTAAGGACGTTAGAATAAAAGAACGATTATTTTCTGTTCTGTCAAATTATGTAACTGAAAAAAAGTAGCACTCTTTTCTTTTATTTCTTTTGTGAGTTGCATACAAACTGGGATTATCTTGTACTCATGGGGGTTCTTGTCAAGCTTTTCATGTCTTGAAACTCTTGTCGGCTCCATATAGTTTTTGGGTTCTTTGAGCTTGTGCTGGAGTTCAAGAGAGGTTTCCAAAAAGTGCCGGAAATGGCCAAATAATTGAACTTTGAGGGCATTTCTTACTGAGCAGAAGCGTTGCTAACCAACAACCTTCACCATGCCTTTGTCTGAGCTCCTATACCGAATGGCTAAGGGAAAAACTGATTCTTCTCAAGAGAAGAATCCTGCTTGTTCAACTGATCTGTCTTTTGTGTAAGTTTCAATTTAACTTATTTATTTAGCTTCTTTATCTTGGATTAGTGGATCATCTCTACATTGAAATGTTTTCTTTCTGGTTTCCTTTCGTTTCTTGTGTCTTTTGGTATCCTTTAAAGCAGACCTGAGAATGATTTTGGTGAGCTAATATGGGAAAATGGTCAGATTCAATACAGTAGAGCTAGAAAGATACAAACTTGTAACAGCTTACCTCCCAAGATTAGAGATAAAGACATAGGAAATGGCACCAATACTAAAACAGGTAAGTTTGGAACGATGGAGTCTACACTGAATGAACTCCTTGCGGTTCCTGCTGTTGAAGTGAGGGCGAATCAAGATGATGACATGGTACCTTGGCTGAATTATCCATTGGATGAACCTCTGCAACATGATTATTGTTCTGATTTTTTGCCCGAATTATCGGGGGTTACTGTAAATGAACACTCCTCCCAGAGTAATTTTCCATCGTTTGATAAAAGAAGTTGTAACCAGTCAATTACGGACTCCCATACTGTTTCGGTACACAATGGTTTGAACTTAGAGCAAGGAGATGTGGTGATGAATTCTTCAGCAGGAGATATTGATGCTAAGAGGCCTAGAACCAGTGCTAGTCAGTTATATCCGTCATCTTCTGAGCAATGCAAAACATCATTTCCGTTTTTTAGATCCAGGGATTCAACTAAAAAAGATGATAGTACAAGCAATGCTGTCCACCATGTCATTGCACCAGATTCTATTCGAGCTCCAACATCAGGAGGTGGTTTTCCCAGCATAAAGATGCAGAAGCAAGTTCCAGCACCATCCCCTATCAACTCCAGTTTAATTAATTTCTCTCACTTTGCAAGACCAGCTGCTCTTGTAAAAGCTAATCTTCAGAACGTTGGCATGAGAGCTAGTTCTGGAACTTCAAGCATGGAAAGAATGCAAAATAAAGATAAGGGCTCAATTGGTTTACCAAAGGAAACGGACTCCCATTGCCGTCCTAATATGATGTCATCCAAGGTTGAGGTTAAACCAACAGAGGTTAAGCCTGCTGAAGGATCTGTTCCTGCTGAGCTACCTGAGGAAATGAGCCAAGAAGGTGACTCTAAAAGCGATAGAAACTGTCATCAAAATTTTGGTGAAAGTGCAATTAAAGGATTAGAAGATGTTGAAAAGACTACAGAACCTCTGGTTGCTTCTTCTTCTGTTGGTTCGGGCAATAGCGCAGAGAGACCTTCTGACGATCCAACTGAGAATCTGAAGAGAAAACATCGTGATACTGAGGAGTCTGAAGGTCCTAGTGAAGTGAGTTTCATACATAGGTTTCACATATTTTCAATGTTTTTTGCTCTTCCGAGACTATATCTCCTTCTTCCATGAACCAAGGAAATAATCTATGTGCAGGATGCTGAAGAAGAATCAGTAGGTGCAAAAAAACCAGCTTCTGCTCGAGCAGGTAATGGGTCCAAGAGAGGTCGGGCAGCAGAAGTTCATAACTTATCTGAAAGGGTGGGCAAGAACATTCCAACATTTCTTTAGAATTGCTTTTGATGTTTTCTTTGGCAGCTATGAATTATTGTATCTTGATTGGTTTTCATTTGGAATTGAATAAACAGAGGCGAAGGGATAGGATCAATGAGAAGATGCGAGCCCTACAAGAACTCATACCAAACTGCAATAAGGTTGGATATTCATATTTATGTTTCTCAGTGAATTTTCTCCACGATCTTATGAAAATGAGGTTTTCTATAAAATTCAAGGATTCAAACATACACCAAGGCTTGGGAGTTAAACCTACACCAAACCTTGGCCTGATTGAAATCTAATTAATTCTTTTAAGTTTGTTCATGTTTATTGAAGTTCCAAAACTATAAATGAAGCTTATCCATTCCAGGTTCTAGAGTTTTATGTTAGTCTAAGCTTTCCTTGAATTTCTTAAGTTGAACTTGTTGCTGTTATCCAGGAAATTTTAATGGAGTTTGAGTGAAGCCAAGTAATTAAGTGTAGATAATTTCATGTGCATCTTTGCTTTGGTTGACTTTGATGTTTTTGCATTATAAGGTGGATAAAGCTTCAATGCTTGATGAGGCCATTGAATATTTAAAGACTCTTCAGCTTCAAGTACAAGTAAATTCTGCCCTTTCTTCTCAAAGTTTATTTAATAACTTCTTGAGTTGGATAATCAAATGACTTTTTTGGATCACTCGCCACCTTTATGCAGATTATGTCAATGGGAGCTGGAATGTACATGCCATCAATGATGTTACCTCCTGGAATGCCTCACATGCATGCAGCTCATATGGGGCAGTTCTTACCCATGGGTGTTGGAATGGGAATGGGTTTCCGGATGGGTATGCCTGACATGAATGGTGGATATTCTGGTTGCCCTATGTATCAAGTACCTCCTATGCATGGAGCACATTTCCCTGGCTCGCAAATGTCAGGGCCTAGTGCTTTGCACGGGATGGGAGGACCTAGTCTTCAGATGTTTGGGCTTTCTGGTCAAGGACTTCCAATGTCATTTCCTCGTGCACCCTTAATGCCAATGTCTGGAGGGCCTCCTCCGAAAACAAACAGGGAACCAAATGCTTGTGGGGTGGTAGGTCCTATGGATAATTTGGATTCAGCTACAGCCTCTAGTTCAAAGGATGCAATTCAGAATATCAACTCGCAAGTGATGCAGAACAATGTTGCCAATAGGTCAATGAATCAGACCTCTAGTCAGGTTTGTTACTTAACCAAGCTGCGTTTTTCTATGAGAATGAAAAGCTCAGTATTGAAGATGGCTAAATGGATTTTGATTTCATTATGATGCATGATGTGTGTTTTCCTTTCAGCAAGTGCCAATTCATGGCTCATCTTCACTCCCAAGAGAAAGAAAGCATTAGCTATAGGTGCACACATGAATTCCATCTAAAAGTAGCATTATGGAAAATTGCAAGTATGACATTCATATAAGCATGAAACAAGTAAATTCTCCATATACAATCCTATTTTTGTCTTTAAAGATGTAGCTCTTCACCCATCATCCCATGAAAATGAAAATTATGCTGATCACTCTAATTAATTTTCATTCGTGAAGGATATTCCCAAGGAAAACATTTTTTACTGAAATTCGCAAGGAAGAACTTAATTACAACTCTCCAAACAGCCTTTTCTTCCAATGAATATCAAACTGTAGTTTTCATCTCTCCAATTTATGTTCAAAGATTGTGGGCATGTTTCAAATAGTAGACGTCATTTAGAGTTCCATGTTCTTAACCTCCCTACTAGCCAAGAAGGCCGAGAAAAATATACAAGTGCAATAGCAAAGAAATATTATGCAGATACTTGAATATTTTTTTGTTAAGTGGAAGAGGTCATAGCCACAGAAAATTATGCATTTAGCTTGTCTGAAGGAATGTAAATTTGGGCACGATATCCTATTGAATTCATTATATGTTAATTTTCATAGTTGGGGTAACCTTTCAGAAAACTGAGTTCTGCAATTGAATTACCTCTGAACCTGAATCTAAAATTAGTTACATCATCCGTGATGCCAGTGCCAAGCAACAAATGAATGTTTTGAACAGCCTGCTTTTGCGCAAAATAATGGTGAAGGCTCAGAAGTTGCTGAAAGTGGAGTGTTGAAGTCAGCTGGTGGAACTGACATCACACCTAGTAGAGCAACTGGTGAGTATTCGTCTATGATGGTTGGCTGTACTTAACATTGTTGTGAGATCTACTTAATCTGGTTTGTAGAGATAAAAGATTTTTGTCAACTTGAATTTGCTGCAGGTTGTGACTGATTGATAGGTCTGATGCTTTGTCATTGGAGAGGTGAATCACCTTTGCTTCATATCAACGTTGAACCTATTATTGTACGCGGTAAATCTGTGGGATACTGGGGGCACATATGAATATGTGTAAAGGTTCCATGGTTTAATGAAGTCGAGCTCTTACAATAATTATTGGAGTTCTAATTTCAGGGAAGTAGAATTACAATTGCACAGATTTTGGTATGTTGAGGAAACTCAAGAACGGTCTTACTTGCATCTGTATGTATATTTACTTACACAACCTGAGCAAATAATAATGCACTGTCTAGGAGCAAGCCAACTCAAGAAATATGTATTTGAAAGTTTGTTGTGGTAGATCTCTCATACAAATTCTTTGAACTAATGAAAAAATACTTAATTTTCCAGTACCTCTCTCACTCCCCCTATCATTTCACTGTGAGCATGCACAAAGAATAGCTAGCAATAAGATGGAAAATGTGATTAGGGTTTTGCAAATGGTTTGTTTGATTTATTCAGTTCGATTTTTCTTAAATTGAACTGAACCAAATTGATGAAAAAAACTGAATTGTGTAAACCTAGATGTTCCGGTTCGGTTTATAGTCCCCACCCCCTCATCTGAATCTGAATAGCAGGCATTTTAACATCTTTCATTTTCTGGCATCTCTACATCATAGTGGACTCATGAATCTTCAATATCTTTGTTCTTCGTAGTGACTGGTGTTTCGATGTCAGCTTCAGTGAGACACGTCTCACCACGCATAAAATGTGCAGAGTCTCATTAGCTCTTGAATGAGCTAGAACCAGTTCTAAGTCCTCTGCTCAAAATCCTGAAAAGCCAATTTAAATGGGGAGACAACCATTGGTATTTACCTAGCTGGAGGTTCTCACTCGATGTTTCATCCTCCCTTGCCTCCATTTCTTCCTTTTCTTTCAGTTTCTTGGTAAAAAAGGGTGATGGAATTTTGCCTAAAGAGAAGTGAATCTATTCCACTAGTTGGCATGTGTAAAAGTTACAAAAGAATCCAAACCATTATTTAATCAAATACGCAAATCAATCTTATCAATGAGTACATAATTTTGATGAGATAGTATTGTTGACAACACTAACATAAATTTGACTGAAAAGCTCTTTTCTACTCATCAAACCCAACAACACACCAATCACCAGCACACTATCATATACCATTACATACAACTGAATGAATAGAGAAAACAAATGGAAGAAAATGCCTTTTTACACACCTATATACTTCACAATGCAAGATTTCATATCTCTGTAAGTATATGCAAGCTTTGTCATTAAGATCCCTTCAATTATTGACTTTAACATCACCCTTGCTATCAGAGGAGACGGTTTTTGGAGTTGGGGATTTCCCGATAATAGCTTTCTTTGCCTTTACAAGTGATTGCTTTACCCTTGTTAAAATGTTGTTTGAATGCTTTTGAGTAGGCTTGGCTGGAACTTCTCTTGGCAGATCCTGTGATTCTTTTGCGTCTTCAGCATCCTGGGTAGAATACTCTAAATTCTGCGTGTCAGATTTGGCAATCTCGTCAACCTTTTCCTGCTCAGAGTTCTCTTCGTTGGTTTTTGCAGTTTCTTCTTCTTCTTTTGCTTCTGACACAGAATCTTGGGATTCTTTGACTGGTTCACTGACAACTGTAGTGGCTTCATCCAGCTTTCCCTCTATGGTCCCATCTTTGTGGGTTTCATCTATTGCAGGTATCTCCTCTTTCTTGTTTTCTAAAGCTGGTTCAACACTTTCAACTGTTTTCTCTCCCTCAAACGATTTTTCAGTGATTTTGGCGTTTGAAGCAGCATTGCTGACCTCTTCCACTTTGATGGGCTGAGCTAGTTCCTCTTTTACTGTATCACTTGCTATTTTCTCGCCCTCTGCTTTTATTGTCCTTGCCTCTTTCTCTTCTCTACCCTTTTCCGCTTCTACCACAATCTCTTTCAATGACGCTTCAGCCAAATCAGTCCCTTCAGCCTCTGGACCAGCTTTTTGTATGATTTCAGGAAGAGAAGATTTTCCTCCATCCTCTTTAATCTCAGCTTGAGCTACCTGAGTGATTGCAGCAACTTGTCCTCGCTTTTCATCTGTTGACTTAATCTCAACCTGTTCACTAACTTCATATTGTCCCTCAGGTTTCACCTCAACTTCATGTTCCTCTGTTTTTTCATCTAGTTTGGAGACTTCAGATTGTTCCTCCAGTTTCACCTCAGTCTCAGGAATCACTGATTCTGGTTTTTCAATTTGTTCAGCGACTTCAGATTGTTCTGCCTGTTTTCTGATTACAGATTGTCCGTCAGGTTTCACCTCAACTTCTTGTTCCTCTGTTTTTTCATCTAGTTTGGTGAGTTCAGATTGTCCCTCTAGTTTCACCTCAGTCACAGGAATCACTGATTCTGGTTTTTCAATTTGTTCAGCGGTTTCAGATTGTTCCACCTGTTCTCTGATTATAGATTGTCCCTCAGGTTTCACCTCAACTTCATGTTCTTCTGTTTTTTCATCTAGTTTGGTGACTTCAGATTGTTCCTCCAGTTTCACCTCAATCTCAGGAATCACTGATTCTGGTTTTTCAATTTGTTCAGCGACTTCAGATTGTTCCACCTGTTCTCTAATTACAGATTGTCCCTCAGGTTTCACCTCAACTTCATGTTCTTCTGTTTTTTCATGTAGTTTGGTGACTTCAGATTGTTCCTCCAGTTTCACCTCAATCTCGGGAATCACTAATTCTGGTTTTTTAATTTGTTCAGCGACTTCAGATTGTTCCACCTGTTTTCTGATTACAAATTGTCCCTCGGGTTTCACCTCAACTTCTTGTTCCTTTGTTTTTTCATCTAGTTTGGTGACTTCAGATTGTTCCTCCAGTTTCACCTCAGTCTCAGGAACCACTGATTCTGGTTTTTCAATTTGTTGAGTGACTTCAGATTGTTCCTCTTGTTTAACCTCAACTTCAAGAACTACTGGTTCAGGTTTATCAGCTTCAGGAATTACTGGTTGTGGTTTATCAACTCCAGGCACTGCTACTAGATCATCAATATCTTTTAATGGAACTGCTTCTGATTCTTTGATTGGATGAACTTCCGATGAATCCTGTGTTTCCTTAATTGCCTCAACAGATTGTTCGTCGGTTTTTTCTACATGTTCAGTGACTTCAGACTCTAGTTTCACTTCCCTGAGTTCAGGAACTATTGTTCCTACTTTATCAGCTTCTTTAAACAATTCTTGTGAGTCGTCAATATCTTTTACTTGAACTGCTTCCAATTCTTTGGTAGGAAGAGCTTCCACTGGCTCCTGTGTTTCGGCAATTACTTCAACTGATTTTTCTTTGGGTTCAACTTTAATGACTTCGGATTGTTCTTCTGATTCTGGCTTATCATCTTCTTTGGACACTAGTTGTGAATCTTCACTATCTTTTACCGCAACTGCTTCTGATTTGACAGGAAGAACTTCCAAAGGTTCCTTTGGTTGCTTAGTTGCTGCTTCTGTTTTTGGCTCTTCAACTTGTTTACCAACTTCTGATTGCTCCTCTAGTTTCACTTCAACTTCAGGAATTATTGATTCCACTTTGTCAACTTCTTTAGACACTGCTGAATCTTCACTGTCTTTTGCCTCAATTGGTTCGGACTCTTTGATAGGAAGAACTTTTGATGGCTCCTCTGTTTTTGCAATAGCTTCATCTAGTGATACTGGAACATCAACCATCTTTGGTTTTTCCTGTAGCAATTCCTCCACGGATGTTGATAATTGTTGCTCTTCTGCTTCTTTCAAAACAGAATGTATAGCTGGAGCAACTGGTTCGCCATTAACAACATCGGCCACCAGAGCCGGAACACTAGGTGTGTGTGAGTCAGAAATAGAATCCTTTTCCAACTCTTTTTTATCATCTACTGGAACATTGATAGCAGGAACACCATCAATCTTCTTAACCACAACTGCTGGAGGCTCGACCTCCTTATCTTCCACTGCTTCTGATTTATCTAACAGGGTTGGTTGACTTGCTAGTTCATTAGGTTGGAGGTCTTCTTCTTCAGGTTTCCCGGCTAGGGAAACAGTTTCAGGTTCTACAGGCTTTACTTCTTCGGTCACCTTGTTCTCAATTGACTGCAAGAAATGAACTAGAAAATTAAATAGGAACATTCTTATATATTTTAAAAGCAAAAAAAAGAGAGAGTAGAAACTATCGTGTAGATGCACAAGTAAAAAGATGGCGAAAACTGTAATCAAATATGAAGAAATTGAAATAAAGATGTCATGCACTGCTACGTAAACTTATTAAAGCACTGCAAATATTATATCTCTATCTCCCTCATTGACCATGGCATCTAGATATAGATATTGTAAGTTGAAATTCTTAAATAATGATATGAATATCCTGTCCCCATCGCAAACCGGGAAAAGGAGGTTCCTTGCTGGTTTAAAAGAGCCTTGATGGCAGAACCAAGCAAGTGACAAGCTGAGACAAGTGCAGAAGGGAGCCACCATGTTAGAGAATTCATATCCTACTCGACAGCTTATGCAATAAGATGGGGCAGGACTACTACCTTCCATTATAATTTTGGTATTTTATTGCCATGAGATTAATTTTCTTAAAATGAAATATCTTATATATTCTTAAACTAGCAACTTTAGAGTGACAGTAGCTTTGAACAGATTTCAGAAGATGGTACTGTATGTTCCAACTCAACTTAAGACTTATGATTGATATATAAAAGAAAGCTATCATTTATTTTCCAGAGAATTATGAAAGGGGGGGCACATTCAAAAAGAGATTTTCTTCTTCTTCTTTTTTCTGTCCTGTCAACTACAGACACTTCTCAAAGCTTCTGATACAGTAGTAAATAGAGTGAGACATGCATCTAAAACTACCCTTATTCAATCGTTCATGGATGATATCTAAAAGCAATCAGAAGTCTTTTGATTACCCATACAGTCAGATAAGCTAAACCTATGATCATGTAAAACGTTCATGGAAGTCCAGGGGTAACAAAGAAGGTAACAAAACGCTACATGGATCTTACTGAAACATCAAAGATCATATCGTTATGGTAAGTCTGAAAAGTAAAAATATGGGAAAGAATAAAAGAATCCCATGAAGTATATATGTTTGATCAAGTATAACAGTATTTGAGGGAATGAATAGTTTGATCAGAATTAAAGATAGGCAAGATGATGATATAAATACCTCATGATCAGAAGTAGGAGTTTGATGTGATGGTGCAGTCTCAGTAGCCATGAGGATTGCTAGATGCAGAGAAGAGAGATCCTTTCAAAATTAAGTTGATGATAAGTGATTCTGTGTATTAAGTGAAAAAAAGAAAAGGAAAGGAAAGACAGTGGCCGTTGGCAAATAATCAAAAAACTAAAAAAAGTGTAACAGCAACAGCAGCAGCAAAGGAGAAAAAGAGTAGTGTATGACAGACTGTATATCACATGATCAATCCAAAATGAATGATTAGGATTCCATTTAAATTTATATCTTGAAAGCAAAAGAAAACAAAGAAGAATGGGTTGGATTGGATAATTAAAGTAATTAAAGCATTTTTCTTTTGGGGTAGCAGACAAAGTTCAAGGGGGACCAGATCCCTTCCTCCCCAAAGAAATGCTTTTCATTTTTGCTAGCTGTTAACTGTCTAAAGTCTTTCTTGAGAATAATGCAGGTGGTGATGTGCTTTCATCTGGGCCTGAACTCTGTAGTTATTTGGACTCAACATTCAAAATGTAAAGTATCCCAAAAGTCCACATGAAGAATTAAAGGTCTAGTTTTCGGTATCAAGTCGTGCTTCTGTGTTGAATGGTTGGGTAGGGCTGTTGAGCACTTGAGTAGTGTGAAGGAAAGTGAGCTTGAAATTGGCCCAAACAGAAACATGGATTTGAAGATATTGGTAGAGGTAATGTGTCAGCTTCTGTATTGGTGTTTTTTTGGATGAATTTTCTGCTTTTTGTGTGGAACTGATTAGACAAGTATAATCAAAATCTGTTAAGTATGCTCCAATTAAACCTCCCCAACACACTCATCCCGCATTAAAATGCCAAGCAATACAGCCTCCTCAGAATGAAAAGTAATGATGTAAATGTGGCAAGAAAGTTGACTATGATTTCCCACTACAAAGCTAAAAGCAAACATCTAATTATGCTAATATGGGACAAGCTCAACCAGACAAAGGCTTTTATATATATATATATATATAATTTCATTGGAGCAAAGGCCTTGAGGCTTTTTGATAATTGATGATGTTCCCTTCTAAATAAAGTCAATTTCCACTATAATCTTGTCTTGCTGGGCCTTACCTTCATCCCTTTAAGTTGAAAATCAAATGCTATTACTGTTACTGATCTTTTCCTTACAGAATATGCTTTGATTACATGCTGTGAATGTCATTTGGACACCACTGTTTAGCTCAGTGATGAATGCTAATGAGATCTTAAGGTTCCATTTACGGTAAGCAACCTAATGATAGCAAGCTTCATGTTTCTCTTGTCATCATTTGTTGCTGTGATAAGACTAAAGCTGATCAAAAGTTTAGTTGCTTAGTTAACTGCAAAACTTATTAGATATCCATGTGCTTATGTTTCCAACTAATTCTTAATGGGCCAATCAAGAATAATACTTCATGATAATGATATTCTACTAAGGTCATCTCAAAAGGACCCCCCCCCCCCGGCCATTCAATCCTCTTAGTTTTTAACATGTTTCAGGCAAAGCTATGTGTGATGTTTCCTTCAGATTGTTATCTGATAGTAATATTTGTAATCTCTTGTCAAAAGGCACTTCATAATTAATCTCTTGGTTAAAAAGGTGCAGATAGGAGAATTTTATAGCAACCAAGCAAAGATAAGCCTTCTTCTCAGATAATACAGCTGTGGTGCTACTCCATTAGCAACTGTAGCCTCTATTAAAAAGTTGCAGGATTAGGATAGCCCCATGCATGGATTTTCTTTCTGTCCTTGGTTAAATCAGAAAGATGCTGATGCTAGTGAAGTTTTTAAAGATGATTATGTAATGCAACTATTTTCCTAGGTTTGGTGTTGGAAATTTTTTTCTCAGAAAAGCTTATAAGTAATGAAGATAATCATATTGGTCAGGACTGTGATGAGTGTAATTCCATTATTAAAGTAACAGTTGATCTTTCTTGTCAATTAGCTGTCTGTCTCAGAATCAGCTTAGAAACAGATGACTTACAGTTTAATGAGGAAAGGGCTCTCCATTTCCAAGGGCATATGGATTGTGCGCCCCCCCCCCCATTTCAAATAACCATTCGATTATTATCTTCAAAATCTTTCTTTCTCTTGATGAATTTTAATTGGCTTATTTCCCAGCAATGCTACACTGAAGTAGGCCACTATGCTTGCTAATTATGGCTTTGTTTTACCAAATTTTTGTTATGATTTACACTTGTTTAAATTATGAAAATTGTTCAAGCCTCCACCACATGGTGCCTTGAACTCAGTAACTAAAGGTTCAAAGACTAGTAATCTGTTGACAAGACATTGACTTCTTTCTGCGGGCCTAAAGTTAGCAGCAATTTGACGAATTCGCCGAGCAGAAGATCTGTGTGAGATGAATGCATCTTGTTTTGAACAAAGCAATATTGATATCAATCTTCGATAATTTTCATAAAGAAGGAACGAGGAACATCTTATGGTAGCTTAATAATCAACCATACATTGTACACTGCTTTAGCAGTGAAGATATTGCAGATTAATTGATCAATCCTTTTACTCTGCCGAAATGCTTCAGTGTTGTGCTTTGTACATGGAATGAAACCTATTTATTTGTAGACCGGTCCTACAAAAGTTGACATCACATACACTTATTTGTGAAGTCCCACACCTGTCTCCTGTAAGATTCCTAATTAATGTGTTCATTCAAAAGATAAACTCCAGGGACCAAAGGGCACCATTGAGGAAGGGTTCAAGAGCTCAAAGGAACCTTAACACAGCAACTTGTGAGACAATTACACATCAAAACTTATGAGCTGATTTTTGGATTACATTATCCACTGTTGTCTATTGTATGGCTGTAATTACAATACATATTTCAATACTTCTGTTCTACTTCTTGTCGTCGGTGGCCGTAGATGGATTGCAGTAATTAACATCAACAACACCTTTTTTTTTTTTTTATCTCAAGTACTCATCTGAAGCCTTTAACAAAAAGATTAAAAAAAATAAAAATCTTATCTGATCCAGCCTAGCTAGCAGAAAGCCGAAAACATGGTTATTAATACCAATGAATTATTATACAAAACTAGATAATGGAACAGTTATGTGCCTGGTGAAAGTAAGTTGGTAAACCTTATTTTTTATAATTGTCATTCCTATAGCTAATCATTCGAAAATAAGGATTCTCGTGATGTTCTAAAAAATCCAAGTAATTTTAAAACAATGCTTATATCTTGGATAATCGGTTAATTTTTTTATTCTAGTAATTTGATTTATTCTCTCTAACTAAGGTGGCTGGTGCCTATGCCTGGTGCTTGATATTTGGTAAGCCAAGGTGGTCGGTGGTTGATATCTGTAAAATATTTCCTTTGGTAAATTTAAAGACTCTCCAATACTTAAGTAAATATCATTTTCAAAGAAAAACTGCAATAATCTTTTTGAAAGATAGACTTTGAAAATATATATACTAAAAATATTCAAAATGATGAGATTGTGAACCCCCCCTCCTTATAAGGATTCAATACGTCTTTATAGCCTATGATTCTTTTCTATTGATGGAGAGGAATAAAAAGTCATATTTTCTTGATAGAATTAAAAATCTCTTATGTGTCAAAGAGGAAAATATCTGACTTTCTAGATGGAAAATATCTCTAACTCATCATAATCTTGTTGTCCAAAATGGAGCCTAACAAGATTACCAGAGCTACATGTATATAGCCTCAGCGTTTGGCTGAGCTCAAGGATGATAGGTTTGGCAGCTTACCAGACCTGTATATGTTTTGTCTCAACACTTGGCTGAGCCTAAGGATGCTTGGCCTGACATCTCGCCAAATTTGTATATGTTTAGGCTTAGTGCTTGGATGAGCTCTAAGATGCTGGGTCTAACAGCTCATCAGACTTGTATATGTTTGAGCTCAGCACTTGGTAGATCTCAAAGGTGGCTGAGCCCGAGATTATCGGGTCTGGCAACTCGCCAGACCCATATATATTTGGGTTCAACATTTGGCTAAGCCCAGAGTTGCTGGGTCTAGCAACTCGCTCGACCCATATACATTTGATTGAGCCCAAGGATGTTGGGTTATCACTTTGCTTTTGGTTTCTTTAAATGAAAATTCAGGTAAAAATAAAACATGTTAATCCATCAGTAGCCCCCCAAATTTTTGTATATTTAATACACAAAGATTTTGAAAGTTTATCAGTAGTAAATAAGTATTTTTACCTTCTCCATAAAATTTGTCTAACTCGGCCAGGTGGCCCGTTTTTATTAAAGGAGGTGTCCCTTAAGAAACAAAATGACGGCTTGCATTTAATACAGTAATTGAATGGATTTCTAATGATTTGAGATGACATCAAAGGTCATTCATCTAATAATGTGGGTGAAAAGTTATTTTCTTTATTACCCTAGTCGTTCATACTCCCAACTTTTCTTTTTCTTTTACTCTTTGTAACTTCTAAGAAACAGTTTTGTGAAAAAATCTTGAGTCAATGTCACTCTAATCTGAGAAGAAAATTGTCACCTAAGGTATTTCCCACCAGAAACTTCTTTTTTTCTTCTTTAGTTTGAATAGAGAAATGGACTCAAAAAAAGTCAAATTTATCCCTAAAGTAGGGATGTTATCGTCTCTGATGAGAAGTTTAAGTTCCAACTTGAGACTGGAAGAAACGACAAGGAGCAAGGGTCTATCAAATTGGACCCCAGAACTAAAGGGGGTGGCACCTTAGCGTCCACCTCTTTTTAGCGGGGAAGGTAGATCTCCCCATAAGATAAGTTATTTCCTGCCATTACCAGGGAATCTCATGAGAGAGGGAGGTTGCCTCAAACCCCTGAGGATAACGCTCCTATCATATTAGGTGCAGAGGACATATAGTTTGTTACTCACCTGCAACCAGGAGAGTACACAACTCAAATGCTTGTTTGAGCTAAGCGTATTAGCCTGCAGACCTTGGGCTCTACCCATGGTCAATTTGAAATTACAGTTTCTTTTTGCATGTATGCATTGGGGTATTCCTTCTCCCTCCAAGGATTTGTGAGATAAGTGTTACTAGTTGGGTCTAAGTCAGCTGCACCTTAATGAGTGGATAACCTTGTCCACCTTTAATAAGTTTTCTAGGCTCATCGAAATTGAGTCTACAGTTAATGTTTAACACAGAGGTTGTTGAAACCTATGATATAGGCTAGTTCAAAGTTCTTAGGCCAGGCTCGTTGGGCTTGATTGCCCCCTTGAGCAACCATCATTATTCTAGTGAGAAGTCAGTCCTGATTGAAGAGTTCTTGTTGTTTTGATAAAGTAATTGTGCCAACAACAATAAAGATGTCCATTTGACATTCCATTTCAGGTGTTTTGTGATTGTCTCTCATTGATAATGATTAAGGATGTCAATAACTAGTTTTGAAAGAAAATTTAATGTTTTTTTATCATTCCCACAGACGGTGTCAATGATGATGTTCTAAAAAATCTAAGTAGTTTGGGGGCAAGACTTATGTCTTGGATAACCAGTTAATCTCTTGGTTCTGACAATTTGATCCATTCTCTCTAGCCAAGATGGTTGGTGCTTTGTGTTTGGTAAGCTAAGGTGGTCAATGGCTGGTACTTATAAAAAGTTTTCTTTGGTGAATCTTGGGATTTTCCGACGCTTAAGTAAATATCTTTTTCAGAGAGAAAGTGTAATAATTTTTTTAAGAGATAAACTTTGAAAATATAAATACTAAAAATGTTCAAAATGATGAGATTGTGAACCCCTTTCTTTTAAGGATTCAATGAGTCTTTATAGCCTATGATTCTTATCCTTTAGTGTAGAAAATGACTAAAAGTCATATTCTATTATAGCATTAAACATCTCTTATGTTTAAAAAAGGAAAAATATCTTTGATTCGTCAGAATCTCGTAGTCCAAAATGGAGCCAAACAATATTACCCAGAGCCACACATGTTGGGGCTCAGTGTTTGGCTGAGTCTGAGGATATCGAGTCTGACAACTCGCCAAACTCATATATACTTGGGCTCAGCTCTTAGCTGAGTTTAGAGATGCTGAGTTATTACCTTGCCTTTAATTTTTTAAAATTAAAATCTAAGTAAAAATAAAACATGTTGATTCATTATATTTGTCCCCTAACTGAAGTGAGTAGAATAAATTAAAAAGGCATGCATCAAAAGTAAGAGTAATTTTATTTTATATATATATATATATATATATGTTAAACAAATTCACCTTATTAAATAAGAATTAATGACAGCAAAGCAAACATATATATATGGTTGATTAATGATTAGCAAATAAAAACATAGAGTAAAATAAAAGATGAAGCAATGGTTGACTTCTGATAACAGCTCATATGTATGGTGGTAGCTACAAGATAAGTGAAGGAGCGCATTACGAGGCATGGAGATTACAAGAATCTTTGCATATATATTATTTAATACACTCCAATTGGGATGTCTGGATTAGGACATTGGCCAGAGGTCAAGGAGATTAAGGAAGCTTCATGATTCAGTTCATAGGTTAAGAAGAACAAGGCAGTCGACAGACAGGTTATCAAAGAACAATATGCCTGTTACATTAACATTATTGACGATGTTACTCCATTATTATGGAGGTGATCATGAAGCTTCTTAATTGATTTCTCAGAGTCTGAAACGTGTTTAAAGAAAGGCTTTTCTAAGCCATTGTCATGCAACATAACCTTGAACAGAATATATATATATATATATATATATATATTGTCTTCCTGCTCGACAACATATATAAAAAATTGTTCTGCAACTTGCCTGAATATATGAAATCAAATTAAATGGAAATGAGCCGATAATTAAGCAAATTTTCTTCATTAATTTTCTTTAATCACCATCAACATTTATTCTGGCATACACGCGTACCCTGTTTGTCTTCTTCTTCTTCTTCTATGTAGGTATCATAATTTGGACATGATAACTGATTGTAAAACATTAAAAGTTAGACGTCTTTCCATTTCCTTGATGATTTTTGTTTTCCTTGTAAACAAATCAAGAATGGTGAAAAAGGAATTTAAATCTTGTCACTCCAACTAATCCATTCATATATATATAGAGAGAGAGAGAGAGACACAAACACACACACACGATTAATTTAGTTGGCACTGTGCAATAAATAATGATTGCCATACTGAGTATACCATGTAACCTGTAATAATTCATCAAAAATTTTGTCGTCATTGTAGTCTCTCAAAAAATACGTTACATGTTAGCTCTCATGCACATCAACTCCTATCCCACCCCATCCTATAGAGGACAACAGCATTACTGTGACTGTCCTGGCCATTTATATAGCTAAAAGAGTGCGTGCATGGGATGACCAGACCCCTCCCTTCTCTATTTACTAGTATTAATTATGGCCTTATATATGGATAGCATTTTCCCATAATGAGAAGAACAAGTTAGTAATTCAAATTGCAAGATGTATTGAGTGATTTGTATATACATGTGTGTGGAGAATTGATTAAATTTGAGGGTTTTTCTGAGAGAGAAGGAATATTTCCTAATATGATTCTAAAACAGTTACTTTAGGTTACTGAGACTGGAAAAGTTGCGTCAAAAGGCCTGACACAAAAGAGAAGGTGGATGGTAGCTGAAAGTTGCTTGCCAAAAGGGAGGGTAGTAGCTAGCTAGCTAGCTAGCTGATCAAGGATAGGATTGATCACAGGGAAGTATTTAGAATTTTCTTCCTATCGAACAAGACTCCAAGAGGAGGCATATGTAGAAGCCGCTGCTGTCATCAATTTATTGCAGGATACCATATTTGCTTCATCTCACTAATTTGGGGTATTTCTTGTCCTCAAGAAACTTTCCCTTCTCCATTCTTGTGACTTATTTTTGCATTAGGAATCTTGGGATGGACTTGGTTAAATATGATATTGCTTAAAACCCATCCTAGCTCATCCCATCGCAATATCTCTTCCATTGTAAATAAATAAAAGCAACTCCCATCCATCTTATCCTTTACAAGTACATGTCTACATCACCTTAAACTTTTACTCGGGCTTCTGAGCGTAACAGTTCTTACATTTACTTAAATATCTGCCGAGAGAAGAGCCCCACCAGTCCTCCTCTGCAGAAGTCTTAAATCCTCAAATTTTGATGGGAAATAACTAGGCCTGGTCAAATTTTTGGCACACTACTTCTCCCATGCTCTTCGTTTCTTCATCTGCTAAAGGACACCGGTAGGATCAGGACCGTCCATGAGTTATGGAACCCACCTTATTGTGGTCCCAAATGCTGACATGGACCATCCAAGACGACAGCATGTAACTCTGGAAAACCATGTATAAATCTGAAGCCACAATCTTCAATCATCCTCTTGAATATGACTTTTCTCTTTGAGCCGCCTCCTATTAATTTGATTCCCTACCAGGCTGCCACTTCATTTTCTTCTCACCACTCCATTCTCTCTCCCTCTCTCTCTCTATCTCTCATCACATATTCCAATCACTTCCCCACTTCCTAGAATCCATTTCAAAGCCCCAACTCTTCTCCTGTTGCTGACACAATACTTGGCCACTTCTTAAAAGTTTATTTGCCAGCACTGCATTGCAGGTTTTGTTGCACTCCTCATGGGGCGGCATTCTTGCTGTTACAAGCAGAAGTTAAGAAAAGGCCTGTGGTCTCCTGAGGAAGATGAGAAACTTCTTAATTATATTACTAAGCATGGACTTGGTTGTTGGAGCTCTGTCCCTAAACTGGCAGGTACCCTTTGTTTGTTAATAATAATGCTGAGTAAATGGTGTCAGAATACTAGATTTAGAATTCCTGTAAACATCTCCTAATTTACATTACACACGCACTGGCAGGTTTGCAGAGATGTGGTAAGAGCTGCAGGTTAAGGTGGATTAACTACTTGAGGCCTGATTTGAAGAGAGGAGCATTTTCTCAGCAGGAAGAGAACTTGATTATTGAACTCCATGCAGTTCTTGGCAATAGGTAGTTTATATTTATATTAGCTTTATAAAATCATTCTTAATAAGACTTTATTTATATCAAACTTAAGTGTTTCAATCATATATTGACTACTTATTGCTACCTGCTTGATCAGATGGTCTCAGATTGCAGCACAGTTACCTGGAAGAACTGATAATGAGATAAAGAATTTATGGAATTCCTGCATTAAGAAGAAACTGAGGCAGAGAGGCATTGACCCCAACACTCACAAATCACTTTCTGAAGCTGAGGATGGTAAAGGGAAGCAGCAGCTCACAGCTGACAAAAGCAATGAGAAAGTTTCTATTGTATCAAATGAACTGAACCTCATTAAGACAGCTACTTTAAAACCACCTGCAGTTTCTTCCAGAAGCTCAAACGTCATCACCACCAACAACAATAAGGACAGAAGTGGTAGTAGCAACTTGACAAATGTTCCACCGACACAGGAATTCTTCCTCGACAGGTTTGGTACCTCCCATGAAAGCTCCACCACGGCCAGTTGCATGCCTTCTGATTTGATGGATTATTTCCCTTTCCAGAAATTGGATTACAAACCTATTATAGACCTCTCAATGAATCCAAACTCCACTCTCTGCTTTAATCCAAATTCCTCCTCTTCTGAGATGATTTCTCATGAGTTCAATTCTAGTATGACACCTCCGACTATTCTCCCATCCGTGTCAACCTCTATGTTCCAGACTCCAATATGTGTAAAACCTTCTGTTAGTCTTCCATCTGATCATAATCCTTCTGTAGGCTCTTGTGATGTCAATGGGGTTCAGAACTGGGAAGCAAGTAGCTTCAGCAACAACGGAAGTGGAAGCAATGGAAGCAGTAGCAGTATTGAATTGCAAAGCAACACCAATTTCTTTGAGAGCAGCGCCTTCTCGTGGGGTTTAGCTGATTGTGGGAAATCCAGCGACGAAGCTCACCTTCGATCTCTCGCAAACGAGACGGTTGAAGACATCAAATGGTCTGAATACCTTAGCACCCCATTCTTTCTTGGAAGCACAATACAAAACCAAACATCTCAACATGTGTACAGTGAAGTGAAACCTGAAACACACTTCATAGCACAAGGGTCAAGTACTAGTTGGCTAAAGAATCAACATCAACAAGCTTCACAGCCAGCAGACATCTATACCAAGGATCTGCAAAGACTTGCTGTGGCTTTTGGTCAATCCATATAGGTTTTTTTTAACATGCGCAGAGTCTAATTAATTCAATTACAAAGGTTTTCAGTTTGAGATGGAATATTGGGGAATAGATTATCTTCTGGCTACAGGTGTGTGCTATAGAGTTACTTCTTTTGATTTTTTGTAAATGTGTCTGATACAGAATTCTTCAGCCTTTTATTTACTTCATAAATATCTGGGATTGAACCAAGTTCATGTTGTCATTGTCTTTGAAAAAACAGCTCTGTAGAAATTTTCGTAATAAGGCTTGTTGAAATTTTCTTCAACTCTCTGTAATCGTATCTGTGACTGTAAGCAATCCATCCATAGTTTTTTTTTCTTTAGGTTTTACCTCCTCACCTTTTAAAATTGAAAAATCGTGCAAGATTGTGACTCTGTCTGCAATATATCCGAGAATCTTTTGGTTTCCTGGGATTCATAATTTACTTAGTGTAATCCATATGTATTTTTCTGTATTGATCTCTTCGCATTACAAAAATACAGCAAGAAAATTCCAATCTGTGCTTTTCTAATGCAAAATTCAAGGGGCCATTTATCTTAAATGGGTGTCTATCATTGTCTCCTATAGATGGAGATACTTTTCACTTTTTTGACAGCCGTTAGTCACTTCCCTAACCTTCAAGAGACAACCCTTGAAGACATCAAACTTTAGTTGCTGTCTTCCTCTGAATTACCTCATCAAAAAAGTGCCTTGACATGCTTATTAGAATTACAACCCAAGTGGATAACGAAGGCAGGCAGGCGTATCTATATATACATATAGCAATCCCTTCTAGTCGACAAGACTTGTGCTGTGTATGTATGACTTTCAATCTGATAAGGGCCATACATTTCCTGTATCAAGTCTTTCTTGAGGTACTAACATTATCTTAAAGGACATGGCTGAGCAACAATCTTCCCATTCAGTTTCAAGGGAAAGTGGATGTTTAAATGAACAGTAATGTCGAGGTGACAAAATCTACACCATTGATCACTTTAGGACACCCAGTCTAATATATTGTCCTTGCTGTGGGCCTGTACTTTTACTTCTTCTGTGATGAAGACTGAAAGGGGTCCCTCAAAGGGGCATCTACGTACTGATGCTGAAATTTTAAGAGAGAATGGATAGGAATTTAGTGTTTCCAGGCACATCCTGTTGGACCAAAAAAAAAAGTGTGTTTTCTGGCAAATGGAAGAGTAAGAGGTAACAAAACGAAGGCCTCACTAAGTCAGCAGGCTGACAAATTCACCAAGAAGTGACAATAATCCGTGTGTGGTAAATTATGCATGGGGCTTAAAAAGAGAGATTAGAAAGTAAAAGGTAGTATTATGATTTTTTGTCCTGGGAGATTAACAGGGTAAAATTATGAGAGGATTAACAATAAAAAAAAACCAGGGCCCAAGTAAAATTGTCATATTACAATCTTTCATGCTTGCCATCATCATCATCATACAAAGTTTGAATTCCCACTGTTTTTTATTTCAGCTGCAGGCTAGGAATGCTATGTGCTTGCCCCTTTGTTGCCAGTAAAATGGTCTTAGAACATTTGGAAGTAATACTTGAAGTTTTAACATATGAGATAGGAGGCGACAACGACTAAAGATATTTTTTTAGGGTTTAAACACCCTTCTACCATGCAAGTGCTTTAACAAAATTAGAATTTAAATGCACACAGACAGTCTCTTACCGTAGGAAAAAAAGACAATAAAAATGGCAACAAATTTGTCCCATATAGAATAAGTTGTAATGTTCCTGACATAAAAATGAATAAGGAATAGTGGGTTACCATTCATTCCTCTCATACATGCGACAAGAAGGTTCATGTTTGTCCATGTGCAGACATCCTAAGCAAATAGTTTCCTTCAATAAACTATGAACAAAGTCTCTTCCTTCTTTGCAAGAAACCTCCACACACACATATATATGTATGATGATATATTCACCTCAAACACATGTGAGCCGAATTATTGTGTCTTTTGTTAATTAGGGCCCTACAATCATGGGTGCAGAAAGAACACACAAAAAGTCTTGTGATGCAATGCCAGACTGAGAGAATGGAAACAATAGTAGGGCAGAAAGCTTTCCCCTATTTGTTTATAATGTCCGGCAATAGAAAATTCAAATGCCCTTGGAATCTTGCTTTTTTATTGAATTATACTATAATAATAATAATAAGAAGAAGAAGAAGAATCGGTTTTTTAATGACATATAGGCGAAAATGAACACAAATGATGACGCTGCTGATGATGATTATGACAATGATGAGTACATATATAATTTAACATTATCATATCGAATATTATATGCGATTCTCTTTTACTTATGAAAGATACACTTGCATGAGACAGGTAAAATCAGGGCGATTACGACAGAGAAACAAATAGAAGATCGATGTGGTGTGGATGAAAGTTACAGAATTTGCAACGGAAAGAAGAACAAGCTGGCTTGAAATCAATTCTACTTGAAAGAATGCTACAATGGTGTTAATAGCTGTTAGTTCTGAAACTGCAACCTTCCATTGGAAGTTAACAGACTCCCAGATCTTAGGATTTAATGATCTTATTAGGTTATAGGCACTCGTTAGCGAAACCCCAGAAGGGAAACAGAGAGTTTTCCATTCAGGAAACTGCAACTGATCACCTGACCTGTTGCAGTTTATCCCTATCATTTTCAGGACTAGTTTGTTCCATTCTGCTGGTGTTACTTGGGTTGTTGGGTTCCATATTATTTATGGTGTTGTTCCTTCAACTTTGTGGCATTTGCAAGCAAAATGTTAATTTAATCCTCACATTGTTCATCACCTACATAATCAATCAAAAGGTTAATGATTAGGAATCCTATCACAATCATAGCCACTGATCATCAAATCTGATACTTTAGAGCGCCTGCATGTTGAGAAAATTAAAGACCAACAACCTCAATGAGAAAGCCTATGTCCTAAAAAGCCCACGAAGCTCCATTGTAAGGGGGTGTTTGTTTTGCTGGGTATTTTTTTTTAGTCATAACATTTAATTTATGAACTTAGTTTATTTATTAAGAAATAATCTCAACTCATTTTATCTCTTAAGATATTTTATAAATTAATAATGGTAATGGTAATATTATGAATTGAGTATTCATAACATATTTTACAAATAATCAAATTCATAATATTATCTAACTATTTCAATCATTAATCTATTTTGTGATTTAACTACAATGGAATTCCTATATCATTATTCACCAACTATTGTAGAAAAGTATTTAACAATTTTATTCAAAATTCAAAACAAAAGCTCCTTAATGTGTGTGATAAATCCTCTGACAATCTCTCTCTAAAAAAAAAAAACTTGTCATTTCATTTTTTTGAAAAATATATTCTATTTTTTTTTGTGAACCAACTTAACATTTTTCTGTTCACTAGTTTAAATCAAAATCATTTGGGATAAAATGATATTAACCCAAAATAGTACGTGGTTTTGCTCAAAATGTTCTTATTTAAAAAATTCAGCGCTCAATCTTTTCGCTTCCACGACAAAAAGGTTGTATTGGCCCAGCTGACAAAAGATGATAGCACAGTCAAAAGAGAAAGTGGGGATGGGAGCCAACCTTTCTCAAACACGAAGTCAAAAATATCAGCATGAAAATATGGACTTCCTGATTGATATAAATATTACAATTCGAATTGAACATGTAATGCACAAGATGTGCTGCATCAAATACAAAGGCTTGCTGATAAATTTACATTTCTCAGCACACCCTTCCTTGTTATTGTCCTCTACCAAATTTCATTGAATCGGATGGTTCTATTACAGTAACCATGAGGATATATCTAATAAGATGACTGTAAAAAGATGGCCCTTTTGATTAAATTTGACTCATCTAAAAACCAGATTGTGGCAGCTGTTGTCACAGGGATAGGGACAATCAATAGCCTTCTCGCCTGCACGGTCGAAATACCAATCTCCAACAGCAAGTGCAATAGGCTGCACATTGTCAACCACATCAGTTAGATATTTGAAAGCTTTGATAATGTGAGAGATGAATCAAACAGGGACTGCTAGTGTTCTAAAAAATACAAGCAGGAATGAGGAACCCCAAGAAAAGGGCCACAAAACAACAACTTGTGTTTTTCCTTTCTGTTTCTTTTCGAGATCAAAGCAACCTTGATGAATAATTATGAGGTCTGATTAGACATACCCTGCTTCCAAGGACGGGAGAATCATCAGCAAACCATGTATCTTGCCTCTCTGATTGGCAGTGAGCAAAACATGAATTTATAAACAATCCATTCTGTCTAGAATTTGAAAAGCCTTTTATTGCATTTAGCATTTGATTCCTAAATCCTGTTACAAAGAAACACATGAAAATGCCTCAATGAGCATACTGAAACTGTTATGTTTTGTGGCCTATATTAAATAAATTGATCTACAATATAAAGTACCTTGCAGAAATTGGAGTTGAGATGCAGAACATTTTGAGTGGTCCTTTCTGCAATTGCTCCAGTAGCCATGGGGATCAGCAGATGGTGGAGCTAAGCTGGACTGGATCTGAATTCACATGGTAAATATGATAAATATGAGTTTCGGTGATCTTATAAAACCTTCCACTAACAGTAAGTTAACTCGTGTAGTTTGTTAGTCAAGGACTACTCCGCTAACAATAAAAGACTCGTGCATTATCACATTTACAGGAAAAAGATTATTACCTGCCATGAATCATAGGCTGTATTGAGAATGAACAATGGGGCTTTAACATTGCCGATTATGTTTTGTGGGAAGAAGCACTGAAATAAAAAGGAAATCACAGAAAGATGGATGAGTTTCAGATTTATGTAATACATGCAAATTAGATAGATGTGAGACAAGAGAGAATGATAAATAAAATGATTACAGAAGTTGGATCAAGGTGGTTGGTGCATATACGTGGAAGGTTATTCTGCACCCCCTGAGAGAAGTATGAAAAATACCACAATTGGCATTCAGTAAAAGCATAACTCAAAATCTTCAAACTACAAACATAGCTAAATTTACAAAAGTTAGACATCAATATACTACCTGCAAGCCGACAACTCCACTGTATACGTTTCTTAAGGTGCGCCCACCAGAAACATCAACTCTAAAATTTCCAAAAGGAAATGAGAACGGATAAGTTAGGTGCTAAGTGAAGAGAAATCAATTCTTAGAAATGAGGAAAACAAGAAAGAGCGTCAAGATAACAAGCAATTACACATCAAGGAATAAACCAGCATCACTCAGGCATTTCACTCTAGTTGTTCTTGGAAACAAATCCCTAAACTCGTCACAGTGTAGAATAGAAGCTAGACCCCCAGCAGAGCAGCCAGAAAGAAGAGCCTGAGAAAAAAATAACAAAATTATTGCAAGAAGAATCAAGAAGAAAAGATAGCGGTAAGAAAATTGAAAGCTGATGAGATATAAAACCTGATTGGCATAGCGCATTCCACTGGACATTAAATCTTCCATTGCAGCTGACCATATACGTTGTCCTCTAAATTGCAACTGTGCAGCCTAAAACAAAATCATTTGATTCTAACATGTGAGCTCACGTGATTAGTCATAACTTTCATGATGCTAGTTTAAGAGCTTTCAATCAACTCATATAAATGGAAAATGTGTTAAATTCAAAAATATAATCAGGGATGCTATAGTAAATGGCAAGATTCCAACCTTATGTTCACCGTCCCCGGTAAAAGAGGCACCATCACAGTAACGGAGTTTTACTCTGTTCCAGTTGAAAAAATCTGCAAACCCCATGTCAATAATGCATCCAAGGTCAAATGCGACAAATAAAGAGGTATTTTAAAGTATTTGAGAGTTAAGGCTAAACCAGGATTTTCTTCAGGTTTATTGCTCAGTATTCCTGTAAACGCCACCTGCTTTTCCATGTAGTTAGATGAACCTCGCCGAGTTTTTTTACGGTAAACACAAGCTCTGACAGTATTACACCATCCTCCTCCCTGCACAAGATTTTCAACAAAGTCATCGATGTCAATTGAAAGGGGCCTGTGAAACTTGCATAGCCAGCTGACTAAGTAGCTTAAGTCAGCAAATCCTAAGAGAATTTAATTCAAGGTTGTCAACCTACTTACCAAGAAAAATTTTATATATTAGTGGCTCGCAATCCAATATCAAGAGCTTCAGATAAATATTCTTAATCCAAGTACCGATTGCAGTAAAAATCATATACATTCCTTCACGTAGGTAATTATTTGTATTTTAATTTTCAAGCAATGTCATCTTGTGAGTCTGTAGTTTTTTTAACTGCCCAATGGCCAGTAACAAGACACATAATTAATCATCTACACAAATGATGAAAGGTTTAGCTCACAGCCGAAACAAGTAACCAAACAGTTGAAAATATAGACCATAAATTATGACTTCAAGATTATGTAAGAAAAAATATGCAAAAGCAAGAGACTACATGTTAGTATACAATTTCTAACATTAATAGTTACAAACCTCCAATTGAATAAGCCAACTATTTGCCCCAGAACCATACCCACGATGCCAATGGTATCCAGGCAATGTTCCATCCAAACAGACTGCAAGATTGACAGATGATAATTAGGACAAGATATGAGACAAAACATCATTGCAAAATACATTAAAATATCTTTCATGTCACAGCTCTTAAAAACTAACAACAACATTTGTTTTAATAAATTTGAATGTAAGAGATTTGAGGGAATATCAACAAAAAAAAATGTGAAAATTTGAATCTTGATTATCAACAATACCAACCACATTGCTATTGCTGTGATAATAAGTAAAGAAATTGGAGTAAAACAACAGAGGATGGAACAAAAATGTCTCTCTGTGCCCACAGAACTGTCAAATAACAAAGAAAACATAGAAAATGCATCTCTGCCTATATGTATATCATATCAAAATTAAAACAAAATGGGGTCCTTTATTTATTTTTTTCCTCGCAAAGATAGAAGTAATATTTAAATTCCTTTTTCTTCTCTTTCCTCTTTACTTTTTTCCTCGCAAAAATAGGTAGAAAAGGAGAAAATAAATAAGGAGGAAACAAATCTAAATCATTGAAGAACTCAGAAACCAAAAAAAATAGAATCTGACAATATACTGAAAGTTGAATCATATCAATATCAGTAAGACATAGGAAAATGAAAAGCGGCATTTAGTTTTCCTTTAAAAAAAATAAAGAAGAAGAAGCAAACTTCGGTTTCTGAAAATGAAAAGAAGCAATCTTTAAAAGTTAAATTACCTGCTCCTTTAGCAGCAGCTGATTTGATGAGAGTGAGGCCAACCAACAAAGCATTATTTCCAAAAACAGCTTTAGATTCATTATAATAAGAAGCATTAGTTTCAGTGTAAAACAGCTCTTCTTCATTGATCTCCAAGATCCCATTTACCTCCCATGCCCCAAAAAGACAAAGAACAGCAGCAGCAGTCCAGAAGCCGAAAAGCTTCATTTTTTATTTATTTTTTTGTTAGCTCTGTGTGCTAAGTAAATCTTGAAAAGAAACAGAAAGAAAGAAGCAAAAGGTGAAAGCTTTGGGTTTGGGTTTGGCTTCACGAGGGAAGGGATAGTTTGTTACACTTAGCAGTGCTAATTTTATACTAAAAATGGCTAATTTGTCAATGTCATTATGAGCATATTTATTTAAATTACTATTAAATATCAAGGGGGAGAGAGAGAGAGAGAGAGACTCTAGTAGCTTAGCTTCCTTGAATTTATTTGGGAAGCTAAATCTATAGGATCAGAATGCTTTAAGGCTTGAGTTTAGAGAGAGAGATGTTTTATTTGCCGGGCTTTTCAAGGTTTATTACTGGAAGCATGCTAGGAATCTGACAAAGATTTAAAGTAAATATAGTCCTTGATATATTATCATATTATCAATTTAGTCCTAAACCTTTTTGTTTATTTAATTTAACTCTAAATACAGTCGATGATATAGACAATGACATGTTAGTGATCATATTGAAGCTTATTTCCATGCATTGGATGGAGATACTTGAAAAGTACATGAAAGTTAGACAAAATCTTTTAACTACCACTAACATCAAATCAAATAAATGGAAGGTTTATAACTTATTTGATAAAATCAAATAGTTTGGAACTAAATTGAAATTGAAGTAATTCCTCAGGGGCTATATATATTAAGGTTCCCCGTTTAATGTATGTATACAAAGAAACTACGGAGAATTTAACGGTGCAGAGAGAGTGTGAACATGTGATTTGAGGGGGGGGGGGGGGAGGAGGAGGAGGAGGAGGAGGAGGCACATTTGGAATGAAAGGAAGGAGGGATGATTTGATGATGTATGAAAGTGTTTGTATGGAAGCATAGCAGCGTGGGGGTGGTGGGGGTGGTTAAATGCAGTAATGTTTGGCTCTGGTTAACGGAAGGAGTTGTCCTTTTGCCTTTATTATTTTTCTCTCTTTTTTTTTTTTTTGTGTGAGACTGTGGTTCCCTTTTGCTTCCCTTCTCTTCTCTTCTCGGTAGATGAACCTCTGGTGCATGAAATAATAAGAGGTGTTTGCGATGATTGGTGCCTTTTTAAAAAAATTAATTTCTTTTTTATAAAAATATATGAAGATAATTTTTAAAAAAATTTTAATATTCATGAATCAAAATCATTATAATATATTAAAAAATAACAATTTAATATTTTTTCAAATCAAAAACTCTTTTAAAAAATATATAAAAATAAAAAAAAATTGTGTCTAACACTACTAGATACAGCTGCATTCGTTTCTTCTTGAATTATTGAAATAACCCCAAGCAAGCAAGAAAATAAAGGAATCATTTCTTTTCTTTTATCTTCATTGAAGTTAAACAACAGAAAACTTAATATTGGCTACAAGGGATTGATTCCAAATTGCAAAATTCAAAGAAAAGGATTATCATCTGCAATTTGCTTTTCTAGTTGATTGTCGCTTCTTCTTTTTTTTTTATTTTTTTTACGAATATAAATCATCAAAATCTTCAAATGGGTGTCGTTGGCACTTGAAAAAATCTAAAAAAAAGAAAAAACATCATGGTACCTCGTCCAACAATCATGTAAGATCCGTGAAATGCTCTCTCCTTGAATTAAAATGAGGATACATTAAACTGTTCAGATTTAGATCTATAAAAAATAATTATGTTGACCTATGCTTAATGTATCCTCGTAATTACTGGTAAAAAGAAGTTAATTAAGCAATTAGTGGAGTACTACTGTACTGATCATGCAGGGTGGGTAATGCGACACAATTAATTACCACTTCTATTTTAGAATACAATGATAAATTAACAATAATTATGTTGACCCATATGGCGTTAACTAATTAATGACACCTCAGGGGGACCAGACTTGGCATGCGATGTGTTTGGTCCTCTCTTCCTCGTCAACTGCTATTATTCCTTCCGTCATTCACGCTTCAGCTGTGTTTTTTTTCATCAGCTTTTATATTTTGAACTAAAAAATCTATTAAAAAATTAAGTTTAAAACAAAGTTACTCTGAAGTAGTTTTTACATGTTTTTTTAACTGAGTTTTATATAAAAAAAATTTGTTTTTGCGTTTTAAAAATATTTTTAAAAAAATTTGAATTTTTTTATTTTTTTATTTGCTTTAAATTGATATATTTTTTTGTGTTTTCAGATCATTTTAATACGCTTATATCAAAAATAATTTTTAAAAAATATTATTTTGATGTATTTCAAAATAAAAAAAAAATATTTTAAAAAACAACTGCAACCACACTTCCACCAAATATTTTATACATGTTTTTTACTACACGTAAACTTCAACCACAAATTTTACCAAACACACATCTAAATCCAACTAACTATATTTTTTAAAAACTTATTTTTTTAAAATCACTACCATAAAATCTACATAAAAAACAAACACACACGAATCTTATAAGATTTGGTACTGGTATTTCTATGAATGCAGCTTTCACTCTCATGTTAGCACTTTTTTGTAATTCCATGAGTTAAATTTAATTTAAAGATTTTAATAAAATTGTATATTTAGAATTATTTTGAGTGTTAAAAATTAAATTTCAAATAAAATTCAATCTCTAAAAACACTATAAAAATAAATAAAAAATCTACATCTTTAATTTACAATTTCAAAGTAGAGAAATTTAATATTAAAATTAACTTTTTCAAAATATCTATATAGCCTTTAAAAAAAACATTTAAAGAAATAAAATGAAAATAGCAAGGATAATATATGAAACAAAATATTATTTCCGAACATGTGAATTCAACTTATTCAATTGAAATCAAATCCTATATATTTAATTCAATTGAAATAAAATCAAACACTCTAAACAACCTGTTAGTAAATCTCATATAGTTTAGCCTTCTAAGTAAAATCTTTTTCATTATTTTCTTTTTAGCCAATTTGTCTTCGAACTTTTCTTTTTCCTCCTTTTTCATGAAACGTTTTTCAATATACACCCAAAGAGTAAGTATAACAGTACTAACTAGTTAGTTGTCCAAATGTATAAAAAAAACATAACATGTATATATATATATATATATTATTAACTTGTTTTCAAGCAGCACAATAAAAAAATTAATTGTGAAGCCAAAAAAATATCGAGAATCACAACACTAATAAATATTAAAAAAATTGTTGAATCTAACAAAAGATTAAGCTATGAAGCTGAGAAACGGATACATGTTAAATATTTGATATTGTGACGAGGAAAACTCTTCAATTTTTTATTTAATTATGATATATAATATTTTTTTATAAGAATAATAATAATCTAAATTCCATTAAAACAAACTAATTTTCTAGTATAATTCATCATTTTCTTATTAATATTTTTATTCATGAAAAAACATATAATTTTTTATTCTATGTCATTCATTTGATAAAAATCAAAAGCAATCAAAACACATACCAAAAATAAAAATAAAAATGAATGATTCAAAATAAAGATAAAAAACATCCCTAAATTAAAACTTCTTTGTCTAATTAACATGCTGCATTTCTTTTGTAAATGCCAAAAAAAAAACATAAAGATTAAAAATTGAAAACAAAACATTATCTTGTTAAAAAAAAAAAACAAGCAAATATTGAACGATATTTTATTAAATAACATCTCAAAAATATTTTTAATTAATTTAGTTTAATTAATTTCAATTAAAATTGAAGACTTGATGGGTAGGCATCCTAAACATATTTTTAATTCATTTAAATAAAAAAAAAAGAGTAGAATAAAGGTTCGGGCCTTATAAAAAAAAGGTGAGTGGGTCTGGATGGGCTAGTATGCCTAGCCCATTTTAAAAAAGAACATGCAAGTGGGCTTGCTAAGCCAGGCTTACTCACTCGGCCTCCCTAATATCCGCCACCTTCTTTAAAAATAAAAATCAATGCATTGTTTGTATTTTCAAATTTTGAAAATCGGAGAGGTGATTAAAAAATCAAGTCAAGGCTTTTTTAGCATATTTTAACCGCAAAACACTCTTAGAATGTCGATAAAAAAAATCTCAACCCATTTTTTTAAAAAAATTAATCTAAAAATACAAAATCAAACTGAAAAAAAATCATCTCGTTGCCGGTCTACCTTTTCTCAACAACAAAAAAACATCAATAAAACTCATCTTATTAAATGAAATTTACTGGCACAATGAGCAATTTTGTTGTTGCCCGGACATGGATAATCAATTACTCTCTCTTTTTTTTTTCCTGATATTTTTCTCTCTCTTCTCTTAAACAATAGCCTAAATATGAACATAATGATATTTTGAATGAAAATGTATAACTCTCAAACTGAAGAGACCAAAATAGAAATTGAGAAAATTCTGAGGTATTTTTTTTCCACAATAGGTGCTAAATAAATAGTGTTGGGTTAAAAAAGGCTACATCTTTCCCTTGCTTTCAATCTTGTCCTCTTATTTTTAATCTTTTTATAAACAATAAAATTGATTTTTTCCCCGTGAAATCAATCATCAACTCAACCTAATATCAGAAATTCAGAATTTTTTGTGTGACATCGCAATAAATAGATAAAAAATAAAACAAATTATTAAGTATAATCATAAAAAATTAAGACAGTATGAACAAATGAAATAAAAAAAGAAGAAGTTAAATGTCCTTTTTAGAAAAAAAAATGAAGAAAAGAAAGAAGATTACGAATATAATAATTCACAATGTTTTTACTCACAATCCACCGTACATGATTGTACAATAACACTTGGCAGTTTTAGCTTCTTGCTAATTTAAGAATATGTTTCCAATGCCATTTTCTAAAAATATGCCATGGCTTGAATAATATCAACCCAAACCCTTCCTTCTCTTCATTCAACTTATCCATATATGCAGTACTATTATTTTTCAGGAAAAAGTCTGCAAGATATATATATATATATATATTTCTGGTAATGCCCTGGATAGCTAGTAATATTACATTAATAGATATCATGTCACTTGAAAATAATACCTGCCCAAACCCGTCCTTCACCTCATCCATTGAACGAGACGTATCTACAGTATGGATCTAAAACGGTTAAAGTTAGTTATCTGATTTGTGAAATATAGGCTAAGGCCTACATAAAAAATAAAAGATGAAGAAAAGGGCTTTACATGGTGGGTTCCGATAAAGAAGATGGATGGTGACCAACGATGGTTCATTTAGCTAGCTGGGGACCATGGTGGGTGGAGACTGGGTGTTGATGGTGGTGGTTCTTGCTTCCCTCCCTTCCTACGGGAACAGCTAGCTTGTCCTGGTATCAAGGCCCCATGCAATTTGCTGGTAATCAGCTAGCTAGCTAGTTGTGATTGATATTAGCGCCAACAATGCCGTAATGCCCCTCTCTTACGCCTCCTGCCTGCTTCCCATCGAAAAGAACAAAACCCTAGCACCCTAGAATATTGACCCTTTCTAGCTCTTCTGACTTGACCTTTTCGTAAGGACCTAGCCAGCTCATGATCATTTCCAGCATTACAAAAACATTTTTTATTTTTTTATTTAAAATTAATATTTTTTTAATATTTTCAGATTATATAACATATAAAAAATAATTTTTATATAATATATATATAAATTATAATTCGGACCCTTTTTTAATTGTATCTGTCTGAAAGTATTTGAAATAGAGCAAAATTCTTAACGTGTGCTGCTAGTTAAAGACCTGTAAAAAAGAGAACAGAGAATTGACGAATGTCTTTGTTTTGATCTCTAAGAAACAAAGACATTAAAAGCGAGAAGCAATGCATGGGGTGGGGGGTGGGGTATAAGCAATACTTCACGTACTTGCTTCTGGTTCTAAGGATCTTTGTTCATCCCTTTCCTGCCCCGGTACGCTACGTGCTGTGGGTTTTATTATTATTATTATATTTAAAAAATTTATCTAGACTGTATGAAATTACTTTTAAATTCAATTCAATTTAATAGATTAATTTGAATTCTTTTGACTCCATTAATTACTTAAAATTAACTCTGTAGAAATTGTTCTGCATGATTTTTTGCTTAATTTATATTTAAAATTAACCTAAATAGTGTTTAGCTTTACATATAATTTAATTGATTTGACGGGTTGGGTGAATAACTAAAAAAAAGAAATTATTTTTTTAATAAAAATAGAATAAGCAGTGCATGGTGGAGTTCATGTGTGCGTGAAAGGAACATTACAACCTCCCATTAACTTTAACTCATGTGAAGATTAGTCTTTCAATTTATATATATAATTGTAGATAAAAAGCACGTGACTACAAAAAAAACACGTGTAATTACAGTAAAAAAAAATACCAGCCAGCAACTTATGCCCATGATCAGAATGAAAATAGCAAGCAAACACACAACAAAAGAAAAAAGAATAAATGATTTGTTTTAAAATGAAACATATATAATTTAGAAATTAAGATCAAATCCAGGATGTTAAGAATAAGATTCCCAAATGAGTTATGATTTAATGTTCATTAAATTCAAGATAGATCTATGTATCTCTTACGGTTAACGGTGAAGCGTAACACCCCCCCTGGATCTACCTGCAACCAATAGCACGTGAGTTCATGACCTCTTGTTTATTTTGAGTGCAAGACACCAATTAATTAACTGTACGCTGGCCCACCTCCAATCCAATCTCTATTTTAGCGCTTTTTAATACATAATTAATCGCCCAACAAGTAAACATATGTACGTATATTATATATATGTGTGTGTGTGTGTGTGTGAGTGTGCCTGCACAACAGCACAAGTCCGTTATGTATTATACATCCTTGTCATTTGCCAAGTGCGTACCAAAAACATTGATTAAATAAAGAGGCACCCATTTAACGTAACCGATGCATTGTATTTTTACTTCCGTTATAATAATTTATATAAAAATATATTGAAATAATATTTTTTTATTTTTTAAATTTATTTCTGATATTAATATTTCAAAACAATATATATAAACACAAAAAAAAATAAGTAAATAAAAATTTAATTTTCTTAAAAAATATTCTTAAAACACAAAAAAATAAATAAAAAGAAAATGAAACTTAGCATGCAGCAGCACCTGGTCGAGCATCAACGTGGAAGGTAGATTCCAGGGGCTTTGGGTATGCTACCACTTTGTCCTTCCCTTTTTGCCCTTTTGATCTCTCTCCTCCTCCATGTTTCATTTTATTTGTCGGTGCCCTTTTTGCTATTATTGTTTTCAATTAATAAATAAATCACCAAGTGACGCGCGTAATCATCCCCAAATGTCCGGCAACTTGCAATATAATGATTTTAGCAACTTGACTGGACGCGTTATACTGTGGGTGTAGGTAAAACATTTCTAAACATTAAAAAATATTTAAGTTATGAAAAATTTAGTCTAAAAGGTCAAATCTTCAATTCTTTGTTTAATTTCTGAGTTAAATTAAATTATGTAAAAATTATTATAACATAATTTATTCAAGTTCATAAACAATTTAGATAGCTGAAAAAAAATCATTTGGCTTTCAAAAAATTTTCAATTTTTTTATATTAAAATAACAATTTATTAGATTGACCCGACCTTCATGACTTAACTCACCAAACCGGCGATCTAGATCATAGACTCTAGTAGATTTAATAATTTTATTTTTTACTTAATTAAATGATAACAAATGCCAAGGTGGTTATTTGAGATCGCGAGAACCCTACATAAAGTAAATCAAAACAAATTATAAAACTAGATTGTTATTCATCTTAAGTTAAACCACCAAAAACACAATCTGAGTTATGGACTCCACTGGGTTTAATAAAAAAAATTTATATATTTTTTATTGAATTATATAATATAAAAAATAGAAGCTCGCAAAATTGACCATCAACCAAATATTTTTGATGTTTTTTGAGATTGTGATAACCTTTTATGAATCAAACCGAAATAAACTGTGAAGACTAATTCAAAATCAACAAAATATTGAATGATAAAAAAAAATTAATAAAAAAAACTCAATAAAATTTCAAAGTTAAATGATGAAATTATAAAAAAAAAATAAAAAAAAGGGCAGACTTGTGAGCTAGGTGGACTAGGGCATCTAGGCTTTCTTTAAGCTGGCAACATGAGACCTATCGTCGATTGGGCTGCCTGCCCAAAATCTAACCACCACTGGAGCGACAAAAAAATAGGAGGATAGGGGATTGACCTAAAAATTCATTTTCCAACCCGTTTTAACAAAAAAAAAAAACCCTAATAAACACTCTTAAAACCTCCATAAACCACTTACCAACCTAAAAACATCCTATAATCATTAAAAAAAAAAACTAACAAAATAAAAATAAGCTAAATGAACCTCGACCTACTTTTTCCCACCATTATTGAATTCCCATTGAGAAAAGGAATCCAATGAAACAAATATCCTACTTTTTTTATGGTTGAATTATGGCTAATATATAACTTCACAATGTTTTGGCGAGATCATGTTTTATCTTTCAAATACAGGGATTGAAAATTAAATAAACTAAACTTTGAGATGAAAATCAAAATTATAAAAACTATGAGACTTGCCACGGATTTTCTCAATGTTTTACTTTATGATCATTTGTTTTTAATTTTGTCTTTCTACTACAATTTTGAACTCTTTTTCTTAGAATTAGGTCACAAAAATAATTAAATAAAAAAGAAAAAAAGTTCAAGGGTGAAATTAAAGAAATATATATAAAAAAAGTGGGCAATGTTCATTGTTTATATGAACGGTAAAGTAGCTGGGAAAAAAACCTCAGTTATGGTAGTTTATATAATTCAATTAGCTAACTATAAGATCATTAAGATTTTGTGTTTTATTTTTAAATAATTTTAGAAGTGCACTCCTAAATCAACTTAAGAAATATGTTTAAATTCAAAAATCAGTAAAGAGCACAAACCTCACTGTTCAATTTCTCAATGAGAGGCAGAGTCTGTTTGGTATTGTGGTTGCAGTTACTTTTCAAAGTATTTTTTGTTTAAAAATACATCAAAATATATTTTTTTATTTTTTAAAGTTTATTTTGACATCAACATATGAAAACCATATAAAGACACTAAAAAAAATAATTTAAAACAAAAAAAATTAATTTTTTTCAAAAACATTTTTAAAACAAAAAAATAAACAGACTCGCAGATGTCATGCCAAAGGGTGCCTAACTTCTTAGAGGTGAAAAACATAAAGGTCGGTGGACCTTCAAGTGAACTAAATTGGTATACCAGTTCCATACCTTCATAGACCTGACTTGTTGTTCTTGAAGTCTTGGTAAGTATGCCTTTCAATTTTTCAAGTTCTAGTTATGAACTAAACTGTTGCATTATATATACATATGAATAACAATTTTATTAACCTCTAACTTCAGTATTTGACACAATGAACTAGATTGAATTGATTACCCAAATTATATTTTTCCAAAGTCCAAAAATGCACATATAGACAGATTGAGACAGTTAAGGATGGCTAAGAATCAATAGAACATATTCAAATTGTTGCAGTCCAAGGATTGTCCATGTAACCATCCTTGCTTGTTTGGTGTAGCTCTTTTGGCGATTGTATTTATCAGATTCACAAAAACATTACTCAAGAAGTAGCCAAAAGACAACGATAGATAACTGATTGAAGTAGACAATGATTTCATGCTCGAAGGTGCCTCATTGTAGAAGAAATCCAATAGTCCTACCAGGGTGAACATGTCTGATATTCTAAAAATTCTATATTGGAAGGATACCCAGAAAAGACTTATGGGATGGTGCGGTTTTTTAAGTGCTCAGTTCCTTCTTTTAACTTCAACCAAACTTGCTACATCCATTGAAATGGTAGAGAGAGCTAAACCAATTCCAATGTGCTAAAGTTACATGATGCCTTATGGATACCCGATGATCTTTTGAGAGAAAGGAACGAAGAACTCATAGATAGGTATGAGTGTGATCATAAATATGAGTGGAATTACAGGAACTGATGGGTAGGGAAATCAAGATTGCCGATTTTCCGGTGCATGTCATTTCCTTGTTGTGCCGAAAGGGTCTGGAGTTGTACAAAACATGTATTCATTATGATGGTGCTACCTAATATAGGTAACACTCTTGTTAAAATCTTCACTTCTTCAACTTGCATCACAGTGTAAACCGTCCATGACGCTGGTTCCATGCCTTGAGGAAGAACTACGACCTTAATTATTTTTGTCACGAGAAAATGAATTTTTATCTAAGACAATGACTAAAGAGTTGTCCACATAAATCTCCGTAGGTTTCTTTTGTGACATTCTCAATTGTCTCAATAATCTTTTTAGCCATATAGAATGATAAACACATGATGTAATAGCTATATATTCACCGTCACGTGTTGATAAAATGACTATAGATTGCTTTTTTGAACCCCGTGTGAATGTTGTGTCTCCTAGGTAGAAAACAAAACCAGTAGTGCACTTTCTACTATTTATATCTTTAGCCCAATCACTATCACTATAACCCACAAGGTCAAAGCTATTAGAATATCCATAAAACAAGTCAAAGTCAACAATATCTTTGACATACCAAAGAATTCGTTTCAAAGCTTTGAAATGTATCATAGTTGGTGTCTTCATAAACCTGTTTACAAGCCCTACTTCAAAGAGAATATCTGGACGAGTGCATGTCAAATATCTCAAACTCTCAACTATTCTAATCTGAATAAGAATTATATTTTTCTGATTGAACCAGTCGACCAGTTCATTTAATCCAATTGGTCGACCAGTTATTGATTGATGGATCAATCCCTCTGTTCTTCTGAAAAACTAGAAATCAAGCTTAATTTTTAACATGGCTCTGGCTTGAGACAGACTCCGAAGACTAATAAATTACAAATTAGAGTTTAAAGCAGTGTTAATAAAAAGGCAAAATAGACTCAAATGTAAAATGATAGAGCACCTTATAAATATATAACACATTGCATACATGCATACATCAACGAAGCCATATAAAACATAAGGGTTGTCGACACTAATGAATTGTTTTTTAAGATAACAATGAATTTTGATTTAAATGAAAGATTTTACTAATTTAACATGCTAACAGTAACGTGAAACTTGAATTCAAAGGGTTTTTTGTGTACTCATAAGATAATCCCAATATTTATTCTTTAGTATATTTTTCAAATAAAGTTATTAACTTATAATTCTCATTCAATGTATTTGCTAAAAAAATCCTTTAACTTTCATATTAAAGTACCAAATGTTTTATAACTATCAACACAACTAAAAAATCTTGATTTTTTTTTATGAAACTTTAGTGTTGATACGAACAATAAAGTTCATCATATGTTTTTTTTTTTCAATTTTTATCTGTTAAGTTTTTAATAGTTTCTATATCACACAAATAATTTTTCCATTCCAATCATTTATCCTAATTATCCACCAATTCAATCTAGATAACACAAAATTACAATAAAATTGATCCAATATCCCTCTCAATCACACAAATGCACAATAACCTAATTAAACCCTCTATCCTCACACCAAAACAACAAATCAAAAACCTAAAATATAAAAAAAAAGCCAAAAAATAAAATAGAAAAAAATAATTACATTGAAAAACAAAATAGAAACAATATCATTATCAACCATAATAAAATCACCACAAGTGAGAACTATCCATATATATTGACGATCCATTTTACTCTCCTTACCTTCCCTTTCTTGTAACATAGCCTTGCATTTTCCCCTTTAAGTACCATCAATCCACTACTCTTTTTTCAGAAAATAAAACCCAAAATTCAAAATTTTCTCTTTACTTAATCAATCAATTATATATAGACCCGATAAAACAAACCCTAGCTTCTTCAATTCATCATTTGCCAATAGAAACCTTAATTCTTTTTCTTAATAAAAAATAATTGTGATTCTCAAATGACACAATTATATCTTTAGATCCATTAAATTAAGAGAAAAAAAATCAAGACACTGTTACAATTTAGAGAGAAAACTGAGAACCTAGAGTGTTGCCACCTAACATAAATTGAAAACTTTAAAAATTAAAGGAGATTTAAGAAAAAAGAATTGCCTTCTAGCTTTTAAAAGAGATTAAAAATCTTAAGATATACACTAGTATCAAAGATCTAAGTAGAGGGTCGGTTATGTTTAAGGGAAGATAGACATCACCCTTAGCTGAGTCCTAATCATTCCCTCCCCCTTCAAGAACTTCCTTGGTTAACTTCTGAAAACTGTAAATTCATCAAGACAAGATCTTCTCACATGGCTTCAAGTAAAAAAGATAATGATTTTGAAGTGCAACCCTCACCTACTAATGTCCTCGTAAAATAAAAAAACTATCTTGGTAAAATTTGTTGAAGGTTATGTGGTCTTAGCTCATTTGATATTTTAAGCGTCTTCACTTTGTATTGACCTAGGCATTGTGGCATCATGACTTCTTCCATCTTGAAAAAATTAAACTCAATGTAAAAATTGCATCTCCAAATTTAGAGGGACATTTGACATAAGGCTGCATCGAAAGTGATATTTTGGATTGGAGATTTGATGCAAAAGTTTTTTCTAAATAGTTATTTTACTTAGTTAATTTTATATATTTTTAATTTTATTTAATTTTATTCTATATTATTGATAGTTTTTCATTTTCTATTTGAAGAGAATAATTTTCTTAGTTTATTTTTTTTATATATTTATTATTACTAGGGTTTTCTAGTTTTTGCTATATAAAGGGTTGTAATAGCTTTTTAGAAAGTGAATACATTGTTAAATAAAATTAAGTATTTTGTGAGTTGCTCTATAATTATGTTGTTCTTGGTCTTTGAGGGTTTTAACCAACCATGTTATCTTACATTTTTATCTGTGTAAGTTGGTATCAGAACCCAATAATTCTTGTAGTTTTGGTTAGAGGTCATAAAAGACATGTATCAAGGCCTAATGATTCGTGATGGTTAATTATCATATGTTGTTGAATAACTATGGCAGGAAGAGATCGCAAAATAATACATGCTCGTGTGGGAAGAGATGAGAATGTTTTCTCGAGAAAGAAATGTCCAAGAACTTGATGAAGCTAAGAAAAACTTCACTGAATCTGGGCTTTCTTTAGGAAAAGTAATAGGTTGGATAATCGTGTTACCCGTAAAAGAACTCTCTAATACTGAAGTTAGTTTAGGGTTTTCTAGGTAGATATTACGTAAGAAAAGTGAACAGAAAGAGTTAAATATTTTTCTTCCATGTTAAAATAAAAAAATTTCTCCTTTTCTCCTTTAAACTTGGAAATATATAGCTTGCTCACGTAATGGTAATTATAAGTGAAGTATAGATGAAGTTATAACATGTATAACATGACCTGCCTAGAAAAATAAGAGATAGATAATAAAAGAGAGAGAGAGAGAGAGAGAGAGAGAATGTGGTGGAACAGGGGAAGATCAAGCCCTATAAAAATTGGTGAGGTCTTAGCCCAACCGAGCTAAAACAAACCTTTATTTTTTTTAATATATTATCAGAACTAATGTATTGGTTACATCTATGTTAACGTTAGTTAGCCTTAGATTGCCCGCTATATCATTCTGTTGACAAGTACCTTGGGTTAGGAATGAATGGCCCAAATAAATGCCCATGTGTCCAGATAAAATGGAAAGTGGGCCAAGGGAAAGCCCATGTGTATTCTTACATTTTTCGTAGTGCTAGCTAGCTTGAGGAGTGGGCGGGAAAGAGAAGCAAGGCTACGCCTTTGGCTCGCTTCTACTACTTCTAATATCAGTTATCAGACTCAGTAAAGCTCTCTTTTTTTCTTTCGGCATTGCTAAAATCAATTATTGACTTCAACTCAGTAATGGGTATCAAGGTGAGTGAGCGAGTTCAATGATGATCTTTTTTCAGTAAATCTTCAATTAGGAATTAGGGTTTTTTTTTTTTGATTTTGGGAATTAATTATGATTGATGGAAATTTAGGGTTTGACAAAGCTGTTGGCGGATAATGCTCCAAAAGCTATGAAAGAGCAGAAATTCGAGAGCTACTTCGGTCGTAAGATTGCTATCGATGCCAGCATGAGCATCTACCAGTTCCTTGTCCGTCTCTCCTTCACTCTTTACTAATTATCAATATCTTTTGTTTTATTTTTAGGTTTGGGGTTGCTTTTTTTTAATTTAAAATGTAGAAGAAGAAATGAAGATTTTTTATTTTTATTTTTTTGAGTAATTTAAAATACAAAGTAAAGTCTCTGTGCATTGAATTGAATTGCAGATTGTAGTTGGAAGAAGTGGAACTGAAATGCTGACTAATGAGGCTGGTGAAGTCACCAGGTTGGATGGAGCCTAACGATGCCTTTCCTACATCCTTTCTTTCTTTTTTTTGTTTGTTTTAACATATATTTAAAACGGGTTTAATTATATTTGATTTTTGGTGTTTCATTTTGTAGTCACTTGCAAGGCATGTTTAATCGCACTATTAGGCTTCTCGAGGCTGGAATCAAGCCCCTGTAATCTCGCACCACCTCCTCCTCCTCCTCCTCTCTCTGTTTCTCTACTTGTAGCTTCTTTTTTTCTTGAATTTATTGTGTTTTGTTTTCCTTACTGAAATTGTTAATCTATATTTCAGCTATGTCTTTGACGGGAAGCCTCCAGATTTAAAAAAACAGGAGCTTGCTAAGCGGTACTTCTTTTACTTTTTTTTTTTAATATGTACTTATGCCCCAAATTTACATTGCCTTGCATAACCTTTTCCTTTCTTGCTTCACCATTAATCATTATTCTCACATCACACATGCAATGCAGATACTCAAAGCGTGCTGATGCTACTGAGGATTTGGCTGCAGCTGTCGAGGTACCTAAATGTTCATATCTTTCTTGAATATTCCACTTATACTTTTCATTACTTTTCAGCTCACTCGATGTTTTTTTCAGATTAAGTATTCTGTAAGATCTTGTTTTTTCATTTCAGTCTGGTGTTAAGGAAGATATTGAGAAATTCAGTAAACGGACAGTCAAGGTCTGTTTTTTGCTTTGTTTGATCTCTTTTGTTTGCTATTACTTTACATTATCCCATCATGGTAACATCGGTTTGCTGTAAAGATTTTTACTTATGTTGGACAATAACTTTTGATGGCGACATCTTTTTTTCATCTGTTTTTACAGGTGACAAAGCAGCACAATGATGACTGCAAAAGACTTTTAAAACTCATGGGAGTGCCTGTAATTGAGGTGATATTGTGTTCCGTATAGTTTTTTCCTAGTGGATTTGTTCAGTGCAAGGCTTTTTTTTTTCACTTATAAATGCAAAGTTTTGTTTGTCTATGCAACTTGCGATCATCAATGACATCATAAAAGACTGATACTTGGGAAATATTTTTTGTTCTATAGGCTCCTTCTGAAGCAGAAGCACAGTGTGCTACGCTTTGCAAATCAGGAAAGGCAAGTATCTTGCTTCTCCATGATAATTTGACTATTTTGGGTTCTTTAGCATGTCCATAACATTGTGAATGGCATTTGAAGTGTGTCCATTTCATTTCCAATTCACTTGTTTGGGTTATCTTGTCTTAAAGACACACTGTTTGCTTGCTTGCCTGAAATTTCTCACCTCAGTTTGTCTCAATGGGCCCTGATTTCCATGGTGGCTTTACCATGGCAGTCTTCACACCTTTAGTTATGTAAGGAAAAAATTGTAGAATCATACCTTTCTCTAAGGTTTTCCCATTTCTCCTTATGGAATGGTTTTTGATGATTCATGCAATGTCCCATATGTTTCAGGTCTACGCTGTGGCTTCTGAAGACATGGATTCCCTTACTTTTGGAGCCCCTATATTTCTTCGCCATTTGATGGATCCCAGCTCAAGGAAAATCCCGGTTATGGAATTTGAAATTCCAAAGGTCCCGTGAAAACATGAACACTGTTGCAATTGCTTGATGTTCAATTCACTGTTCTGATAATGGGTTTCTTTCAGATCTTGGAGGGGCTAAACCTTAGCATGGATCAATTCATTGACCTGTGCATCCTTTCTGGTTGTGATTATTGTGACAGCATTCGAGGTGCTGAGGATTCTTGTTTCTTGGTTCAACTGTTTATTCTTAACTCTTCTAATAAAAAATTTGACTATTCAAGCTTGTATTGGTTCAGCTTGAAAATGTGATGGTGCATTCAGTAACTAATGCTCTCGGAAATCTATGCCACAGGAATTGGAGGACAGACTGCCTTGAAACTCATCCGACAACACGGTTCTATAGAGAGCATACTAGAGAACATAAACAAAGAAAGGTGATTATCTAAGTTTTTAAGATCGTCATCTTTCATTGTTGCTTGCATTCCATGTATTTGAAATGGTAGTGAATGATCAATTAGACTTAACATGTGAATATTTTTATTTAAAATTCAGGGGATATAACAAATCAATTTCCTATATGTTTTATGCCTGTTTTGTTGAATTTTCAGTTGAATCTGAAAGTTTCTTGCAGTCCTTAACTTATTTTTCATGTGTACGTGCTTGAATCACCTTAGGTATTTTTGGCTTGGTTGGTACTCGCGTTGGGCAGCCTACTATTCTTTGGACTTGTTCCTTGGCTGATTTTGGCTATGTAAACATTTGAAATGGAGTTCTTATCAAATGAATAATGTTGACTATATGCTGTGGTCTATAATTTGTCAAACCAAACTTATTTTCCACTTATGATGTGCACCACTACACATGGTCTTTTTTTCATGCTAATAATTTTCTAGGACAACAATTTTTCTAGTTTATAAAGAATGATTTCACATTTGTCTGATAACTTGCCGTTTTTTTTTGGTTCTTTTACTGATTGTTCATTAATCACACTCTTCATATCCAGGTACCAAATACCAGAGGATTGGCCATATCAGGAGGCTCGACAGCTTTTTAAAGAACCAGCTGTCCTTACTGATGAAGAGCAACTTGATGTCAAGTGGACTTCCCCAGATGAAGAAGTGAATGAATTTTATTATTATTATCATTATCGTCATCATCATCATCATCATTATTATTTGGTTTAATTTTTGAAACTTTATGTTTATTCTACTGCCTTTCAATGGCTTCGTGTCAATATTTGAAGTGGTTGCATCTGACATGTTTCAGGGTTTGATTACTTTTCTGGTGAATGAAAATGGGTTCAACAGTGACAGGGTGACGAAGGTGTGCCTCTATCATTAGTACAAACATCTTTATGCAGGCATTTCATAATGCTATGTTTTGCAATATGGAAACATGCAGTATTAATTTGTATTGATTTCTTAAATTGTAACAGGCAATAGAGAAAATCAAAGCTGCCAAGAACAAGTCCTCACAGGGCCGGTAAGTACTGCTAAGCAAACAAAGGGAGATGGAGCCTTGAATTTTTATAGGGATACAACAAACCAATACTTAGGATTTCAGATATTCCCCAACCTGTAAAATATTGCAACCATTGAAATTTGGCAAGTTTTTCAGCACAGTCCTTGGATAATCTTACCATTTTGCAATCATGGATGGATAACAACATGGCATGTTGAATTGTTTTTTGAAAAGTTAGTGGGAAAAAAGTTACACCGCACCCCCTTTTTCTATAGAAAAATAAAAATTGCGACCCTGTTGAAACTTGAAACTCTGGGAACTGATTTATACTTGACCTGTTGTTTTTTTCTCCTCTGATTTGCCCTATCTTTCTCTCTGCAGATTGGAATCATTTTTTAAGCCAGTTGCCAACACATCTCAACCTGTTAAGCGGAAGGTTTGATTATATTATGCATTTTTAGGATGCTTCCATGATTTCTGTTCCTGAATAGCATTGATGGGGCTACTGGAAGATGAAACTATTCTGAATTCTTATCCCGGTATCATATGCGAGGATAATTTAAAAAAGGGAGGGCAAAAATTTAGGCAAGGTGTAAGTATTGAGGGTTTGCAGTTTAGTTTGAAGATTTAGGATTGAGTAAAGTTTGGAGGTTTAGAGCCTAGTATTGGAGACAGATCAAGAGCTAGGGTTGATGGTCAGGAGTCAAGGTTAAAGATTCAGAATTATGGTTGAGAATTGAGTGTTTACTCTTACTGTTCCAGGTATTGGTTACAAAGGGGTGGTTGACAGTTTAGGGTGGATGGTTTAGGATCTTTGGTTGACAGTGGGAGGTTTGTCGTTTTACAGTCCAGGGTTTATTGTGTAGAATTTATGATTGAAAGTTGAGGGCAAAGGGTTTAAAGTAAAGGGTTTAGGATCTAGATTAATGATTAATGATTGATGTTTCAATGTTGGGATTTGAAGTTGAGACTTCTATCATTTTATCTTATTAGGTTTTCAGAATTGTACTTCTGTCACTCAATATCCTTTACCTTTTCTAACAAAGTAATATAGACCGTGAAATAAGGATTAAGTGGAACAAAATTAATTGGGTGGTAGAGTTGTGGAAAAACATCTGTCTCTTATATTTTGAACATGGAACAATATGTTAATGCTGAAAAATGGAGGAATTAAAATCTTAGATCAAAACAGTATGTATAGAAGGTATGAACCGCCTAAACAAGAGTTGTTGAAGAGAGAGCAACTAGAGCTATTACTCGCCATATCAAAATTTTTTTATTATGAAAGATATAAATCCATTGGAAAAATAAAAAAAGTATATGTCGGATTAAATGGTAATTGTTGCTAATAACAAATCATTGGTTTAAATGAATAACTAAATATAATAGATAGACCATTCTCTTCATCTTAGATCATCACATAGGCTTGCCCGGGGGGATTGCTCTTCTTTTGCATTATCTCACATCTTATTGTGTTTTAACTCCATCCTCCAATTTCTTGTTGTACATGTATTTATGCTTATTATTTTTGTAGTTTCCTCTATATTGTAATTTTGACTAGTTATTGATTTTTATAACTTGCTTTAGTGCTTAATATAATTTCCTTTTATTTAAAAAGAGAAATTTTGATTGTCTAAAAGATGGTGGTGTATGCCAAGTGACTTTTTCTTCTTTTGTTCTTTCCTTTTTTTTTTGGGAGGGGGGAATGGAACAATATGTTCAAGAATTGAAATCTTAGATCAAAACACAATGTATTGAAGGTATGAACTGCCTAAACAAGAGTTGTTGTTGAAGAGAGAGCAACTAGAGCTATTACTCACTACATCAAAAAATTTCTATTAATGAAAGATGTAAATCCATTGGAAAATAAAAGGTACATGTCTGATTAAATGATGATTGTTGCTAATAACAAATTGTTGGTTTAAATGAATAACTAAATAAAATAAAGAGACCATTCTCTTTGTCTTAGATCATTACATAGGCTTGCCCTTTTTTTTTGGGGGTGGGGGGGTTTAATGCTAACTTCTCCATTTCCAGCTCTCCCAGTTCCCACCTTGGCTATCTTTTGTATCCCCGATCAGAATTTGGATACATTTCTCACCAGTAATGACAATACCAGGAAAGCTACTTTATCTTAGCTAATTTGTTTCTGTATTGTTGGTTTTGGTTTATGGAGAGACCCACTTAGCCTTAGGCTGCACAATGATGGATGGGCCTCCACCGCCAAAAAACCCACCCATCATCTTGGAATTCGGGCCTGGATCCTCTAGGTTGAAATTTCCTGTTTCAACGATTGGGTTGTCACCTTGTAGACGGTTAAGTATTTTGTAGGTGTAGCAGCCATATGTTTTGGTAGCAACAACCACTAATTTAAACCTGATTTCCATAAAACAATGACCCTTCTCCCATGCTTGTTATTCCATTGCCAGTTTAAACCTGATTGGTACCATAATTTCTTGATGCACTGGGTGACAGGGTACTAAGTGTGTTCTTCGTCCTCCTAAACCAGCAATCAAGCTTAAAATGCTCTCTCTGCAAGTCTGTAGTAGTACTTCTGTGCCCAAGACCATTGGCAGTCTTAGCATGCTGACACTGAATCTGTTTTCGAAGCACTCCACAACATCACCCAGAGGTGTCTGCTTCAGCGCTTGAAGCTGAAAACCCTGGTGAACCTTTAGAGCCCATCTACATTCACATTTTTTTTTTCCTACTGAGTTCATCGTGGTGTCAGTTACCATTTCTTGCAATTACTCCTAGGAGAGAAGTGAATTGCTGCTGTTGAGTTTTTGTTTTTTGTTCACAATTATTCCAGACATATAAATGCTAAGATGATGCATGAAATCACAGGCTAGACGTGATATATGTTTTTTTTTAAATGATTGGTAACAAAATCTCAGTTTTTTTCTTTCTTTGTTTTTTTTCCCGAGAATTAATTGCCTTAGTTTCGTTGTATCTCTATCACCCTGTCAATTTTCATTGCTTAGTGTAGATATGACTTGGTGCTACAGTGTTTCAAACTGATGTTTTATTGATATTTTTTTTAAAAGGTCTCTCCAAGTCTTACCCCTGATTCATTAAGTGAAGTATAGATAATTGCAGCAAGTCATTCAGTAATGCTTGTTATTTGTCATGCTTCTGACAGGAAGCCGAGAAGACCAGTAAAGAAACTAGCGCTAAAAAATCGAAGGGTGGTAGTGGTAAAAAGAAGTAATCGGTTGGCATAATTAAATCCATATTAGATGGATTTGACCGCATTTGACGTTCTAATCAGGTAAACACACGTGGAAAAATCTTCCTGTTGATTTTGTCTTGCATTCGGTACATGTGTTGAGGGCAGTGTATATAGCTATGTTTTTATCAAGATAAGGTGATTTTGAGGCAGCTAGCACCAAATGAATATTTTCTCCTCTCAGTAGTCATGCATGAACTATTGCTTTTACACTGCCCTCATCACATAAAACCAGATTTTGCCTCTCTGCAGTAAGTAGAACAGAAGTCGTCTTGTCTGGGTGACAGAATATGAAAGATCTATAAGATTAAGCTGTGCATGCGCGGGCACGCATCTGTGCCTCGAAAGTCTCCTGACAGCTTTACATTTCTTGTTTGTTATCAGGTTACTGGTCTTCACATCAGAGAACATCTTGTTTCTAGCAGGACGCATGCAATTCCAAATTTTTCCGAGAATGATTGGCAGTTTTGTAACTATGGATCTATGAATTTTTATTTCCCCCCCCCTTCCTCGTCTGCATAGTTCTTGGGCAGATTCATGGGTCTTACGACCATTTAATCTGAAAACCTTTGCTTTCGGCATGTGTTATAAAATTGAAATGGTCTCACAAGAAAGTACATGTATATTAGAACACGTTTCCCCCCCTTGCGTAAACTGCTTTACACTCAACAATCTAGCTCCTATAAACCGAGCCAAGATCACGAAAGCATGCTGCCAACTAAGCAACTCTCAGGATCGCCATAGATCAAAAAAAGTATTCTTGTCAAATTGGAAAACTGAAGTTCCATATTTGATCCCGGAGCAAGATCCGAGCACTAACAAGTAGAATTGGAGACTCAATCAGTCAAAAAGGTTACAATCATATCTTATATGGTGGTTTACCCTACTCCTGTAGCCACGACTTTCTCTTCCTCAACCCTCAACGAAGTGTACATGTGATCTGCCAATCGGCATTCAGCTGCATGACCGAGTAAAAGGACCTCCGTAGGCTCTTAATTCAGTGCTTCCTTTGCTTAGAGGAGTAAAACAACTTCGTACGCCCTTAATTTAGTGCTTCCTTTGCTTGGCATCATCAATGTGGAACATAAGCTGCAAAATAATCAGGTTTCAGATGAAGAATTAACTCCCACCAGATCTCCAAGACTAAAAGCTTTCCAAGTTAAATAGAAGACTTGAGAGATTTCATGGCATTTACCTTTGTCCCAACGTAAAACGTTATAAACATACCACCCATTACTGGCAATCCTGTAAGATTGAACATTGCATCAATTATGCAGTTGCTTGTCAAGAAAATAGACAGGAAAATAATTTTTAGACTAGCAGTTAAGAGGTTAAATGCTGACAACCAAGCCTTGAACCTCATGAATGCCCAGGGTTTGGCACTCTAATGTACCAAAAAAAAAAGCGAAATTTCTAAATTCGCATAGAAGGCAGGAGGAGCTTATAATACCTTGTCTTGAAAGAAATTGTGCAAACAGCCAGTTAAAGCCTGATGGCCCAATTACATACCCAACAAGGTTTGCCACCTGCATCATATGAAGAGATCAAAAGCCATTGTATGCAAAACCAAGAAATGTTTCAAAATGCAAGGGAACAATCCAGGAAATATTTGGAGTTAAAAAATTTGTGCATATCTGTAGAAACTTGGGTACAGTTAAGGACAAACCATGAGACATGTAATGGTGATGGCACCACCAGCTGCACTAATTTCTCGGAAAAGAAACTCCCCAAAAGCACCCTCCACCTAAAAAAAATTGCATTTTACAAAGTTAAACTTCAAATAACAACTCAAACACCTCATCTGATTGTCTATGTGGTACTTAATGCTCCTACCTTCAATCCAATTAATCACGAGTCAGTATTTTACGTAATGTAACACTGGTACTAATCACCATCAATAGATACCAATGGTGTTCAAAAGCAATCTAACTGCAATTCTTTAATCAACCAAGCAAGTCATTTCACATTGTCCATAAAAGGTCTAATCTATGGCATGCATCACAAGACTTTCCTTTGGAAGTTGATCTTGCCACCATAGTTCTAGAGGTTTGGGTAGTTCCCCTAATATCAACCATGCTAGACTGGTAGATGATATTTTGCTTTACTGATCCTTCGGTATGGAGTGGTAGGAAGATATCTTCACTTCTTAATCAATCAATATGAACATCAGCCATTTGTGAACATGAAAAACCATTCTTAGAACAAGAAGTTCAGCTACTGAAACACAAGTCAGCTGCAAGGCTTATTGCCAGTAGGCTTGATTTCATAGAGGTGTGTAAACTTGGCCAGAAATTACAATTCACTCTCGAACAAAGGCGAGCAATCAGTTAATGAAATCAACCATGTGTATCTTGTGTTTTGAACAGGTGATTATAACCACAGTTTAAAACTGTTACCAAAAGGATCTTGAGCATGAGATCCTTGCTTGGAGTATAGTGCCTTTTTTTGCAAACAATGCCCCAGCACTTAGGCTGCAAGTAAGTTTCAAATTGTTTTACTGTATTGTATCAATAACCGGCACGTAGAAAGATCACCTGTAATGTATTCGCTGCTGATTTCACCACCATTTCAGGGATAAAGAATAAACATGTTAACCATGCCCATGAAAGAAGTTTCCTATGACCAATAAGCTGTCAGATAAAGAGCATACAAAATAGATAAAGGAAAGTGATTAAAAGGGAAAACATGATAGAAGCCACGAATACCATTCTAGATCATGCCAGATGGCAACAAATGTGAATATAACCCATATGTTGAGTAGCTTTCTCTGAGATCCTCCAAGAGGAATATACATGTATCTGAATGTAATTTATAAAGCCTTTAGCATGCATATGTTAGTGAAATCAGGGTTTGCTAAAAGTGAACCAAGTTTCACCTGACAAGCCATTTATTGTACGAAGCATGCCAATTTTTCCAAAAGCTCTCCAAGTTGCAGCAATTATTAATACACCTTGGCATATTCTCAGGGGCCTCAATGCCACATATCTGAAATAACACAGTGGTTAAAATATATGTTTGTCCTTCAATATTAATAGATAAAACATATAATTGATAAAAGAGCTGGACTAAAAAATTTGGGGCTAGATTGAGGGTGCAGTTCAAGAAAAAAAAAAAAATGAGGACAAAAAAAAACCGAATGAAAAAGTTAAACATCAAAAAACATACCAGTGACCAGAATCGAAAATAGCGCCAGATAAGGGAGAATTTTAGCCACATGAAATTCAAGACCTGTGGAAGCAGAAAAAAAAAGAGTTGAATGTTAATATTTAATACAAATCATGCCCTAAGTTGGTATGAGCTCAAGTCAAAGAAATATCAGAGCCCATAGTTGAGTTCAAATTGGTTTATTTTAAGCAATGAGTCTCTAAATACGTTGAGAATGGATCGATCTTTAGAAGCTCAGTCTGCATGCTTCATTATTTACTGTTAACATTACTATAGAACATAGAGCTTCAGTATATCTTTTTGTTCATGGTTGCAATTGCATTCCAGTCCACTTTATAAAGTTTTCATGTCTTACAATTTGTTTGTATGTACAAAAAAGCCCTCTTGGCAAAGATCTAATTTAAAGATGCAAATACGGAAACTTTGTAACAACAAAAAGGTCATCTTACCCCATATCCAATGATGAATATGTCCATAGGAGATAGCAGTTTCCAGAGACGACTGATCAGCACAGAAAAAAAATTCAATTAATTCTTAATTAGACAGGATGTTGAAAAATCCTTGCATGATGTGCATACTTGAATTCTAACCTGATTGCAAAAGCATTGTAACGAAATAGATGCGTCACTAATTCCATTAGAGAAAAGCTGAATAACCAACGTAACCCATACCAGGACATATCCCTAACTGTATAATTATTCTGAGGCGTATCTAACTGCATAAACATTGTATCACAAGTAAGAAACTGGAAATCCAGGATGTGATGGGAATGATTTCTTACAGAGGTTCACACTTAAAACGCAACGAAAATTTTCGAGATCTAGAATACTAATATGGAGAAAGTGAAAATTTTAAGTTTCTCTAACCCAAGCAACAGAAGGTATCTTATCTGATTCTCTAATATGAGTCTAGAGTAGAAACTACCTCAGCCATTAATACAAATTGAACAACAATATAGAAGCAGAAAACAATTATATAAATGAAAATCACAAACCTGTGAGACGAAGGCATTGAAGCTTATAATTGGGCCAGCAATATAAACTGGGGCATATACCAAATAGGCGAGGTATATGCTAAGGGAAAACTTCTCCTTCTGGACACTTCCCTCCTAGACAGCACAAACAAAATTATGAACTTCAAGAAAAGAGGAAGAAGTAGAAATCCCTCAAAGCATAGCAACAGTAGATAGCAGATACTAGAATAGGTAGGCTCATGCTAAACAAAAGACTAACCTGCAAGAGCCGGTAGCATGTTTTTCCAGACTTACAAGTATGGCAACGTTGAATGTGCTTCTGAGATCACCCGCAAGTAAAATATCAAAAGAAAAAGGAAGAGAAAAGGAAAAAAGATTCTCTTCGTTCTCATGCTTGAAAAAGTAATTTCAAATGCAGTTATGTATTGTATGAACTTGAGAAAAACTAGGCAAAACATATTCCTTAGTTTGATTAGATGTAATTTGAGACAGCAAAAAAAAAAAAAAAAAGAGGCAGCCTAACATATGTGGTACTAGTTTACCTGCTGATCAAAAAGAGGATCCTGATGTGCCCAATGGTAATCATATCCAAAGCTGATCATTCGCAAAATAACTGTCAAAAACAGAATTTTCTTAAGTGCAGCCAGCTACACCAAATAATTGTTTTTCCCACTTGCATACTGAGCCTCTAAGAACGTATTCAGCAGTAAAATCCCAATAGATGAACGAGTGAGAAAAAAATACCAAAATTAAAACAAATGTGCCATCTAAAAGTTCCACGATAGTTGTCCAAATATGCCCATTGTTGCCTACATTATGATAATATAAGTCAAATTCAATAAGTGGAAGTAGCATGATGTCTATGTGTACAGCCATGACTAAGATATAACCTTACATAACTCACCCAAAAATGGAGAACGAATATCCTTCATAAACACGATTACACAGAAGAAAAAATACGTTGAAAAGCCAAAGCACAGGAGAGAAATACTTTGTCTGTGCAAACATCTGCGGAAAGACAAATCTAGTAAAATATAGCACAAATTAGATATCTTACTGGAAAAACAATGATCATATAAGGAATAATAATCATTTCAGCTAGTATAATTATTGCAACGGTATTGTTTTCGACCATTTTGTTGACAATAAAAAGATAAGCAACTCATCGCCACTATAATGACCACGCGAGCAACAAAGCTTTTCTTTTACATTATAATCATTTGCATCATTTTTTTGCGAGCAATGCCAAAGTAAATCATGGTATGAATAACAAGAAACCCAAAAGTCATAGGAAGGAAACGCACCTTCACGAGGAGAAAATTCAGGGAAGCAATTGAGAGGATAAACAGAACGCTAGAAGAGCAAAGAAGGAGAAGGTTGGTGAAACAGAAGGAAAACAAAACATCAGCAAATCAATTAAGCAATTGAGTTGGCAGCAGCAGCAGCAGTGTGGTAGAAGATTACCAAGCTCCGTGAAGATAAGAGAGGTAGGCCAAAGAAATGAGAAGCCACACAAAGGACATTCCTTTAGCTTTCAAGGAAAAAAGGGCCCTTAAAGAATTAGCAAGCAGGGCGAAAAGAGCAAAGACAAGAGAAAGAATAGGCAAATTGGCACGGAAATTTCTCCATTGGGCATCACTAACATCCTGGGATTAAAGATTGAAACTTTAGCAATCGAAAGACATAAAAAAAAGGAAATGGAATGAAACCCAGAAAAGAAAGGGAAAGTATTACATTGAGACGAGGAGGGAGAAGCCATCCAGGGCGTAACGCATAAAGCTCTGATTCATGATCTGTTTTTGTTTTTTTAAGAAAAAAGAAAAAATCAGTAGAACAGAACAACAAAAGAGAAAGAAGGAGACTTTGAGAGATGGAGATGATAAAGAAAAGGAAAAGAGGTACCGAGAGAGAGTTGAAGAGATCGATGGATGATGAAAGCGTAGAAAGCAATTGCATAGAGAACCAGAAAGACGAGCTCTTTGCGCTTCCAGTATTCCTCCTTCTCCTTCTTCTTCTTCATTGTTGATGATATTGCCATTCTACTCACACTATCTATTATTAGTGTCACTAATTGAACTCAAAAGGCATCGATTGGATTGGAGAGACAAGATGGGAAATGAAGATTGAACTCAAATGCTGCTGCTGCTGTTCCTCTTCCCTTGCTATTTTTTCATTTTCTTCGGCTACAATTGGGTTCGATATTAGCACATCTATGCTCAGCAGCTACGGCCTTTTCCGTCCATTTCTTTGGCCCAAACCCATTTAACAGCAAACCATTTCATCATGATTTTGTTTTTTTATTTTTTATTTTTCTTTCATTATCTTATACTTTTTTGCCCCTTCCATTTATGTATCTGGCAACAACGTGCATATGTACAAGAGAGTCGTATGGATTATGGAATACAACGGGAGTAGGCAAACCTTGCAGTGATACTGGTGGTTAAACAAACGCTATCATCCTCCATCATATCTACGCACACATGCTCAGCATTCAACATATTATGAGTTCATTTCTTGAATAAAAAAGAAGGGATGGATCAGGTGGTCGAAGTTGAGCGATTGATTTGTTAATAATCATAATCATATGATCAAACATATACTCTCAAAAAGAAAAGAAAAAGGGCATCACTGGTGGAGCAATTAATCCCCCAAATCCAAATGTTCTAACTGAGAGGAGTTAAAGAGAGAGAGCATCAGGGGGTAATAGGTAGGTAGGTAGGTAGGTAGGTAGGTAGCTAGCTAGGTCTTCCTGATCAGTACTTACTACTTACTAGTGGACAAGGATTTCAAGTTAACATGACAAATCTTTTATACCAGCTGCATCCCAAAAAACAATGATCAATCTCTTACGTAGTATATATGTAAACTGATGATGAACATAAGGGAAAGTTGATTCATTATTAACTGAGAGAAATAAATAAATAAACAGAGATTTTTGGTGGATTAGTTTTTAAGTTATGTTTCACATATATGACCTTTATATACAAATTTATTTGCTGACTCAAAGAAAAATCATAAATATATTTTATTATAGAAATAAATTGTAATCTAAATCAAAATCTTAATTTAAAACCCTTTTCGTATAACTTATATGAAAATCTTTGAGTCATAATTCAAAAATAGTAGTTCATGAATAACTAATTATACAAAAAAAAAAATTAATAATTAGATGCATGCTATAGTACGTAAACAATGATTCAAAGCAACATTGTGGAGAATAGATATAATATGAGTTAGAATTCATAAGCAAAATTTTTTTTACTTAATTAAATCAAAATCTTGATTCTTTTCTGTAATAATTTTTTTATTTAAGTTAAAAGTTATTTCTAACCAAAAATATTTCTAACTTTAATTTGGGTAAAAAAATTAAAAACTATATTAAATCAAAATTAGAAAATCATACAAAACATAACCTTAATCAAAATTTAAGTCATTCTTATCAAACATGTTTTTAATTTAAAATTATTTTAACTCATTTTTTTCAACTTTTAAATTATGAATTAAAGTAAAAAATCATAATTTAAATTTAGTATACCAAAAACAGATTCTTAATCAAGTGAACAGTCAAGAATTCCATGCTCTCGTAATAATTAATGAGTAGTGAGTGGATGCAGGTACAGACTGCACTGCAAAAATGATATGCAGGTACAGACTGCACTGCAAAAATGATATGTATTGTCCATAGATGATGAAAACACATATAGCTGGTGTGATGGCATCCTCAATGCATAAATCAGTTGATGTTTCCATTCCTAAATTGGGAATCAAGCATGATCATCAACACTGCCAAGAGAATTTCAATTCTTCTTAACACACACACACACATATATATATATAGCTGAACTTTCCATTACTTCCAATTTATAGCTCGGCAGTAGTACTGTTGTTAATTAGTAGAAGTTAGAACAATGTTGAAATATTGAGCGAATGCCAGTTAAACAGCAAAACAAGATTGTCTTGGAGTCTTCTTGCATGGTCTATCTACCAGGGGCACTTGCCAAGGCAAGTGTTCTTGCACGAGCAGTGCTGCAACTTCCTTTATTTATTTTTGTTTTGCTTTGCTTGGAATTTAATATTCATCATAGCTAGCTTGTTCCTCTAACATAAGCATTCATCTCCAAACTTTGTATAATATGATTTGCATGATGTAGGATTGTAAATATATGATCAGGCTATACATTAATTAATTAAGACCAATCTTTACCATATTTCGATCCCACCAGTTTATTTCAGATCCCTTGTTATTATTATAATTAACTTGCTATTGCAGGTGATATATAATATATATAGCAACACAGAGCAGCAGCAAGACTGCTTCTAATATTGTTGAAATGTAAAATCATCGTCATCGTAAAGGTGTGTGCGGGCGATTCGCCATGCTAGACAAGGAAATGGATGAAGATAATTAGGGACACAGACATCAACTGAGAGAGATAATTAACGAGAATAAAAGGGCTTTGATTTTATAGACATAATCTTAAATACTAATAATCAAGTAAACTAGAGAAATACATCAGGATCGAAAGGGGCAAGCAAGGCAATTGAATAAAGGGGGCAAACTGATGAAATTAAGAATAGGAATGATCAAAGACATGACATAACTACTGGTGTGTGTGATGATATATCATTCTCATTGATTCAGTTGATGCTTTGCTTGCAATTTAGAAAACTTGATCGTAATTTTAGCAGCCAATCCGTTGAATAAGGAGCTAGTGGGAAAACATTAATCATACGGGCTAAAAGATCATAACTAGATCAGTGCTATATATATGTACAATAAAATCGAATTGCTAGTACAAATGTCAAACATTAAATCTGCTTAAATATTTTAGGGTTGTTGCAATTAATGGATTCAGTACGTAGTCCTTCAGTTTTGAGATGAGATTTTCAATTCATGACCGACATTAATGATTGATATTAGATAATATAGGGTGGCGTAGGTGGGTGGAACATGAGGAATTTTCAGCAAGAATATTAGCCAGAACGAGCTGGCTGGCTAGGAAACTGAGATTTTTAATTCTCATTGGGTCAATACATCAATCCAGTTATTAGATATTGCACGGCATGTATTCTCCCCACATACGTCGGCTGGCTTTAATTGATTTGTTCCAAATGATGTCTATGCATGCCTGGAAGCATTCCATTTAGATTTAAGTACATTGGGTCTTTAATCTAACCTAGTTGATCATCATCTATATTAAGCTAGCTAGCTAGAATCCGAATATGTTAGTTAGGAGCCTCGAGGACCTGACCCTACGTACGTCCCTGAAAGAAGAGGTTGTTCTTAATTAATTGCAGTGCAGATATGAACATATTGCAAGACAAGAACACAACCCTATAATCACAGAATTTGAGCAGCTGGTAGGTTCTGTTTTGTTTTTTGCTACGACTGTGGCAGCCAAGGAGATCAAGAGAGATTGTACGTATTAATTTCCTTAAATAATCCGCAAACATTAATTCTACCGTTTCTCCAAACGCAACCCATGTAGCGTTTTGCATCCGCTAGTCAACGCAACCGTTCCATACAAGGCAGGTTATATTACAAGCTACTTCTAAACCTGTTTCACCAGAAAGAAAGATAATGTAATTTAATAAAAAGAAACTATATATAGTGCTTTACCACTCTGAGCTGCAACCTGTTTCATTTGGTTTACCCTCCCTTGATAAGAGGATCCTAAATTTATCCATTTTAATCAATATTATTTATTGCTGCAGCCTGCAGGGAATATATGTCTCCATGGATTAATTAGGGTTAAAAATAGAAAATAAAAAAACTCTAAATGGTGTTTTAGAGATTTAAGCCTATAAAAGGCTGAACAGGTAACCCAAGGGGTCTGCTAGTACAGCAAGGTAAACAAAAGGGACACCAAAACAGGACCATGCGCGCGATTCACTAGACTACAGCTAGCTATATAAAACAATCAGAACTCCAGCCCCTAACAAATCACAGTGATGATTTCATACTGCATCATCATGTATTCATGCTGCTTCTAATTAATCAAATCACTTTGATGACTCATTAGATTCCTTACAGCGTAAAAAATTAGAAAGTTGACGTTAAAAAAACAAAAACAATTAATTTCTCCAGCATAGTGGTTACAGAGATGCTATTTGACTTGAATTTATACAGTTTCAACCTCACCAGGTTGGGTTAGTTTAGTGGATATCACCTAGCTAGCTAGGAGGAGGTTGGGGGTTTGCTTTCTCCGGGTCTCATGTTTGAATTCTCCAGCCAATAAAAACTCTTGGGCCACAGTTCGCATGGTGCAAAGCACCCTGTGTAAATGCCAAACTAATTATTCTAGTGCGTGAAAACTGGTTCAGGATAGTACCTTGCGTTAGCAAAAAAAATATAAAGTTTCTAATCCATAAAGCCTTGAAATATTCTTTGCATAGATCATCAGCAGGAAAAAAAAAAAGAGAGAAAGAAAAGAAGAAGAGGCACGAGTGCAATTACTCCTAGCTAATCAAGAAACTTGGGAAATGGACATCCATGAATTTGGGACCTATCACTACCATTAATATGTTGTTTTTCTAGTCTAATGATAGAGAATATCTTCGAACTACATTGTATTTTAATTAAAACAGAGTCTCCCTCTCTCTCTTTCTTTTTTCAATGAAATCTCTCAAATTAATTTGATGTAAAATCTCTTAAATACCGAACTTCAAGATTTATTTTTTTTCTTCTAAAAAGCAAACATCTTGAACAGTTAATTTAGGGTTATAACATAGCATAAGATATGAGTTGTTAAAAGCGATAATAAATAATGGCGTGTGGGTGACCAAGACGGAGTCTAAGTACGCCTTCACAAAGAAGAATGAGACCCTGCAACCAAAGAAGAAGGCACCAGTACGTACCTGTTGCGGCGATTGAGATGATGACTTTCCTTTTGGTGTAAGAAGGCATGTTCCGTGCTTTAACGTTCACACCATTCCCCTCTTTCTTTTAGTTTTTTGGACTTTTTAAAGATTTTTATTTTTATTTTTATTTTTATTTTTATGCACGTAAATTGTGGTCAGTAGATTTAAGGCATCTTTGTGCCCTCACGCACAAGCTCTCACTATAAATGCATCTGCTCCACTTTTCTCTCCTATCCGCCAGACATCGCCCCGGCCTCCTTTCTTCTTATTTTTAGCTGCTACCTCCATCCTTTTCTCCTCCTCCTTAATTTTAAGCCTCCCGTTTCCTCCTCCTCTTTTATCCACAACCTTGAAAGCCACCTATTATTCTAGCTGGTTTCTTCAGCTACTGGCCATGGCAGCCAAGGTGGCCCTACTTTTCTTGACTTTTTGTGTGGCATTCTTGGCCACCGGTTCTGCTGATCCTGACCTGCTTCAAGATGTTTGCGTTGCTGATTTTGCTTCTGGTACTTTTCCTTCATTAACTTCTTCTTCTTCTTCTTCCTTGCATAATTATATTTTAATTTCCTTTTCTTAATTAGTTAATTATGCATGACGCGTATTGGGTGGGAGAGTTGACTTTTGACTTCCCTAGCTTCTTCCGCTTTTCCTTCTCAACTCGATTTCTTCATCTTTCTTGCATCTCTCCTGCCCTTCTTTTTTCTTCTTCTTGATCCTGTTATTTCCTTCACCTTCAATTCTTTTGTCATGCGCTGTTAACATGACTCATGCATGGATATATAATTAAACAGGAGTGAAGGTGAATGGTTTCACCTGCAAGGAAAACATAACAGCCGATGATTTCTTCTTCGCCGGGTTGGCTAAACCAGGTCTCACCAACAACACATTCGGCTCCTTGGTCACTGCCGCCAATGTTCAGAAGATCCCAGGACTCAACACCTTGGGGGTCTCCATGGCCCGCATTGACTATGCCCCAGGTGGCTTGAACCCACCCCACACACATCCACGTGCCACTGAGATGGTCTTTGTCCTTGAAGGCCAACTTGATGTTGGGTTCATCACCACTGCAAACGTTTTGATATCAAAGACCATCAAGGCGGGCGAGATATTTACTTTCCCGAAAGGATTGGTTCATTTTCAGAAGAACAATGGTCAGGTCCCAGCTGCAGTCATTGCTGCATTCGGTAGCCAGTTGGCAGGAACTCAGTCAATTGGTGCCACATTGTTTGCCGCCCAACCACCGGTGCCTGACAATGTCTTGGCCAAGGCTTTCCAGGTTGGTACCAAGGAGGTCCAAAAGATCAAGTCTAGGTTCGCACCTAAGAAGTGATTTATTGATTGATTGTTTAAAAACACATGTCCCCGAGCTAGCTAGCTAGGTCTTGATATATAACACGGATTATAAATCCTATAACTTGGCCTAGCAGCTGGGTCTTCTTTGTGATTGTTATTCTTGTAATTCTTCCTTTTATGGGAATCAATAACATGTGTAGTTTCATTGCTCTCTACCTCTCCTCTCCTAATCTTCTTCATCTGGGAGATTAATCCGCTAAACAGTACTACAATATTAATTAAAGCATCAAATTGTTTCTCGGAATAAGGAATTTAATTAGAGAAGCAGCAGCATGTTATGTTTACTGGAGGAGAAATAGCTAGGATAACAAGTAGTTTAACGTAAGAAGGCTTCTTCCTATCTACAAGTCAATGCCTTGGCTAACCCACCATCACCAACTCACAAGACAAGATTTTTTTTGTTTGTCCAAACCAATTCTTAATTACATTTCCGAGGAAAGGCCCGTCAACTCGAAGAGCTGTGCTTCTTTCTGCCTCTACAACAATTCCTGATTGAAATAATTTAAAAAATATTTTGCCATTCCACCAGCCCATACATCACGTGGATGTGCATTGGGGTCATGCCATAAACAGGGAAGGGAAAATTAACCCTCGCTCGAGAAAGTCAAAGCAAAATAAAGCAATTCGGGTGGGTAATGGCTTCATAATATTTTTAATTAAATGCCTTACTGCTTCGCTTTACATTTACCCCCCCAGTCTGAATAATCATATTAGTATGTGCAAATCATGATAATGCTTAACTATATATTAAAAACTGTTGAGGGGTGGGAGCAGCAGCATTGTCCATTTATTATTAATAAATCACATGAAGGCCACCTAATTATGTTTTTGCTTTAAGAGTTGAAGCAATATTGAGTTTCTGAAAAGGCAGGCAGGCAGGCATGAATTAAAAGGAAGAAAAATACAATCCGGACCATCCCCTTCTTCGATGTTAATGGTCTTCTGACGTGTAAATTGTGGATTCAAAGTTGTTTAAAACAATGCAAACGGCTTAATCATATAGTTTCTTTCTTGCCTGAAAATGACAACACGTACGAGTGCATGTAGCTGTGCTCATCTTCTAGAACCAGACATAAAAGGAAAAGGAGAGTAGCACATGTGATGTGATATAATCATTAAAAGGAAGCTAAATCTAATCAGAGGGGAAATGCATAGTCACAACCGCCACATTCAACTTCCATCAGGATCTAAACTGGTACTGGATTAATTCAAACTTTCAAAATTACTGAAACCACATCAACTGGGTGAAAAGGCAAGGTTCAATTAGCAAGGCAAATTAGTGAAGTATCACATCAAAAACTTCAGTAGAAATGCATGTCTGCATGTAAAAGGAAGAGAGTCAGAAACTCCCAAAATTTCATCACATGATTGAAAGAAACATAGGTTCAACTCCTCAAAGCCAGAAAATATGCTAGTCAAATGTGAAGGTCTTCCTCAATGAGGTAGCTTGTCGGCCATCTGGAATTGCAAACAGAACTACAGGCTTTGAAGGTCTGACAAAAGGAGCATCACATCTGAAGTAGCCCTTCCTCTCCAGCTGCAATATCTCTCCACGCTTCAAATTTCGCATGTTTGAATCCCCGAGTGCTGCAGTCTCTTTCTTGGTACACGGGTTAAGTACATCATGGAAACTCTCTCCTTCCTCCAACTGCAACCACAATGGTCACAAGCTCCAACCAAAAATTTAAATTTTATGTACTAGCTAATCAGTATGGTTACAATTCTGCTTTCAAGGTATTAAGACAAATATAATGTATTGAGCAAAACATTATGCCACATGACTATTCTTACCCACCCTCATCACCACCAAAACCCCCATAAACACTCAATTTAGATCAATAAAACCCGACTCCAATGTGGTTGAGTCAATTACATGAGTCCATCTCCATTATATTCTTTTTTTGTGCCACATAAATGTTCAATTAAATAGATGCATCAAATGGTGTTACCCACTCCAAAGTTTCTTGTGTATTCATTCTACACTCTTCACATCCACACACAAAAAAGGAAAAAAAAAACACAATAAAGCCACCTTGAAAACTTGCAATTTTAAATGCATCAGAGGCATTGGGATAAATCAACAACTGAAATACTAAATTCAGACAACTGGACAAAAACAATTCGAATAAACAACAATACTGAGAAAGTTTTAAAGAACAACCTTAAGATAAATTTGAAAAAGAACATGAAAAGTAGATGAGTCAACATTCACGAAGCTGGTTGGAAAAAGGATCCGATCCCAAGTACACATGTATTGAGAAAGTCATTCAATTAAAAGTAAGTATGGTGACATGAGAATAAATAACTCAAGGCTTATACAAAACGATCAGTATCTACAGGGAAAAATAATTAGCCGTCGGGAGTAAAGTAGCCTTACTTTCAGTGGCCAAAAAAAGCAACAAAAGAATTAGAACAAAAAAAGAACACTCTCTCTCAAAAATTGATTGAAAGCAAAGAACAATAAACCACCCCTAACAACTAAAGTTCTCAAAGTAGACAAGTTTTAAACTGTCACACAACTGTACTCTTTTGAAAAGGAACAAAACAAAAAGCTCCAAAGTCCATAGATGAAGAATTACCTTTTTCTTTGTGATTAGATAGTCAAAGTCCACCAGAGTGAGGTTAACTAATTCACTTGTATCTGGTAGCCAGGTGAACTTCAATTTTGTGGTCTTGACAGATCCTTCGAGATGCAAAACACCGCTCAAGTGTGTGACCTTTCCATCCTGGTCCTTCTCAATTTCCTTTACTATGGCATTTCCCCAATCCATTAAGGTTATTTCCTCATTTACAGAGATCGACTCTGCATCTGCATGGTCTATCCATATCCTATTTGTGTATGTTGTGGCCTTCTCTCCAGCACCCTCATGTTTCTTGTGCCTTTGTATGATCCGAACAAATGGTTGCTCAGGACCATTGGTCAACGTCAATGGTACCCTTTGTTCTTCAATGACAGCAGTATGCCTGGGACACATAGGATCAATAATCTTCTTATTAATTGTCCAAAGCTTGTCCCATTCCATGAGATTAAGATTTTTTGATGCCCCCTGAAACCAAATAGAATTAGAATTAAAACTTTAAGAGGATAAAAAGCTTACTGCACAAAATAATCCACAAATATAAATCAATGGCCATATATTTGCACATGTAGAAGTAAATAAGGAATATTGGCATGCACAGATGTGACGAATCTGAACTTTCCATCCTAAGCCATCTTATAACCAAACGAATTCCTCAATTCAAACAAACGTCCCAAGAATGAGATAAAGTTCTTTGGTCTAGTTAGAAATAAAAAAAGGAAATGGAAGAAATCTGCTTTCACGGGCACAACAGAAAGTTTTTCGAGGTTCACAGGCCATTTTTTTTGTTGTATATTCTTCAACTAGAATCAAGATTTCTCATCAGATCTGTATACAGTATCTCGTTCTGACTATAAAATAAAATAAAATAAAATAAATCAGAATAGAAAGATGTAAAGACATAGACACATGTTAGCTTGCCTGTTCAAGAATGAATTGCACCAGTGCCTCAATTTTCAAACCTCTGCGAACAATTCCTTGGACAGTTGGAAATCGAGCATCATCCCATCCATCAACCTTTCCGTTTTCAACAAACCAACGGAGATGACGCTTGCTGAGAATTGTGTAGACCATATTCAACCGGCTAAATTCATAAATGTGAACCTTTCGCAGTCCCATATCTGCTTGAATCCTGTCATATTGAGCATTTCGATCATGGTACTCACTCGATCGAAGTGCATGAGTTATACCTTCTACAGAATCAACAAATGGACAAGCAAAATCATATGTTGGATAAATCTTGTATTTGGACCCAATCCGATGGTGAGGAACAGGATTGCAACGATAGTACACTGGATCTCGAAGAGACTTGTTTGGATCTTGCATGTCTAACTTACCACGGACACAGCACTGTAATCCTCTCTCTGATCCTGTGATCATTTCCTTCCACAATTTCAGATGCTCCTCTACATTGTTGCTCCTACATTTTGATTCAATGCCATCCATTCTTTCTTTCTGCATTTGCTCCCGTGGAGTATCATCAACATAAGCTTTACCCTGGCGGATCAAACTTTCAGCCATTTCCATCAACTGGGGGAAGTAATCAGACGTATGTGTAACAGTTTCATATTTGATACTCAATGTCTCAATATCTTTTAGAAGATTGTCTACAAATTCATTGCTTTCCTTCGATGGATTTGTATCATCAAAGCGAATTATCATTTGGCCTTGGTACCGTTGAGCAAAATACTGGTTGAGTAGAGCTGCTTTTGAGTGTCCGATGTGAAGATAGCCACTAGGTTCAGGAGCAAATCGCAGGCACACCTTTCCAATTTCAGCATCAGGAAGATCTACTTCAGATGAAGGCCTGCTGCTTGCTTTTCCCTTTTCTGGGTTATCTCCACTGACAACCTGTTGCCCTTTTGGTTTAGCTGCTGCAGGCTTTCCCGAGCCCTTTTTCCCAGCATATGTTGATATGGCTTCATTCAAAGCATCGCTATATTCATCAAATATTGAATTGAACCAGCGTGCTAAGTTTGGGAACTTCTTGGACTTCCTCCATCTTTCCCATCTCAGCCCAGTTCCTGAAAAGCATAAAGTGTCAAACACATGACTAGAAGGATGTGCGTGATGAAAAACTGAATTCTTGAAATACAAAATGAATGAGATAGGAACAATCTAGCAATGCACATGATACTATGGTTGTCGATCCGTCATCCCTTGGAGCACCACCAGTTTATTTTGCTAAATGAAATGCTGTAGTTGATGGTAAGTCGCGCAATCAAGAAAAGCAGTTCCCGAACTCTTATTTTGATATTCTGGGACTCTCAACATAAATGCAGTAAAATCAATCAACGCATGTCAGAAATTCAGCTCAACAAAGACGCGCTTGAGTGAACAAAAAGAGAAGCCAGCAAATAATGGATTTCTTTTTCATTGAAACTTGATACTCACTAGTGAGTAAATGCAGTAAACTAAACAGTTAGGAGTTGGAAGCTGCACCTGCAAGACCAGACCATATGGCAATGTCTGCAATCGACAAAGAGTGCTCCACAAGAAAGGTGCGACTTTGCAGATAATTGTCAATAAAGTTGCAGGCATTCTCGAATTCAGAGCCTACAGATAGGACAGGAGCATAATCGAGCCACTGATCAATCTGAGAAATGGAAAGGAAATGAGAAAGAAACTTTGTAAAAAGGAATGCATAACATGTTTAAGAAGGAAAAAAGCAAAACTATATAGAAAAAGGAGAGTGGGAAAGAGAATGAAAGACCTGGCTAGATTGAAATGGGTCCTGGCCATAAAGAATGGCAACACGGCCAATGTAGCGAAGAAGCACATAGGTTCCCTGCAATTTCAGCCTAGCAAACGTACATATAAACAAAGATGAAAATGTCATTAATTTGATGTCGAAGAGAATTAATCAAGTGATGGTGAATGGATAATTGGATACATAGATAGGTGATGAGATTAGGAATTTGGAGGCCAGTAAGGGACAAGGAACAACAAAAAGCTAAACCCGAAACAAAGCACAGGCATAAGAACCTTATTATTATTATTATTATTAAGAAAAAGGAGAAACCGTCACAATGGATGGGGAAAAAATAGTCATACAAATAAAATGGTCCAGAAGGCAATGAGAGAGAGGAAAAGGTAAAAGGGAAGCAAAGGGGTTATATAAGATAAAATAAAGAGACTTGATGGAGAGTAAAGAAAGAATAGAAGAAGGAATGGATACCCATTAGAGAAGACGAAAGCAGGAAGAGAAGCAGAATCAGCAGCAGCAGCAGTGGGAGGAGGAAGAGTGAGGGACGCAACCTTGGCGGCTGCGATGACAGACAATGGAGGAGTACTGTCAGAGGCAAAACAAAAGTCTTTTATCTCCATCTCCGTCGCCAGTTAAGATAAAATGGAGGAAATGAGGAGAGTTGATGCAGAGAGTGAGTCAGGCACGACGCAACGCTAACTACATTAGTTCTCTTGTCCACTCTCCTCTGCGTACAAATTACACTACAAGAATCTCTTTATCATTATTTATTCTTTTTTTTTTTTTTTTTATATGTAGTTGTTAATTGACCTTTGGGCCCTGCCCTTCTTCACTGCATGTAGTCTGGGCTCTTCTAGGCTCTAGCCCACTTCAATTCACCCAACTCGGCCCAACCTCTCTTTTCTTCATAAATTTACCTTTTCTTTTCTTCTTTTATCTTACAATAACAGCTAGCTACCATTCATTTTATCGGAGGGGATTGCAAAATACACGCCACGCACTTTCGCCATAGAATATTTGCCCTGAGAGTTCATCGAACTGCATCTGACAGAAATTTGAAGATCGCCGTCGATGTTCTAAATCTCAAATATTATTTGGAAATTTTGAGTAAAAACGAAATCATTGCAGCATCATTTGCCTAATTCTAGTGTTTAAGCAACATGAATAAATCCTACAACTAATTAAGATTACAGCTTTTTACTGATTTACAAATCACACTTAAAAGGGTGTGATTTACTTTAAAATCACATCTTAACAATTAATCTCACTAAAATGAATTCAATTAGAATCTTAAAACCTATTCCAAATGAAATAAAAGAATTCAATTGGCAAATGCGTAAATAGTTGGAAATCAATTATTATAGCATAGCATAGGATTTGGTTACAAACAAGGTGTTAAAGTTCCACAATTCCAACCCCCCCTCCCTCTTCCACTATACACAAACACATCCCCCCATCTTCTTTCCTGGGATGGGCTGCCTTATTGTTTATCATGCCCTTTTTTGCGATTTATGGCCACCAGCAAGTTCTACTGATATGATAAAACTCGACTTCCCTGCTTCCCTCATGTACCGAACATCTCCGTTCATCAGCTTCACCAGCTTCCTGCTTATAACCAAGCTGATCCCCTCCACAGACGCATCTGTATCCTCCCCAAACATTTGATCTAGCAGTGCTTCAGGAATCCCTGCACCAGGATGCCTTATCCTGTCCAAAAAGTAGCATAATAACCCGAGTTATTAACTGAACCCCCAGCCCATAAACATATAATGATTCTCTTCATTTTATTAGGGTATGACTCGCTCAATCAGAGCAATATTTTAATGTCTTATCCTTTTGTTCACTCTCTATGCATTCCAACTGCTTTTACAGAAATGCATAGAGTAGCTGATCGATTAAATCGAGAATGTTTCTTTTCCGTTCCTTTGGTGGCTTGGAGCCACTTATTTATCCGAAACAAGAGATACCAAAGTCATCTGATATTTGACATGCATGGATGCTTGAATTACACCTAAACGTAACCATATCTAGATATTGAAATCTCATTTATGCCTCAAGTGGTACCTGAGTTCCAGATGCACAAGATAAACAGATTGCCCCAACTGGTCTTTGGTTAAGCTAGCTGAAACAGAAAGCAGGCCTCCAGATGGTGTAAAATTAACTGACATCTGCAAGAAATCAGCTAACACCTGTTGAAGCCTGATGCTATCACCATACAGGGTCTCAGCCATCGTCTCTTCAGCTGCATCGTTGATTATTCGAATGCCCTTTTCATTGCTCTTCATCATGACTTGACTGGTAGCTGCCACTAGTACCTCACGCAGGGTAAACTCCACCATTTCCAGATCCAAGTAACTGGCCACAATTCAGAAGGGGAAAACAACTGTTAATGAGAGATTGAGAAATAAAAGTATTAGGTTTCCATAAATCATGTTGAGCTTGTGCACGCATTATAGGCAGATTGAGCAGCAGCTCTCTTGATTTTCAACCACAAAACTACCACACTCACACATCAGTTTGTCCTCAGATGGTAGAGCCTAACCAAGAGTTCCATAAAGGAAATTGATTTATTGGCCATGTGTGGACTAATTATTAATAGATGGAGTTGCAAAAAACTAGCTTGAGAGGAAATACAACAACTCTGAGAAGTGAATATGAAAGACCTGTGGATTCAGATGTATAAAAGAACTTTGTTACTTCTGAGAACTAGGATATTAAAAGTAATGTTTGTTTTGAAAAAATTCTGTTGAGATTTCACATCAAGCAAGCACATTCACCACCAAAAGCAAGACAGAAAGGATGGGGAAGTATATTTTACAAAGGAAAAATTGAAATATTCCAAGTCCAAACTATTGAACATGACCCCTACCAAATCCACAAGGAATCCAATTCAGTTATAGTGTAACACACGTTCATAGATTGCAGTGAGCAAGCATGCAATTGAAGACCAAAACTATTTGAAGAGGCCATATAAAACTTAAAACTATGAGTGCCATAACACACCAAAATCATTTGAGAAAGCTTGCAATCCAATAAAAAATGAACAAAGAGGTTCACTCAACTTCTATAAGTAGCAAACGTTCCTGTAATGTAACAAATTTAAATTCAAAGATGTACTATTCCTAAGAATCTTGGATGCAAGGTGAAATGCATTTCTCCTAACAGTACAATGATTTTTTTTCCCCAGGAAATGCATAGCTTAATAAAAAAAGAACAGGGATATCAATCTGATAGATTGGACTTTATCATACCCTTCGATGATGCTATCTAGATCTGAGTCATCAAGAATCTTGCTGAGTTGGCACTGGCACTGGGCACTGGTATGCAGAAGCTCCTTTTGTTCTGCTCCCAACTCGGTTCCCTCCATCATTTTTCCAGAAAATATAATTCCAGAGAGAGGATTCCAGATCTGCCTTTTTAAATAAGCCAATGCTTTCAATCTTTTCAAAGCAGTTTGCTCTGATAATCGCTGGACATGAAGTGCTTGTTGCAGCTCTTGGCTTGCAAGCTGTAGAAAGCAGAATACCCCAGTGACTGCACCCTCTCTGTCCAATTTCTTACTCACACACAGCAGGCATTCCACATACTTTCCAGTCCGAGCAAAGAAACCAAAAGAAACCTTCTCGGATTCCTGGCCAGTCATGGCAGTATTAAGAACAACACCAAGATTTACAAAAGCCTCCTGGTTCTTGAGACGACAGCATGCCATGTTTAACCCAAAAACCTCTCCCAATAACATTTTATCTAGAACTTCTTCTCGTTTCCAACCAGTCAAATTTGTCATGGCAGGATTCCACTCAGAACACCAGCCAAACTCATCCGTCCCAAATATTGGGGGAATCAAAGGGTTTCGGTTTTGTACAATTGCTTTGTAATCCCCTTCAATCCGGGTGAACTTGTCCATGACCATCTTCTGGCCAGTGATATCTTGACCCACAAAGCACACCCCCACAACATTTTCATGAAGGTCCCTGCTTGCACAGGCATTAACAACTAAGCAGATGGGGCCACATTCAGACTTGGAACCATGTGTCTTGATCTCAAATTGTATGTTTTGCTCTTCTTTGCCTAATCAAAAAAGAAAGGAAAAGTATTGAAAGTGGCGCAGATGAATTGGAATATTCTACAGAACAGTATACACCCACCCGAGAGATTCAAACAAGCACCACTTCCTCTCAGGCAAAGAATAACATTTTGTTAATAACAAAACAAGTAAGAGATGACCAGAACGTAAAATGACATACCAAAGATATTCAAACAACCATCATTTCCACTCAGGCAAAGAATAACATTTTGTTATTAACCAAACAAGTATGAGATGACCAGAACATAAAATGACATACCCTGCAATGCCAAGAATAACATTCTTTTGACTATGTCAACCGAAGAATCTTCCACAAGTGTTAGCAAATGCTTCCCGATTGCTTTATCAACAAGAAGACCAGTCAATTCAGAAATTTTTGTATTCCACCCGTTAACTAGACCATCAACATCAACTGCCAAAATTGGCACTGTAGCTGTTTCAATTAAACGGACCATCTCACTAGTAACTGCTTCAAGTTCTTGCATCCCTTCAATTTTGAGGTCGCTTAGCCTTGCATGAATTGTTTTGGTATCCACATCCATGGTTTCAATGTCTTTGAATGCGTTCCTCAGGATAAGCTGCAGAGAATGGATTGCATCCATTTCATAGTCCTTCCAAGGCAAACTCCTTGTCTTGACAACTTCAAGGAAGGCCTTGAAAGATGACCTAGGGTGCATTCTCCTTCCATCATCCTTCTCCCCAGGTTCATGCTTTGCACCACCCCATCGAATTTCTGCAGCAGTCTGGGATCGAAACCAAAAAAGCATGTCCTTGGAAGTTATTCTCACAGCTGCCATTCCACAAACTACATCACCAAGAGCCAGAGCCCCTGGGTACCCTGCATCATACAAGCTGTCTGTACTCAAACCTGTAGAATCCATATGGTACTCGGAGAGCCAAAAAGCTATATCCTGAAGCTGCAGATCACTTGGAGTTATCCCCAACCTCCATATCTTATTCCTATAGAACAGGACAGCACCATCACACTTTACCAGATCCATAATGTTCGGGCTCTGTGTCACAATACCCAATGGTGCATCACGCATGAGCATATCACATAAGAGTGTCTGGGTGCGGAGGATGTTCTTCTCGACAATTTGATTTTCTAACTCCAATTCCTTGTTGACATGGATAGCAAATACTTGAGCTAGAAACTCACAAGCATACCTAAGAGGGAAAGGAACAAACCTCGGACTTGTATTATGACACACTACTAAACCCCAAAGTCTCTTTCTTTTCTGTGGGTTCACAGAATCAGGGGTATCACCATCTTCATCCCCATCATTGACTACAACTGCCATAACCAGAGAAGCGATGGAGTTCATGTTCTCCATGTATTGTAAATGACAACTGTGTGGGGCCCTCAGGGTTGAACCACACAATGTCAGATCAAATGGAAGCTTCTCATCCTGAAGCACCTTGACATGTTTCGCATGACAATCAACAATCATTCGAACTTTATTCTTCATAAATAGAAAGCGTGAAGCCTGAGGGATATCAGTGGCTGGATAGTGCAAACCCAAATATGGCTCCATGCCTGGCTTTGTAACCTCAGAGACCACTTCTCCATGATCATCATCATGAAATTTATAGGCCATCGCCCTATCATATCCAGTGAGCTCAAAAACCTCCTGAACCATTGTATCACAAAGCCTTTCCATGCTTCCACTAGGCAAAGACTGCAGCCGAGTAATCGCTTTGGCTGCAAGCTTGTATGATTGCAGAGCACCAGCAGCAGTCATGGGAACCTCGTAAGGCTTCACAGGTTCAAAGTCAATGATCAAACTGCCAGTCACCCGGTGAACAATGGCATAAAACGGCTTCCCAGAAGTCTTGCAATGGACCAATATAGGATTCAAAAGAGAAACATCCCCGAATCCCATGGCTTTTTGCAAGGCAGATGCACTAGGAGCAGTGAAGATAGTCCTGATGTCAGTTCCAATGCCAAGAACAGGATGTTCCCCAACACTTGGCACTGCATGACTGACCATAGTCAACAGTTCAGGGGCATTCTCACTGTATGCAACGACTTTGAAAGTTTTCTCATCTAAGGCTAGCAAGCATCCAAAAGGCTGGATCAGCTTGCCTTTCTGGATGTGGTGAAGATAAGTTGTAGTTACTTTGTCAGACCTGGGTGGCTGATCTCCACCAACTGAGTCAGTAACACGCACTGAGCTTGAGTAATCAAAAGAGCTGCCTGACTCCTCAAAATCAGCATGGAGCTTGGCATCCACAGTGGTCTGAGCAATAATCCTAGCACTGTGTCTTGATCTTGCTGAATTGCTGGATGAGTGGCTTGGCCTTGAAGAAGACATTTTCACTCAAACTGTTGAGAGGAAAAGAATGAAAACGATGAGATAAAATCTTATCTACTTCTACGCACGAAGAACAATATCTTTTTGCATAAAGTGATACAAACACTAACCATTCTTTTTGCATAAAGTGAAACAACCATAGCAGTAATTGTTATTGATACAAATGTTGTCTTTATTCCCACCTTTAGTGTAATCATTTCGTCATTATCATCAAACCAGTTGGAACGAGTAGTAAGAAAAAAGATAATGGCAGTGGAACTGAGAAATTTTTGTGAATACGGCCTTCGATGATGATGAAAACATCAGAATTTCTAAATGAGTACCTCAAGTATTCAAAGATAAGAAAACTTGATCATAGAGAATCTAATGCCCTATTACTGAATACTTGTCATCTTCCCTTAGATTATTAATACCTTTAAGTGCAATAAGTTACTAAACAAAAACAACAAAGAAATCATTTTGAAAAATACAATTTTTTGTTCATTTTATACCTAAATTGCACCCACAAAGTATTATGATCACAAAGGATGGACTCCCCGATCAACTAATATAAGAAAAAAACAATTATAAAGATCAAATTTTTAGCAACTAAAATATGAAATTTCTTCACCCAGACTTGATTGTTTTAAGCTGAAAAATGACCATTACCAGAGCATTAGAAAGAGAAAAGATAAGGAAAGGAAAAGCCTCTAACCTTATGAGATGATGAACGAAGCGGAACCCAGTTATGATAGATCCAGTAAGGTTCAACAACTGGGGTTTAAACGCTTGAAGAAGAGAACGAAGGAGGAGAAGAAAAATAAAAGCAAGTAAAATGAGAATCCCAAGTGACCCCGGGAAACAGAAACCCCATATCTTGTTAATAAAATAATAGAGTAGAAAATATACTGATGACTGCCTTTCCCTTCCCTCTTGTGTCTCTGTGACTGTTGTTGTGAGGGACCCCTCCACTCCAATCCCTTCTTCTATCCCAGCACAGGGCAGGGGACCACGAACCAATATTATATTAGTATATCAGTCACTGGGTTTTAGATACCATTTACAGAGATTGAGGAATTCCTTGATGGGTGGGTTTGCCTTCGCTCAAACTCGAAAACACTAGCAGTCACGGTTGTCCTGGTCTTGGATAAAGAAATAAGTCCCCTTGCTATGGTTTGGTTGGTTTTACAAAGTACAGCAGCTTTGGGTCACCCCTATAAATAGCATGGACTGCTAATTTCATTGGTTTATCCTTTTGTCTTCTTTTTCTTTATTTAATTTGATTTAAAATTGGTATGTTATTTTTGGTAAAGCCATGATGGATCTGGTGTTGATAAGCACCTCAGCACATGCCTGATGTCTCCCACACTAATCCCAAACAAAACTGCAAAAACTATTCTTATTGGACTGGCAAGTGCCTAATCCACTTTGTGATTATTATAAATTAAAGTATATGGGGAGTGTGTATGCAAGTGGGATCCTATCCTCAACAAAAGAAAAGAGATTTGGCCCTTTGGATAGGTGAATTATGAATTGAGAAGGAAGCTTAACTTTGACTAATTAGCTGATGCTAGAAAACAAAGGGTAAAAAGCCAAAGACATGTGAAAAATAGGGAGGCCCCATCGTAAAACATGAGGCCATGCCTTCTGTGTTAACTCGACTTAAACACAAACATCACAGTGAGTTATGGTATTCACGTGCACTCCAACTCCGCAATGCATTGCAATCCAATCCTGACGCATCTTCTACATTCAGATTGGCCTTTTGGGCCATACTTCACTGGTGTCATTGAATTCTCGATTTCCAATATGTATATTTGTTCTGGGAATGGTATGATAGCAGAGTAGGGCCATTCCCTTTATCCATTTTGGACTAAATTCCAAGTTCATTGCTTTTACAAGACGGTGACTAGAGCATATGTCCTCCGTATTTTGACCCGAGAATGAACGAAGAAACCATCTTGTGATGGACCCTTTGTTTAGTTTCCAGCGGATCATGTATTCCTTCTTATCTTCAACAACAGGTGAACGGCGACAAGTTTGATATAGGTACCGAAGGAAGGGCATCGATGCTCTTATCTGTTAAATTTTTGTCACTTGCAACCTCTCTCTAAGCATTTCTTTCCATCACGATCTGCCAACATCCACACTACTAATAATCTGAGACTGGACGTCTAGCAAGATAATCTCAAGTTTCTGCAATGCATTTTTCGTTGCTCTTGGTTCTCATTGATAATTTGATAGATATGCACATGCTGAACCTCAATCTCTGTGATTTGGCATGTTCCAATATAGGGTTCTCCATGTTCCCTGCTATAGGCAGCACTGGCATCATTTATGTTGGAAAATCCAGTTTGAGCCCATGTTCGATGTCACATTCTCGACATGGTGCCATAAATTAACCATACACTGTCTTCACGGCCCGTGCCTCGGTGCCTCTAATCATAGTATAAAAAAAAAAAAGGTGATTCAGCCCCTTGCACACCACATCCACGCGCATAGATCCCAAAAGGTCACCTATAACAGAGATCTCAGAAGCAATTCTAGGGAACACATGACGGGAACAACTATGTAAACAAAAAGATCATCAAAGGCCACCCCTCTTAAAACCACAAGAATTGCATTTACACCAGCAGCCGAAACAAACTTTTAGCAGCCTAACCCTCTGTTTCATTGGTCACAGAACCGGAAATTCATTAATAAACACAAGTTGACGCAAAAGTTCTCTGAGATTGGGTCATAGGATGGCTTGCATACTCCATTCACTGATTAGAGATTCATGACACAGAATAATGTAAAACATGTGAGGTGTGATTCCGATGGTATGGAATCTGTCACCCCCATAAGACTCTTGATGGTAACTCCCCTGAACAAACCAAGCATGCAAGCAGAGAATCACGAATGCTTCAAGCATTGAAAACAATCAATTCATATGAAGAAACATGCTGAATCATCAATAGATGGCTCATTAATACAAACGTTAATGCATAAAATATGCCAAATTACAGAATATTGAAAGGCATTAGCTACATTTCACAATCTGTTGCTGCATTGAGAATGCATCTATCGATTACCTTGCCTGTAACCTTCTCCATCTAGATGTATGTCGATTCTTAAAGAGGATGTGCTCATTAAATACATGGCCCTCGCTAATCTTTTCCACTGGTATTTAAGTTGAAAGTACTGGCAGCAGCTGCTTTCATGCTGAAAGTCAACAAGAATGAAACTCGCTACCTTGGCTAAGAGAGCAACCCAGTAAAAATCTTACAGCGACCAACCAGGCTATAGAAGTAGTTTCCGCCATTCCATCCAATAGCATAAACCTTAAACATCATGCACCTTACAAGTACAAAGAAGCAAAAAGAACTTTAGAAATAAACAATTTATCAAAGAGAATTTCAGATCAAGAATTATCAGGGTGCTGCCCTGTTGAGAAAGAAGCAAAAGGTACTATTCAAACTGCTTAACTCCAGTACCTAGATTCAAAAGACATATCGAGGAAAACATAATGTACCAGGCAAGAAATATGAACTAATAATCTGTTTAGAACAAAAATCTACAATTCAAAAGAATAAAAAATATCTTGCCAAATCTACTATATGTTTGAATCCTTCTGAATTTCCCTAGTCTTGTACATGAAATTTGCATCCAAGTAAACTGGTTTTGAAGTTTGTAAGTCCAACAGAGGCTTGATATAGAGTTCTGCCAAAGGTAGACAAGGTAAACATGTGGCAGAGACCTTAAACATGGAGCTGCTCCCAAGTACTCTCCATCCAAGGTAAACAGTATACAAGCAGGCAGACAAGACTGATATCTCCATTCATCGTTGTAAATTTTACATGGATGTCAAATGAGCCATCTTAGTGGCATGGAGAATTCTGGCTCGGTTCAGGGCATCAGTCAGCTTTACCCAATAGTACTGAAGCTCAAATGAAGGTAGCACTCTTACATGATATACATAATCACGAAAGTTTCAAGTAAGAGGAACCAAATTACTCGGGGAAGGAATTAGCCACTCAGGCTACAAAAGTTGTATTGCAACCGCAAGTTTCTAATTTATTGAACAAAGCATCAATGAACGAATGTCATAAACATAGAACCACAAGCCAATGAAATCAAAAGGCAAAACTTTTAAAATAAACTCACAAACCCCACCAACCCATGTGATGAATCTGCAATCTTTTTTAACTCGTAGAGATATTGAGAGCAGTGAAAAAGACCCCCTTCCCTTGAAGCATTCAATATCGTTACTATCATCATTAATATGCATCAAAATGGGGATTGCATTCTTTGAAATAAAAAAATTCTTCTCAATCAAGGCTTTTAACGTACAAAAATCTTGACAATCATGCACCTTAAAAGTACAAAGGCATTGATCAAGAGTTATCAGGGTACTGCAGTTGTAAAGAAAGAAGCAAAGAGTAACACTAAAACTAGTTGACTTAGCCATTGAAAAATATCACGGTCTACATATTGGAAAATATAATGTGCCAGTGTATAAGAAATATCAAGTAATCTATTAAAACAAAATTCTATATACAATTTGAAAAAAAAATCCAAAGATGTTGACAAACGCTCGCAGTATTGCAGAGGACCGAAATGCTCATGCCAATCCCTCTAAACACCAATATCCTTGTGAATCTCCGTAGCCTTCACAAAGAATTGTGCCTGAAATTTGAATCAAAAGAAACAATTGATATTGAATTGTGTATCTGTATGATTCCCAATACAGACCTCTGCCTGCCAAAGACATATAAGAGTCTAGATATTACATGTATGACATACCTTAATCATTTACAGAGCTGCTTCCAATTCTCCATCCAAGAGGCAGACAAGGTATACTCTTGAGGGCAAAATTTAGAATATGAATGAAGATGAATATATTCTTGATATCATCAATGAACGAAGGCCAAAAACACAGAACCGGCTATCAATAAAATAAAGAGCCAAGCTTTTTGAAAGCATTTCAGAAAAGAGAAGGACCCATGTGATCAATCAGCAAATCTTTTGGCAAAAATCTCATGAAGAAATTGAAAACAGTAACACTGTGGATGATATGATAGGATGGATGAATCTGTGAAATCTTCATAAAGTAGTAGCAGTAGTATCTAAAGAATGGGGGTTGCATTCTTTGGAATAGAAATCATTGGTCTCAATCAAAGATTTCAACATGTCGAAGGTGAAGTCAGGATGATTAGGGTCGCTTGTTTGAGACTGGAGGGTTGTTGATGTTGAAGAAGGTTCCAAGGTAGGGGGTTGCTTAAAACAAAAACAACTAGTACTAGTGTTACCTGGAAAACAATCAGCATTACTAGCAGCAGCAGGAGTGCTTTTTTTATGGAAAAGTCTGTTGGGCTTAATGAAGGGAAAGAGGACCACTTTGTTTGGTTTGGAGAAATTAATGTTTTTACTACTTGCAGAACCATCGCATGATTCTCTGAGAGGAATGTTCTCTTTCTTCTTATTCTTTTTCTTCTTCTTCTGCAGCATCAGCATCATCATAGGCTTCTTGTTGCTCTTCTTCTTGTTGGCAGTAGGGAGGGCATCAGACCCATTGCCTGGATTGCCATGTTCATCCTCAATAACATCGTCATCTTCCTTATAATTATCAACAATAATATCATTGGAAATATTCAGCCTATCTGACAGAAACATATAAATTTAAGGAAAGAAACTGTGTTTGAATTGAAAAACTGAGAAAAGAAAAGAAGAAAGATGAGTAACTCCAATATTTTTCTTGATAATTAATTTTAATTAACACCCACACTCGTTAACACGGAGGGATTGGAGAATTAGAATTAAGGATGAGAGAGAGAAAATAACGCACAAATAAGATAAGGGGGAAAAAAGGGTAAAATTACTTTGAGAAATTGAAATTGAATTTGAAATCTATGTATTCCGATTGAGTGAGAGATACAGACAAAAAGAGAGTGAAAAAAAAAAGAAAAAAGTAAAAAAAGAAAAAGGGAAGAAGTGGAGAGACAGGTGGAGTAAAAATATCGAAACCTTGGGCTGAGTTGTCGGGTGGGTATCTCATCCCCAAATTGACGCCCTTCCACTACCACTACAACTCACGGACAGTTAAAACCAAAGTATCGGAAACAAATTCAACCCCCCCTTTTTTTCAGTGTTTTTCTACATTAGTATAGTAAAAAAAAAATAGTAAAATGTCACTGTCTAGAAAATATTTAAAAAAAATTCACAGTAGGCTGGTAAGTTTTTGGTGGACCACCATCCTAGCTCGTTCAATTCAAGAATAGGCCTATGGTATTTGTGCAGAAGTTGACATTAAAATTTATCAAGATGATAAACGAATCTAGAATGCTCGTGGGATGTACATGCCTTGAGCTCATGTTTACAATCAACGATGTCATCTTATGCTAAGATAAATTCGAGATGCTCAAACTCAACCTCTGTGACGTCTTACAGTTCATCACGGTATAAATTGAGCATATTATTAACTAGGTATATCCCATCTCATTGATACCTTCATAGATAAGGGTTACTGCTCTCCAAGCCCTACATAATAAGCAATGAATATAATAAATACATTAAAAATAATTAGTGGTGTGGTAGGAAGTGGAACTTCTGCGTACTAGCTACACAGATTTTAGATTTAGTAAAATAAAAAATCAGGGCGGTACCAATTTCATCTTGTCCAAGGCCAGCGAATTGTATTGTGTGGCCTGCTAACATGAATGATATGTATACTCCTAATTCAACTTATTCTTGATTTTTGTCCAAAGCTAGAAATCTTCTTCCAGATATGAGGTGGACTTGGATTTGAAAATTAAAGGCTCCATGCAAAAAATCAAGATTTTTGTTTGGCAATTATTTCATAATAGCCTTCCCACTAATTTATTACGGTTTAAACGTAATATTTCCTCATCTCTAATTTGTGATGGTTGTAACCAGGAGGACGATGATATTTTACAGTGTATTAGAGATTGTATGCTTGCCAGGAGTATTTGGCTTGGATTAGGTCTCACAAACCGCAAGGGTTCTGGTGTTCTAATGTGGTAGAGTGAGTTCAAAGATATGCCTCATCGGACATTTCTTTGTTATTCTTGTTTGGTCTCTAGTGGATTTGAAGGAAGAGGAATATTTTAACTTTTGGGGATGAGTATTTTAGGGGTAACTGATTATTACTGTGTTGTGATGCTTAGAATAATTCAAAAGTAGTGCGTAGACATCCCACTACTGTCTCATGGCTTAGGTCTAAAAAAGGATTTATTCCACTAGATGTGGATGACAACTCTTTTGAGAACCCGTGAAGATTGGATTCGGGGGTCTCTTAAGAAATTCTGAAGAGAAATGATTGATGATTTACAGGTTATGAAGGTTTTGGTTTTAATTTACTTCAAGAACTGCTAGCAATTAAATATGGTTTATTGGTAGCATGGGGTAGAGTTTTCAAAAAGGGCATATGCAACTATGATTCTATAAATGCTACTCCATTGATTTATGATGATTTTAACAAGTATCATTTATTTAGAGTTGTTATTTTTTATATAAAATTAGGAAGTTCATCTACTTCGTAATTTGAGAAAAGTTAATTTATATAATGACTATTGACTAAATTTATAGTTAAAAGTAACTCTGATTTATGTATCCAGGAGAATTCTTCTCTGAGAATTTACCATTTGTTGTTAGCTGATTTTCTAGGTTCAGTTTACTTTAGAGGATCTTAGTTTTTTTTATTGTAAAAAAAAAATTCATAGGGTAATAAATTATTTTGTAAATACATCAAAATCATATAAGAATATATCTTTAAAATTATCGTAACAAAATGTAATCTTATTAATGGATAAACTAATTTAAGAAATTTCATAAAAAAAAATAAATTAAAAAACGTTTTTTTTTTCCTTGTCGTAAAGGAGAAAGCAACATACACGGCTTCGGGGTTTTAATAATGAAGTAGTAAAGACTAAAGAGAGTTACGTGGTCTATCTTCTTTGTTCTCTTGTCCGTTGTCCATCTCCGTCAATCCAGCCCACCTGGCCTGGGTGGAGACATTAGTCGGTTATGTAAGGCCCTTCTGCCACATAATCCCACGTTGTTGTGGTGTTGTACACGACACGTAGCATAAATATATGTAAGTAGTGATTATTGGTGTCCACGACCATAATCGCTTATTTATTTATTTATTTTTGCTTCGCTAATAAACTAGTAATAGTGATTGCCTTAAAAGAGTTATGTACACACAAACACACATGACAGAAACGCTGCGAAAATTTCCTCCCTAACCAGCAAAACCAAAACCAAAACCGCCACAAGTAGTCAGCACAAGTTGTAAAAGGATTTCAACGAACATTAACATCCTGTTAATTTTATAGATGCATTCAGCCTAACCCTCAGCTAGCCCCCTTAATTATTAATCCCGACAGTACTGCTAGTCTCAGCTTCAAGCTTCTCATGAACAGCTACGCTCAACCTTGCAGCTGCACAAGTTTAACAACTCGATCGCCAGTAGATGAGTAACTAACTTGAACAGGAAACATTAATGCTTAGACCTTACTGCAGCAACTTTTTGCATTAATCACCGGCTGGTGTTCATCTGCCTATATAACGGGCAAAGAAGTAATGAACTCCTCCGAAAACCTCACACATTGGGTTTTTCAGCACGGGTCAAGACGTGTAGGCTTGATGTCCGGGTCTGGTTAAGAGATAGCTTCATAATTCCTGAGAAAAATAAATCTTTACTGAAATATAGAACTTTTAGATATTTAAATCAATATGTGTTTGATAATGTACTATAGCATTAAAAAAAAAAATATTGAGTTTGAGAAAGTATGATTTGTGAGAATAACTTTTGTTTACCTGTTTACCCAAAGTATTTATAATCCTTGTTTATGTTAGTTCTCCTTAAAAGTTGCATAAAAATTAATTGGTGAGCAAGTTGATATTCATAATTGAATATAGTGTTCCACGTGTTATCTATCGGGTGATGTGATTGATAAATGTTAATTACATGTTTTGCTAAAAATACATATTGATTGAGAAAGAAGATGTCTAATTGCATAATTCGTATTTGCACTGCCGACCATCAGGTAGAAAATATAGTGTCTGCCTGGTTTGTTTTTCTAGAGAACCTATAAGTAAAAGTAGAAAAAGTTTGTGCACATAAATAATACACGGCAATATATTTTGACTCTAAAAAACATATATTGGGGTTTGTGCGAGGAGCCGAGAGTCCTTCGTGGTACTAGGTTGGAACTAGAGCCGGCTTAAGCTATGGATCATTTGGGCAATGACCCAAGACTCCCAGTAACAAAAAGCTATAAAAACAAATAAGATATATTTATCGATTATATTTTATAGAAAAAATATTGCACCCACTTAATAAAAAATTCTAAGTACGAAATAAAAATTGTCCAAGATAGCGCGTGTCATATATATATATATAAAATGCCTTCTGATTTGCTTCCTCTAAAAGGTTCTCAATGTTTGCAAATGCATGGAGAACCTTTGCCTACAAGTAGCAGTCATGTTTCTTCTTTCTTCCAATTGGGATGCAATGCTTGTAATCTTGGTGATACCACATATGTGCTTCCTGAGATTTGATAAATGAAAAAAAAATATCAGTTTTGGACACGAAGATTGTGTCTCCAACATGAGATCAACGTAACATGAATATTGTACAGATCAAATGGCTTTGATTTAATGAAATTGAAAGTAGTTCAATTTGAATATTTCTAAATATTATAAAAGCAACATAAAAAATAAAACAAAATTATTTAAGAATTTCTAAGATTTTGTTAAATAGATCTACAGTTGTTTAGAGATTTATTATCTAAAAATTTGATCTTCTCCGACTTTGAATGATTATTTAAAAATTGGGTTGTCGCAAACCATAAGCTTTCTAATTATCCGGCTTTCAACGATAATCCACACAAACTACCAGTGAGAGATCTCCTAAATTCCTATTTAAGAAAGAGGGATTGTTATGTCTAAAGTGCTAGCTTTTTATTCTGTGACTTTCGTAGTTTTTTTCTGTCTAACAGATAACTTATTAAAAAATAAGGGGGATAACTTTATATTTACAGGAAATCCTAAAAACCCTATAAATGATAAAATATATATTTTTTCCTTAAATAATATCCATATATTATTTAAGGATAATTTTAGAAATTTAATTAATCAAGTCCTTACTTGATTATTTCAGGACTAGAATTATAATCCCTTACTTAAATATATTATAGTGCTTAATTTCTAAAATTATTTTCAATGAAGTCACACTTTATTAATTATTTCGGTTTACTTTTTAACTAATGGTTTTTAATGTGTGTTACCCATTAGGTTTCTAATATGATGGCTAAAATAAAAATTATAATTCTAAATGAATAGAATTAAATAAATCAAATAATTTAATTTATTATCGATTCAATAATTGATTAATTTATAAATTGATTAATTTATATTTCTAGTGACATATCATGATCCTTAAATATTAGAAAAATCATAAATGGTTTGACTTAACTTTTTAGTGATTGGTTTCTTAATGTAATTATTATCCCTTCATCAATAATGTTCCGATTTAGATATTTTAGTATAGAGTGTATTTGTTGTATCAAATCGTATTTGTTTACAATATTATAGCTATTGATCTTTTAAATAATATCTATTAATCTAATATTATATGAATATTAAAGATAAATTAAATTTTTATTAATAATAAATATATATTTATATGAACATAATAATAATAATACTATGTATAATCGACATATTAAAATATCAATTTTATGCATTTGCTGACCTAATCTGTAAGTAAGGTAGCACGCTATATTAATCTAGTTAACAATTGAAAAGAAGTCGTATCCAGCGACTTTTACTGGATTGGGTACGTGTCTTGTAAGCTCGTACGTACATTAAACTGGGTATGTGTGGGAGAGGGTCATTTAAGCTACTGCCCACCTTTCATTGGATTGGTGAGAGAGTATGGTTTTACTAATTATTGAGCATAACGCTGCAGAACAGGCGGTATCCTTCAAGTCTATTTCGAACCTTTTCACCACTGATAGTGCCTGTTTCTGTTTCTGTTTATTTTTATTTTTATTTTTTTGTTTTAAAAATATTTTTTAAAAAATTAAAAATTAATTTTTTTAGTATTTTATATCGTTTTGTGTTAATATTAAAAATAATTTTTAAAAAATAATAAAAAAATATTATTTTAATATATTTAAAAAAAATAATTGAATAACTTTATCCTAATCAAGTATTTATTGTTTACAATTTCAAAATAAAGACAAAACAACTTGTTGTAATGAAAATTAGCTAGATACTAGTCAAAGTACATGGGTTACACTACAACTAAAATTCCAAATCAATTTTGAATGCAAAAATAGAAGGCGCGTGTCTTACAAATATATTTTTTATACCACAGAATTTATATATTAACCGAGGATAGAGTCTAAATTAAAAAAACTTATTAACTAATAAATAAAATAAAATAAAATTATCAACTCTAATCAAAGACTCCAAGGAAAAAAATCATAAAATTGATAATGTATGTGAATTTTGTTCCCTGATCTTTAAAATCATTCAATTTTTAGTCTTGTCTAGATATAATTCCAAAAGCAATAACATGCAAATAACTTGGGGCAAAACAAAAGCATGAAAACAACATTTGCAAGGGATAAAAGAAAGAAAGAAAAACAATAGTTAAAGTGATCATCCTGTAAAATTCAAAGGATAAAACATGAAGAGGGAGCTGTGAAAGCATAAATACAGCTCCAACTGCATGATCTCTTTTAATTTCTTTGTAAGTTAATATTAATAATTAATTGATAATATCCTTAAAAATTCAAGTAACTTGGGGCAAAGTTTATGTCTTAGATAATCGGTTGATTTATTGGCTCTAATAATTTGATCCATTTTTCTTGATCAAGGTGGTTGGTGTTTGGTGTTTAGTAAGCCAATGTGATTAATAACTGGTACCTGTAAAAGATCTCTTTTAGTGAATTTTGGGACTCTCCAATACTTAAGTAAGTATTTTTTTAAGAGAAAAGATAATGATATTTTAGAGAGGAACTCTGAAAATAAATATTCAGTATAGAATGAAGATTCAGATCTTGGAGTTTGAAGAATTCATGGGTATCGTTTAGTTCATAAGTTTTGTTCTTTTATGGAGAGGAGGGGTTAAAATGTATTTTTTTTTTCTGATAGCATTAATAAGGGATAAATATCTCTTACATAAGCATTAATGAGAGAGAATGTTCATGATATATGCATTGGTAAGGGATATTATTCCTTACACAAACATTAATGCGATGCAAATATGTATTGAAGAGATTTTTTATACATTATCCCTTAAACAATATTAATGTTAATGAAAATATAATAGATCTTTAGAGAATTTTTACACACCTAAGAGTGTGGGGAGGGTATGATCCAAAATATAGTTGAGTCCATGGAAGCTGAGCTTTTTCTTTAGATTCGGTCTATAAGGGCTGGACTCCTCCCCTAGGCTAAGTTTATGGCATTAAGTTATTTTTCTAAGCCGGCCTCATGAAAACTGAACTCTTCTACTAAGTTGAGCTTATGGTATTATGCTTTTTTTTCTTACCTAAGCCCATGAGAATTGAACTCTTTTTTAAAACTGAGCTCTTTTCAAGGTTAAGCCCGTGATATTTGGCTTTTCTCCTGAATTGAGTCCATTAAAGTTAGGTCTGGACACGTACCTCAGTTCATGAATTTTTAGACCTGAAGGGTTTTTTTTAGTCCTACTAAATTTAGGTATATCATTAATATACATGCCTATCACTTATATACAAGGTTACATGACATAGGCACTTTTAACAAGTAGGTCGAGAATGAAGAATAAAGGTATCAAAATAAAGAAAAGGTCTGATAATCATACATCTGCCAAAACAACTTGTTCATCCATTCATCCCATTGAACTGGTAAAGGCGTTGATATTCTTGTGATTTCGTTATTGTACTATAGCTAAGTTACATGCATGCTAGGTTATAATGGAATATATGCCTTGGCATATCAAAAGTTATAAAAGTGTTCATTCATCGGCTGTACTAAGTTATAAAAGTTATAATGGAATATGAATTGATGTGCATGTAAAGCAAGATTATCAATTGCCTGGTCAAACATTTTTTTTACTGAAACACAAAGATGCTATAAAATACAGGTTAAATTTTATGAAGAGGCATGGGAGGCGCAGTGGTATGAGTCGGCCTTCCAGCGGTTTTAACAGAGGGATGGGGATGAGATAAACCTGGAAGACCCCAACGAGTGGAAAGGATAATATTCGGATACAGATTCAGATCATCCATAATCTTGATTCTATCAATAATATGAGCATACACTTTGGCAATCCTGCTGCTTGGGCTTGGCATTAGGATCACAGACAATGCCTTGAAAGTAAGTTTCCTGGAGCGGGATAAGCGTAGACCCTTTACTCTTCCATTCATTTTCTTCACCCAACAATGCCTTCTCCTTGGCCTTGCCATTAACTTTTCATGATTTTGATCCTCGCCATTGCTGAGCTTCTCGTAGCGGAACCTCGAGTGCATTCCAACAACAGCTTCGAAACCCACCTGCAGCATGAATCAGGACTGCAATCTGGATGTCTTGATCAAGTATCAAATACTTGTATGCCTGTATAATGATATATATAAAGGAGGCAGAGCATTTAGGGAGTGAATTGGAAGCAGGAAATATTGAATGTATCTAATAGAGTAATTGGGTACATGCAGAATCTGGTTACTTAATAACAATAACAATAACAATAACGACAAAGTTTGAAATGCATAGCATTATTAAGGTGATGAAGACCTGCATTTTGATTCTTAAAACACATGGCTAGTATCATATTTTTAACCCGATATGCTGCGGTTGAGCAAGAGAGACGAAGCTTTTAAAGAAATGGACAAACATAAAGGACATAAACTACTAATTGAGTGATTGTTAGACACACACACACACTGCAAATTTGTGTGATTAGTAATAAGTGGTTGAAGAGAGCTGAGGAAAGGAATATCGGAATTGGGGGCCGGCAGGCATGCATGCATGTGCAACGGTGGATGCCCCACCCATGTTACTTGTTAGGATACAAAATCAAGGCCAATCATTTGGTAAAAGCAAAGCAAGGTAATGTACGTGGTCTAACTAATTAACTACTGACCAAAAGGAAATCTACAAGTTGGTTTATTCATTTTGACAGAGATTGATCATTAATCAGTCAAGATGAACCCTTTGTCTACTTTGTACCTTATCGAACAAAACAGCGGCTCTGTCTCTGTGCTGAGCTCCTCCTCTTTTTTATTTCCTTTTCTACTGAATTAAGCACTCACGTCCATTTGTTTAAATTATCCAACCGCTTCTTCAAAAACGATCTAATCCTTGTATTGAATTTGAACTTTTTTGTTGGGCCTGAGAGATTGTATACATTATGGGCAAGGAAGGCCCATTCAACTGATAAAACCATTTTCAATCTTCATTGCTGTTGGTGTTGCAGGAAAAGACCAAATTACGTACACTGTGCATTGATATATAAGGCTTTGCCGTCTGCGTCTTTTAAAACTCCACTCTTCAGACCAGGTAGGCCATTACTTGTGACATCGTACAAGATAATTAACGGTCTTTCCTTTTGTAAATGGAGGAAGTTTCCTTTCCCAAAAAATCCCCTTGTCCTCAAGGACCAACTCTAGATAAATGCTTTCTTCGGCTCTTGCATTTTTCATCTCTTCTTGAATTGATGGTAGACATCTTAATTTCTTCTGTGAGAATTTGATCCTAACAAGTCTTCACGAGTAATACAAATCCTCGTGATCTTACAAGCCAAAAAGGGTTATCATCTTGCCTAGGCCCTAGCATGTAAAGTTCAATATGTTTGGAAGAATCCTTCACCTTCCGCGTATGATCAGAGGCTTGCTTCCTTCTCAAACTACATCGTAGAAAATGAGGGAAGGAACTCTTTGTCGTGACATACGTCGGGAGGGTTCATATATATATATATATGCTCGTTGTATTGGTGTTTCGAACTCCAATGAGGTTGGCCCGTGTCATTTTGAAAACTTAAATTGTAGGTTATTCGGTCTAAGAAGATGTATGTGTGCAAACTCATAAAATCATTTTCAAGAGCTTTGTTTACTGAAAAATAGTATTTGTTTTTTTAAAAAATTGGTTTTTATGGAAAGTAAATTCTAAAAATATGGATTCTTTTTTTATATGTTTGGTAGTTTCATAAAAAAAAAAATAAGAAGGAAAATATTTTTTAATATTTAGTAATGTTATAAAAAATGAGCTGAAAAATAATTTATTAATATTTTAACTTTTTTTCAAGTCTATTAAAAAAATAGAGATCAAATATAACAGATAAAAAAGTTGAAGAAAGGTAAAATTGAAAAAAAATCTAGTTTCATAAATTAGTTCAAATAAAATAAATAGCACTCAAAAGAATGAATACCAGGTTTAATAGATAAAAAAAGTTTCAATTAATAAAATGATGAGAGAAAAAAAAATAGCAATAAAAAAATAAGGACTAAAGTTGATATAAAAATCAAAATCAAAATCAAATTCTAAGGGACAAAATTGAAAGAAAAAAATAAATAAAGGATTCTAAACAAAATATATAACAGTCATAAGATTGAAGATCAAATTCGATATAATTAACAAATAATATGATATTTTTTATTTTTTGTAACTTCTGAAAAATATATTCTTCCATAAATAAAATGAAAATAGTTTTCTAGAAATCAATATATTCTTTCTAACCAGTTGATCTCAAAACAAACAAACAATATAATTAACTTAATTAATTTTAGATAACCAATTAATCTCTTAATTCTAGAAATCTGATCTATTTTTTCTAGTTAAAATGGTTAGTAGCTGGTACATGGTAAGTCAAGGTGGTTGGTGCCTAGTAAGTTGGGGTGGTTGGAAGCTGATACCTTTGATGGATGTGGGGACTCTCATATATTTAAATAAATATCTTTATAGATAGAGAAAATACAATGATATTTTAGAGAGATAAGCTATAAAAATATATATGCTAAAAATATTAAGAATAAAAAGATTATGAGCCTTAAACTTGAAGGATTCATGGAGTATTTATAGTTCATGAATCTTGCCTTTTTATAGAGAGAAGGAACTCAAGAGTCATTTAATCCCTATGATACTTTGAAATGTATTCAACTCAAAATAATATGTATTTGATCAATATAAAATATTGAAAGATCCATGTGAAGGTCTCAAAAAATTACCAAGAGAGTGTTGGGATCATACAAGTTGTCCAAACCCATTTGGGACTGAAAATAGACTTAGAAACACTGCTTGACCCATGATCGTTAGGCTCGAGCGTAGAGCTTGACCCCAAAAAGTGTGGGGTGGTGTCTAATACTAGGCTCAGATGCATACTCGAGCCCATAAAAATATCGGCCTAGTATATAATACTAAGGATATCGGGGTGCATATCCAACACCTTAGCTAGGCATGGGCCATCAAGGTGTTGGGCTTGTCATGCCCAGCATGGATGTGTGCCTAAACTTAAGCCTGTTTCTCTTGGCTGGGTAGCATGCCTAGATGTGAGAGTGTTTTTAGATTTTTATTTTTTATATTAAATTTGAGTTTATCTAGAGGAATATGCAATTAGCAGCATTTTAATTAACCAATATTAATATCAATGTTTAGCGATATCTTATGAGAAATTAAAAAGCATCATGGAAGCCTAGCTAGCCCAGCTACCACTGCATCATTGATCACCAACCCTTAATTAATCTTGTTACTAATTACGCATGCATGCATTTTATATATTAATTTTTTTTAATTTCCCACTTCAGATTAATTGACTTAATTTCATAAACAAAAATAGAATAAAAGTGCACAAATTAATTAAACTGGTAATTTCTTCTTCTTTAAACAAATTAAGCAACCAGCGAGGACTTCCAGCGCCACATGTGCATACTTGTGTGAGATCTAAAACATATTATATTAATTTTTTTTTTAAAAAACACTATATTAATTAGGTGGATGCATAATGGCATTGCAACCATTTGATTTGATTTTTCATTTTTCAGGATGAAGGTCAACTAATTAATGAAGTGCTAGATTGATTGGTGGGTATATAATATAAATATGCAATTTTTACATGTTTTAAATATAGCATCAAGGGTCATTTGTCACGATCTAGTTTTAGGTTTTGGAAGATACGCAGGTAGCTAGCAAGCTAGCTAGCTCCCTCCCATGCGTGCCTGATAAGCAGTTTGCTTCACTATCTTCTTTAATTTTTTTTATGTGTGAATCAATTTTTACCTAATTTAATTAATTTCACAAGTTTAAAATTAATAATTATATAAATGTTCAGTATCATGAAGTTTATAGAATTTGAATGAGTAATCTCTAAAAATAAATCTAGAATTATATTATATTGTTTTTTACACTAGTCAGTAATAAACTAGCTAGCTGCGGGTCGAGGGTTTAGCAACACGCATGCATGTACATCAACAGAATTCCATTCATCCAAGCTAGCTTAATAAAATAATTGATGTCGTCCTTTTTCAGCCATTGATTATTTACAAAAGTAGTCAAGTGTTAGGTACAGCTAAAGAGGATTGCAAATAACAAGATGGATGAGAGTTGCCGTGAATGAAAGAGAAGGGTAGGCTAGGGTAATGGCACTGAGAACAAGTCGTTGAGAGATTGCGTTTCCTGAATATGGTCACCATTCCTGATATCAAGATAAACATGGATATAGAATTTGGAATTAAAAGGTTTAATTTTTTTTTATGGTTTCAGGTTCAAACCCTGTAGTTGCTTATATGATGGTCACTGGAGGCTTATATGGTCGTTAACTTCAGGGCTCGTGGGATTAGTCGAGATGCGCGCAAGCTGACCCGGACACTCACGTTAAACTAAAAAAAAAAATAGATAAACATGGATATAATTTAATTAATTAGGTTTTAAATTTATTTTTTAAAAATTATTAATTTGAATTTTATAAATTTACATAATCATTAATTTAAAAGTTTGTAAAATTAGTCCAAACACCTATATTAATAATAATAAAATATATAGATGTTGATAAAAAATGGTAGTATATAAAAAAATGGTGGTCTTTGTTTCCAAGTGAACGGTTAAAAAAAAGCCACCGATGGATGACTTTCTACTTTGCCTTTGTTTCCAATTTGGAACTTCACAAAGAAATATTTGACTTTTGTTTGCTTTTCTAGCTAGGCCACTGGAATTGAAGTCAAAGTTCAATTATGTTAATGTATAAACAGACAGCCGCTTGCCCAAAGCTAAATTATGAATGATACATTTGTGGAGAATTATATAAGCGAGCGTAGGTGATGCATCCATCCTTTTTTAGCTTGATTAATCTGGGATTGCTCACCTTCATTACATACATAAATATAATATTCACTAGAGAAGAAGAATGAATAGTATTTCATTCCTCTATAAGATATGGAAGAATCGCTGGCATAATTATCTATGCGCGCAGCATCGGATTCTCCAAGACAACATGTCTACAAGGATTCCTTTCGTTTCATTAACCTAATATGAATATGTACAGTACTATCGTTTAGTGTTCCTCGATTACGACACCAGCAAAAGGGAGTAGAAGTGCTACTTTTATTAATTATGTTTTTTCTAATTAAAGGGGTGATCACCATGCTATATATCTTAATGACTAACTGATCCTGAACTTAATTACAGGAGTTACAAGACTAATTAAGATTGAGCAATTAAGTCAATTAAAGACAGCTGTATGGCAGAAGAGCAAGAATATTCTCAGAATTGCCAACATGCTACTACAGCAAACTTAAAACCGTAGCTAAGAGCAACTTAATTAAACGGCGATCTAATAAGGTTTCTGGCCCTTCAATATTCTTCCCAGGTTAGCTAGGGCTAGGCATTAGGCATACATATTTTGGAAATGAGAGAGCCTTTTCTTCTTCTTTTTTAAAGTATTTTTAATTTGAAAAAATATTAAATTAATATTTTTTAAAATATTTTCTAATAAGTTCGGTGTAATATTAAAAATAAAAAAATTTTAATTTTTTAATTTTAATAAATTTTTAAGTAAAATATTATTTTAAAAACACAAAAAATAGGACAAAAAATTTACCGGAACAAAAGAAAATAATTAAATTATAAACTAATATTATAGATATAGCCTTCCTACCAGAAAGTACAGGTGAGAGAGTTGTGATGATTATGGTTTATAATTTAAGGGGGAGAAATCTAATTCTGTGGCGATAGCAAAATGCATTACGGAGTCTGGATTAGGGTTTGGGGTTTGGGTTTGGGGGTTGGGTTTGGGGTTAGGGTTCGGGTTTAGGGTTTCGGGTTTCGGGTTTCGGGTTTCGGGTTTAGGGTTTCGGGTTTAGGGTTTCGGGTTTCGGGTTGGGGTTTCGGGTTTGGGGTTAGGGGTTAGGGGTTAGG
>Ga0307517_10000234_pt1 | contig 94062 bp, 94 predicted proteins | sample 23_EM_MG_FD_194515 | JGI IMG/M metagenome (GOLD analysis project Ga0307517, IMG submission 194515) | Populus trichocarpa ectomycorrhiza microbial communities from riparian zone in the Pacific Northwest, United States - 23_EM | ecosystem: Host-associated > Plants > Roots > Unclassified | place...
AGGGACGTCGGGACGACGTGTCCAACGTCGATGATTTTAGCAGGATCTCGGGAGTCTCACTCGATATTATATATCGTGAATTGATACGATATAGCAGGCATAACCTACCGATAGACCACCGTCTTCCTGAAGACCATGTGATACTTCGATCACTGCCTGTTGAGCTACTGACGCAACTTGAAATCCCAGTTCTTGCGTTCCAAGAAGCCGATATTTACGAGATCCACCGTGCACGATCCACTGGGGCCCTACACTTTAGAAACCAGGGCAGTCGCAATGATTGGATTTGGGTACAAGCGGGTACGGAAGAAATGTATGGTGCGCTGACGGGTCGTCTACCGGCAAAGCTAGTTGCCCTCTTGAAAATCAGGGACTACAGATACGACAATACGGATACTGTGCGTCAAGTCGCCGGTGTTCAGATGCTAACCCCAGTCAACTCCGGGTGTCTATCGGAACAACATGGCCTTGTTACAGTGCAGATGCGGGAGGACGCACGAGGGTTGACAATAGTAGATATAGGGACAATCCTCGGTCTGGCGGATCTGATCCCAGAGGAGGACCGGCGGTGGCTTGTGAATAGCCGGATTGATTTGAGAACATTGAACCAGGTTTATTAAGGAATCCGGATGAGAGAATCAGGACTCGGCTATACGTGAGAATCCTACACCTTGATACTGTATGTAGAAGATATAGAAGTGACTTTCTTGAAACCTAGTTCATTAGATCGCCAGACCGGTGAGGCGTAAGGCCTGAGGCCTGAGACTTGAGACGTGAGACTCGGATGTGACCAAAAAAAACCAGCTGCTGCCCCAGACGCCAGTCGACGTCTGAGGAACCAGCCAATTAATTGTGATTCCGGGGATGAGGGATGTGTTAGGACGTAGAGATGAGAAAGAAGTGACGAGAACAAGAGTCTATGGTAGTCTAGATGCCGGGAGGAGACGACGTTGCATCACGACGGATGGAACATTGCGGGGCAATTCAGGAGGCGTGGAATGTGGCGGAGTGTTGCAACGCAAGTCAGGACGCACAGGACGCATAGGACGCAGAAAATACGTCGCTTGGGTCAGGACGCAAGGTCCGCGGATCAGACGCAGGATCTGTTTTTGCTGATCTAGGATTGCGGGAAGGAACCTATGGAAGGCTAGCTGCAAGAAGTGGTATTGCTAGCAAGATGGAAATAGCAGAGGGCGGTGGTGTAATAGATGCAGATTACACAGGAGAAGTTAAGGTCATACTTCGTAATCATGGCGAGGCAGACTGTGTATTCAAGGCAGAAGATCGAATAGCGCAACTCGTAATAGAAAAGGTTGCCAACGCCGACGCTATGGAGGTAGCCGACCTAGAAACAACCGAGCGAGGAACAATGGGTTTTGGGTCAAGCGATCTAAACCCTATGCGATCCATCACGGCTAAAGAAGAAGTCAAAATATGTTTCCTTCACGCAGACACAAGCGAAAACGAATTCTTTAGCACAGCTGATATCAGATATCACCCTCGGTTAATGAAAGAAAGAGAAATGTTATCAAGCACTCACGTCAATGCAGCCCTGACGCGAACAATGAACCATGCATTTCTGGATAAGATTAGAACAGCTGGAAAGGAGCACAAGAAGTTGCAGAACCGAGCCCATGAACTGGTTATGTTAAGAGAAGGCGGAAAAATGATGCCAGACGACTGGATAGAAAAGGATGGGTTACGATATTACAAAAATCGTTTGTACATCCCCGAGAATGAAGCCCTTTAAACCGAGATAGCTCAAGGCTGTCACGACTCATTAGGGGCGGGGCACTTCAGACAGGAAAAAACGATTGAGATAGTAACAAGGGACTTTTACTGGAAAGGACACGCAGATTGGATCAGAGATTATGTACGATCCTGCAACGAATGTCAACACAGCAAGTCCCCACAGCATGCTAAGTACGGGTTACTTCAACCTTTAGAAGTACCCTATGCCGCCTGGTCCTCCATATCGATGGATTTCATCACACAACTACTGGAATCACAGGGCAAGACCCCGATCATGGTAGTAGTAGACTGGTTCACCAATATGGCTCATTTTATCGGCCTCCATGAAAATGCCACCGCAAAGCATGTTGCGGATACCTTCCTTCGGGAAGTCTGGAAACTTCACGGATTACCAACCGAAATCATATCGGACATGGACGCGAAGTTTTCTGGTGAATTCTGGGAATCATTGTGCAAAATGCTGGGAGTTAAACGACGCATGTCAACGGCGTACCACCCTCAAACTGACGGACAAACGGAGAGAACCAACCAAGTGCTGGCAGGTTACTTACGAACGTTTGTTAATCACGATCAAAACGACTGGTATCAACTATTGCCGTTAGCAGAACATGCGTACAATGACTCGGCAACTAACGCACACAAAATGACCCCACTCTTCGCCAACTACGGCTTTCATCCAGAGACTGAATGGATGAAAGAAAGAGAAGCTCATAACCCGGGGGCGACATTGTACGCTCACTGGATGCAGGACATAAATCGACAGGCGAAACAACCCCTAGAAGATACACGGGAATCGATGAAGAAATATTATGACCGAAAAGCGACGGAACAACCCGGCATCGAGGTGGGCGACTTGGTAATGTTGAATGGGAAGAACATACGTACCAAACGACCATCGAAGAAGCTGACTCCGAAACTATATGGCTCTTTCAAAGTGTTAGAAAAGAAGGGAAGCAGGGCATACAAGTTAGAAATATCGCCGCGGTGGAAAATTCATCCTGTGTTTCATGTTTCACAGTTGGAACCCAACCGAGCCTCAAACCGACCAAGCAGCGAACAATCCCCACGAGATCCCGAAGAAATCGAGGGAGATTCAGAATAGGAGGTGGAAAGGATCGTCAAGAGTGAGATCATTTCCTACACGCGAAAGGTTCGAGGAAGGAATAGGTGGATGAAAGAGGTTCGGTATTTTGTGAAATAGAAAGGCTGAGCAGAGGATGAGAATACTTGGGAGCCACCCGAAGGTAGGAAGAACGCGTAGGAAGAGGTGGAAAGGTTTCATAAAGAGAATCCGGAGATGCCGGGCCCAGGACTGGTGGAGTGACATCAGAAAGGTTTGCCATCGGTGGACAAGTAAACGTCGGTGGTTTTTACCCCTACTATGTGGAGCTCGAGATGGGAAATAGATTGTATAAATAGACATAGAGTATTCGGGACGAACACTTCGAAAAGGGGAGCTCGAGTTAGGCGCACGGACTCCTCATGAGGATTTACAGGGCAAAGTTACCCTACCTTGACGCAAATGAACTTCGAAGAAAAAAGATATCACCCCCCTCCAGTCCCGGCGTTGGGACCGCGCGTCATCACTGGCCGCCTGGGGAGTTGCGTCCCAACACCAAAGACCACGATCAATGGAACACATCTTATAATACTGTAGATGTCGCGGCCGTCCGTTCGACCGGATTCTGTTCGGAGGTTATATGAGGGGAGACCTCCAGGCACCTTATGCAAGTCGAGGCAGGTGAATCGGCCGACGGCGCATAAGGGTACAGACACTTGAAGACAGACGGTCGCCAGAGTGGGTCGAAGGTAGCAGGACCTTTCGCAAGAAAGTTAGTCCCCTTGTACCTACAAAGTCGCGTAAAGTACGAAGGAGGTAACTATGCCCGGTAAGTTGATCTGGTGCATCCACAGAGGACAAGTTCGTAAAAGATGGAGTCCGCGGGAAAAAGCCCATAGGTACGATCCCGAGGACAAGTAGTGGAATGCCGGAAGACGAGAACTTGAATACGACATGCAGTGGCGTGTCGAATTCTCGACGGAACCAACCAACAAAGAATCGCCATCTTCGGTCCAGCGATTTAGACCACTCTCGGTGAGCACGGGGGCAAGAAAATTCCTAACCATTGTTGTCAACGGATAAACGGATGAGTTGACATCTGACGTGGTCTCCACACCATCAGGGATAACAGACGCCCAGACCGATAAGTTGACCATGGGAGTAAAAGGATGTGGTAGAGAGTTTTCAGGGTCTACGCGTGTTCGCACTCAGGTGATGTTCGCAGAGTTGCGGGCAAGATACTTAGTTAGTATAGAGTTAGCATGTATACCGCGATTGCTCAGATGCTGAATATAAATATTGAAGCATCTTCGTTGCTATTAGACATAACAAGCACGGAGAAGAGATCTTATCAATATAATAAGTTATCTACACTTTTATAACGTTAACAATACTTCGACTATCTATACCAAAGCGAGCCATTATATCTAGCCTACATTACTCGTGTCTTCTTAACGAGTTCTCCGATATAATTACGAATAAGGTCCTAGCTGTCAGAATACCTCACGCCAAAGCTACGATCTAACACTCCCCTCTTAGCAGTATTCGTCCCAAATACTCTATGTTTATTATACAATCTAACCTCCCTTTTAAGCTCCACACAGTAGCGGTAAAAATCACTGGCGTTTAATTGTCCACCGATAGAAAAGCTTTCCATGTTACTCGACCTCTCCTGGCCCTGCATCTTTGTGTTTTCTCTATGAGACCTTGCAACCTCTTCCTACGTGTTCTGCATACCTTCAGGTAGTTCTTACGTATTCTCCTCCTTCCCGCAGCCTTCCCATTTCACAAAATACAGAACCACTTTCATAGGTTTATTCCTTCCTCTAACCTTTCACATGTCAGAAGTGATCTCATTCTTGACAATTCTTTCCACCTCCCCTTCCAAGTCTCCCCCAACGTCTTCAGGATCCCTTGATGGTTGTTTGCGATTTGGTCTCTTCGACGATCTACACAGTATCAATAAGGAAACGTGAAATACAGGATGAAATTTCCCCGTGGCGATATTTCCAACCTATAGCCCCAGCTTCCTTTCTTTTCTAAGCCAGCGAAAGGGCTATACAGTTTCAGACCCAACTGCTTCGCAAGTCGTTTGGTGCGTACGTTCTTTGCATTCAACATTACCTAGTCCCCAACCTCGATCCTGGGTTGTTCCATCGCTTTTCACGCTTGATATTTCTTCATCAATTCTCATATATTTTCTACAGTTTGTTTCACAGGTTGTTGTATATCCTGCATCCAGTGAGCATACATTGTCGCCTGGGTTATCAGCTTCTCTTTCTTTCATCCAGTCAGTTTCTGCGTGAAAGCCGTAGTTGGCAAAGAATGGGGTCATTTTGTCTGCGTTGGTTGTCAAGTTATTGTATACGTATTCGGCTAACGGGAATAGTTGGTACAAGTTGTTCTGATCGTAATTGACAAATGTCCTCAAGTAACCTTCCAGCACTTGGTTGGTTCTTTCCATTTGTCAGTCAGTCTGAGGGTGGTACGGCGTTGACATGAATTGCTTGACTCCAAGCATTTTGCACAACGATTCCCAAAGTTCGCTGGAAAACCTCACGTCCATGTGCAAGGGGATTGCTGTCAGCAATCCGTGAAGTTGCCAAACTTGCGGAAGGAAGCTGTCCGCCATATCTTGTGCGGTCGCATTCTCGTCAAGGCCGATAAAATGGGCCATCTTTGTGCACCAGTCTACTACTACCATTATCTGGGTCTTACCCTGAGATTCTGCTAGTTGAGTGATGATATCCGTTGAAATCGAGGTCCTGGCGGCATAGGGTACTTCCAATGGTTGAAGTGGTCCATATTTTGCATGCCAGGGGGATTTACTGTGTTGACATTGGTCGCAAGACTGTACGTAGTCTCTGATCTATTCTGCGTGTTCTTGCAATTAACAATCCCTTGTTACGCTCTCGAATGTTCTTTCCTGTCCGAAGTGTTCCGCTATCAAGTAGTTGTGACAGCCTTGGGAAATCTCCGCCTGTAGGGATTCGTTTTCAAGGATATACTATTCATTTTTGTAATATAGTAACCCATCTTTTCTATCCATTCGCTTGGCATCTTCTTTCCGCTTTCTCTTAACCTGACTTTTTCAAGGACTCATTTCTGCCACTTTTCATCCTCCTTTCCAGCCACTTTAATCTTCTCCAGAAATCAATTATTCATTGTTCATGTCAGGCTGTGTTGACATGAGCATTTGATAACATTTCTTTCTCTTGCTTTAACCGAGAGTGATAGCCGATATCCCCGCGCTAAACAATTCATTGTTATCTTTTTCTGAGTGAAGGAAACATATCCTTATTCCCTCTTCATTAGCTGTGATGGATCACTTGGGGCTTACATCCTGTCACCCACAGCCATTTTTTCCCCTCTCGGTTGTTCCTAAGTCGGCTAGTTCCATGGCATCAGTATCGGCAATACTTTCTACTATGAGTTGTGCTATGCGATCTCCTTCTTTAAACAAGCAGTCCGCCTGGCCATGATTTTTAAGTATGACCTTGGCTTCTCTGGTGTATTCTGCATGTATTACACCACTGTCCACTTTTATTCCCATCGTGCTAGGCATATCACGTGTTGCGGCTAGCCTTCCATTGGTTCCTTCCGGCAATCCTATCACAATACCTGTTTCCACCATTACTTGTCCCTTTGCTAGACCAGTCTGTCCGTCACGGCGTAGATGTCATATCTGGCCGCGAATCCTGATCCGTTTATTGGGATTATTGCCTTGCCCAAGAGTTTCATTATTCTCAGGTTTGTGGACTAGCGTTTTTCTGGGGAGAGGACTGTATCTGTGCTTTACTTTTGCTCAATCACTGAAATTTGAAAATGTTTAGTTTTCAAAATTAATTGTTCACTATGGCGAGCTCCCTCCTCAGGACAGTACTCCGGCCGTCTACAACATATGTCGGGCTTTCTGCATCTGCTTCCCTGTCAGTCTCCTATTTTGAAGTTCTAGTTGGTCAACTCTTGTGCCCATCAAATTTGAGCTTAGTTCAAGATCCTTTTGTTTAAAAAGGACTGCAAGTTTTGGTGGTTGGTGTATTCCATCACTGGTACTTCTTCGCCTGTGAGGCATCGCCTCCATTCCCTGAACGTTTCCATTATTGCGAGGAATTCTTTATCGTCTATCTCGTAATTTCTTGCGGCACTATTTAATTTCCCAGAATGGAATGCTACCAGGTGAAGTGGTCTTCCTTGGGATTGACACAATACGCATCCGAGCGTGAAATCACTAGCGTCTGTCTCCACCACTGTCTTCCTTCCTTAGCAACAATGTGACAAAATTGGTGACATTGTAAACCCTCTCTTCAACGCATCAAACCCCTCTTCCCCTGCTCTCTTCCCCAGTGAAACCTTTTTGGGTTCTGTTTTCGTGTCCGGGTGATTGGCTTGCAAACTTTCGACAAATCTTTGATAAATTGTGGATAGAACCGAGCAAGTCGAATAAACATTTCAACTTCTCTAACCGATCTAGGGTGAGCCCAGTTTTGAACCCCTTTCACATTTCTATTACTCATGGTGACTCCGCTTGTATTGACAATGTATCCTAGGAATTCAACCTTTTCCTGGTGAAATAGCGACTTTTTGAACAAGACTGCTAGGTCATGTAGTTTGAGCTGGACAAGGACCTGTTGAAGATATTTGATATTGTCTTCCATGCTTTCGGAGTATATAAGCGTGTCGTCTAAGGATACAATGACTCTGTGGTCCAAGAATTCCCTTAGGATTTTGTTCATCATTTTCTTGAAGGTTGCGGGAGCGTTTACAAGCCCAAAAGGCAGGACCTTATATTCGCACAGTCCGTATCTTGTACAAAAGGCGGTATTATGTTCATCGGCTTTTCTCATTCGACTAAGATGCTATCCGTCTTTCAGGTCAAGCTTTGTGAACACTTTAGCTCTGGCCACACTGTCTCAGAGTTCATCCATGAGGGCTAGAGGGTATTGATTCAGGATTGTCACCTTATTGAGATTCCAATACTACACGCACAGTGGTAGACTCCAATCGGGTTTCGGCACGAAGAGGATTGGGTCTCAGTATGGGGATTCACTATCCATTATTTTGCCCTATGCCAGCATTTTCTTAATGTATTTGTCCAGCTCGTTCAGCTGGTGTGCCGATATCAGGTAAATTAGGCCCTACAGGGGCTCTGCCCATTCTTGAAGATTGATGGGGTGGTCGAACGTCCTTCGAGGCGCCAAAGTTTCCACCTTTCTCTCTTCAAATAGCTCCTTATACAGCCAGTTTGGTTTTCACAGGGTCTCCAACTGTATTCCTCCTGCATCTTCCTGTCCTATCCTTCCTACATACAGTGCTTCTCCTTCGTAAGTCACAGTTTCATCGCACTTGAATAGATCGGCTACTGCTTCATCTTCTACATGTGCCTGGCATTTTGTATATTCAAAAACCCATTTCTTTGGGTTCGCTATATTTTCTAGTGCGTGTTTGGCGTTCCACCACCCAAACCTATGATTAAATCCTATTTTCCGGTGTTGGCAAATTCGCATGATATTATGCTTCGGTGACTGTTGGCACCAATTCCCAATAGAATAGGATGGGTATAAAACGTTCCTCCCGTGGGCGCGGTTTCGCTATGGAAGGTCGTTATTGTTAACTGTGATTACCTAGCTTGGGTCAGGGTTTCTCGGTGTCCTGGTTCATAAGAAGAATATTTGAGCCAGAGTCTAGAAGAACATTGATCGCGTGTTTTGGTCCCCTGATCTCAATGAATCCCTGCGCTCCGGGCCCAGCGTAATGTTTAGGTTTTTTAATGGGTCTTGAGCTTTCCTTCGAATCTTGGCAGAATCTTTTCATCGTGGTGGCTTCATGTAAGGTGGGGATTTGTTACTGCGCCTGCCCATGTTCAGCTCCTGAAGACTCCTCCGACAAACTTTTACAATAAGTGTCTTATTTTTGAACATCCGGCAGCATAGAGGCACCCCTGGTTTCTGTTTGCCCAGCTGTTGTACGACGTAGGAAAGTCTGGTTACTCGGGATTTCGACCCCCCTTCGCGTTCGCATCTCTTGCAACTCAAGCCTTGTTTTGACATATTCTTGTCGTCTCTTCCTATGTAGTCACGTGGACTGCTTCCTTCCCTTGTGACGTTTTGAAAATTCCCATTGTTAGCACGGACTACCCATTTTTTCAGTTTAAAATCATAACCGGTTTCCTTTTTTGTTTTTTTAGCTCTATGGTGGGATACCATGACCGACTACACCGCAGGTTTTTCCGTTTAAGATGGCAACCTCACTACCCAATCACCCTTGTTGTTGGCACCGGCATGACTTTTTTACAAAATATCATCATTCTCAAGAGCTCATGCTTGCGGCCTTTGCGCCACTGGTCTTGAGCCTTCTCCCTGGCTGTCTACGGCCCGAGTGGCTACCTGGGGGCATCCCTTTGGTGCGAATGAGGCCTGTCTTTTGGGTTTTGCAGGCTCTCCGTATACAGCTGATACTTGTACCGGCTTTCGACAGAACTTCCAAGTGTGGTTGTTCATCCCGCATAGTATGCATTCATTGTCCTTCTTTTGTTTGTCGACAACCTTCTGATCGACCACCTCTTGGGCTTCTGCCCACACCGTGTCTTTAACCTCCTTTGTCGGTGCCACCCACACTTCCTTTTTCACCTTTCTCTCCCCAGCCTTCTTACCCTCATAGTCCGCTTTTTCTTTAGCCAAGTACCCCTGCTTTACTCACTTTGAGGTTGCTGCTTGCCTCGAATACTCAAATTTCCTTTTTTTCACCCCTTGTCATGCAGCAGGGACCGCCTCCTCCAAGACTTTTTCGTTCCTTGAAATCTCCTTCAGCTCAGGCAACTGCCCCGACTGCTTCTAACCATTCCCCATTGTCGACATACACTCTTAATGAGAGTTGTCGTAATACATCTTCCGTGATTTGGTCTTCAATCATCTTTCTCCAAGCTATCCTGATGACTCTTGCATGGATGTTTTGGTTCTCCATTTCTAGTAAGAACTTAGCGATGTCACTGTGATATTTGAACAAGCCCATTTCTCATGGAGCTGTTTCCACTTTGTGGGTAAGGCCAAAGAGTCGCAGTACTTGTTCAACAAAAACATGCTAGAACTTGTTCCCTGCTTGCTTGGTGCAACCTAATTCTCCAGTCATTTGTCACTTGTAGGGTAGCACAAATGGTACGACTTCCTTCCCTTCCATCATGCTTATGGTATATCGGATTCGTTGTACCTCGTCTTCCCACTCCCAACTGTTTCAGCCGAAAAGATCTGGGTCTGTCAACAATCACATTTGTAAATCTTGATGTCTTTCATTTTTCAACATGGCAGGGCGTTCCGCCGTGGGTCTTTTTCGTCATCCAATGGCGTCGGCCATGACTCGTGACAGGGTCGCCAATTGGTTCTCATCGTAGACGTCGTCGTCAGCTTCTGGCTGAGGTGCAGGTCTCTCGTCCAGTCTTTCTTTCCAGCTCTCGTCTAGCTTCCTTCCAGACCCTTCTCCTTCACCATCTGGATCTCCTCCTCCGGGTGCCCCTGCTGCCCCTTGTCTCGGTGGTGGCAGTGGGTTCCCAACACTCGCCCCTGCACCCTCTGGCATCAGGTCTGACGCCTTTCCCTTTCCGATCACCTGACGCATCAATGTTTCTACCATGGCTTGGAGCTCTGAGATCTTCCCATCTCGGGCATCTTGATCGTCCTGGTAATCTTGAAGCTCTTGTTTCATGAGATTAATGCTTTCCGCATGATTTTGGAGTTCCTGTTTGTGCTGCTCATTATTCCAAACGATCACTTGATCCAACCGTAGGTCCCGGTGTATGGACTGCACCTCACTTCCTTCAACCCTTTCGTGGAGCCGGGATGTGACAGCCTCCTGTCTGGCTTGTCTATTATCTTTCTATCGTAGCTGTCTAGCAACTTGGGCTGCAAAACTCCCCTGGACTTTGTGGGATTCCAAGTCTAGGATTCGCATCTCAGGCTAATCGTATATTCTGGCAAGCTCACAGCGTACAATCTGGAGCCCGGATTTCAACTTTGTCTTCACTTTTAACAGTTCCAGGGCGATTGGGAAGACCTCGGTTGATAGCGAATTGAAAACAAAATATTGCTCATCTTGACTCTCTGTGAGCTTTTGATCGAATCAAGCAAATATGCGGTCTGGTCTAATCTTTGGATCCAAATACGAATGACAGGATCATCGGTCGGTTCGGGGGTTTCGACCTTCCACCCTTCGCCTTCCATGTTTTGCTTGGAGGTGTCAAGGGGAGGGTGGCGCTTGATTGGCAGAAGCCGACCTGACTAGCTGGGTGTGGGTTCTCTCCACGCTTGTGGCCGAGGTCCGCAACAACTCGTTACCTTCTTCTTGTTGCCACTCCATGGCCTCAGGTGCTGTGGGGTTAGAACTCCTTTCTTGCCACTTTTAAATTGCAAACTTATCTTTTGTCTCCTCCCCAAACTTCTAGTATTTGGAAGTTCCGACTCAAGCACTTATCTGTATCTGGGTACTGGGTGTACCAAAGTGAATTTGTCTTTTCTGAGGGGGTATGATAGGTGAAGTTTTCGCCGTATGGGCATCGATATACGGCAGCGATATCTTCAATCGTGATGCTGTTGGCTAAGTTCATCCACCAGAAATAGGATTCGTGGTACAGCTCTTGCGTCCGCTTTTCACCTATGATGGTAGCAGGTAAGACTTGGTTTATTGAGGTAGTGCTCAAAAGTCTTGGTTCGAAGAGTGTTTCAGGTTTTGGAGTATAAGGGTCTCTGCCAAACATTCGTCTCAGTAACCATGTGAAGTATCATTAACTGTTAGGTGATAGCTTCGGCGTGAGGTATTCCAACAGCTAGGACCTGGATCGTCTTGTATCAGAGACCTCGTTAAGATGACATGAGTAATGTACACTAGATACAATGAGGCACTTTAGTATAGATATTCAAAGTAGTCGTAACGATCAAGTAGGAAAACTCATTATATTGACAAGATCTCTTCTCTGTGCTTTCTGGTATAATAGCAGCGAAGATGCTTCAATATTTATATTCCGCGTCGGAGCAGTCACAGTATACATGCCATCTCTATACTAACTAAGTATCTTGCAAATAATTCTGCAAACACTTTCTGAGTGTGAACACTCGTAAACCCTGAAAACACGCTACCCCACCTTCTTGCTCCAATGGTCAACTTATCAGTCTGTCCTACTGTTATTCCTGATGGTGGGAGACCACATCAGGTGTCAGCTGATCTGTTTATCCGTTGACAGCAATCAATACGAATTATCTTGCCCCTATGCTTCACGGAGGTAGTCTAACTCTCGAGAGAGAAGATGGCCATTCTTCTTTGGCTGGTTCCGTAGAGAATTTCGTATGCAACCCCATTTCGTATTCTTGTCTTCCGGAATTACATGACTTGTCCATGGCATCGCACCTATGCGTCTTTTCCCTCCAACTCCATCTTTTACCAACCTGTCCTTTGTGGATTCCCCCCATCCACTTATGGGGCATAGTTACCTCCTTCATACCCTACCCCTCTTTGTAGGTAAGAGGGGCCTAACTTGTATGCAAAACGTCCCGTTACCTCCGACCCACTCTTCCGACTGTTTGCCTTCAGTGTCTGTAGCTGTATGCACCGGCATCCAAATCACCTGTTTCTACCTGCATATGGTGTCCAGAGCTCCCTCCTCATATACCCTGTGAACAGGGTCCGGTTGGATGGACGGCCGCGACACATACGGTATTATAACATGTGTTCAACTGATAGTGGTCTTCCGTGTTGGGATGCAACCACCCAGGCAGCTAGTGATAACACACTGTTCCAACGCCGGGGCTGGATGGGGGTGTTATCTTTCTTCGTCTAAGTTTGTGCGTGTCAAGGTAGGGGAACTCTAACCCCTAAATCCTTAAGGGGAGTTCGTGCGCCTAACAGTGTCATGACACAAGACAGGTACATGAGTGGCCTGTGTGTTTTTTATTTTGCTGCTGGTGAGGAATCAAGAGTAGTCCAGTTCGGAAATGAGGACTGGGGCGATCAGTATCAGGGTCAAATAGTGTTACATTATCAGGAAAATGTGTGATATTATCAGCAGATACTTAGATGGAAGAGGCCTACTACGAAAGTTCATTTTGTAACTACAATTATATACTTGATACATATGTCAGAAAAATATAAAATCTTGGAACAAATGCAACCTCTAGTAAATCACTTTCAAGCCATTTCTATATTGCAAGTATTGTACATTCTAGGTTTTGGTAGACTGGAGGTTACAGTCTTACACAACTTTAACTATCGTACAATTCAAGCATATCTCCACTCGTGTAACATAAGTCTTGGCACCTATTAAATGTTCATCACAAAACATAGTTTGAAGTGACAACCACCAGAATCCGGACCTGATTCTGAACTGGCACCATTGTATAAACCATGCTCCAACCAAAGGTACTGCAAGCACCGGAGTTTAGAGATCTCTATTCTTCAGTATTACCACCCAGAATGGAATACCCAGTCAATAACTCAAACCACCAGTCTCTCAATATCACATGTGGGAAAGGTTGTCAAGCGGGCAAAGAAGCGGGATTATGTACATGTTGGAGATACAAAACGATCAGGCCGTCCTCCTATCACCACTCAGGAAACTCGCACAATGATGGAACCGCTGAAAAAAACAATTGGTGAATCACACTTCGTGAGATGGCTGAAAGGTTCGCAACCGGCATCCAACTAAGCCAGAAGTTTGTTATATCACTCTTAAATGAATTACTGATACAGCTGATGATCTCTTTCTCCTATTCTGACCCCTGAAAAAACCTTGGTTCAGACCTACCTCTGCCCCCAAGAGGCTTCTATTTGCACTCTCACATTCTCCACCAAATCTAAGAGATACAACTAGCTAGTGGACCCATGTTGTATTCCATGATGAAACAACATATGTTTACAACCCCTGTCCCATAAATGATTTTATTCGCAGACCGCAGATCAAATTGATTCAATCTTTCCTTTCAACCAAGCTTCAAAGCCCCACATATCAATCTGGCCTTACTCCAATGAAGGTGTGAGGCGCCCTTCCCTGTAGTTTCAAGTCACCACTAGTGCGAGTTGGTTTTAAGAACTGAGGACGAACTGCAGAGACCAAAAGACAAACTTGCCTTAGATGCTTATCAGTTTTCCAAGGAGATACTACATGAACACTATCTCATCCCATTTTGCAAGACAACTGCTCAGCTTAATAGTATCACACTTCATAGTGTCAATGTCGTTGGGGATAATGCAGGCTGGTATAAGGGGCCAGAGAATCAGGCAGTTGAAATGGATGCAGGATATCTGATCGTTTTTTGGCCTCCACAGTTTTCCGATTGACATGTAATTGAAAATGTATGGCAGATGTGGAAGGCACGGCTTCAAAGGAGATTTTCTAATGTTGCTTTAAAGAGACCATTTATGGAGGATGAGATTTGGGTTGCCTCTCTTGATGAATGGGCTGCTATTGAACTGGACAGGATAGATGAGTTGGTTAATACAATGCCACCGCATATTGAGGCAGTTATTGAGACTGGAGGAGGGTATACCAAGTGGCACATTTTGGTTGATTCTCATCTACTTCCTCCGTTGAGCAGTGCCAAGACTTATCTTATATGAGTGCATATACATCTGCCCTATCAACCTTAACTGTCATTTACTCATCAGCTAGACATTATAAATAAATATATACATAAACATTAGAGGACATCTTGCAATATCTAACAAGACCACTTAACACCCACTACTCATGAAATAATCTATTTTTATTCTATTAGTATAAAATGACTCTTTACCCACCTCTCTTTCAATACACTTCTTCCTCTTACAACCCCTAATATCCGACTCAGCTACTAGGATGGGGCTAGCTCCATACTCATCTGTTTCAATAAACATACACTCAAATACAAATATACACAATTATACAAATACACAAATATACATACATCTAAAAGAGCCAACAGCCAGTCACCAATACCCTGAAGATCAATCTCCATCTAACCTCCTTTCAGCAAAACCTTGATCTTTTCCTCTGAACCTTCTTTCTCAAGCACCTCTTGGTCATCACAACAAATATGTAAACACCAATATTGTAACTCCTACTCAATAACTCCCAAAAATCACCCACGATGGTATCTTGAAACATAAGAGCTGTGGAAATTGAAGGCCCCAAACTTGACATCTTGGTCAGAAGAATGGTGAGAGGGTTGTTTGTGGGTTTCAGCACTTGGTCTATCAGTTGTATTCTAGTGTGACAGTGGCAATGGTAGATATTACTTAGTACAGCTGGGATGGGCGATATCTCACTCTCAAACCCTATTCTTTCTCCTTTACTAAGCAATCGTGTAGGATTTGGCACTCAAGCACCAATTGATTTGACAGATATCTGCCCTTGAATGCCTTCATGCAGCCACAAAAGACTTCCTGATAATTACAATCACTAGTTTGTTGAATTACTCTCCTAGCAGAATTATATGATTTACAAACTTTTGGTTAATAGCAGGAGTCCTGAGTTCAGTATATGCTTCTCACATTACTCTCATTGCCCTCAGCTGAACATGTGATTTGATGAGTCTGTGATGAATGTCATGGCTGGTCTGCCAGAGAGTGCGATCTGGGAAGAAATAGGAAGGTATCTAAATCGGGAGTGCGCTACTCCCATCGCTGCACCCTCATATCCTCCCACAGGTGCTCCTCCTTGTTAGGCATATTGGTAATGCCTGGCTTTTCCAGCTAGTTTTGAATATACAGGGATTACCCTACCTTCAGCTTGAGAAGCTAACATGCCACCTCAGTCCCAACATTGGAATAGCCTGACCACACTACAAGGCATCCTAGTTGTGTCCAGCTGCCAAAGACACTACTATTGGAACCTATTTTATAATACTGTAACATTGCGGCTGTCAGTCAGACCAGATGCTTTTCACAGGATGGAAGGGGGGGTACCTTTGGACTGCCTATCTAAGTGTTCCAGGTAGAATATGTTCATATCACATAAGGTTACACACTTAGGTGTAGGGCGCAGGAAACTATGTCACTAAAGTAATGGGACCCTTTCGATCAGTCTGCTCAGAAGGAACCAGAGCAGGGCCATACCAACACACTAGGTATATCACTATGACTACCAAATAGCACCCCTGAGTGAGGAACGACTATGAGTGATTATTACGATTGGTATCATCATAGACTCAAGTCTGACTAAAGCCCGTATGCAGTCAATCTACCGAATAACAAAACCAACGATTTTTGTTATGCCAAATGCTATTATTTTGACAAATACTCCTTATTTTTATTCAGGAAGATCCTGAGTTTCTTTTTCCGGTGGCATGCCCTACAAGGCCTTAATAATAATTGATTTAACAGCAATTTTTGAACAGTTTCTCTCTCACATTACTAAATGGCATTTGTTTGTTATGGGTGTTTGGAAGCAGAAGGGCAACCGATGTGCTATGGCCATTTGGGAACGGAATGGTTAATGTATTTCATGGTTCCCAAACGGCCGCTCCGTTCCTAATTTTCTGAATGGAAGGGGACTGGAAGGGGAAAGGTCATTTGTATGGGGCAACGGAACGGAACCGTTCCTACCAAACAGGCTCTCAGCAGTTCAAGGGATAGTAAAAACTATTCTCACGTGCGGTGCTCAACACCTTCCCTCCCCGATAGTCCATGATCGCAAAAGAATTACCAACCTATAAACTTTGATCTTAGTTCAAAAATTCAGTCCGATCTTGACAAGAAGGTTACCTCGAGGTTGATCTTGACAAGAAGGTTACCTCGAGGTTGTTCTGCTTGATTTCTTTCAATCGGACTGCTGCTGCCTCCGGCTCCGGAGCTGGGCGAACAGATCTCATCCAAATCCTGCCCTTTCTACTTCTTGGTAGGTTAGGTTCTCTGTTACATCGTTCCCCACACCTGTGGAATGGATACGCCGGACGGAAACAACAAGTTACAAATGCCAGTGAAAATAGGTTACCTCATAGACTGTGAGAATACCATCAAATGGTGAGGTTTCTACCGAACCACTGCCAAAGGTCTTCTCCAGATGACAGACGGCATGTATGTATCGCTTGGGCAGGTAATCAGCCACCGCGTCCACCGAATTCTGCCCATGAAATACTCGAGTACAGTACTGTGGGGTGAAAAGCGATCCTATGGAATTTTCAATACCATTTCTGTATTTTATGTTTATAGCTCACTCTATATAGCTAGATAGTTCGATGTGGCGAGACAGAGGCGGGGGAGTGATTCGTAAGAAGTGGCTTGGATCGTGGGTTGAAGAGGCGGCGGAGGAGGCAACAGAAACCAAGAAGGAGGGGGGCACAACAACGAACAAGGGAACAACGGAAGGTTCATGGACAACGCGGAACTTGGGCTTCATCAATAGTTTTTTTCTTCACGGTTTCTTTTATCATCGTCATAGATTTCTTTAACTCTACCGGTTGTGCGAGCGGCGATTGCCCAAATTGGTTCAGTTTGTTTCCTGATCGTGATACCATTTCTGTCCGTCCGTTCGTTCTTTCCGTGGTTTGGGGTTAGTATTGCTTCCGGGTGAATACTATCTGTCCGGACCAAAATCATCGTCTCAGTACCAACTGCTTCGTCTTGGCTAAGGGTGAATTTGTAACAGTGGCAAGAGAATATTTGGTTGGTTACAGGAGAGGCTTAAACCACGCGAGCCTTAGATCCCTATCGGGAATTCCCAATCCCCATTTCACACTTGATGGCATATACTGTACGATATCCCACTATGATCTTTTGCTGATGTCCTGTTCTTCTACAAAAAGTAACGGTCTAGAATCTAATGGAAGGCTATGCATTTAAAATCACTCTAGTAACCTATTCGTTAATGAGACTGATCTCTTCCGGAGAAGGGGTGTGGGTCTATTGTATAAACTCCAAACATTAGAGAAGCGTAGGCATGTCAAAGGATTGGCTGAGAATACTCCACGTATGCCAGAACATCTAGTTCAAAGCCCATCCTGATTTTAACCGAGTGTACATTTGATACTTGGCTAATCCTACTGTTGACATAGTGCCCCCCTAATTTTATGGAAAGTCTAGAGAGTTAAAGTTCTGCTCCTGGAGTCCTCCTTACGGGCAGACACTCTTTTGGTCAGTAGTAGTTCGACGGGGAGGCTAACCTTCCTCCGGGAGAAATTCTCTAGGGTGGATGAAAGAGTGGAACCAAAAACCGTCATTTTCAGAATAGCCTAGACGACTTTATGAGGCGCCCAGCTAACGCAGGCTAAGAATCATGGCCCCGATGGCAGAGCCTCCCGTCACAGTTCGGTCTCCTACAATGAGATAGGTCAGTACAGGAGGTGCTTTTCAGTACGACTACCAAGAAAATCGGGTTAGCAAAGGAAGCCCCCTAAGTTGAATAGCATTTTGCTAAAGCACCCTGCGTCATCACCATCATATTCTTCACTTGCTCCTTCACAGGTTTTGCTAATAAAGAGTCACCCATATCACTACCACGGCAAAAAGAGAATTTAGGCTACAGACACCAACCCTAGAAGAAACCTATGGTAGCCTTAACTTTCAATTCAGCCCAGCCTTTGAACAAGATATGAAGAAATGTTTTAAAATCGGGGATTCTTCCCCCCATCGGAATGTAGTAGAAGGGAGCCCTATTGGTTGTTATGTCCGCTACTCCCAGGCGCATGGTGCCCAACCCTAGTTGCCCAGAGGCCCTGAAAAGAGGGACTGTCCCATATCACACATCACCAAGAACACAAGCCCCTAACAGAGATAATATTCCTGACGCTTAAATTATGCATCGATTGCTTAACTTTTTTAGGGGTGGGGGCGAAAGCCTTTTAACGGTAACGTAAACCTGATGAAATGAATTACATACTTTAATTCCAGCTAACATATGGGATACAGAGGTTGCCAGCCAGGGGGGAGGACAGGGAGCTTGATCTTCAGGTCCAAATAAATGGCCTCCAGGATACGGCAAGAGTGAGGGAGCAGGAGGTGGGGAGAATGGGAGACTGTATTCGGGAACTCGAGCAGCTCCTAACGGACTTAATCTCAAAGAATTTGGATTCAGAAACTGAACGCCAGGGCTTAGAACTCGAAAAATCAACCCTCAATAGGAAATATCAGGAGACAAGTGATCGGCTCGAGAGAGCCGAGGCCGCGTGCACCACCTATCGTGAAATGCATGAAGCCAGTTCCGGATGGTTTGCCAATCTCCATGCTCAGCGCGATGAACTCCGGGCGAAGAATGAGGAAATTACTAGATTGAACAGGAACCAAGAGCAGGAAATAAGAAGTCTGACGGACTCCAACCTCAAGATCAGAACCACGCTTGATACAAGAGTTGCACAACTCAATAAATTTACAGGGGAGATGGCACGCAAAAACCAGCGAATCAATACCTCCGCAATCCGAGACGATGAATATTTTGAGAGAGAGTTCGCAGGTCTTGCAACAGATATACGCAATTGGTCGTTTACACACTTTTTCCACTCGGAAGCCCTTGTTCCTAGAGCAGTGACTGGAGATCACCGAGATGACATTCGCGAGATCGCCGGAAGGACTGACCTGCCTGAGATTTTCAATAATCGTGCAACAAACCACCGGGTGATTGCTGGACTGCTCGCTGATCGGCTAAAAAAAGAGGTCTTCGACCCCCCACTATTGGGTTTATTGCCGGAGGGGCTCACCAAGTTCGAAAATATGATCAAGAAGCCCAGTAAGCATATCAGCCCTCCCCACGAGGCCGCATGTTCTAACCTGAAAAAGTTGCCCAAAAAAGCCAGTGGATATCGCAAACGCTAAGTTTATTTATCAAGAGCGAGCAATTTGAACAAACCCTGCATGAACACGTTCATGTTTTATCCCAAACTCTTGGTGAATGGTTAGGTGGACTGGCAGTCCAAAGGTTGGACGACCCTAAAGCTTCCAAACGCAACCAAAAGCTCTCTACCATCGTCAAGCGAGCAGCCCGTCTAGCAGTAGAAGTTTCACAGCAACCCTACTGGTTCTCCTTTTTCGCCACCCCCCCTGGAGAGCAATTCGATCCGTACTACATGGAAGATGTTGAGAGAAAAGCTTTGTTGAATGAAGAGGGTCCGGACACCTATCAGGACGATCGCAGGGTCTCCTTATCGGTTTTTCCCTGCGTCCGCCGCCAAGAGCAAGGTGAGAATGGGAACGCAACTGAAATTGTGATTAACAAAGCTTGGGTAACCGTCGAAATGCGGGATAGTCAGGACGCTGCTGAGACAAGGATAGTGGTATAATGGGTGAGGAGGCAAAATGTAGTGTGGAGTGCGGATGATGTCCTGGGGGGCACAGTGAATATGAGGCATAGCTAGGGGCCAAAGGGCAAGGGGGTGGGATTCTCCAGAATGGAACTGTTGGGGGCGAAAGGGTTTTCATCTCTAAGATCTGTCTTCCAGAGATCATGAACAGATGTAGACCCCATTTGCGAAAAAATGGAAAGGGTTTCCTTAAATTCATTGTACCATAGCAACGATTCCCTCTATTTTATTCCATTTGTTTGTCACCGTTTAGTTGCTTCGGAGTAGAGCCGGCACAGCTTGAAGCGGAACCTTAGCCGTCCAGCTCTTAGAATCAAAGTCAAGATAGTGCACTGATCTTGTGTCAAAAGTCCATAATATATCTCCTAGTAACTGTGATGTACTGTACACGCAGCTTGAGACAGCCAGCAACCAAGTCCCAAACAATGGCCTCACAGACAGTAGATGCTTACAAGTAGGATGTTCAAGTTTGTCTGACACTTGTCTAATTTATCGAAACCAGGTGGGTAAGGCAAATTATGTAGCCTAATAGGCCAATTGAAGACTTGGAACAGGGGCTAAATCACACAAGTAACTTCCATAATCTATTCCATATTTCCACAAATAATTCGCAGCTGAGTGAGCTCTTTTATAACCGCAATTAAGTGATAGATGAGGCGCCTAATGAATACCTGGCTAGAGCTTAGTTCGTTCGTGCGGTGGGGACAGGGTTGATCTATGGCAAAAAAGCCGGAATCATAAGCCAAAACTTGTGCGTCACCGGAGTTAGTGATGGGTAAGATCATAACCGGGCGGATCACCAAGGTTATGCTCGACCGTGATCTGATTGAGGTGTCCCCGTGATCGAGTGCTCGATGGGACGGGGACAGGGGTCTTGATCGGGTGATCGACCATGGCCAGCCCTCAAGTATCTTCTACGATATTCGATTATCAATAATTTTGCTTAGGTGTGAACAGTTTCATGGGTATCAGGACTTTTGTTGCAACAACCCCGTATCCCTTGCCCCAGTTTCCCACTGATTGCCAGGTCATTTAATTTCTCTCCTATCCATTGGGATGATATCAGTACGGTAGTTAGACTCATGTTATAGCGCGAATAGAGGCCATAAACCACCGCCGATCGAGTGTATCACAGAAACCTGCTACTTGTTTGGAATCCTTGTCACTATTCCTTTCACTTACGGAATCGTATATAGAATGCCTCAATTGCTATAGACTTGGGATATTGGGGCAAGAGCCTTCTTATTCCGATAATCTCCAATTGTATATTCAGGTACGCCTATAACTTGGAGATTCCGAAGTGGTTCTAGGAGTTTCTGATGGAGATGTCTTCGTGCACACCGGAAACTTCCACCTAGAAGCTCCGCTAGTGAGCTGTCATGAGGCTAGCGTCGTGAGAAAGACCCGGACAATAGAAGATAGGGAAACCAATGGGTGTGTTCAGGTTCGATGGAAGTGGCAATGTACTTGAGTGCAGAGAATGAAACGCAACTCTAACTTAGAACTACATACAACCTGTGGCGGTCAGCTCTCATAAATTTAGTTGACCCACAATCCCACAATGCCGGAAACCAGTCCTCCCAGGGTAGCAAACCCGGCGACAGTTCCTACCTATGGGGTAACTTGACAACCACGATGGGATTACCGGTATTCCATTGGCTTCGAGCTTCTAGGAGCTCAACAAATCTCTACGAGGCCAATCAGCCAATCGAAGAGACGAATATCATGTACCCATCGTGCCAAGAGTTCACCTGACTTTTTTCCACCACGAGTTATATAGTCAAGATTGGCTGTTCATATGGTTACACGCACATAATCCTGGCCAGTAAGACTCGATCCCGCCTCACTTGTGCTCACCATAGTACTGTACTGTACACTCCCATTCGCAAAGTCTTCGTGAAAAGACAGTCCCTGTGGCAAAGTCGCCGTGGCAACAATGGTACCAGGACAACCTTTACAGTTCAGATTATACACAAAATCTTGTACCAGTGTGGGAGTATCTCAAGGCCTTCCCTTATTTGGATGGTGTGTTGCGCATGCCGTATTCCCCTCCTGTCGCCTGCGGCGTGACCTCTCAGTAAATCAGTCGATAAACCTGTGGAAAGTAACTCTGATGATAGACTACCTAACGGCTTGGACAAGGGTAAGACAAAGAGAGAAGCACTTGAACCAATTGAGAAGGGAAGGAAAGGTTGTGGATTGACTGGTTGATCCCCATGTGGTTGTTGGTTGTTAGACTACTGTCCGTAGTAAGGAAACCAATTCTCCGATGACCAGGACGGGGGGCTCCTTTCTCCAAAAATAAAACACTTGATAAATTCGGTCCGCGGAATGTCAGTTAGTTGAAGAGTTAACAGTGTGAGTTCTAGTTGAGAAGACTATTATCTATTGTGCAAGGGAGGCTCCCTTTGCGCCAGTCTATTGTATCATCTTATTGCTAAGACTAATATACTCCCGCGCAAATTGAGCTACGTGCTAATCAACGAAAAAACACACCCAGTCCGAAGCCCGCTACACCACGACCCAGTTTATACATAAGTATTAATAGTTTCCAAACCACCCCTACTCTTTCATACCCTACGTTCTCTTGTGGGGATATCAATTGATTGTAACACAAGACAGGACCCAGTGTTCCCATACTCTACCGGCGCTCGAGCAAAATATTCCCCCCACGGACGCTACAAGCTTGCCCAAAACTCTTCTGTCCTTCGTACCCCTCCCTCCCGCCTCCCTTTCGCCCAGGTTTTCACTACAACAGTATTTGCCATCCCGAGTGACATCCTATGACCAACACCCCAACAACTAACAATCACCGCAGCAAGACCGGGCCCCTCAGCACCCTGCAAAATTTAACAATAGGATACACTAAGACCACCTCCGAAAAAAAAGAAGCCACCTTCAGACCATCAAAATCGATACTTATGACAAAATCTGACCCCGGAACCACGGAAACCCTCCGGCCAGGGCACATCGAGAGCATTAGGCAAGGCCGAGGTTTGCTATTGATCAAACGCGCTCAGTGACTTAACTTTGGTCCTAATGCTAAAGTACAAGAAATTGCTATCTTTGGAGAGAAAGATGGAATTACTCTCCACACCAACTTCCGTTGCCATCCAGTCCGCGCATCAGGCCCACCCATATCAAGGAAAAAAAGAAGAAACAGGAAGGTAACGGAAAAGCCCAATCGGTCTTTCATTCCGCCACCACGAAGGCAACCAAACTCCCGCAAGCCAAAAAAAAAAGAGCAGGAAATAACTGACAAATAAATGCTTTGATCTTCCAATCACCAAAATTGTTCGTACACCATCGTGGGGTCTGTCCACTAATTTTCCTTAGGCTACTTGGTCTCGCAAGGATATATTGGAATATCCTCACACAACACCGATCTGAGCACTGCTCGTGGCCAAGTTTCTCTCTCCTTTAGACGGCCTTGTTGTTGCGGTCGTCGCAGAGGTGAAGCCACGAGATCGCCCACAATAGGGCAGTCAACCTGTTGTGAATTACAGCCATAAGTAAGAGGCTCTAGGCGTTATCTGGGAGATCACATTCCTAAGAGCTTAGCAAAGAAAAAATGAAAGAATTCAAAGGGCCCTCCGGATTTTCCAGGTCCACAAAATGACAAACTTAAATTTATCTGCCCCCAATAAATTCAACCAGCCCTCCCTCCACCATCTGAAGATTGACAACCTGAGGAATACCAAATAGGCCCAAATACGAGCCTCGTGCTTTTGCTAAATCCCAACACCTCTCTCTACTAGCTGATCTCTTCATTGCTGTGTGAAACCCCACTCCGAATGGTACAAACCTGTGGTCTTCGCATATCCGCTCTTACCGTAGTAACTCATCTTTCGAGATTAATCCGAACTGTATAGATAAGAATGATCCGGCTTTTTGGTTATGATATGTGGGGGTATTTGGGGTAAATTCTCCCTGGAAAAAGGGGGGGGGGAAGAAAGAAATCATACTGAGCTTTGTATTCTCCAGTTAAGGGATACTAGTACTAGTATACACTCAATCTCCGTAAATAAAAGTTCTAATCAGCTCGAACAAGAATGTTTTTTCTTTCTTTGTTTGTCACATGCCCGTACCTAGAGTACCGGGAGTAACGACGTACCATAGGTCGAAACGAAATATGAGGATTGTTCCTGAACCTGAGTGAACCCCCAATACCACTAAAAACCATCTGAGATTCTTCTCTTTTTTACTTTTTTCTGTCACCTCCAGTCAGAGCGGGATAATATTGCTCGTGTTTTTCTACCAATGATTCCACCGTTATCTTCGTAACCCAGCGGGCGTCTTTGAGCACTGAATAGGTGAGATCTTCGTTGCGCTCAGGGGCTTTTGAAGATAGTCCACACTTTGTACTTTGCGAAGCAGGACTTTACGCACTCAGTTGGGGGAATTGGGAAAGTTTTCATTCCGATTATCTGGTACAATACCCGCATGAAACACGGGAGGGGAGGGGGCCTTGTCAAACGGGGATTGCTATCGCCTGAGCGCGGCGGTCCGGCCCGTCTCCACATCGAGTACCGGTATACCCATTCATCTGAAGGCGGCTAGTTCCAGGCTGATAAGTGGAAAGTGGGCTCTAAGCGCCTGGTCTTCCCCTAGGGAACCTGCTAGTTATGATAGAACATGTGGGAAGCTCACGGAGCAACGAATCGTTTTAGGTCACCTTAGTATCCGCTGCTAAAAAAACAAAATATGGTTTCTTTCATAAGAGTAGAGTAGAGGCTGCTACAACTCTAAGCTCGATTATGCGCCAAAATGTCACCTAGTTTACGGAAGCAAATAAAAATAGTGTTCTGCCTTCTCTCCCTAGAGATAACAATAACTCGCCCTCACATCCTGATATACAGTCCCATCAATTTCGAACTCAAAGACCAGAGCAGCTGAGTCAATACTCATCAAAAGGTTGAAGTCAATCCTAAAATAGGGCCGGCCTTTGACTCCGATCATCCTTTTATACTTCTCCTCTGGGATCACCCTGCTGTCCACTTTGAGGGTGCAAATGGGATATATATCTTCAAGAAGTGTTAGTATGGTTGGAAACTTCCATAAAATATGCGTTAGATGACTTGCCGGACGAGCTGCTATTGTCGGAGGGGTCTGAGGAATCACTCGCTAAAAGTGAGATCTCGATCCTATCGTCAGGCTCGTCGAGTGAACCGAGATTCATATAATATGGTTTTCTAACGGGGGCATTCCTCTGAGCATCCTCGCCCTAACCTCTGTTACCACACAATAGTAGAAAGGGCAGGCCGCAGCTTATGTTTTTACCTTCTTAACACACCAGCTCATTTGACCCCTATACCTGAGCGTTCCATCATACTTGTCAACATAAGAATCACTCTCGGAGTGCAACCCTTTCACAAACGCCACGCTATACGAATGACCATAGTTTCTGGCAACCTTACGACTGCGCACCATTTCCCCCTCGAGCCCACGCATCACTGCGCCACGAACGACAGCCGTCCAACTACCTTCTGTTAACTTTTGAGAGGGGGGAAGGAATGGTCTTTTCAAGTTAACTCACGCGTTAGGTGGCTGCAGAATTGATATTTTCCTGCCGTCGTTTGTCCTGATTTCATCACGGAGCCGGCGACGCAGATATTCTGATTCACCAAATCCACCAACAAGAACTAAGGCTTTGACTTGACGCATCTGGTGAGCGGGATTGCTTAGGAAAAGTTTACCGAGGGGGGGCTCTCCTTCTGGTAGTGGTGAGTTTTCCTGTGGGTGAAGTATTAGCTACAATAGCTCACAGAAGCACTCAGTCTCATATCTGACCTTCAATTTCTCGACCTCCTTGACTTGTTGCTGTACCAAGTGAACGACCTTCTGCACCACGGGATCGAATATCTTCCTCATGTCCTCTCGAAATATGACAAACATCCCATCCTCTATCCCTGCGGTACTGTCATCTGCAACACCGGGTATGGGACATGTGAATATATCCTCATCTTTAGAATCGGTAAAGTTTCGTTTCAAGGAATCATTGAACTCCTTCATCATATACAATCTCCCTTCGTGCTTCATCTTATCAAATCTAGAAAATGCTATTACCCACATGATCTAATAGAAGAGGATTCTGGCACTAACCTATCTCCGATACGACCTCTGACCCATTCTTCAAATCGTTCGTTCAGGACCGTGGACCCGCACATGGCTCCAGTACCCTCAACACATTCTACCACCTCTAACTTGGGATATTTTCTTGTGATGGTATAAGATATGAGGTCCTACTTTCTGTGAGCTGCCCCATGTGATAATCTTGGAGTCTTTGTAGGAAAGAAGTCATGGCAGTGCTTACCACTGTCCCACCCCCGCAATCCGCGACAACAAAAGTATCACCAACCTAATAGAGTTTGATGTTGGCTCAGAAGAAGGCAGTGGGATATGGATATGAGTTACCTTGAGGTGGTTCGGCTCAATTTCTTTCAGACAACAGACTGCTGCTGCCTCCGGCTCCGAAATTAAGCGAATGGATCTCTTTTTTCCAAATCCTGCTGTCTCAGCCGCTTGGAGGGTTAAGTTCTTTGCTGCATCGCTCCACACCTGTGGGATAGGTCAGCTGGGCGGAAACAACAAATTATATATGACTGTGAAAATAGATTACCGCAGGAACCGTCAGGATAAACTCAAGTGGTGAGACTTCGACCAACTCTTTGCCAAGGGTCTTCTCCAGATGAGCGATTGTGTGCTTGTATAACTCAGTCAAGTAATCGGCCACAACATCAACTGGCTTCTTCCCGCGTGGTATCAACTGCTTTGTCTTCGCCAAGGGTGAATTGGTAACATTTGTAAGAGAATATTTAGTAGGATCTAGAAGGAGCTTAAACCAAGCGAGCCTTGGCTCCCTATCGGGAATTCCAAATCCCCATTTCACACCTGAAGGTGTGTATGCTATCTCGCTAGGCCCTTTTGTCGATGTCCTGTTTCTCTGTAAACACGTAAGGGTTTGGAATACAATAGAGGATTATACTTTCGAAATTACCCCAGTGACCCATCTATCAATCACATTAATCTCTTCCGGAGTAGAGGTATGGGCCTATCATATAAATTTCAAAAATTAGAGAAGAGTACCCTGGTCATGGGAGCAACCTAGATTACCCAAGCTATACCAGAATATGTCGTTCCAAAGTCTACCCCGATTTTAATCGAGTGTAAACTTGATGTTTTGCTCATCCTTTTGTTCAGACGATTTCCTCCTAGTCTTCTTAGAGAGTCTGGAGAGTTAACTTATTGTTTCTAGAGTCTCCCTTGGATGTAAAGACCGTTTTAGTTGGGAAGGGTATATTCGTTTCCGGGCGAGAGTCGGCACTGTGGATGAGAGGGTGAGAGCAACGATCATGATTCACAGGTCTGCCCCAGATAAATTTATATGGGGGCTTTGGTCATGGAGAGTGAGTAAGCGTTGTGTCGGGGGGGTGGGGTATTCTGGCCTCTCGTCATAGTTCTGTATTATATCATGATAGAAAGGAGAGGCTAGTGTAGGGTATCCTTTTCAATACGGCTAGTGATGAAATCAGGCAGACAAGGGTAGGCTTCTAGATCAAATCGCGTTTAGCCAGTGTATCTTACATCGTCATGTGCTTCAAGTTCCACAGATAAAGTGTTTTTTCCAGTATCATTACCACTACAATGCCCAATTAGGCAACAGACACCACCAACCTTACAAGGCATCTATGGCTGCCTGAGCTTTCAACCCGGCCCCGCCCTTGGGCAGCACACGGGCAGCCCCTTAAAATTGGGGTCTCTTCTCTTCATCAGAGTGTACTATAGGAGACCTCCATTGCTTGGTGCATTTGTAATACTCGAGTACTGTACATGATGCGCCACGCCAATTACGCAGAGGCGGCGAAAAGCGGCCTTGGCCCATCTCCCACGCCACAAAGAATACAACCCCTAAATCGAGATACGTGTAACACCCCCGACGTTCAAGAAATGCAATTCATCAAGTCTATCGCAACAGGGCTTGAACACTTGATAACGGTAATCTAAACCCAACCAAATGAATTATGTACTATCATGCTAACTAGCATATCAGACACCAGCATCACCGACCAGGGACGAGGACAGAGCGATCGACCTTCTGGCTGAAATTGAAACCCTTAGGAATGCCATAGAAGTGAGGGAACAGGAACTGGAGAGAAAAAAGGACAATATTCGACGAGTCGAGCAGTGCATAAAAGACTTGGTTGCTGAGAATCCGGATTTAGAAAGAAAGCTCCTGAGCTTAGAAAGCGACAAGTCCGTCCCCAATCTGAAATGCCGAGAGATGCTTGGTTGGCTCTGCAAAGCTCAGACTACAGAGAGAAAGTGTGGTGCAGTGCTCAGATGGGCTTCTGAGTGCGACCACTACTACTATACCCAGTGCAAGTTCCTTTCTATGCAAAATAAGAAAATTACTATGACAAACAGGAACCAAGAGCAAGAAATAAAAGCCCTCAGGGATTCCAACCTCGAGATCAGGACCAAACTGGAGACACGAGTTGCACAACTTAATAAATTCACAGGGGAGATGGCACGTAAAACCCAGCGAGTCAATACTTCAGCAATCCGAGACGACGAATATTTCGAGAAAGAGTTTTCAGGTCTTGCAACGGATATACGAAATTGGTCGTTTACACATTTTTTTCACTCAGAAACCCTCGTTCCCCGACTCGGAGCAGTGACTGGGGGTCTCGGGGATGACATTCGGGAGATCGCAGGACAGACTGACCTGCCGGAGATTTTCAAAAATCGTGCAACAAGCCGTCGGGCGATTGCTGGACTGCTTGCCGATCGACTAAGAAAAGAGCTCTTCCATCCCCTACTGTTAGGTTTATTGCCGGAGGAGTTCGCCAGGTTCGAAAATCTAGTTGAGATGACCGGTGAGTATATAAACCCTCTACAAGCCCACAAGTGCTAAAAATATATTATTTCCCAAAAAAACAGGTTTCAAAAAAAGCCAATGGTTATCGCATACGATTGGTCTATTGGTCAAGACTAAACAATTTGAAGAGAACCTGGGTAAAAAGGTCCGTGTTTTGTCTAAAGACCTCAGGGAAAGACTGGGTGGATTGGCGAGTGAAGGGTCAGACGAGTCCAAAGCCTCCAAACGAAACCAAAAACTATCTGCCATAGTTGAGCGAGCGGCCCATCTAGCAGTAGAAGTTTCGCAACAACCCTACTGGTTCCATGCCCAGACCGTTTCTCCTGGAGCCCGATTTGTTCCGACCTGCATGGAAGATGTTGGGGGGGAATTATCACGGGAAAAGGGTGATTTAAGCACCTGTGAGGATTATTGCAGAGTCTCCTTATCAGTTTTCCCCTATGTATACCGCCAGGAGCATGTTGAGGGTGAGAACAAAGTTGACGACATTGTGATAAATCGGGCGTGGGTAACTGTCGGGAAACGGAATAGCCACAGAACTATCGGCCAAGTAGGTGGTGATGCAAAGGACGAAGAAGCAGGAGGAAATGTTAGATCCAGGGAGGGATGGGCTAGCAGGGAGAGTGACAATGGGGGAGAGCTGGGGGCTGAAAGAGAAGGGAGTCTGAGTTCTCCACACCCGAACATGTCAGCCACAGAAAAAGCTATATCCCTGAGATCGACCCCCTCGGGATTACAAGAGGATGTAGATCTTGCTTGCGAAGGGATGGAGAGGGTTTCTCTAAATTGATTGTATCATAGCAATGATTCCCTGTACTCTGTTTGATCCCTTGCTTTTATCATCGAGTTACTTCGAGATAGAATCCAACACCATCTGCCGGCGAAATTTTAGTCGCTTCATCCTTAGAGTTAAAACAAGACAATCCACAGGCCTTGTGTCAAAAGTTCACATCAGTCTCTGCCTCATACGTGCCCCTGCAAAACAGCTATAAAAAAAGGGCCTCAGAGGAGCTAAGAATTAATTGGTAGAAGGAAGGTGGCGGGAAATGAGCAAGGCTAATGCTTATCGCTTGCCCCGGTCGCGCTTCTCAGCCAAGATTTGTCTTCTCCGAGTCCATTTGAACCAGCGACCGCGAGTCCCCAAGTTCTTTTCTGCCTAAATAATAGTCTATTTACAGTAGTTTATCACAAGCAGTGGTCTCGGGGATTGTGAGTAGAGGCGCTCTGGTATTCTAAATGAGAAATTTAATAATTACCAATAATTCATATTGTACAGGGTATCAAGGTAAGTCTGTCGAACCCCTCTGGTTGGTCCAGTGGCCTCTCGACCACTCAGTGAACAGGATCCTCTCTAGCCACTGGGCGAGAGTTCGACAGACACTTTTCCATCACCAAAATTTAGCCTAGATTGGCCAAGTAGCTGCCGAAAAAGCAGTTACACACATACTAATTTCGACGAATGAGCCACAATTGGACAGACTTACCCGCACACCAGAGTACTTTCCTCAATCCTCGAGAAGCTTTGTTGTGCTGTTTCTTTCTTAACCTTTAGGCCGACTTACAGCTGAGCACGTAGAGGGCAATAGCTATTTTAGCCGGCTTGGAAAGGCTCTTTCCATGAGACATCATAGGTCGAATTCGATACAGTAATATTGAGCTTTATTGCCCAATATTTACGCAATCTTGATCTTCCTGAGTATGGCGCCACTGACATATTATACAAGTACTAGTAATTCTTCGGCAAAAAAGGACTAGCAGACACTCGCCGCTACAAATTGGAAAGGCAAATTTTTGCCGAGAGCAAGAGGAGTTAGCGTTATTTATGCAAATGAATGTCACAGGAATGCAATGTTGCAATGAAAGGGGGGGTTCGATCAAAAAATGATCAAAGGCTAGGAACGCGCTTTTTCGAACCAGGGGGTTATAAGATAGAACCCCCTCTAACAAATCGTTAAACCATGATATTGGAGGCAGTTGGAAGCAAATAAATAAATTAAATGATAGGAAAAGAGGGCAAATGTAGCAGAAAAAGCAAATAAACTGGCACTGGCACTCTACTTTCCCGGCTTCTGAGCAATAAACACTTGCACATCTGGGTTTAAGGTAGAAATTCGCATCAGAGTTCCTGCTATTTTTGCTTACTAAGACATTAAAGAACCCCCCCCTTCAATCCCCATTTTCAGAAGCCCCGATTCAAACCCCCCCCCCTTCTAACCCCCCGGGTTCAATCATCAAAGGCCTTCTTTGCAACACTGCAGGAATGCGCCTGGCTACCGGGGTCATAACGAAGAATTCGGGTGGCAACCAGACGCACCCTGAAAAGTCCTTCCATACCACGAATCCAGGGACGATTCTATTTAATTCTTATTGGTTTGTTGTAGGTGACAGGTTGCTGGTATCCCTTGTGGGGCGCGATTGGAGTCCAAGTACGAAATCAGGCAGAGCAGGACCTGATCCCCACAGAATGTTGGTACCAGTAGAGTTCGATTGGTTTCTGCCACTGTTGCGGGTCAACATATAAAAAGGTTGGAAAATTGAAGCATATGCATAGCCAGTGCCCAGCTTAAATCCCATCCCCCCAAGGTCAACCCGCCCGGACTTCCAGGTGTGAACGCCAAACGGAGAAATTCCAGATAGATATTTTGTTAGAGTCCCTCTAAGTCCAAAGGGAGCAGCAACACCTGAGCTTTACAAGGCGCAGGAGGGGATTTTTCACACATTATAGGAGTTATTTTGCGGCTTAATCTAAATTAACTACCCATCAACTTTCCAGGATCTAAAGGTAAGATTAGTCCGATCCCTGTCGTAAAACTTCTAAAAATCCACCTCCTGCTTGAACGCAAAATTTCGGCCTGTTGTGAACATACTCGCCGGCACCCGAATAGGAGCTGGTTGGGATTATGATGGAGGCAACTCTGATGCAAGCCTTGACTGGCAATCCTAAGCCTGCTGCCGGCAAACAGACTTGACATATTTTATTATCTAATAAATTTTTATGAAATGGCCCCCCGTGTTTTTCTTGTAGCATAAGCTATCGTAGGAACTACATGAGCCTTTTGCGCAAACAAAGGATTTGGGCTCCTGTGATGTCAAGCCCTGCTTGACGCCCGTTTTGCATGCTCGGCAAATACTTAAGGCCAGCAGGGGATCCTAGATAGACTCAAGTAAATCCCTCTATGCACCAAGGCTAACTTAGTAATCAATGGCCGAATGTGAAAGGCTACACAAAAAGGTTTTAAGGCCGCAGACTCCCTACTTGGATATTGTCGCATATGCTAATTCGTTCCGGTTGCCCTCTAGTATCCCATACTTGCGAAATTCTGTGCTTCATCTCCCATTCATCACTGAAGACGATGACTTTCCCTAGTATCCACCCAGGAAAAGGAGGCAGTGGGCATAGAAGTGCATGTGGGTCTCCTATGATTTATTCATGGGGAATATACACCCCTAATTCCTCTCCGTGAATATTCCGAGGAATAACCTACTACACAATATGGCCCCTTCCCCCTTCCTCATGTAGGATAACCTGCTGTCTGAACTGCACATAGCCCAAAGGATCACTGCATAGAGAATGAGGAAACTGACAAGGCTAGAATACTCGTTTATTGATACTGCCTTAAGCAGTGCAGTCAGATCTTCGAAACAACGGTTGTAAATCAAAGGCTCAAGCTTAGGAAAACAATTCATAAATTAGGCGCTGCTAAACCCGACTCCAGAAATTTCAACCCAGATTGTTATCTCCTTCCATTGGTAGGCTTCAAGTGAATTCCTCATTTTTGGTGCTTGAAGTTGGGAAGATTCTACGGTGTGGGCTAGAACTCCTTGATTAGTACCATACAAGATAGCTCGATTTTATGCAGATTTTTTACTTCTCCCCCAACCGGCCCATGATACTACAGCGATATTAACCCGGGCGTATCTCTGACTGGGATACTCCCATCAGGAGTCCCAAACCCGGCCTACTCCTCCCACTAGAAAATACCGCAGTATTCCACCACATCGTAGAAGCCTGCACAACGAAATCTTGTCCTCCATGGTCAAATGTTCCCTATTCATTAAGAAGCGCGAAACCCATTTTGAAGAGTGAGCAACACAACGGTTAAGAGGGGAACCAAAGAAGGAAAGACAGAGACGGTTCCAAGGCGCAAACAGCACCAGCACAGAATCAAGTTATTGGAGTTTTTGTGAGAGGGTACATGGGGCTGCCTCTGGCCTGCTGCTAACACATAAGTGAGGTCGCTACTTTCAAAAGATTCTGCGTTAAGTCGGTAGCAGGACTAAATTGGTAGATGTTAGCTCCAATGGGGGCGTGAGGGAAAAACAATTGTGCCTCTATGGCTATGGTAAAATGTACCTTCTTACCAGGGCGTTTCTCTGTTGGCTGTCCTAAAGGTGAGTTGATGGCGCACAGTGGTCAGTAGTGAGCCTGGTCCTGATGAGGATTTAGTCCCCGACGTTAATTTGAGCGGCTGGAAGAGCAGTCTGCTCTATGGTAGGTTTTTTTTGATGTCTTATACTGCAGGGCCCTGCGCAGGGCTCTTCCAGGCTTGTTGAGATCGTGTACATATATCAGTAATCCCAAGGGGCAAGTCACAAACTTGTAGTTTCTAGCCCCAGATCAGGACGTGGATCGAACTGACCGTTTGGCATCACCGGTTAACATTAGAAAGTGCCAAGGGCTACGAGCGGATAACTCGACATGGTAGTGGTAAATTAATGCCCTCAAATAAATACGAGTATGATATAATTCCTTCGCAAACAGTATCCTGTGACCGATCACCCCGGCTCACTCGTAATTCAATTTGAACAAAAACATTAGAAACACGTCCTCAGCACCCGAGTATCCATCGCCCTCATAACTTCTAATTAGTCACCTTTTCTTGTCCCCCAGTCCCTCATCGGCCCCAGAAGATCCATACAATTTCTACTGATGGAGTAACCCCATTCTTGTATTTCAGGTTAGGGCATATCGATAGGATTGTCACCAGGTTTGATGTCTTGAGGGGACTAGTTTCCGGCGATATGTGATAAAGTTAGTGGGCCAACCACCCGGTCGGCCACCACAAGGTATATTTAGCTCTACGTTGAGTTGTCTCCCCAGTATCATACATCAACAACTTCATCGAACAACGGACACTCTCTCTTGTTTCCTGCCACACTCTTTCCCCCGGGTCTCTTACGAAGCTCGCCCCACCGGAGGGCTCACAGTGGTGCTTCCTATGGCGGCGGTTTTACCTTGCAGTGTGATTTCCTACTCGAGCTTGATCGACCCCCCATCACTCACAATCCCCGGTAAAAGGCTGCAGCCCACGGTTACCTTGAGACCAACGGTTATGACTGCGAAATGACTTCCCTTTTGATGGGGCTACCGGGCTTATTGAAAACTGCAGTCCTCCGAAACCTCAGTCCCAAAAAGACACAAACATTTGTTGTCTATCTTGTGCCTCCTGGTAGTCGCCTCGAGGCCGTTATGTAGACTGGGACTGGTACCTAATACAAGAATACTCATATAAATAGTAGAGAGTCAAAATCACTAGGGTTTTCCTTAGCAAGGAAAGAACATCTCAAAACAGGCTGGGATAGTTCCAACACAAAAGGCCAACAACCCCAGAACGGCATCGGAAACTAGAATAGTAACAGGGACGGGGAGCAGAAATAACACAATGTTAATCATAAAGATAACTGTGTTAGACCTATATCTGATCCTTCTAGTCTACCTCAGTGGGGTGGCCGGGGTCCTAATTTTGGAATTTAGTTTCTTTCTCACTTGGTGTCTCATCTCCGGCGCCCTCATCTTTGGCTCCCAACCACCGAACCCCATTCCGGGTGTGTCCACTCTTAATATTAGGCGATCCCAGAGATGGTTCAAAAACGGGTGAGTAGCTACATATATATTGGAAGCTCCTACAAGTAGATCCCAAGATTCCTAGAATATATAACACCAGTTTAGTTTCCCAGATCATCGCTCGTAGATCCTGGATAGTACTGCTGGCCTTACAGCTCTGCAAATACTGACACATTTAAAGAGAGGGGTCAGAAAGGAGTGGAGGGTATAATGAAGGAAAAACACCCTAGCTCAGTAATCGTCACTCAAATGCACCGGGTACTTCCACCAGCCCCCCTTGCTCTACCCTAACCTATAGATAAAGGATATGATAGCACATGAGCCCCACACACGCCTCAAGGCTTCCCTTAATCTAGAAAAAAAGAACCGTGTCTCAATAGGAATTTGGGTGGTCGGGGATGTATTATTCCCGAGTCTCGTATCGGGTTGCTTTGGATTGAGTCATGGAATTAGTCACAGCTTGTCACCCGGGAGCCAATCCATCACTCTAGGCCCAAAGTGAGACAGCCGGAATCCTAGTCAGGATGAGCCTAAAGAACCCTTGTGCTTATTCAACTCCAGAAGGCAAAGGGAATTAGGAAAGTAGCTAAGGGGAAGGTGAAATAACGGTGCAAATAAGTCCGACTATGCCATAACTTACCATCTAGCAATAATAGGTGTGGAATAGTAAGGCAGAGAGTTTTTCCTCACAGCGGGGGCCAGTCGAATGAGATTCTGTGTTAAAGTAGAGGAGGATCCAAGCTGCTGGAGATATACGCCTAGTGTGTTTTTCGCCAGCTTTCGGTCCCTCTTTTGCGGAACCGGGCATCACGCCGGGAACCGGCCGATACCGGAGGGGGTACCCCATAGAGTTGTAGATTACGCCAAAAAAAGAAGCCCCCTGTTGGTCAGAGTTCAGAAGGCCCATAATCTAGAAGGGGGAATAGGGTTCGCAACACAGTCCCGGACCGCAGCGATAACTCCGAGTATCAGAAGAACTCAGATCCACAGCCAGTTAGCTTGGGATGGAAAGAAACCATGATTATGTCGATGCTGGACGATACTTCAAAGTAGAACATGCCCAATGCCGGAGAGTCGAATTGACTGAATAGAGGTTAGCTTATGGAGGTGATGGTAGAACATGCTTCGTCATTATAATATTTAAATCTCCCTCATATAGCATCCCCGTAGTATCAAAGGCCTATCCGAGACCCGGAGAATTTTCATTTGCTCCCCTAAGTGCTGGCTGCTGGATGACTTAAGTGTTTTGCTCATGTGGTGTTTCGCACATATAATAAAATTTCCTTTCTTTCTTGCTTCGATTCCACCCGCCTTTCCTGAGTCCCCCCCCGAGTTGCAATGATTTCAGCCAGTAGTGGTGGTCCGGCCCCGGGAAGCGGGAAGATGGGGTAAGGTCAGGGAGCAGCCGAGGGTAGCATCCTGATTAAATAATCCAGGCAGTATCATACCCGGTTTCCCTGGGTAGCAGTATACGATAGTCCGGGGTGGGGGACTAATGACTCATCAGGGGTTGGAAACGATTTGCTCCCTTTGATGCAGGTCCAAAGTTTGTACGAGAATAAGTTTCCGGGCAAAAGAAAAGAAAGATCTGGTCTGATGAGATATCAGATGATCAGATGGCACTTCTTAGCATCAAGTATGATACATACAGGTAGTATCATAACATAGGATAAAACAAGCAAGGTAAGATACCCAAACCCCTTGAACCCTACCGGGAACCTAAACCTCACATTCTCCAGAAAACCCCAGAGTGCGAAACCTCTTGTCTTATCCTCTGGTTCCCTATAAATACGGCCACCCTTCCACCATATCCCCTCCTTTCCACTCCATGGAATTTGCATCACCGTTGCGGAGGAGCCCTAGGACTATGACGAGAGCCAGAGCTCCTGCTGGCCGGGAGCCCCCTGGCCCCCATGAGCAGTATTTCCTGCTGCTCAAGAGCGCAGTGACAGGCATCATAAGGAGGGTGTTTGACAGGAAGGGTACTTTAGACCATGATATGACCTTGGTGCGGCTATTGTCCGTCCAACATGGGTTGGCTAACCAGTTGATGGCTCGTGGAACCCCAGGGTTGCTGACATCTTGAAGCGGCGCTGGTGCTTTCAAACTAAGATCAACCATTGTAGGCTTGGTGAGGTATGTTTTTTTCATTTTAGAGGTCTGGTTTGGAGGACAGTTTGGTGTGAAGAGGATCTTTGTCAGTGCAGTTTCTTCCTATAAGAGCAGGAATGCGTGGTTGGGGTTCCAGTCTAGATTTTTTTACGTCAAGATAGAGCTCGACAGATATCATAACATTTAACAAATTTTAAAAGTCTCACATCCAATCTATGACCACCCCAATTGCCATATTGTATAAGTGATTAAGCACCCCAATAGTGAGAAAGGGGTCTACATTATATTATTATATATATATATTCATAGATTCCTTTACCGACTCCTCCGATAATTTTTAAACCTCATATACTACCTGAGTCTCCCCAGAGCCCACAAGCCCACTATCTTCCAAAAGCTTATTAGATACTCATATTCACAGTTCCTATCAGGTTTTAGTTGCAGGCTCCACAGCCATCCCAGCTACAGTAACATCAAAAGTAACTGACTCTGATTGTTTCTGATTTTTACACATAAATTATGTCAGACACCGTAGTCCTCTTTTGTAGCTTGCTGCATTATTTCTTCAAAAACGTTTGCCATGCCCCAGATATCTATCTCGTGCATAGCCCACTCCGTTCCCCTTCGGTTCTCTACTATGGACTTCATTCTTCTATAGGTGTTCATGAGCTATATCAGCTTGCATTGGTTTTACTCATATACTCGAGTGCAGTTAGCATACTATTGTGTTTCCTAATGCACTTGACTTCCTCCACAGCTCCTCTTATTTAATTCATTGTTGTAACTTGTATATTTTTTTACAACCATATTTTCTAATCAAAGAAAAAACACTCCGAATCCGAAGCCTGTTGTACCACCGCTTATTTCGCACGCAGGTGTTACAATTTTCTAAATTAGTCCTATTATTTTCATGCCATTGGTTCTTTCGCGGGGATGTCGGTTGATATCCAGGCACATGGGCAATAGCACTAAGCAAGATCCAGAGCTCCCATACGAGTACTCTACCGGTATATACTCGTACTAGAGCAACATATTCGCCACACGGACGCTAAAAGCTTATCTAAGTGCCTTCTGTCCCTCGCGCCCCTCCCCGCCTCCCTTTCACTCAGGTTTTCACCACAACACCATTCGCTAGCGGGAATACCGAGTGATATCCTATGCCCGTTTGCCTCATGAACTACGTTAAAAATTGTCACTGTAGCAAGATCGGGCACTCAGCAGCCCCTAGCAAAATTTGACGGGATACACTGAGGTCCCCCACTCAAAAGAACAACATCCACACCAGCAGAATCGACAATTGACAATCTCGCGCCGGAATCCGGGAAACTCTCCGACCAGGACATGTCGAGAACGTTGGGCGGGGTTGAGGTGCAGAGGCTCGCGATGAATCAAATGCATCCAATGACTTATCTCTCGACGCTAATGCTAAAAGTACAAGAAATCGCTATCTCGGAAGACAGGTGTGGAATCACCCCCCAGGCCAGCCTCCGTTGCCATCCAGTCCGGGTATCAAACCTAACCAAAAGAAAAAGAAATGGAAAGACCCAATAGCAAATAGGTTTTCGTTCCAACACCGCGAAAAAGCAACCAAACTCCCAAAAGCTAAAAACAAAAAAGAGAGATAGCAGGAAAAAGCAGCCAAATAAACGCCGAGATCTTCCAGCCACAAAATTTATTCGTACACTATCGCGGGTTCTGTCCACTACTTTGCCTCATGGCCGCGCTACCACCCCCCCCCCCTCCCCGCCGTCAGTCAGAGATTTCGATGAGGATGCTTCTCATCGAGTTCCCGGCCTCCTGAAAGAACGCACGAGAAGCACAGCACCCAGGCGCAGAAGCCCAGGACCTGACCAGTGCCACTCAGCATCTTCTTTGGTAGGGATTTTTTTTGTTTCGCTGCTTGTGTTCGCGGGCAGCCTCGCGTGGGAGTTGCGTAGGTCCGTGGACGAGGACTCGCTCGCTGGCGGGGACGGGCCCGGGAATAGATCGAGGTACGAGTAGCAGCCCCAGGCTTTATGGGTTCCAGGGTAGAGTATCGGCGTGGTGGTGAGCCGACCGTAGAGGAGGAATTTGTGGAGAGGGTGCTTGTGGAGGTTTTGCGGACGGCCATTTTAGAATTATTCAACGGCGTGAGGTGAGGTGACGGATACTTGAGCGGTAGGTAGACCTATGAGGCCAAGGTAAGTTGGCGTTCGTCCGTCGTGTCGGTGACAGTGCTAACGGGACCATGAAATAGTCTCGGAAATAGAATGCTTGCGGTGGTTCCTTAAAACAGGGCCGAGATAAGGATTGAAGAAAAGATGGAATGGGCAGGAGGAGCATGAGTGGGAACTAAGAAGGCTTAAATAGCGCCCAGGCGCACCTCCCCCCCCCGTCCTTCCCTCCTTCCTTCCATCCTTCCCTCTCCTTCTCCCGCATTAACACCCACGCCAGCCTCACACGCGAGGGCCACAAGGCTTCCATCTGGCCAAACCAAGGCTACATTCCCCATAGAAAAAGCAAAAATAGGGTTAAAAAAGCAGTGGGGAAGGGCGTGGGGTCATGCAGATAGGAAACGTGACACATAACCTATTCGGGTAAGCTCAAGTCTGATCAACCGAGTGGAGGTGGGGTTGAGTCTTCGTCTGACACAACTCGTTGAATCCACGATGAGATGACTTAGCGGAAATGGCCGTATCATACTAAAAACACAATAGGCTTAGCAGGGTAAGTATCCCATCGTCCATCGGGTTCTGCGCCCCAGAAATCTGGTCAAGAAAATGACAAGATCTGAGATTTATTTTTCCTTAATTGGGAATGGATTATTGGCATTTGGAGAGTATCCTTCCTTAACTGGGAATATATTCCTTGGCATTTCAAACTAAGACATATTCCACCGATTTTTTGAGACTAAGGGACACCAGCTCATGAGATCCATCTCTCCCCAGCCATACCGCATCTAGAGAGTGCCACTCCTTCTCTCTACCACAACTGCGGAGATCGGGGGCCATCATGGGATCGTGGATCCAACGAGTTTTTAAGGGCGCCAGTACTCAAATACCAGTAGAGTACTGGTACTGTACAAGTACTCGTACATGTGCCGGGAGATGTTTTCGTACTGGGCCGGGCTTGCTTTCCGGATTACCTGAATTAACCGCTTACCAACTTTCTGGTGGGCACCTGCAGGACTGGATCGCTGATACCCTTGCGAAGGGGGACAAAGACAAGACTCCCGACGTCAAGAGCTGGACAGGTAATACCGTAGGGTAGACGCGGGAAGTATTTCCTGCCGGAAACGTTACGGCTATCATACTTGGTCCGACCGGTAAAACGCTCATGATGGTGCAGAGTTGGCAGTGACTATTGAAGGGCACAAGTGCTGTAAGCACCATCTTGATCACCCTTTAGGAAAGTGCAGAGTGCCGTCTCGGTAAACGTGGCTATCGGGGCACACCCACCAGTAGTCTAAGCGAGGAGAGAGATGTGAAAAACAAAATTGATAGGCAAGACGAAGGGAGTGGGGGATTTATTTCCTAGCATTAAATTTTGTTTATGCCATGACGGACACTCGTATGCGTGTTGATACGCGAAAATTGGGCTGTTGCATCTGTTTTTGGTTCGTGAGGGAGCTCGAGAAAAGTGCAAAAGACAATTTACAATCCAAATTTTATAATATTAACATGTAACCCTCTTGATTGGTACTCATTATGCTAATTGGTACTGTGATAGTGGGACCTCGTGATGAACAATGATGGGGGGGCTTGTGGACGTGGTCAAGGTTACTTCCACATATATTAGGTCTGCTTGCTCTCTCCCATACGGTAGACCACCACCTGAAGCGGCACCAAACAAGCGACATGGGAACGATCGCCGGGGGAGGCAAACATAAGGAAATGATCCGCAGTGTAGGTGCGCATTCCTACTACGGTACTCGTACTCGTACAATATTGAGAAACATAGCATAGCAGGGCTATCTGGAGGATAGAGTGGTCCATCAGGCGGTGGGTCGGAGCAACATTAGATGCACAATCCATGCAGAGGCAGGCAGGCACAAGAGGGCCTGTGGGAGATTGAATTTCTGACGGTCGAGCGAGTCCTCGCTACCACCGCAGTATCCTATATAATATCAATCAGCTTCACACCCCTAGGGCTCAATAAGCCTAATGATAAAATCCAACAATACGGTAGTGGTAATGCTATAATACAAACATCCACCGACCCCAGACTTGATCCTCCGTCCAACCACCAAACCCTCTCAACTCTTATCACCAAAGGACAATAAACACCTCAACACCTTCATCCCTTACGCTCTGCCCCTGCCCGGCACAGTACGACCCACGTTTCACAAAACGCACTCTCCATCGCTCGTTTCCATTGTTCTTGATCGCAGGCCCCTCATTACCCTACTCGCACTATACAAGTTACAGGCATTCAGAACCCGAACACAGTGATAAAAATTTTACATGGCAACCCGCCTGTGCCTATCTGACCGCCCATACAAAATTCGGACTCAAGTGTCGGGCCATATGCCCGTAACTTGCACCAACCATATGCACTCGAGCAGAGGGATTCCTCGTCACCCACAAGATACCTGCATCCCCGAAAAACCCATGGGGTCACGTGACTGGAACCGAGTATTATCTCACCCCCGGCTTTCCATATCCATACCAACATACCCGGCTATCTAACTATCTAGAAGAGATACCGCAGGTGCTATGGACATCCACTCACTCGCTTATCCCCTGTTGGTGGGGCGAACGAGCAAACACGTGCAGAATGGCTGCAGGGTGACTTGTTTGGTTGATGGACCGGCGGTGGGTTTTGATTGTCAGAGCTTGTGATTGCAGATTGAAGCATGGGACTTTCTCACCGATGTTCCGTCCAACGGGGGAGCGGGGTTGCGGGAGCAAGTAAGGGACGGGCGGAGGGAAGGAGGGAAGGAGGGAAGGAGGGAAGGAGGGAAGGAGGGAAGGAGGGAAGGAGGGAAGGAGGGAAGGAGGGTTACTAGTACTGCAGTTGTCGCGGGGGGGACGATGGATTGGCGTGGGGTTGTCGCTAGTGGTGAAGTTTAAGCCTCCGGGAGTTTTCACGAGAGTGTTTAGCATGAGGTAGCTCATCTCTTTGTTCGTATGCCGAACTTCAGGGAATTTTAGCTTGAAAGCCAGAGGAATACTTGGCTAGAAGAGTTGTGCTAAGGTCTTTCCGATAGTGACCGGGTCAATGCCGATAAACGCTTCTGACAGCGAGATCCTGCATGAAATTTACCGGGATAGGTGGTTTTCCCATCACCCTCAGGTAGAAGGCGGTCTCGACCGTGGTTCCGCCAATACGTGTACAGACGAAGGACTGGGATTCACATATCCTTGGATATCTCCTGCCCGCAATTGAAAAAGTTATCATCGATTGTACGAGTACTTTTCCAACGCAAAGTTCGAACAATCGATTGGCAAACGGGGTTCACGTATTGGGGTCTATCTGAGGGGAGCATGGGTATGGCTACTAGACCTACCCAGTCGTCGAGCGCAAGGGTTTCTATTACCCCGGACGCACTTGCACCAACTTAACGGACGAGTCCTATGCGGGGCAGTGTGGGGGAATGGTCGCAAATTACTGGGAGAATGGTTCACCGTACTCGATGCCCAGCAGTTTATACATCTATCCTTTTAATACTCAGGATTTTCGACAACCGTCGCTTCTACCATTTCTCCATCGACCCCCCCTCAAGGCCCTTCCCTCCCCCAACCAACCTCCCATCAACCATCCTCGCCCCCTCACCCAACCTCCTCCACCCCTCAGCCCTCGACTTCTCCACCCCGCGCATCATGACCCAATTAACCCACCCTCTCATCCCCCCTTCCTCAGGCCAAACAGTAATACACCACATCTGCACTTCGTGCCAGAAGTACCCATAGACCTCCCGTCCAAGTCCAACCTTTGCTAATGCGTGCTGGGCAAACTCTTGTGGCGCCGGGAAGAATATGTTACCGGCTCCAGATATGGGCGTCAGTTTGGTGCGCACTCCCCCAACTATCATTGGGAGGATTTCCAACTCCGTTGAGGAGGAGGAGGCGGTGGTGGCAAACGCGGGATGCGGGGAAGATAGTTGGGTTCGCAAACAGGCGTAAAACTTATGAGTGAATGATTTCGATGCAGAGTAGGTTGGAGTTCCTGCCCTATCACTCCATCATCAGCCCCCTCTATCCGGCCCCAAATTCTCCGCAGAGGAAACCCACAAAGTCATAACAGCCCCGATGCTCCCCATTGCGAGCACGCAGGCTCTTCTAGCAAACCACCCGTTCATTAGCGCTTTAATGATTAACACTCCGAACGTCGCGTTCACAGCCACGTTATCAATGATCCCCTCATCACTCAGTCCCGGGAACGCCCTTACAGGCGGGATTGCGCCGGCGTTGTTGATTAATAGCGTCACGCGGATGTCCGGCCCTAGCTTCTGTAGCGCTTGACTAACACTCCCAGCTCGAACCTCCGCTGCCTCGATGGGCAAAGGGAGGAATTCCTGGCGGGGGTGCCTCTCCCGAAGGTGTTCCAGCAATGGTTTTATGCGCGCTTGTGTTCGGCCGTGGAGTATTATGTTCCACTATTGATATAAAATCAGCACAGCTTGGACTAACGGAAGGGAAGGTGGGAGGAGAGTGGGAGATACCCCTCTATCAGCAAGCTCTAAAGCAAGTGCCCGACCAATCCCGTCGGCACTGCCTGTGATTAGGGCGAAAGCGTTCGGCGTGTGATAGTGCTCTTCAAGATATTTCGCGCCATTATGGAGGAAGTGGGTATGCAGTGTTCTGGGGAGTGATAGGAAGGAGAGCATGATTTGCAAGATGATACGTAGGGTGGTGGAAAAGAGGAGGTAGAGGGTGTAGATGGATGAAGTAATGTACGGGGAAGTGGGGGAGAGGGTCATCAGGGAAGACGGATCAGTATTCGTATCACTTGGTATCTCTGTGAACCGCAAGTGCTCCTGCCGCTGGGCCAGGAGTTGGCACCCGCTTGCCCTTTATAAGCCTGTAGGATACAGTAGCAAAAGTGTGAAAATTGTTGGTGCGGAGACACAGGTGCAATACGAAGCACACGGAGGTAGTGCTTCAGGCTATTAGGAGACGAGAGGGCAGGAGGGAGGGAGGCTACCCGGTATGAAATGGGCATGCAGTTGTCTAGAAGTGCACAGAAACATGTTTAACATGACTGTGCTGCACCTGTCGATTATCTGATCACGATTATGTCCATCATTTCCTTTTTTCGACTGCCCGCGGCATCGTACCCCCCAGAATCAGGGTCGATGTTGCTGTCCTTTATGCTGCAAGGGGTGGGGGAGCGGATAAATGCTTTTTTATCTCACCAAGGGAATTCACCGTTCATAGTAATGTTAACCAACAAAACCCCCATCGTGGGTTAGACTATCTCTCGCATTGGACTCGACTACCGACATCAGGCTAGGTGTCACGATGACAACACCGAAGATCCAATACCGCTTGGGGTTATCCTCCCGTTTGATAGTGATATGATTGGGTGGTTGTTGGGGTGTAATGCCAACATTTGGATGCTTGTGCCGGTGCCGCATACTAATATTAATAGCTACGAATATCATGATATTACTAATTAACCCTCCCCCACCTTGTCCATATCAAAACCCAATCGTTGCCCCCTCCCCCAACCAACTCATAAAATGCCCCCTGCAGCCATCCTCTCCAAGTACCTAACTCCATACATCCATTCCTTCTCGGCCGCAACATCCCTCGCCGTCTTCCCCGTCCTACTCTTCAAATGCAGCGGCGAGCGCCCCTCCTCCACGAGTGTCCTAACAGCATCCCAGTTCTCCCACGTCGCGGCCCAATGCAGTGCAGTGCATCCGCCGTGATCCTGAACACTCACATCCGCATGACCAAGTAACTCCTTGATAGCATCTATGCTCCCAATCCCCGCGGCAAGGTGCAACGCTGTCCGCCCGGACGAATCAATAATCCCGGGATCCGCACCATGTGCGAGCAACACCCTAACCGGCCAGGCACCGTTCCTAACAGAGCAGTGGAGAGCGGTATAACCACCCGCGTCCGCCTTCATGTTGATGACCTCCTTCCCCGCACGCTTCGCGAGGAGTTCTAGTAACTTCGCGTCGCTACTCGCATAATGTAGCGCCGTGAGGCCGTGTCGATTCCTCCTCGCTACATCTGCTCCCCCGGATAGCAGTATTTCGGCCATCTCGGCGGTCTTCACCAGGTGTAGAGGTGTGGACCCCGTGCTGCTCACGGCGTTGGGACAACTACCGAGAGCCAGGAGGAGTTTAACTAGTGATCTGTGCTCCCGCTCGGTTGCTTGGAGGATTGGCGGTAGGCCGAACCAAGGCCTTTGTGCGCGTTCTAGCAGGTGCGGGGTTAGACGGTAGTGCAATTGTTTGCAGGTCTGCAGGAGACGGCCGAGGGCTGGGGCAGGAAGGCGGGAGACGACGATTGCGAGGAGTTCGTTAGGAAGAGAGAGGAGGGTTACTGGTTCCCTTGTTTCTTGCTCAGGTCGTTCGCGAGAAGTAGTCGTAGTTGCCGTCGCCCTGGGAATGGGGGTTGTGGAGGCGCGAAGGGGGAGGGAATGTTGTATCATCGCTGCAATTGACGCTCTTCGTGATGATCTTCGTAAGCTCGATCGTAGTTGTTAGGGAAAGTGAGGTTCGTCGATTAAGCTCTGCTCACCACGGGGTTATTTCCTCCCGTGTCGGGTGGGTGCGAACGGCGTGCGTCTGAATGAGCTAGAGGAATAAAAAAAAGTATTCGTGGGAGAGAAGAGTGTAATATCTGGCCAGCCTTTCCCATCCGCATGGACACCCCTCCTTCCTTGGCCACACGATGAGGATTCAGGGGGAACAAGTCACTATGCTTGTGGCGTTACCCACTTTGCATGCGCATTCGTCACAAAATCAGCTCGCAAAGGGCTACTCATTCAGACACTCCCCGTTCCTGCCATGTCGTCTTGAGACAGTGTTTTTGCTACACCATGCCTCTCGCAACTCATTTTTCTGCGGCCCGGATGAGAAGATTACTGATCATCGTGGAGAGGGCGAAGCAATCGTGAAATCTGACATTACGGGGACGAAATTGCGATCTTTATTCTTTTTAAAAAAGAAAAAGGGATGAAGATAGTCTTTAGGTAATTGGTCCGGGCGAGTTCAAATTTGATAGGTTCAGAATAGGTTACCTGGACAGGTGGAAGATACTTGTAGATTGTGGGGCTCGGGTGATGGTTCCTGAGTATGAGGAGGGGACAGGGATCATTGGTGATGTTCTATCTCGGACACCGTCGGTTCCAGATAGACTATTAAGTTACCGGCAGCGCGAGGTCTCACATAGAAAATAGGCGCCGCAGACAAATCTCGATCAATCAGACCGCAAAAGACTTGCCAAATCTCAAAGATCTCGGGACGCCAGAACAGACTGTCCCTACGGTTGCCGGAAGCGCATGATAGGTTATAATAAACCTGAACACAACACACGCTCCCTTACCATCACAACACCGACACCAGCCTGGATATCGCCGATCCGTCATGATGCCTTTGGATCCTGATCTCCCACACCGGCGCTTCATGGACCGCATACACCTCCTTAAGGGTCGCCTCCTCCACCGCTAGGGTTATAGTTGTGAGCCGTGCTTGCACCTCCTCCTTTATATTCACAGCAACGGCCTCAGGTGCCACTCTCTCAATGATATCCTCTTCAGCCCCGCCAACACTGATCTCGCCTGGGTGTTTAAACACTTCCATCATAGTCGCCTCATGCACCCTCAACAAGCTAACCGGACAATAAAACTCTTCTTGTACTGGGTCAAAGACTTCACCTTCTGGTGCCTCGCCCATGAATCAGTTCTCGATCAGGAAGGCCTACGCATTCCGAGAATTCCGAGAAGGTACTGAGATCCTTCCAGCCATTCCCTTTGATTGGATACCCATCTCTGACAAACATCTTGAAACTACAAAATATGGGTGAGCAAACTCAGAGTTCTCTAGGACGACCGTATAACGACCTATCAACGAGCATATCGGCGCAGAGCTTCACAATGAAGAACTTCTTCCCAGCACCGCATTTATTAACCATATACAGCTATTCTTATTCTCCACAAGTACTTGTATCAAAGTAGCCCCCTCAGCCTTAAAATTCATGTTACAACATATAGCTGCGCAATCAAAGCGTAGTTGAGCCTCTCATTGCACGCCGTCCCTGCATTCTTCGACCTTGTTCCGTTGCGCGGGTCCGGACACTCTCATCCCCACCACTACCATTGGCTATTGCCGGATTGGACTTAACTGGGCGACCAACCTTATACTCAGGCACTCCGCCATCAGTTTCACCACAAAAGTCAAGTTCAATTTCAGTATCCTAGCCCGGAGAGGAACTTAGCTGTGTGGAGGGATGAATCTTCGCTTTCGTTTTCGGTAACTTCCTATAGTAGTGGGCGAGGTTGCGGTGTCTATTGATGCGTTCTCCGGCGAAATCTTTGAACCTGCCGAAGGAATTCATGCAGGCCCGGAATCTTCTATCGCCGTTTGAGTTCCCCCCTCCCCATGACCACCCACCCTCGGCGTAACTGCAGCTATAGACGCAACAATTGCTCAAAACTAGAACTGGGCGTACCAGTGTAATTCCCTCCACTACTTTCACTCTCCGCTCCCACTCCCATGGCCGAACAGATTCCTTACGACCTGTCGCCCCATAGGACAGTAATCCGTCAAAAATTATAGAAATAGACGGATTGCAGACCCACAGTAAACCACTGTCAATCTGTTATACAGTAGTAGTGTACCGCACGATTGGAATCGAATCGGCCTTTGTTCACGGAGTAATAGAAATCGGCGATCTGGGGGTCATTTCGAATAAAATTAAAAAAAGTCAATTCAGATCTAGCAAATGAAATAAGGATAATTTTCTTGTTAAGAGATTGTTTTTTTTTTAATTTTTATATCATTTGCCGAGTGACCAGAGGTGATGTCCCCAGGTGAATAATAAATTATGATACGTCTACGAGCACATCTTGATAATATCATATATGATAATTTAATCAGCAGCAAGAACCCCCGCACCAGGGCCTCGACCCACATCCCGCAGGCCCTCATCCCTAACAATAATTCGACAGTTCTTGAGATGCATGGCCATCCCAATACCATGACCACGAAGCTCTTATTGTTAATAATCAGAGGAGCAAGAACTTGTTCCTTATCGAGAGGGAGTTCATTCCACACACTCAAAAGTACTAATACAATCTGAGAAGGTTTATCGCACTAAGTTGTCTATTGGCCGACTCCATTAGGGACCTCCAATAGAACTCCCCGAGTACCTCAATACCCCAAATCCAACTAAATGCAACTCCAATACTTGACATCCCCACTCGCTCAGCAAATCGTGCCGCACCGTGATGCCGGAACTCGAGCAATTGGGACCAGTGTTCCCGGCCAGTCCGTCTGGCTTTGGATACGGCCGGACTGACCCAGGCTTTTTCAGGGACGGCTGGGCCGGACTGTGGGAAACGGGCTTTTCAAAACAAAAACCCGGCCCTGGGTGGCCTGCAGGCACCAGGATTGTTAACCCTAACCTTAATGCGCAGAAAGGATTTCTGCAGATTAAGGTTAGGGTTGATAAACATGACTTCAGGTGTTTCAACATGTTGTGATCACTCGATTCAGCCTTTACTTCCGGAGGTAAAAATTTTCGGGAGAGGGCTATCGTGGGGTGACTAGCTAAATGCGCAATAGTCAAATACGCGAACACAAGAACTATCATAGATATTGGATATATGGACAAGCTGACAACATTGATTGACTTTAAGATGATCTAGAAGCACACACCACGTAGCTTTTATTGTTCTCACATAATCTAAGCGAGAGCCGCCAACAGCCTAGCGCCTTCCGCAAAAACTAGCGGGGTGCCGGGCACTTGAAATCAACCTAAAACTAACACAAGAATAATTCTCGAAAATTTTCAACCACCACATCTTGGAGAAGATATGGCTTGATAGAAGTGTTCGGAGGACACTCCGCTTTGATTCTATGTTCTCTGATTTTCAATAAAAGCAATATCCCGAGATAGTGAAATTCGGAATTACCCATGTCTGGTCATTTTCGAAGTTACAAGTACTTTTGCCAAGCCCAACTATTTTACGTGCATTATGTAAGCAAAACGAACTACCCATGAAGGCTGTTTTCAAATGCCCCGCACCATATGATACTTGTACGTTGAAATAGAGAGTTTGCGCAAGGAGACCTAGGTGTCAGGAAAACAGGTTATTTTCTGTTAACCTAGAAGTCTTGGACACCCAGGTGGGTAGTGAGACCTGGAAGATGTGTAAAATAAGGCTTTTCAGACCTGAAGAAATCCGATCGCTGCAGAACAATAAATCAGCAGCAACACAGCACTCTTTTTACATTTTATCAAAAAGTTTTACTGATGATAATGTTGGGCATTCAGTAGTAGATTATCATCTGTTCTATAGCAGTCAGTATGGTTAATACCCAACTTGTGTATCTTGGAATCCTAATTTGAGCAGAGAACAAATCCCCATCTTCCGGCTACCAAGCCACCATACATACCTACACCTGTTGCGCAAACTCATTCTTAGACCTAGGTCCATTCCCTATTTTGACCGCCACCTAGGTCCCCATGCGCAAACTCTCTGACTTACGATTGTGTAAAAATAAGAGCCCCGAAAGGATTAGTCGTCTTATTGCGATTTCGAGACAAACCTAGGGTAAGAATCTTTATCTGAACGTACTTGTACTTGTACTAGCTCCCGGCCGGTCCTCGCCAGTTTATGTGGTATCTATGAACGACCTGGGTGTCTGTCGGTTAATTTATGTTAAATCTAAAAAATATGATATGTCAAATGTGAAAAGCTTAGCCAATCAGTGTTGAGTTTTACCCAAGCAGCGCTCGTTGCGAAGGCATCTGGCGGCTTTACCTGGGTATCTGGCGGCTTTACCTGGGCATCTGGCGGCTATCATGGGTTGCCTACCAGGCCCTACCTCGACCTGGCGGTTGCTGGGGCGCCTGCAGGCTTTGGCGACCGCTGATAATTTAAAGCCGGACTGACCCAGGCTTTTCAAAACCACGGCCGCTTGGGAACACTGATTAGGACTGTGCTATATACTTGGCGCTACATCCTCCCGTAATATTTGGGGCTTTTCCATTTCTTTGCCTCTCGGAGGTGCAGAGGAGCTCGCCTTTTTCCAGAGCTGGGAACTTTAGGCTACATAGCGCATAGTCTCATTGTTCAAGTTCCCGTAGTGCGGGTACTGTAGCCTGAGAGCCGAGCGAGTTAACCCATCTTGTGGTGTGATGTGAAACTTCTACTCATATCACCTGAAAAACTCCAAAAAATCATTCCAAATCAATAGTGAGTGCAAAATGAAGATAGGATCAATACCTCCTTTCAGTGAGAAACTTATCTCTGTGTATATATTCTCAATCGCAGATACTCCACTTTCAGAGCCTTTACGCGGAGTCATACTCCAGGAGTAGATATGAAGTAGGACGAAACGAAAACCGTGGGGGGCTGGTTTTGAGTGGTTGAGCCAAACCTAGGCAACTACCATCTGTAACGTTATTGCTCTTACCAGGGGATCAAAGCGTAAGCTAAAAGTTCATTTTAGGGGGATTAGTTCTGGGCCCGATTTCCTTTATTTTTCAGGGGAGCACGGAGTCGGGATATCCAGCCTTGTAGTCAACTAACGCAGCCACCAATTGGGTCTCTCAGGGCAAACTCTAATAGGTAAGATTTCCATGGTTGGATGCACTCCCAGCCAGGCCATGATCTAATGAGAAAACAACCCGCCGAAAGGTTGTGGAGCTTTGGAGGAGGGTACGGTATTGTTTCACTGTTTATGTTTGTGCGAGATGTTGAGAAATGATCCTCCGGGCGGAGGTACGAGAGATTTGCTCAAGGCTTCCTACTCACTATTGCGTATGAGAAGGCGCACGCGGAAGTGTGTATTCTACATCATGGGTTGCGTCATCACGATAGGGTACACTTATCGTTCATGTTCCGCTTAGCTAGCTAGAGAACTTAATCAACAATCTTCCGCTGCACAACAAAAACGTTCACTTCTTGACACGAGAAACCGACATTTAATTGAGTGACCTAACATGAAAATACGCACTCTTAATCGAGCTGTTAGTCGGCTACAATGGAAAGCGTTTATCTTTGAGTGAATAATCATGAGTGAGAAATCAACTCGCTTTAATCTAAAGGTGTACAACTAGTTGACGGCCTCAGTCTGGGAAAACACCGCTTGCTCCCCCCATGATAAGAAAGCAAGTACACAAATGCAAAATGAAACAGGGGATCTAGAGATAATGAAAGCCTCGTCCGTCGCTCCAGAACACACTTAATCGTTATAGTTAGACTGCCTGGCGCCGTTCTTATTAACGGGAGCTCTACCAGTTTTTTCATTGAGATCCTCCTCCTGAGACTTGCTATTGGGATCGAACACTGGTCTCTCACCCTGGGTCGTGACACGGAGAAGGTGACGCACGTGTGGTGCAAAGCCGAAGGTGCCAGTGTGGGTCTATCACTCGGGCCGTTAGTTCTTGCTCATAACTCGTAATCCTAACCCTGGAACGGGGGGGGAGACACTAACGCAAATACGGTTATCCCAGATTGCAACGGTATGCTCCTCCCAGCTAAACCTAAGGTGAAGCTCCTGCGTCGCAACAATAATGTCATAGAGATATTTCAGGATAGCATCGCTCTCCATCTTGGGCACGCCGACAATCTGCTTCACGAACCCGGGGTTCACAAAGAGACTCTTCCAGCCCGTGACAGGATGAGTGCGCACAATTGGGTGCTCGGTGGTAACCGCCTCTCGCCTTATTGGTCTCCCGGCGGCACGCGAACCTGCGGCCTGCTCTTCAGATGTATGAAGGGCCGTGAGGCCTTCGAGATACTTCTGCATTGGGGTGGAGAGAACATCGTAAGCGGCATATTGGGAGGACCAAATGGTGTCGCCACCAGCTCCACGTGGAGGGCCGCGAAGAATTATGAGAAGAGTATAGGAAGGTGGTTGGACCTCATATGTTACCTTTGTGGAACTGTTAGAGAACATAATAGGTCTAGAGGGTTAAGGGGGTAACTTACGTCTGCGTGCCAAAGGTGGGAGGGAGCGAATAAGGCCCTCTGATCCAAGGTATTCTTGTCATAGTAAACGGAATGAACCTCATCCAACCCTTTTACCACACTAGTAGTTGCGTGCTTATGTAGCGTCCCCCAGTATCGTCCGAGCTCCAGTTGATCCTCAACTTGAAACCCTTTCTGACCTCGGAAAAATACCACACCTCGGTAGGAAATCAACCGTGCGAGGTCATTCTTTTGAGTGTTTGTAAGGGTCTTTAAGTTGACTCCATGAATCTCAGTTCCGATCTTGGGTGTGTAGTCAAAGACATCCGTAGCCTCGGCTAGGAGATCTTTATATTCGGGATCCCCGAGAAGCCCTTTATCGGAGTAGGGAACCTCTTCGAGTGGTGGCCAGGTAACGTCGGGGAAGCAAGGCTTGAGGTGTTCGTATTCGTAGCCAGCGGTCCCCTCCTCCACCGCGGTATATCCCGGGGTAAACTTAGGGGCTTTTCTGGGAGAGGTTCCTTCGTTGCGAGAGATGACGTCAGCCTCCTGAGGAACCAGCAAATCAACAATCGAAGAGGCCATTGTATGATATGATAGAGGGTGGGTTATTAGAATTTGAGAGGGGTTGTTATGGTTGTATGAGAAGGAGATAAGAACTCAAGTGAGCGGTTTAAGAGCCAATGATTCTGAGGAGTAGTTGGTGAGCTGTGAGGAGCAGTTTGAAGGTCCTGAGAGTGTGAGGGCATTGCGAATTTATACCCTTGAGCTCAGCTATGAATCTCCCCCCCATATTATGGCGCAAAATCAGATACGATTTTGTCGTATAAAAATGGAGCTGAGAGCTATTGAATGCTGGCTAAATTCTAGGGCACTATTTAGCTCCCATGCCAACCCCAGCGTGTATTGTTCTGGTATTCTATGCAATCCTTTTACCAGAATTATTATCGCAGTTGCTAGCACCTATTACAATTGTAAGTGTACCTGCAGGCGGCCCCAGCTTCGGCCCCCTCTGCCTCCCGCTGTCCACCCCAAGAAAAAAAGCCAAAGGGCGAAGCGGTGGCAGGGGGGCGACGGTGAATGAAGAGTAAGCGACTGAGAACAATATGAGCTAAACGAGAGAGAGATATCCCCGCTAAGGACACAAAGAGATATAAATACTTCCACAACAACTAGGGGTTCTGGAGACAGGACGAAACTAGAACCACGCTGACTTCTGCGGTGAGCGGACCAGGCAAACTTGATGTGAGATGAATTGTTGAATCAAGGGCGGAAACGCGGCGGAGCGATCCAGAAGCGTTCCAATCAACCAACGGCAGTCCTGAGGCCTAAACCTACCATAGAGGCATTCCTCATCGGCCATCCGGCAATACAGATGCATACCGGGTTCGCGCTATTTTGCCCTCGTGACTGGAGCAGACTCCCCGTCGTCCTCTAAGACGAGACTGCGTCGGTCCTTTAGATGAGCTTCTCCACTTGTGTAGGCACTAAATAGTGTTGTCCTCTTACATGTCGTTGACGCCACCTTGGTCATAGGGAGTCACTCGGGGTCTCTACCTCGGAGCTATCGGAGCACCTGCTCCCATCTATGGAACGGTGATACCGTAAAATCTCGTGAAATCCACTATCTCCGAGCAGTGACGAATATCCCTGTAAATCGCGGCATCAGCCCACGATAGGTTTAGTTTGCCAAGTTAACAAGATCCAACAAGACGGAATGACTCAGGCTATCCCGTGTCAGGAAAGCACTAATCCTTCTTAAGGACTTTAGTCTGAGAATCCGGAGATTAGGAGCTGATGGAGATAGTGAATTTCACGAGATTTTACTGTATGAGTATTTATTCTTTTTCACAATATAATCTCCTCCGGCTCGGAAACCCACTCCGCCACGAACAGCCCCCTATAGCGTCTGATTAGTGCAGCGGCGGTCATTTCTATTACACCTCTTTCTAATCCGTGGTTTTTCCTATCAGGGTCACTCTAATATGGCAGTGTTCCAGATCTTAAACCCGTCCCGAATGTCTCGACAGGTTATGAGATAGGTATGAGGTTGGGTTAGGGTTCTAATAGGACTGATTTGTGGTCGGATTTATGTGGGCACGGCCCGGGTATTTGTGCTTGGTAACAAATATCATAATAATAATAATATCATACAATGTCATAATAACATTATTATTATTATCGTAATTATTATAATAATAATTATCATAAGAGACACGAAAGATAAAGTATCGTACCCTAGGCTGCGGGGGATAAATGGCGGGGTCGAGCTGAACTGGGGCTGAACTGTAGGGCAGGTATAATCGGAAACTTCGTTCGTTCGTCATCACCACAGAACTAACCAAACATAAGTCTATAATATATTATAAGAATAATAACACCATCTCAATCATTCTATCGCCTCCGATCTCTCTTCATTTATGACCCCATTTGCCTGCGTACGTCCGTAACAACAATAAAGGAAAGACATGACCATAAACCCTTCCGTCAACCCTTTCACCCCCAGAACAAATGAAACCACAAATGTTATTATGCCTCCTTGTCCTTTATTTATCCGCTTTCCTTATCGCTCACAACCACCCGCTTCCGTCAACTTTGACATACTATTCTAGGGTCTTTTTCGGAAATGGGTCCATTTGTCACAGGTTTTGTGTATTGTATATAGGGGAACTAACTTTACATGCTCAATCCCTCATAAAGTCAATATTTGCACTAGCTATAGGCTAGAAAGCAGAAAGTGTACGAAGAGTAATCGAAAAACTAATCAATGGCAGGTGACGACAGATACCTACTGGTGACCATCGGTGACGGTAGGTGCCTACACGTAACGACCGGTACCTACAGGTGACCCCCGGTCCTATAGATAACCTTCTGACACTTTCCGGAACAATACCACCCCAAGACGGCCGGGGCCTACGGTCAGCCCCTGGGACTTCGGTCTTTACGAAAGACGGACCCTGGCGTCTGGCACACTAAAACAACCTGCCCGGGGCGCTTGGACACGCTAAGCTAGAAGCCGGGAGGGCCACACGATCGTTTGTCGGCCTATAACTCCCCACAGTGCATTGTGATCGAGTTTTAATTTCTACTTCACTACGGAACCCCCGACACACGAAGTCAAGGCCGGCCTCAGGGGAATGCTCGTGGGCCAAGTTCGAGTCTCCTTGCGTGGCCCTGTCAGAGTCAGCTCAGATGAAGGGAAGGTCGGAGAATCCGCTTGGTGAAGGAAGTGTACGGGAAGATTTGAGAATGGTTCATCCGAATGGCATCTGGTTGCTGATTACTCGCTTAGTTTTGTATACGCACGGTTAGAATTGGTGGGAGAGAGGAGTGTGGACGATCCTCACAGTTTGTATGCCAGATAGAAAAATCAGCCGGCTATTGGGGGGTGATAATTTAGTACTTTCTCGAGGGTTGGTATGTGGAAGCCCAGTCTCACCGAAAGAGAATGAATCCGGACAAGAAATCAATTGGATACAAAGTTTCACTATAAAAAGATGAATATACTACATTAACTTAGCAATTGGCTCGCTTTAATAAACAAGTAGAAAATCGTCTCGGAATAGCAGGTATTCTGCTTTCAATGCACCTGCCCCGACCGGAAATGATGATACAAAAACAAAAACAAAGTAAATAAAATCACAACTGCGCACTGGGCAATCGCATTATCCCCGCCGGATCTGATACGCTCCGGCAATACCTTAATCATTGTAGTTTGACTGTCTGGCGCCGTTCTTGTTAACTGGCGTCCTACCCGCCTTTTCATCAAGATCCTCCTCCTGAGACCTGCTATTAGGATCTAACACTGGACGTTCGCCGTGGGGTGTAACACGGATGGCGTGACGCATGTGAGGTGAGAAGCCGTAAGTGGCAGTGTGGTTCTACGGTTTCAAAATATTAGCTCAAGCCCATAATTCCAACTCTGAAATAAGAGAGACTTACACAAATGCGGTTATCCCAGATGGCAACAGTATGCTCTTCCCAGCGGAACCGAACGTGAAGCTCCTGCGTTGCAACAACAATGTCATTGAGGTACCTCAGAATAACATCGCTCTCCATCTTCGGTATGCCGACAATCTGCTTCACAAACCCGGGGTTCACGAATAGACTCTTCCAGCCAGTGACCGGGTGCGTACGGACCAAAGGGTGCTCGGTGATCACCGGCTCTCGCCTCACTGGTCTCCCGACTGCGCGTGAACCTATTGCTTGTTCTTCGGCGGAATGGAGGGCCGTGAGGCCCTCGAGATACTTCTGCATTGGAGCGGAGAGAACATCGTAAGCGGCATATTGGGATGACCAGAGGGTATCACCACCACTCCCGCGTGGAGGGCCGTGTAGCACTTTGAGAAGAGTATAGGAAGGTGGTTGGATTTCATAGGTTACCTGGGTAGAAGTGTTAGAGAGAATGGAATAGGTTAAGCTGGGGGCTTACGTCTGCGTGCCAGAGATGTGCTGGTGTGAATAGGGCCCTCTGATCCAAACTATCACCGTCATGATAAATCACGTGAACTTCATCCAGCCCTTCCTTTTGCGGGACGCTGGTTGTTGCATGTTTATGCAGCGGCCCCCAATATCGGCCGAGCTCCAGTTGGTCCTCAACCTCGAAATCCTCTTGGCCCCGGAAAAATACGGCGCCTCGATAGGCAACCAACCGTGCGAGGTCATTCTTCTGAGTGTTTGAAAGGGTCTTTAGGTTGACTCCATGAATCTCGGTTCCGATCTTGGGCGTGTAGTCAAAGGCATCCGTAGCCTCGGCTAAGAGATCTTTATATTCTGGGTCCCCGAGGAGCCCCTTATCGGAGTAGGGAACCTCTTCGAGTGGTGGCCAGGCAACGTCGGGGAAGCAAGGCTTGAGGTGTTCGTATATGTAGCCGGTAGTCCCTCTTTCTACCACCGTATTACCCGGGGTAAATCGAGATGCTTTTTTTAGATTAGTTCCCTTGTTGCTAGGGACATGGTTGGCCTCATGAGGGGTCTCAATAACCAACGGGGCCATTGGATAGGGTTGGCGGTTGGGATAGGGAGCCAACCAAGTGGTTTAAGGGTTTGATAAAGTTTGCGGGAGAGAATAGCAAAGAGGGGGTCCTGTACGGGAGTGGCGATAATTTATACTATGACATGAGCCTAGCTGGCTATGGCGTAAGACTAGGTTTAATTCCACCATAGTCTAGACCGCCCCCCCCTCAGCGAGGCGACCCCCAACAAGAGGCTAAAATCTCAAAAATGCTTTCCCGCGGCTGATAGATGTATTTACCTACTTCTCTTTGCCAAGAATATCTCCGCCAGCCAATATTTTGCTGGAGTTCTAGCCAAATATTCGGTTCAGAGATATTATTGGCAAAGACGGGTGAGTACAGTGAAATACTCGACAAAACAATGCCGCGCCCCGCCGAGGGGGGCGGTCCACAGAAAAGGCCAGGAGCAGCTAAACACCAGCTCTTTCCGGAAACCCTATTCGGACCTAATTTCGGGAACGCCCCTTCCCTTTCCGGTATATCAGCTACTTTGATTCGATACGGTACTGTCGTCTTGGTGTTGGCGTGTAAATGTACTATCCCTTCGTTTGTCAGAGCGCCCAAGAGACCGGTGGAATAAGTTCTCAGTTTGAAACCCTAGAAATATATTTCCGATTAGGGAAGGACCATCTCCCAGACTTGGTTATTTTTCTTAACCAGATCTCTTGGGCGCAGCACCTGACAGACTACTAGTACTGTAAGGGATAAGCAATTCGCCCCTTCTCGGAAACTCCGGGAAGACAACGCTACCGGTTACGTTACATGCATGCTGGAGTGACCCCGAGGAAATAGGATTCCTGTGAATCGAATATAGTATAGCCGAATACCGATGCTCTACCGCATTCAAGGTTGCCTGAGAGGGCCCGTTAGAACAATACCCGCCACAATCACCCTTTTGTGGCACTGTAGCACGGTGCTACTTTTCGAGATTGAGTAAGTTGCCGGTAAGAGGGCATTGCAAAGCCCGCGGCCATCCCAACCCTCAGGTCTTGATTATGTTGTCGTACGGGGTCAACATCTGCCCAGCACTCACACGCCCGAGTTGGACACTTTGTACTTGAGTATAGGAATTGGCATATTAGGTAGGCTATCCGGCTTTACTCAAGTAGTCCGTCGGGTGATGCGCCCATCTAGTTAAGAAAATGACAGAATCTCGAATGGACTTTTCTTTATTTGGAAATATTTTGATAGCATTTGGAGAGTATCCTTCCCTAACTGGAAATATATTCTTGGCGTTAGGATATGAGACATAAGCCACCAATTTCTTAGGAGCATTGACCGACTAAGGGACAGCAATCTCCCTATCTAGTCATTAGTGGAGGCTGGTATGGCCAATCCCGACTCACTTGTATCATACCAGCAATGGTCTAGCCACCCTCTACAATCACAGTTAGACTACCTCGTTGATTATGAAAGGCTACATTGTCAATGTGGGAAATAAGGGTGGCACGGAAACACGGTAGACTAAGAGAATTCACGTGAAACTTAGACACTGATACTTTTGAACTCAAAAATTCAGGTCTAACCCCTTTGCTCAAATGACATTCCCAAGGGTGAAATGCACTCTTTAGAGACCAAAGCCCCCTGGAAAGGATTTGTTCCTTTGATGTATGCCTTTTGTCTAATGAGTTTTCTCCCTTAGAAGCAATAACACTCCACGAAAGTGTTAAAAAGTTACCACGAGTATCTTCGTGAAATGCTACTGATCCGCAGGAATGTCCCGTGTCTTCCTTTAAAATAGGGTTAAAACCCCGTCCGGCTAAGCAACGCTCCACAAGAACCCACATCTAGAGTAGCATTCAGCCTCTAGAATAGACAGGATCTTAAGTCTAGAATGTTTGGTTGCCCTAGAGTGCTCCTGTATCTAACCCAAGCGCAATATAAAGGAGGTCTAGTTCTTTTGTTTGATCGCGTACTCCCTAAGATGCTCTAGACAGCGATATCCACCAGCCAGGCCTGGGCTAGTGTATGGGGGGGGCTTCGCCTACATCTCTAGGAACCTTACTGGGCCTCGGGTGACTAGTAATCCCAGTTGTTTTCGAGTATCACGAGATTATGAGTCATTGCCTTTTCGCCTAAGCTCCTATACTCTGTCCCCCCGAGTCCACACCAATGGAGCTTACTGTGTTCGTCCTACAAGTGTGATGGTCCAAAGCGAGTGACAAGGCATGAATAACAAACCACTCAAAATACTTTACTTCAGGGCCTAAGCCCCCAACTCCAATTTTAATTTTAAACTACCCATAGGCCAACCCATGATCACTTCTGCCCTGGGATATCAGGCCTAGGGAACTTTGGATAATTTTAAAAGTTTCCGAGCATGCCCCTTGCTTGCAGTTGCTTGAGAGGGATTCTAGTTTGCCGAGTCAGAGAGAGATGCTTGGTGGGCGTGATAGTAGGGCTGGCTTTCTTGACCATCCTGGTTTCCTGAGGCAAGCTTCAGGTCATGTGTCACATATATGGATCATAGCTCATCGATGCGTTTAGATAGGGACAAATGTCACAAATGTTACCACAACTCAGGAATCCAGGCATCTCATTGGAGCTTCCTACCACCTAGCCACGACCCCGCCTGGTTTACCAGACAAACCCCCACCGCTGTGCTTAGGGAGGCCCAAGTGCCCCAAAGCCACTAATGTCAAAGGAAACCCTGCACATCGGGGATGACAAAACCCGCGCATTAAGCCATGATAAGGGTTTCCACGTGACCCTCATGAACTCTAGTCTTGGTCCAACTAGTCTTTAGGGATGTGATAGCAATTCAACGCAGCTAAATCTATGATAATAGCATACTGCATGACCCCCCAGGCTCAACCCACGCCCTACCGTGGGTGGCCAGGGCTGCACTATTATTCCGCCCGACGGATGAACACCATGTCCGTCGGGCATGCGCATTCATCTCCATTCCCAGGGTGCAGGGCGTAGCTGCCGGTTTATTTTGCTAGGGACGCATTAACCAATAGGGCAAGGAACTACTAGAGTTTACTACGAGTAGTGATTGTACCGTACCCCAGGTGCAGATCTCGGGTCGTTGTGGCTACGGACATAACGGTGGAATAACCGTGGCTTCTCTCCAGGCTTCCAGATGCCTGTAACTTGGCAGTCCTAGTTGATCCGGGTTCTTAAAGTATCCGACATGGGGTGCCCAGACACAGGGATCAAAACTTTGTAGATAATATCATATCATGGATTGTCTGTGCACATTTGAGCATCCAATCTAATTCCGACTCAATTGCCCAAACGTTTCATGCAGAGCACCATGATTTTTTTGAATGCCACACGCGACTAACCCAGCGGTATTGAAAATTCCCGCGGCTTCTGAGTTGGGACTGGGCAGTCAAGATTACCGCATATTTGCGATTACTATCCACTACCTTTGTGGGAGATGCCAGATTTCCTCAGTGTTACATATTAGGGAAGCAGTAGGCACGGGTAGCTATCCTCATATGTGTTGGGGTTGAGCAGTAGGGTTAGTAGAACCGGTTGTTGGCTCTTGGCGGTCATGTATCTCTATATATACCTTCGGTCATAGATAGGAAATACACTAAGTCATTCTTCCACCACCACCACCACCACGTTCCTACACTCAGGATATAGGGTGCTCGTTTTTGCGGCTTCCGCTCCAAATCACCCCTACGTTGCCAGCTATGTTTACTAAGGGGTTGTTTTTCCACGGAAGTCACACTAATTCATGCTGCGATCAAATATCTACTTGTCTCATGTCATACCTCCTTCCAAAATTCATGCATAAGATACTTAGACACACACAGCGCCCAACCCACTAGGCTTCTTAAGCCCTGAGGGTATGATATGTTCAAGGAAGCCCCTTAGGACACCGACAGCGGCAGGCAATATCCATAGCCCTCCAAGAAATCTGCCCTAAGCTAATCACTATGTTACACTCAAGGGGAATAAACCTGGAAAAAATCCCCCCGAGCCACATTCATAGTAGGCACAACAAACACTTCATAGACTACAACAACTCCCAGACGCCACGATATCGGCTTTTTGAAAAACACTTGCAGCTCTTAGAGGACCACTGCCTCTCGCCAATTGACTCGCATGGCAAGCCGTAGCCCTCACTGTTGGATACCGCCAACAACGCACTTGGCAATGTAATCTCACCAGCTGTGACTTGCGAACTTTCCTGAACACCATAGTAGAACTCTACCCTCAGGAAAATCACAAATCGGTAATCTCCCGGGGGTCACAATGAGAACGTTTTTCCCTACCGGAGATAGGAAACAAGCATTCGAAAGCACCTTATTCTGACGGCGTCTCGGGCATTTCTCCCCCATTCTCACCCTTTTCCCCGCCCTAATCTTTCTTTAAATTCCCCACTTTGATACCCCCTAAAGCAGTTTGGCGGAAAATCTCCAAGCATTCCTAAAACAAGATAGGGTGTAAACGGCCCTTCTATCATAATAATTATTATCATAATAATATATTATCATAATCCGATTACTCCTGCAGGTCTCGTACCCCATTCCACGCTACAATGATGAAAAAACAAAAACAGCCCCCCCCCCCGATTACAAATACTCGCCTAGTCGCTGGCCGGCAAACTCTACCGCACTCCGGTGCTCGAGCACCATACCTCTTCGCCAGTCCCACCCAACCCTCCCCCCTGTTCTCTCCCTCGGAGGAACTACCTTAACCCCACCGTAGGACAAACCTCCGGAAGTAATCAGCTGACGGTATATTAACGGTGAATACTCTCAACCCTGTTCTGCCAACTTGAATTTCCCCGGAGCCATTATGTATTTAATCCCCGCTTGGGCGCGAGTGGGACGGTCAAACTAACTTACCGGTACTTGTACCTCTCGGGGCATGCTTTTGCGTTAGCGTCTGCTCGGGAGTGGCGCGTGGGGAATGTCAGAGGAAGTACCGTTAATTTATATCGGGTTTTCGATAAGTTAATATTCCTGGAAATCGTCGCTTGGCAAAAACCACGGTCCTCTTCCCTTTCGTTCTTCAGTGTGCGACGAGCTTACTCAGTACAGGGCAGCGTCAATCGGTCAAGAAACTGCCAATGTCACTCCCCCCACAAATCCCAGTCCCCGCATCTAAAGTTACTCTACTGTATCCAAGTGCGCACTGGAGGTAAGGCGTGTGAGGGCAAGGAGTTCCAAAGGTAATACCAAGGAAGCGCTTTGGTTCAAAGATTGCTGCGAACCTGAATTTGGGGGCACTGGGAGTACTCGTACTGTAGCAGAATGGGCCGCTATTACATCATGCAGGCCGATACGAGAGCATCTGAGACGGGCACAAATAGTAATTGCACTGATATAGTATCAATAAGGTTATATCACAGCCAGTAAGGTTCAAAGTCGGTATATGAGAGATACACGTATTTCTGCAGAGATGAGTTTGTTTCCCTTGGAAGATTCTGCGCACATTAAACATTCTGACAAGATGGCATATGGTACGGTACAGTATGGATATCGGGTTCCCCAATCCCTACTAAAAACCAACACATAAAACCATGCCCGGAACGTCCCAATTCTCTCCCAAGCACTACCGGCACTTGTGAATTCTTTGCTAGTCCCCTGTTTCCATCATTCAGTAAAACCATAGCACGGCAAAGGCTTACAACCCTCCTGCACGCATATCTGGAAATATCTATAAGAAAAGGCACTTGCCGTTCCGTCATTGCTACAGGTACTTCTCCCAAGGCATAAGGAAGGGTACGAGAACTTTACGGACTTGGCGTACTTTACCCACTTCTTCACGGTACTAGGCAGAATGAAGAATTTAGACGCTACCAATCCGGTGGGGAGGGGAGGGGAGGGGAGGGGGTGGACTCACCGACAGAATAGTTGCCGGGATATCAAGATCATAGATGAATCAAAATGGCTCATTTCACCCACCCTGCTGCTAGGGGATTCCGGGGGAATCCCCCTAAGCACAAATTGTGCGGGGTCTCTTTGCCGTTGGGGGTGGTGAACGAGTTAAACAACGGGTACAGCAACCAAGGTTGAGATTTCGGATCAGGATGGTAATAGCTTTTGCAAAGCAAATACAAGCCAAGCCGATAAGTATGTGCGGGCAGGTTTATACATGTAGCATTCTAAGCGGTGCATCTGTGGTTGTGTCGCCTGTCAGCTCAATTGGGGATTGCAGACCTCCCTGATATCCTGCTATCCGGTAACTAAGCACGCCACAATAACTTACATCCAACCCACAGAACTTCACCCTCCAGGCACGGTGGAGCACTGTCGAATCTACCGCATCGAGGCACCTGTATAGCAGGATCTAACCTACGGTACCTCCTGGCAGTATCCCTCGCAGCAGCAGCCTACCATCAACCGCCACACGCCACGGCAACACCACCCGACCCAACGCACGGACCACTCACAACACCTCACTCGCCGCTCGGCGCTCGCCAAAACCAAGCCCCCAAATCTCCAGCCAATCACGGGCCAGGTAATCATGTAATCACCCCGACTCCGAATGCGGGGCGGGCCTTGGATCTCTCCGGTTTTAGCGAGAGAGTAGCATATGATCGTCAGTTGCCTGCGTTGAAGGCGGGGTTATTCCAAGTTATCTTTGACAGAAATGCATAGAAAAGGGAAGGGAGAAGGGAAAGAGAAAAAAAAGGGTTTCTCCCCTGTTGTGCGGCTCTAGTCTATATCTGGCAGAGAATTGGGAAAATGGTTGATTTAGGGTGACCCGCAAAATGATCCCTGTCTTGTGCGAAGATACATACTTGTACAGTACCCCCCCGGGTGCTTGAATCGGTATTGTAAGCCGTGATGCGGGGACGGCAGCTTATGCATGGCTTTTACTTGATGGGCAGGGTTAGGGAGTTTTTTTTGTTTTTTCTCCACTCTTCTCCTTTTCTTTCTCCCCAAGTTACCGGTAGTTTGGGTGGGGAAGTAGGTCATCACAATGGATTGAGCTGAACGAGCCGGAACTCCTGGTACTGTATTATTGACAAAGTAGACGAGAACAGAAGAAAAAAGAGAAAAGAAAAAAAAACATTGAAGAAAAAAGTACCGTTAAGGTAAAAGATGTGCTGTAGAAAAAGAAGGGGAAAAAAGAAGAGATAGGCAAAAAGTGTGAGGGCGGAATAACATCAGGACAAGGTGATAACATCAGGACCTATGAAATTGGAGACTATACGCCCCATCTGCACCCTTGACCATTCCAAAATCACTAGTGCTAATCCCAAACGGCCTGAGTAACCCCTCGCCCATTTGCTTGAGCTTCCCCACAACCTCCGCCGTCTCCGCATCCTTAACCTCCTCAATCCGACCGGGCAGCCAGCGAATCTTCTCCCTGACAATCTCCAGTTCCTTTTCGCCAATCCCCCCCGCCAATGGGCCCCCCGCCCCACTGGCCAAGCTCTCAACAGCCCTGTAATCCTCCAAGGCCCCCTCCAGCTCCGCCCACCCGCCGATCCCCTCCCTGCCCCGTGCCCTTCTGTACAATGCCTTCCCCCAGCGTGGCCGCCCTTCCAATGCTTTGGTAGCGGATTTAACGGCGGCGGGGTAACGCTGCAGCTTCAATTCTACCGCTGCGATGTTGGCATATATGGTGGCGACGTCGTGGACGAGGTAAATTGGACATGAAGTCAGCGCAAGTTTGTACGCGTCGAGCGCGGGGAGGAGGAAGTTGGAGTTGAATAAACGGTTTCCGGAGATGCGGTAGGAGGTGGATTCTGTAAGGAGGCGCTGTGGCGCGGAAGTGGCCGTAGGGTTGGCGCGATAGTTAGCTTTGCGGCGGCAGAGGCGATGACGGGTGCGAATATTTTGAAGTGTAGAAGAGGAGGCGGAGCAGGAAATGGGGGGGCAAGGGGAGCAGGAGGAGGATGAGGAAGAGGAGCAAAAATTTGAGAAGAAAGAACAGGCGGAAGAGGAAGGGGCGCCAACATTCTCTTCCTCCTTTGAGAACCTCTCTCCGAGCGGTGGTTTCATGGGCTTGTGTTCATCCTCCCCCACTCTAGCCCCCGCCGCCCCCACCGTTCTCGCGCAATCCTCCGAAGTGTCCATGTACCCGCTGTCACCATCAACCTCGCGAATATCCCGTTCGGCCGTGTCGCTTGTGCTCGGAAAGACGAAGGCGCCCAGTGCCTCACTCCCCGCGGAGAAACTACCGACTCGACGTTCCATGGTGAGATGTTGCTCGTATGTGTTTGGGAATGAGGGCGGTGATGGTGGTGGTGGCGGTGAAGCCGTATCAGACATGCTAGTAGTAATTGGGCTCGTCGACCGGTGGGAGTGGGAGTCTACGAACATGTCCTCGTCGTCGTCGTTGCTGGATCCATCTTCGGTGAAGGGTGGTGGGGAAGGGGGCATACTTATATTATTGTTGTTGGAGCACAGTGCACTGTAGCATGCTATGCTACAAGTTGGCTAGGCAGGGAGGGAGGTTAGGTCACAAAGTTTCGGGGGATATTGCAAGGGAAAGTGGGAAAGTGGGAAAGCAAGGTGGTGGTGGTGGTGGTGGTGGTGGTGGCATCGGTGGGTCCGTCGGGTTCGGATGAGAGCGTCGGTCGAATTATGGAGAAGGGATGCGAGACATGAAAATTTTACCAATCCGGCACGTGATGATCTACTTTGCATATATTTGTGTCCCTTTCATTGGTCGGATTGCCAAGGACGGGGAATTATATTCCCGAGCTTACAATTCTGGAGAGTCCCCCCCCAGAGTGGGACGCAGGAGTCAAAAATACCGGTCCTTGCGTAAGGTCCCCTTTTTCTCCCCAGGTGGGCCTTGACTTTGACTGCGGAACAGTAAGGTTCGTCAGGCTTTTGCCAATTCGCATTTCCTATCCGGATCATAGCCATAGCCATAGCCATCCAGGTTGGCTTTGCGCTTGCAAATAACGCATTCGATCATGAATGACAAGGTAGAGACGGTGCCCGTATTACACAGTATTATATCAGGGTTTGAAGTGACATGCCTATTCATAAGCCCGGACGGATGACAGTGCAATAGCGGCACTTGCCGCACTTTTTCGCTACCGTAAGTTACAGTACGGTACTGTCGCGTCGATCGGGGGGGGGGCTGCGGCACTAAAGTACCCGCAGCAAGGGGGGCGTCGGGTGTCTTGGTCAGGCGCTCACATAACCACAAGTGCTTCGAGAGAGGTTCTGCGTAAGCAGTTGGCACCGATGGGAAAAGCCAGCACGGCGGGGAGGACCAAGGCGAGAGCAAGTGCTGTGAGGTTCGTGATCGGGAAGGGCCAATGTGTCTGCTCGCTTGATTGTTCGTTGCGGTTGGCCGGCCTGTCCGGGAGGGAGATGGAGAGCTCCCGTCGAAGGTGCGAGAATTTCCCGGCGGAGAAAAGACCCTCCACCTGTTATGAATGCTGCAACATTAATATCGTAGCACTGAATCACACATCCTCACGCCTTGACCGGAATGAAATCTTGAGTTATGTGCATGTACGGTACCGTAGTGTACCTCGTATAGGGAGGCGAGCCGATAGTAACTCTACCGGTATTATGTGTTGCAATAAAGATAAAAATAAAGGTAATGAAAATTGAAGATACCGGTACACCTTTGTTTGAGGCGTTCGGGGGGATGATTTGGCACATCCCGTCGCTTTGTCGTTGTTGTGATTTGTTATCCTTTCTGATTCCAAAAATCGGAGGATCCATCCTCCGCTGGGCGCCGCCCGGGTCGAAACCAGGCATGATGGACTCTCCTACCGCTGCAAGCTGTAGGAAGCTCAACATCATACATTTATCTATGTACTCGAGTAGGAGGAGAATGGTCACTACACTGTACTACGGTATACTCTCCCGCTATCGTACTCGAGTACAGTATTTGTCAGTATGATACCGGTAGAATGGGTGAAACACGATAATATGGTGTCTGAGGTAGATTTATCTATTCTCATGGCATGTATGTATCCAAGCCTAATCTACAGTACGATACTCTGCTTCTCTGCTTGGATATCTAAGTTACCGTACTAGTAGTACCGGTACCGGTATTGTGCCTGCCCCCATTGCCACTCCCCCTACTGGGCCCTGTCCCTTCCGGCGCTTCCATTCCCTTCACCCTTTTACCTGAATGCCATACCTCGCGCAATCGAATCCAACCACACTCTCCCTTAACTCGCCCCACCCATCGCCTACTTGTCCAATCTTCCTGTCCTCCTCAACAACCTCCCCATCAGCGCCACTAACCATCGGAATGCCGGCCAATATCTCCTCCTCCTTGCCTGCAAACTCCTTCTTGAGCTCTTTATGCGGTATCCAAACCACGCGCATACCAGCCCTCCTCCCGGCTTCGATTCCCGGAACAGCGTCCTCGAAAACCAAGCACTCACTCGGCAAAACTTCAGCCTTACCTTCGCCACGTAAGCGAGCGTTTATGCTCTCTAGCGCCGCAAGGTAGATGTCCGGTGCTGGCTTTCCGCGACCGTGTGGGATTCGCGGATCATCGCCGCAGATTTGCTGGTCTTTGGGGAAGCACTTGAAGAGGTCCTGTAGGTGTGTTGTCTTCAGCTCGAAGGACCAAGTTCCGCTGGACGTTGCGAGCGCGACTTCAATGGGTAGGCCCGAGGGGGTGGTGGTCGCGGTGGAGAGAGCTTCTAGAAGCTCCGGGACTCCCGGAAGCGGGCTGCAGGAGGGGAAGAGTTCCGACCAAAGTTCCGAGCGGCGCTTACAGAATTCCTCGTGGGAGATTTTTAATTGGGCCCATTCGAGGAATATGTTTGTTGCCTAGTGAGTCAGTCGGTTGATTGGTCGGGGGAGGGGGAGAGGGAAGGAGAACAAACCATTGGTCCCGGCCTCCCCTGAAGCTGCGCTTTTATGCTCCAAGGCAGGGTCGGGCGTCCATTTTCCGCAAGGATTCGGTTTGAAACCTCGGTGTAGATGTCTTCCGTGTTTAGGAGGAGGCCATCCATGTCGAAGAGACAGGCGCGGATCGGTCTGAGCCTGAGACAGTCAGCATATCATAACCGTTGCGACTCCAAAAAGAGCGAGGGGGGGGGGAGCGCACTTAGTCACAGACATTGTCTATTAGTTCTTGTATCGCGGTACCGTACGGTATTGTGAAATTGTGTGTTTGGCAAAATTGCGGGGTGATGATTGGGAGTAAAGCGTGGGACGAAGGACCCTTCACTCCTTTAGCGCGAGTCAACGGGAACTGTGAGTCCTCCGCCTCAAAGTGCTTTTTCCCCAACCAAGCCCAAGCAGGCAGCCATCGCGGTGACTGGCTTGCCCTCTTTCGAGGGTAGGAAACGTAAATACCACAAAACTCCCCAAGAACCGGTATACGTATCGGCACAGCGAAAACGTAACACAACAGGCTGATGAATTCAAAATCTCTCCCCCATAACCATCGATTAGTGCCTGATCTAAAAATTTCCCCGGAACCTCCCGCTTCCCACTTTTGTTTTGCCGGAAGGGGGGAAGGGGGGAAGGGGTTACTGCACAGGGTAATACCGTACGTGCGACCGGCTACCGTACAATTCAAAAAGTTTTACAAGTATGATATTAATACAAGTAAATATCCCCAAAAAGACCAAAAGGTAGGTCCGATCTTCCGAAGGTTTGGTCTCGGCATAGAGCTCGGCGCACAGCACCTATAGATAGTATACCTTTCCTCGAATCGAGAGAGGGGGAACCGGGCGGGAAATGATGTAGGAAGATTGTGGGGCACGGTCCGCGGTGGGGATGGAGCGGGCATCCGACCGGGTGGATTATTGTACCGACGAGAGTGCGAGAGTGCGAGAGTGCGGACAGGACTGCGATTCGGTAGTCGAGAGTTGGCATTGTTGGCTTGGCCGGCTTATCTAGTGCGGCTTTGGGGTGGGGGATTGTGGCCCCGCGGTGTGGTTACGGGATCCTCTGTCGATATGAGGTGCGAAGAGGCACATGTCACATGTCGAGTGATGGGAGATGATGGATATAATACAGGGTTGTTCGCACTAAGTTGCTTGAGTGGGGGTGGGCGATATTTCCCCCATATCGCAATTGCCTTGGGCCACGGGCATACACAGGATCAAGTAGGGGGAGGTAAGATCACAAGGAGGTTAAAGTGCTGCAGATCCCCTACAAATCCACTTGCTTTTGGAATTCCTGTTACCCCGCCTCAAAATTTAAACATTTGGCAAGTCCTGGATTGGCTCTCGGACTAATTTTTCCCCCGGGACCCCTAGGATAGATAACGAGCAAACTAGTGATACCGGCAGCTTTTGTATAGGAATAGATGTACGGTACAATGTGCCTGCACACAGCCCACCTGAATTATTAATGCCTCCATGCAGTAAGCATAAATGCCCAAAGTTCCTTCTCTAATCTCTGCCCTCTTTCAACGTCAGACTGCGAATATCACGAAATAATCATGACATCATATCGCCATGGCCTGTCTGATGGCTGGGGAAAAAGTGACGCGACACAATCAGTTCTGCCCTCTTAGGTATCTGAGGTATGCTGGAACATAATTCGGAGATATCGGAGAATCACTGTGCGTGAGCTGCTTTGAGATCCCAACGGGGGATTTTCGGGACGACCAAACAAGATTGGCTTGACAGACCGCGAAGCACACAAAGAGTTTAGGTTTTCTTTTTTCGGAGATTATAATGCTCTGCCATGCTTAGAGGAAGTATACTAGAGGAGCTGTGGTGGGTATTCTGGCACGTACAAGTCCGGTATGAGGGATCTCTCATATTTCCCCACCTTTTCTACAAAGTGGTATGTTATATCGTCTCAAAAGCCTCTTGATACATAGAGAGATGAGGTATTTTCTGCGGGGAAGGTACTGTGCGATACGAGAGCACGTGGCCGCCGGTTCTATCGTCCCACATTCAAGTGCTCACTGTTCTATATATGGATATATGTGGTGTTTGTCTCTGTGTACCTGTACGTCAAGCACCCCTTAATTGCTACCTTATCTCATATGCATATGTGTTGCTTTTAAAGTGTGTATTATAGTCGCTAACCTCTCTGCTCGCAGCGGTTTATCTGCAATAACTTTGCCAGAAAAGCTATCCATGACCTCACAAGTTCAGAATGCTCTAGTCATCTGGTTATGCCCACAGTTTAGCTATTACCCCTACTCCTTTCCGTCAATTGGCTCCTATTCTAGGAAGATGGTACACAAACTATTGCTTTCATGGCACTCTCATGTGATTCGCCATCTCCCGTTATAGGACTGTTCACATACCACTAATCCTAGATTACCAATGGTTCACAAGAATTGATGTGTTCCGAGAATAGTTTGGAGCGGTAGTTGTCCACAAACATGGAGAGGGGAAACCAATATCCCTAGATGCCTTGCCTGACACCCTGTGACTTCTTTAGTTTGACAGAGAGGTAATCCCAATTTCTAGCCCCTATGGTATAGTGGTTAGCCATGAGGGCAATGTGTGGTTTAGCTAGAACTTCTATGACCATAGTTGCGCGCCCTTTCCCGCAGTGTGAGTGGTATTGTGATGCTCATTGAGGATGTGGTATTTGTGATTTGCTTATACACATGTCTCTACCGTTAGTTTAGTTTTAGTTGTTAGAGCGTAGTTGAGAGCGAGCGAATGGACGAGGTACCAGCGGAGAAATTCACATTCCATACCCTTCCTCCAAAGTGCCCAGGTTCTAAGTGAGTTTTCTTAGTCTATCGTCTACTTCCGTGCGACTCTCATTTCCCACATTTTTCGCTCTGGAGCCTGTACGATATTGACCTCTTCCCGTAATTGCCTTGCTCAGCTTGATGGCTCCCTCTCTCATGTATCACGACATTGTCTAAAGCCTCCGGCATCAACGCAGATCACAATTGGTAGCTCCGGGTGGGGTTGCTCTGTCACCCTTTGTTGATGAGACCTTGTCTGCTGGGCGAACATATTCTATTTAATCTTTTGTCTAAATGAGGTGAGAGATGGAGAAAGTAATTAATAGATCCTCGTGCGGGTGCAGAATGAGAGAACAAAGTATATGATTGGATCTTCCCGATATTTAAGCCCTATTCTAGGATGCCCACTCTACTACTATGCCATTTATTAGCCCCCCTTAGACAATACTTACGAAGGTACTCGCAATCACGCAAGCCTCCCAGCTGGGTCTCAAACTTGTAAAAACTTGCCTGAACTTACCGGGGAAGTACGAAAGAGAGCTGCAAGCAAGAAATAGATTGCGTTATTGTAAATGCTGCCCCCCCCCCCTGAATTGAGAATGTTGGTAGTGGTGGTATCGTGCCATGGCGTCCTCCGGATGCACACTGGTGAGGTGAATGGTGTCGGGTTGGTGATGCCGGGACTGTACTCTTCTGGGATAAGAGCAGTACTCCCGACCCACCACGGAGGGGGACTTTTGGGAATACTTCCCAGCTGCTATTGTTGTGGAAATATTGAATGGAATGATAGTACGAGATAATAAAGAAGTGATTGATTGCTTGAAGGAAAACGGAGCACACTAACTATCTCAAAGAGAAGGGCGAACGGCCCTGACTATCTACCATTTGGGAGCGAGACAAATAGGTCGAGTGAACAATAACAATAGCAATGAAAGAAGAATGAAGGAAATGCAAGGAGGTATCTTCAATAGTACCGGAGGTGTAGATGTATGATAAGGTTTGATGCAAGGAGAAAAACCAATAGTGTGAGTGACACTACAGTAGTGCCAGAAGTATGTTTCAACAGCTATCGTAACTGGGAAGCGAGTGATAAAGGATGATTGCATGCTTGCTCGCGGAGAGAATTACAATTCTTACGAAAGACAACCCCGGATCCTTCCTAAGCACAAGTGAGGCCCAGATCGCCTGGTCATACAGGGACCTATTCTCTACTAGATTCAGGGTGGCCGCTGAGAGTTTATTTTATGTCCTGGACGAGGTGAGGGGCTTCCCTTCGTCTATCCTGTTGACTACCCTAAGTCGGCTATCGAGCGGTGATCGTGAAGTGAAGCCCTCGTTCGAAGTTACGGCTGTATCTAGATCCGTGAAAGATTTGCCCACACTCGCTTCCCCTGTAGTAGTAACCTCCTAAGTGATGGCAGTGGGGTGGCTGGCAACGGGAGACCGATGTCTAGAAGAAAGTAGGGAAGAAACACCAAAAAGATCACGATGATGTAGCAACCGATTGCTACTCGGAGGAACAGCCGGGGGTCAGGGGGGGGGGGGTCAGCCTTAAGAGTAGACTAAGAAGAGGTTGAGGTTAGTAGAAAAAGCCTAGCTGAGGAGCTCTCTGGGGCTTCATCAATATGTGCTGGGAGGGAGTGCTCATGCTCTGGGGGTAACTGAACAATTCCTGTATGCCCCCCGAGACTCAAGACAGCTAATGAAAGTGCCGTTTCGCCGGTGAGTCGGGATTGACATCCTCTCGTTTCAAGAGCATCCTTACTAGATCTTTATGTCCGTTCTCGGCGGGCAATGAGAGTGATGTGCGACCATAGTTGGTATCTGCCGTGTCCGGGTTAACATCCTGTTGTAATGTGGCGCTGGTTGTCATAGGCTTCCTGATAACCACAAACGAGGAGTACCGTAGTCTGAACTTATGCGGGGGGATGTGAGCAGTGGTTCGGGAGTCGTCCCGGATGCAGACAAGAGTGTTACGGATTGGAAGGGATGGAGCCCTGAGATGTGGTGAATATCTGCGAGGTTGACACTTGTGTAGTATATAGTTATCATTGACTTTCGTGGTTGGTGGAGGGGGAGATTAAGTCAATCAACGGTTCACAATTCTCACCCAAATACATTCAAACTCTTCATTGAAACGCATCACGAAATTCTCTATTTACTTCACATCCTCTCGCTCAGAAAACAACTTTACCACATGCTCTTGCTCGTTCCAAGCAGCCCGCGGGGGCGTTGTCTGCTCCTGTTGTCCACGGGAGTTGCAATACACCCCCGCGACGGCAATTCCTTCTCCAGCTTGATCATACAACTCACCCGCCGCCAGGGAACTAGTACAGATAACCGTTAGAGATCCCGAGTTCTCCTGGGAAACCTGTGCTTGAGGTAGGTCTTACCCACTCCCAGATTCCCGGAGCATAACAAGATAGCCTTATCAGCCCCGCCCTTACCGCTTCACCACTCCCGAAACTCGTTTGTCCCCAGAAGCCAATTCCCGACCCCATCTAGCCGGCTAGCACGCAAACTCATGTCTGTTCTGAGGCTCTAGTGGCGAAAGCCACTGCATAAATTCCGGTCTCTCATCCGTCACGTTGGTGGTGAAATTATTGAAGTTTCACACTACGTTGTCGCTGTAGGAATTCCTGTCACCCATTTTGGCCGAGTTTGTGCGCTTCGCCTGACCCATGATAATCTGTCTGAACTGCTGGTTGGATGTAGGCATGATGTAGCAATAAGTACGGTAGGGGGGGGCTATAGCGCTCTCACGACTAGAGCAGGAGAGAAGAAGTGGCGATACCATCTGCTGTGCCACGACTCTACTGCATGCTCCAATCATTTCCATGCGCCGGAAGCATCACCCAGGTTATGACTTGATCGATGATAGAGCTTTACGAGCTGATAGGATCTTCAATTAGTGGTAAGTATATTCAAATTCCTCATGAGATAGTGCGCATGCAAAATAACTTTAAATCAGGAACTTTGGAAAAGGGGATCCAGCTTTCCGATGAGCTCCAACAATTGGAAAGTAAGGGTTTTGTCCATTTTTGGTGCGAAACACCCGGGCCACCTGAACTGTATCAAAACTCGCCTTCTGCGTTTACGTTAAAGGCGATGGAAAACTAGTAGCTCGAAGACCTGGCCGCTTGCATGTTTTGCATTTTGCCCCACTAATTTCGTTCCTGGGTGGTCATCCTGCACCAGAATTCTAAGTTATAATAAATGCACGATATCCCGGCAAATTGTTCGTTCAGTTTGGTTTGGTTCAAGTCAAATTAGCGCCCGAACCACTTCTAATAATAAGAAACAAAAAAAGACCATTTACTTCCAACTCAGCCCCCACTCTTTACTCCACGCCCCCCCCTCCGTCGCTCCCTCGAGTCCCGTCATCCTCAAAACTTGAGCGTCTCCCCCCCAGCTCCATTCGTCAAGTTTCGCCTGACCGAGTGTGATTTGATGAGGCTTCTTTGATACTCCTAGGATGATTACCGAAGATAGTGGTTCGTTAGATGTCCATTGTCCCTTCCGCGATACGTTGAGGTGGGAGTTTGTTGCTTCGATCTGGGGGGTTGTCAGCCCTGTATTAAAAAACGGGGGACTAGGGTGGGCACAGTTATGAAAGCAGTCTTCTCTTGAACAAGGCTTTCTCCGTCGTCAAGGTACAAATCACCATATGCATCTCCCTCAGAATCCAATGCGACGAGGATGTCCCAAGGGTTCCTCCGGGATTCCGCGGTTGTGTATGCCGGATGCTACTTGCCGGTTAGTGCCTCGCCAGACCTCGGATGTTGTGAACGAACCTGCAAAGCTAAAATATTGCCCCCCCGAATAAACACCGGAATATTTCCCAACGGGGCTTTTAAATCTACTAATTTCCCCTCACTTCCAGTTCTAGCCTCATACGTGTACCAGTCATACCACTTCTCATCCTCGCCACCTGGGAACGTGGCGTTGGTGTGATTTGCGCCTTGGTCTAATACCGGAGCAACCATGATTGCTGGGCCAAGCATGAACTGGCGGTCAATCTCCGCGAGCGATTCATCATCGGGAAATTCCCAAGATAGGGCGCGCATGACGGTTGCGCCAGTGGTGTGCGCGTGGTAGAAGAGGGTGTACATGTATGGGAGGAGAGTGTAGCGAATTGCCATTGCCGCGCGGGAGGAGTCAGCGACGGCCGCCCAGCGATAGGCCTCCTGGGAAATGGCGGAGAGGACGTTGTGATTTCGGTAGAAAGGAAACTGGGGATGTTAGTGAAGGAGTTTTCGAGGCTGGGAAAGGAGGTGGGATTAGGAGGGAGAAGTACAAATGCTGAGAGTTGCATCCAACGGGCGCAAAGTTCCATATCGGTGTTTCCGTTGAAACCACAAGTCTAGATTGAAGTTAGTATGATCTCGAGGAGGACGGTGGTGGGGACTGACGTCGACACCGAACATAGGAATACCGAACATGGAGAAGCTCAATGCCTGAGGAATTGACAAAGCCATATAGAGCCACTTGCTGGCGTTATCTCCGCCTGTGATTTTCCAATCAATATAGGTTATTTTAAGAATCAAGCCGGGAGTGCCTTACCCCAATGCCCAGCCCAAGCACCGGTTCCGGGCGCAGTAGAACGACTGATGATGAATGGCCTCTTCCCCGGAAACACCTTCAGCAACGATTCATAGGTAGCCTTTGTTTCCAAATGACCTATGAAAAAGTCAGCAAAAAGCACCGCACCTGCATTGCTTGAAAATTCACCCACCCCATAAACTATGCATATCATACTCTAAACTTCCATCCGAATGCGTCGCATTTGGCGAAACTGCATGAACCGCTAAATCGTGTCCATCCTGGACATGGTTAATAGCGTATGGCGGGTAATTAACCGCCCTTACATCGACTCCATGGGTAATTTGTGAAACAAGGGGCGCGACCGCGGGCGAAGGCTCAGCGGCTGCATTGAGCAACCGTCTGGCTTCGATTGCAGCAGTGGCACTCGCAGCTTCTGTAGCATTAGTATTATTGAAGCCCTCAGGGTAATCCAAGATTAGGTTTCCTGGCTCTCCAGGGAGGGAAAATGGAGGGTGCACGGGGTTCTGGGTGACGTTCCTGCTACCACAGCTCCCAACGCAAAACGATGATACCTCGTTCATGTCAAGCCAGATACCGTCGTACTCTACTTCTTTGTACCATTTTTGGAAGGAATCTGTCCACCAGGTTTGGGTTCCAGGTGCGGACCAGTCGGGGAAGACGGTGAAACCCGGCCAGACGGCACCAATGTAAAGACTCCCGTCGGGGTTCTTGAGGTAGGCATCCGCGGCGAGGCCAGCATCGTAGTAAGGGTAAGCGTCCGAGGCGTTGTTGGGATTCGGGACGTAGATTGCAGCGTCGAAGATTGGCACAAAGCGTTGGCCATTAGCATGGATTTTGTTGAGGAAGGCGGAGAAGGCCTTGAGGTCGTATGTTACTGGGTCATTGGTCCAGTCACGGTATCTGCACTTGTTGGGACCAAATATATTCCCCAGGTGGCAAGGAAACTCACTGATCCATGTAATCGATATCACTCCAAATTGTTTCCAGCGGGATATTAAAGTCCCTGTAAGACTCAACGACACCCTCAAGGTCGGACACATTAGAGTAACCCCATCTGCACTGGTGGAACCCAAAAGTCCAGTACTGCTGCATCGCCGGTAGTCCCACTGTTTTCACATGATCGGCAATGACATCCGCAGGAGTAGGTCCAGAGTAGAATGTTAGGTCGACCATTCCACCAATGGTGCGCCATGTGAGCGATTTCTCGCGTAGGAGAATGTCCTGCCCGTGGAGGTTGCGGAGGTATACACCGTGAGCATATCCTTTCTTTGAACCATCCTCCAGCGTAGCATAACGATGCTCGTAGTAAAAAGGATGAGACCCGTAAAGATTCTCGTCAAGCGGATCGCTGACGTAAAGGGTGAGTAAGGGGGAGCCATGCTATAAGGGGAGGCCTAAAATTACATACTTCACATCTGTTGAATAGAGTGTGCGGTTATACCTATTCCCGAGTCTGATGCTGTGCATGACCTCGCCTAATCCATAAAGGTTGTATCTCTCCGGCAATTCCGTTCGGAACTCAAGGAATTGATTTTCGAAGACCAATTTGCTACCTTTGGTAGAGAACAGAACGTCGCCTGTGCACTTCCTCGTAACGGAGAACTCGAATGGTGACCTGCTAAATTGGAAACCAAGCTCCGAATCTGTTGGATTGAAATGAACCCCATTAACTGTCCTCGTGAGGTAATCCTCTTTAATATCGTACCAAGATTCCCGTTCCCCCGCTATCTCGGCTGGTAGGATCCGAACATTAAGTCGAGATTTCGGTCCGAACAATACCCGAAGGTCGAGTTGACTGCGGGGGAATAATTAGTCGTCAATCGCTTAATTAACGTGAGGGAATATAAAACCGACTTGATATCTGTCCCATAGACATTGCAATTCGCACCAGCCAAAACCAAACGCGCACTCAGACCCCCGGGAGAGTTCCGAACGTTGGTGGCGGTATACCCGGGACAAAGCTTTTGGGCATCCTTCGCCTTTGGGTCTTCTAGATTTGCCAACAATTTCCTCCCTTGGTCGATATCGCTGGGGAGAGTAGGAATGCTCCTCCACGAGGTAGGACTCGCAATACTGGTTCTAGAGGTACCACCCTGTGCGGTGCCAGCTCTAGCACAAAGCAAAGCACTGGCAATGGTAACGGCGACAATCCTCATAGAGAATGACAGTGGTGAAAGAGCTGAGCAGACTGATGAGGGAACGGGAGGAAAAACTAGGTATTCTAGCGAGATTTATATCGCAGGGCAATCATTGGTGGTAATCGGGTTGAACCGTGTGTGTTGTCCCCACGATATGTGAGCAGTGTAAGCGGTGGTTGGTCGACACTGACGCGGCTTGCCTCCCCCTTGTTGCCATCTCATCGTTATCACGGTTGCACAAGCAACCTAGATGCCAATTGGTGCCCTTTCCCGTGTAGAATCACGGGAGAATTGAGACGTTGACTGCCGATCTCCCTTGGCTTCTTGTGATTCTTCTGGCAGGGAGTTGGCCACCACCACGAAAAAAAAGCCCACAGGAAAGCCAGTACAGAACTATTATAAGTAGTGTTCTAAGGCGTTACAAGTACTTGATACCTAGGAAGGAACCATACCACCCGAGCACCGTAAAAACCCCATTAATCCACTCTGAGATCATCAACGGGAATTGCGGCATTGACCTATGATAGGTTTAGTTTGACCGGTTGCTGGATCTGGCACTTTCAACAGGCTCAGGCTTTCACGTACGAGGAGAGCCCTAATTTTTCTTAGGGGTTTTGTCTCTGAGCACGAAGATTACTCGAGTAGAGGTCTAGGGGAAATGGTGGACTACCGTTTACCAGATATTACGGTAGGCCTATAGCTTTGCTGCGCTCATTGAGGTCTCGGATCCTTTTTCACCTTATGCTCTAGAATTCCCTCAATGGAGGTAGTAATCTTGGCGGATAAAAAATTTCATAATTTTACAGCGAATAACTACCGCACTGTAGTGTGAGTGATCAAGTCACTCAGACTGAAAGCGCATGGATAACAACAGACTTTTCTACCCTTTTCCATCCCTTTTCTCTCCTGCGTAAAATTTGAAATGGCTTTGGGAACACTCCTCACAAAAAAAAACGCTCACCCGTTGTCTCCCAAGTCACCCGGCCATCCTGCTATTCGCTATATCAGCAACATGCTATCGTGCTACGTAGTGAGTCTTATATCGGGACTGAATAGGGTTTAACAACTGTGTTGACAGCTGCAGGATTCTGTGGTGTTTGGAAAAAGGAGATATCACGGCTGTGCTGGCGCTCTTGGGGGCGTTGGGTGCGTGCAGGGCCTGAGCGGTGACTCCCTCAACTGTGGGGCTGGTGCGTAGGTAGCCGTTGCCTGACAAACTTTTTAAATCCGAAGACGAGCGGGCTGCACTTAAAGTACTGTACTTGGGTGGTCGCAGATTCAGTGTTGGCAAACGGTTGAGGGGACTACGGAGCATCTATCAAAAGCGTGAGACAGGACTAGACTACCAGGAGCATTCCATGCAGGGGAGTCATGTCCCAGGACAGCCGCCTTGGGCTCGGGTGACCAGCCTTATAGGGTGGGGTATTGCCTTTCAAGGTAGGGGTAGGACTGCGGGAAATTCCGGGGGACGGCCGGGGAAGATGAACGACCGCGAGGGGTAGGTGAGGACTGCAGGAGTGATGCCTTATAATTTCAGCTCTGCTCACGTCTATTCCGAAATGGCCAAACAAGTCGAATGAATGACCCCGGGTAATAACCTGCGGGCTTAGTCTGTGGATATGCCCCCTCCTGGGGAACGAATCTTCGGGTTTTATCTGTTCTCTCGATTAATGACAAGCCTCTATTGGGCAGGAAGCACCTATCGAGAGGAGCAAGATATGGGAAACTTAAGTTAAGTGGGTTTGCTATTAGAAGTGGCGCTGTACGAGTGCATTGAGATGGGCGGCAGCGGGGATAGAGCGTTTGTGAGGTGAGCAGTTGTGTGCTGGAGGGGAGATAGTGCAGTGGGGCGTGAAGTGAGTGAAGTGGCTTTAGCGAAGATGAGGACAGGAGAGGGAGATAAGAGTCATATCATACTAAGAAGGGGTATACTGGATCGGGGGGGTTTTTTTTGCCTGAAGGTGAAGATTATTTTATTGGTCGAAAAAGTGCTATCGATGACAACCAGGACAACTGGATGACTAAGCTACAACCCTCCGAGGGTGTAACCAATTATATCTAGCATCTGCAATTACGAATGCGGCTAGATATATCCGTCACGTGCTTTATCAGGGCACACTGCAACAACAAAGTTCACCAAAGTTTTCTTATCATACCCACGTGACGGATATATCTATCGGCCGCACTCGTGGAGTCTACCGGTATTCTGAATGATAAATAAATTAGGTGGTGTGCCAGCACGAGAAGAGAATTTTAATCGCATAATATTGTGGGTGGTGGGGGGCCTGAGGGCCTTCGGCTAGGTGCCGTGGTTTACGGCATAGTACAGGACTCCCGGTGCAAGACTCCGATGCCGGATAAGCAGATGAGTTGGCATACAGTGCCTCGGGATAGCAGCTCATTGCCGATATCTCTGATAAGGAGGGAGTCGCCCATCTAGGGACCCCTTCCTTCAGACCTTCGACGACGATCCGTGAAGGTATCATAGTACGGTAGAAGGTGCTTCATCGAAGGCCGCCATCACTTTACTCGAGTATAGGGTTGCCCCTAATGAACCCTAGCTCCCGTCTGAATAGAGTGCAGAAGCCCTTCAAAGGGCACAACGCAAGCCGGGAGGAAAGGGAGATTGACATAAAACACTTCAACGTTAAGGACGGGCTTGAGGTTGTCACCCTTAGGGCACGACGGGTTGAGCAGCGTTAAGTTAGACCATACTCCTAAAGGGGGGTCCGCGATCGATAGGGTGCAGTCGTGGGGGAAAAGGTTCAGTTCACGCTTACGGCTTGGCACACAGCAAAGTATTGTCCCTGGGCAAAATTAACCCCCCCCCAGGCGACAGGGGAAATTTCGGACAACCGCATCCCCACCAACCCCACCATCTTGTAAACCAAAAAAAAAAAAGTTACAAATTAAAAATGTAAATATCATGCATAGTGGAATGCATAGAATTGGTCTAGGGAAATTTCTTTAGGGGGTCTTGGAAGTGTTTGGTGATGTTCAATATAATTTATTATCTGTATAAAGGAACGTGCCAATACCGGTACTCACGTCAATACATATTGCTGAGTGCTGAGTTGGTCACGTGATCTTCGATTCTCAATGATTCCGAAGATTCCTCGACACGGGAAGTGAGAAGAATGTTCAACGGAGCCTTGACCCTCATATCCTTAGCCAAAGAGGAAAACAAGAGAAGCCCTCAATTGCCTATCAAAATCGTTGGCAAATCCAAAGCGAAGATCACGTGACCAACCCAGCACTGGGCAACATGACATTGTGTACTCGTACCGTACTGTACATTCTCGAGGTATCGTACCGTACGCCAGCTCAACCCGCCTGATGTCGATCATTGCTGGGCCGTTAATTTTTTCCACGTATCATACCATAATAACACCCCGCTTTCCCAGCCCATAAGTTAGCCCCTCAGCGACAGAATACCTTTCTCTGATAATAGCAGAAGATGAGAGTTAACCACTCTAGAGAGTGTGTAAACATGTATTGTAATGAGTCTCATAGCAGCGATTCTCTCTCTTAGAAAGCAAAAGTTGGTCGGTGGTCGTACTGTACGGGTACCGTAGTTGTCGAACGGCCCGTGTGAACTCCACTTTTTCGCACGACGGGGTGGTAAAACAAAAATGTAACCAGATTTTCTTAATTTGCGTTTCAGGTTTGGGGAGAGGTGATTTACTCCCTTTGATTTGGGCAGAAAAGTCAATACGGTACGTATTCTGAATATTATAAATTCCCTAGTTTGAACTACCCGTCACAGGGGCAGGTGGACAGTTGGCTTCCGGGACCTTTTGTGTGAGAATAGTACCGGTATTGTACCATAACTTTACCGGTAGAGTCATCATCATACCAACGACCAAACTGAGCGGGCGACGAACAGGGGTCTTTTGGTGGGCAAAAAAGTAAATCGTCAAGGTTAGGGTTACAAAATTACTTGTGATTTATCCCTGCTCGTGGCCCGCCCAGTTTCGTTTACGGTGATGACTGTGCTCGGAGTTTCTACGGCCCAGTGAGTAGAGCAAGCGGTCCTCTGATAAGCCGATGGTTAGCCAGACTTTCTGGCGTAACCTAAGCCCTCAGCCCAGTAAGCGGGGATTACGAGGGGGTTCATCACCGGCGAAACTTTGCCGGATCGCGCAGAGTGGTGGGATTCGTTATGCGGGCTCTTATGGGATGGTTTATGCTCTTTCTTTCGATGGCTCGGGGTGGACATGATACTACCGGTTCTATCTTTTCTTTAACTGTACTGACATCCCGATCTCTACGCGGGGGACCTGAAGCGCTAGCATCGGCTGTTCTCATAAAGTAGCTCTCAAGGTGTTTTGCTTCTCTCCGCTATCTTTATTGGAGCATATTGCAATACTGCTGGGCCTTTAGATAGAGCCCCAGGATGGACAAGTGGTTTTTAACACAAAATACCAGAAAGATTTCCTTATTATAGAGAGGGGCGATTCACCCAATGGGGGTACTCTTTCCAAATCCTGCGGCACGGGCAACAGGCCGTAATTACCTTTAATAGTGAGGGGCTGACATCAACTGTGAGGTTCCAGTGCTTTCTCCTTCTCCAACTCATCCCCCCCTAGTCCGTGTTGTGACTTCCCCGGTATGGGAGTAATTAGATCAAGGTGCATGTGGGGCTTCAACGAGCTGGGATCCCCGAAAACTGCGCTCTCGTTTCAATAGCAGGCGTGGGCTAAGGCTACTATATTGAAGGGATCGGTGCCATAGACATGATGCGTATCAGATCGATCAAGAGGTTAGGTATCGTATACGTATCACTCTTTAAGCACTGTGCACTCTCTTATCGTAAGGGACTTTCGGGGTTTGATTCCGAACATGTATGAGAGATATAGACCAGAAGAATCCGAGACCGCTTGGAGAGTGTGTGACTGATGCTCTAGTGTGTCAGGTCTAGTCCGCCCAATAAGAGACATGAGATATCACTCGTGTTCAAAGAACTTGGCTTTTTTTGTCTGGAATGTTTTCAGGGAAAGTTGCAGAGCAACCGAGCAAACATCGTATATGTTTGAATGCGGTTGAATTCAGTAGTTGTGTAAATTAGATAAATTCGTATTTAAGGAGGAAGGAGGGTAGTGACGGAGCATTATCAACCACGCCCCCTTTCCAAAAATCTTCATCGTTGTTTTTCTTTGATTTTTATCTCGTTTGACCCGAGCCGTGGAATAAGTGAGCCGAATTTGCCTCCCTTCGGAAGTTCCTATTTCCCACAAAAAAAACGCAAGGGGTGAGAGAACATCCGACAGTACCTCTCTGAGGCAACAGTAGAGATACCACCCTTTTATGGCTATTACTAGCTGCCTACTCGAGCGGAGTTTGGCCGTAACTATCGGGCTTTTCGTGATTAACCTCTTGCCGTCTGAGCAGTATTTTCACCAATTCCTCATGTCCGTAGGGGGCGGCAAAGAAGAGCAGTGTTCAGCCGTAACAATCAGGCTTGTCGGAATTGACTTCTTCTCGTCCGAGTAGTAGTTTCACCACTCCCATATACCCAGACGTGGCGGCAAACAAGAGCGGCACTTGACCCAAATTGTCTGGATTGTCGGGGTTAACCTCTTCCTCTTAGAGTAGTATTTCTACCGCCGCCTCATGTCCGCAGAGAGCGGCAAAAGAGAGCGGTGTTCGGTCGCCATAATCAGGCTTGTCGGGATTAGCCTCCTCCTTTCCGAGCAGTATTCTCACCACTCCCTCGTGTCCATCCCAAGTGGCATGTGAGAGCGGCGTTCGCCTGTCCTCATCAGGTTTGTCGGGGTTGGCTTCATCTTGTCCGAGCAGAATTTAACCACTCCCTCGTGTCCAGCCCAAGCCGCATGCGAGAGCGGTGTTTGGCCGAAACTATCCAGCACGTCGGGGTTGACCTCTTCTCGCCCGGGTGGAATTTCCACCACCTGCTCATGTCGGTTATGAGCAGCCCCTGCAAGTGGCGTGCAAGCCAGGAAATCTTCTTCGTTTATGTTATAACACTCCATCTCTATCAAAACAATTACAAGTTCAGCAATTCCGAAAAAGGATGCACAGTGCAGTCCACCGAATCAAGAGCAAGTACCCCAACCCTCGACATAGTCACCATCAATCCGCCCTATAAGTGGTCTGGTAGGCTTCATCTTCTTAATGCCGGTAAATTGAGCCGTGTTCTTATCCGAGAAGCTGGAAAGGTCACCAGAGGATTTGGCATCGGCGCTCCTCGCAAACTTCTTCCTACCGCCAAAGCTGTATTGTTGATCCTCCTTTAGGCACTTGTAGTTGATGCCGCCCCCAGTGGTACCTCGAAGGCCCTTGACAACCTCTTCGAGGGCTACATCAAACATATCTGCCTCAGTGGTTGCTTCTACTTCTTTGCCTTGTCTTTCTACATGTACTCCCCCGTCAATTATCACCCATCCGGTAATGAAAATGAGGGGAAAGGGAACATACTCCTCTTCAAAACCTTAACCCTCTAAAACACCTCCTTCTCCCCCCTTTCCCGCTCCTCCAACTTCGCTGCATGCACTTTTTTCCCAAAGATTTTTCAAATCTCGCTTCTTACGCGCCTCCTGCTTATGAGCTTCCCCGCCGCCTCATCCAGTAGCTCCTGCCGTATCTTCCCCATGTGCTCGTTGTCTTTCGGCATCTCAGCGAAGCAGTCCACCGGCCGACTGAAGCGTCCACCGTCCGCCAGGATCTTGGCGCGACACTCGTTGGCCCGCTGTGGGCTTGCCTGTAGAATGTAAATGCAAGGGTTAGGTCGTCGTGGATGTCGGGGATGAAGGTGGGTTGCGGGGTGGTTATGAGCAGGGTTTCGGAGAAGGGGAGAATCTGTGGGAGGGACATACGGGAGGGAGGTGGTGAGGTCGGGAGTGTTGTTTGTGGTTAGTTTTGGGTGGGGGGGGGGGGGGGGGCTGTCCTTGTCTCAGTCTAGGTCTAAGGCAGAGATGTCCGAGATGGTGATCTCGGAGACGTCCTCCTCCTCTACTTCTTCGCTACTGCTTGTGGAATCGGAGTCACCGGCTTCCTCCTCGACAGAATCAGGCTCGACAAGCCTCCCCTCCGTCTTCATAGCAGACCTCAGACCCTCCCCCGGAGCCAAAGTACTTATCTCAACTAATTCCGACGCCTTACTGCTCACTGAACCCTCCTCCCCCTCAATTCATACAAGATCACTCGCCCCCCAAACTATCTCAACTTCACCAGATAATCTCCTACAAGGAAGACACTTGTGCTCGAGACAATAGCTACGTCAGCGTATGCCTGGGTAAATAAACAGACAGCAAGCCCCAACTAGAACTGGCAATCAATGGCACTGTGACTGCCATCTTCAAAAGTGAGGCAGAAAACCAGGCTTCCAGACATCCCCGTGATGAGCAATAAAGTAAGAGCCAATGTTATGGCAGAGAAGGACCAGAGGCTCACAGAAGGACGGTGGGACGTGTTGCTGAGGGTGCTGAATCTGAACAGTGCCATACTGCGCGTGGCAGTGGGATAGCTGAACCCGGCGAGCCGAGTAGCCATGAAGGAAAGCAAGGCGAAGAGAAGGAACCAAATCTTGGTGGAGGGCTGCGGACTCAAGCTCTGCATGAACACGGACTGCCTGGTGGGCGCGGGGGCGAAGCCGGGTAACATCGTGAAGATGGGGGAGGTTTTGGAAGTCGATGCTGCCAGGTAATTGACATATACACATGCCCCCACATTCACCAATCAACCTCTAAACAAGGTAACTAATAGCGCAGATAAACTGAGAGGGGGTCAATCATAGACGAAAAATTTCACAACATGCTCGAGCACGGGATGAAAATCGACCCCGGCCACATGCAACTCCTGGGCGAGGTAATAAGGAACAAATACGAGGTTCTAGGGATCACCCGATTCAGACTATAAAATGCGCAACAGGGTCGTGCAGCTCACTTTGTTCCAGAAGACCACCGACCACCGATTCGAGGCCCTCCTCCATAGTAAGAGTGATGCAGCCGAGGGTGTGTTAGAGTCCATCATGCTTGGAAAGTGGATGAGCACCTGCACGGGCGCTTCCAGAGTTGTCCCGAGGCTCATGATCGATCTGTGCCACCTAGTACTCAAGGGGGTGGTACTTGAGGAGGATTACTCGAGGGTGTACTGCTATCCGAGGAAGAAGCTAGGGTGGACGCTGATTTTGGAGACAGCTTCCGCATTCCTCAATAACCTTCAGTCTAATTAATAACCAAGGGCTCCCAGGACACAAAGGTCGGCCTGCTACCCTCGAGATTAATTTTGGTTTTCCATGGAGGATCCTTTGGGGGTAGGGGATCAGCTAGAATACCTGCTGAAGCCCCAAACCAAACAGTGCAAAAGTACAATCAACCTGCGCGCGATTTTCAGCTTCATGTAATTTGGATGCGGCAGTGGGATTAACCGCCCTGTTCCTATTATACCTTATTCGTTGAATCATCGGTATTTTTCTACCAAAGAAGTACCCCCATCATAACGGGACATGGTTTTTCTCTGTCCATGCTGGGAACGGTGTTCGCCATCCGGTCGTATACTCTAATCCTCTGGCTGGTGAATCGGGAACTCGGCAAGAAATCACTTTTCAAGATTCTCGGTACTGTGCCTAGTGGGTTCTAGCATGCACGTTCCCAAGGCGGACGCCGAGATATTTAACCTTTTCGTAGGCGATTTGCTGGCGGCGGTTATTGTGGTTGATTGAGCATTTTATGTTCTGCGCGATCCTCGACCACTAGTTCCTAGACTTCACGCTAAGCAAGAATAATGTCTGGCGATTTGGAAGTTGTTTGGCAGAATAAACAACTAACTGATTGACCCATCCCAGGAACTCATCGCGATCGGGATCACCAATATCTTTGGCTCATTCTTCGGCGGATACCCAGCCGCTAGATCATGACCTCATACAGCTATCAAGTCAATAGCCGGCGTGCGCACAATCTTTGCTGGGGTAATCACTGGTATCGTCGACCTGCTGGCTATTCACCTCTTGACCTTGGTGTTCTTCTACATCTCCAACTCCGGTCTCTCCGCTGTCATCATCCTTACCCTCGGAGATCTAATCACTCCTCCCAACACGATGTCCAAATTCTAGCTCATCTCCCCTCTGGAAGTGATCATCTTCTTCACGGCTATCATCGTGACTGTATTTCCGTCTATTGAAAAATGGTATCTAGGTTACTATTCCGCTCTCCGCCGCCGTCATGTTGTTCAGGATTGCGACGGCGAGGGGGTATCCACTGGGTAAAGTTGAGGTGCGCTCAGTCACGGGTGATAGTTTATATGGTATCAACTACAGTAGTGGCCGCGGGAGCGAAGTCGTGGTGTGCAGTGCGCCAATAGAACTGGTGAAGTGCAGCGCCGTGAACAAGAATCTGGGGGGAGGTCTTGAGAACAACAGTGCGGGAAACGCTTTCTTACGACTGGATCTAGGAGACGGCTCACACCCAAGCTTAAAGGTCGTAAGCCCATATCCAAGAATGTTCATTTACAGTTTCTCGGAAGGTAATTCCCTCGCTCCACCCTTCTGTTCCTCATAATCCCCAACTAATGATGCCTAGGCTTTCTCTATAGCAAGGGCTCCCCTTACACCGAAATCTTCGTGCGGCATATGTTCTCCGCCACCCGACCAAATCCATCCACCAAAATCATCGACGGGGGGGATCGAACCTAGAATGGCCCCCCTCCCAAGGCCTGGGCAATAACCGCCGCGGACAGACAACCCTACTCTGTGCTGTAACCCTAGACTTCCCATCAGCTACATTACCTCCGTGCAGAACCTCATCGACGTGCACGCACAATTAGATTGAAACGTCGTACCGGACACGGTAGAATGGTACTTCGCCTCCATCAGGCCTCACTGGACGAAGCCTGCCTTGACTGCTGCTAGATTCGAATTCCCTAGTGACATGAAAGGGGATAATAATAGTAAAAAGAATACCTGATCGGCTTCTGTATTCTCGGTTACAAGTGTTGAAAAGATGGCCGTCATAAATGAAAGAACCGGAGAGAAGAAGGACTTTGACCAGGAGGGTAGGAGACCTCTTAATAGAAGCCGGTCCGGCGAGGAGAATGAGGATGCAGTGGGGAGGATTGGAATCCCAACTGGTGCAGGCAAACAGAGTGCCCCCATCGTCGTTGGTGGGATTAATAGGCCATTTTTCCATGTTGATATTGATGGAACATTGAGGAGTGCTACCGCCTCGATTGAGAGTCGGTAGATTTCTTTCTTCTCCTCTTCTGTTCTTTTCTTTCTGTTAGGGAATTGGTTTCTCCTCTCTCTTGTTCATTCGATTGGTTTGGTGGTATTTTCTTTTTTCAAACCACATGGAAAAACATGTTAATTCCCTCCTCTACCATAGCATACTCTTGTTGATTTTCACAAGGCAAAATGAGCCTCCAGATCTCTTTTGGGAAGGAAAGGTTTACGAAGAATTCGAAGACGGGCCAGCAAATAGTCTACGGCACAAAAGTAGACAAGAGTGATAAGGCAGCCTGGCGTAACTTTACCACTATAAGTTTAATAGGGTACACGCATTGTGTTTCCTGCTCTCCTGCCCAGCATCCAGATCTATTCTCAAACAGCTCTTCACAAGGGGGTACAAACTTATACGGTAAGGGTATTTTTTTTATTCAAAGTTAATAACTGTGACTTTGAGTTGAAAGCTTTTATTGCGATCACAGGTTGCACTAAGAGCAGTTAAGCAATAGAATTGATCAATCGCAATTGATGACCGACATAACTCTGAGGACACCATTTCCACCACGAATAATAGCCTTAACACGGTCCAAGTTTGTTCTTCTTTCTTAGTCAATCATTTTCTTATTTTCTACTATTCAACATAAAATCCATGTCTTCTTTGAAGAATATATATAGTGTTAGGGTACTGTTACATTTAAACCTGCATCGCTGATGTTGAGTCTGTCAGGCTATTCTTGCACGTTGACAAAATTAACAGCTCACCAACGATTGATAGCAACCACCAGACTCCACATCACCCTGCACTTTAAACACAACTAAAAGAAATCTCTCTAGGTAAAATATAAATTTCTACTATGTATTCTGCTGTGAATTTACATCCTTAATTTGTTTCTTTGATTTTCATGATATTGGAGTTGGTGGAGGAATGCTGTTGTCATGGTAGGAGATGTTCATGGTTGCTTGATGCGCAGTTCATTTTGCCTATGGACAATATATATAATACCATAATAACATCCCCGCTTTCCCAGACTATAAGTTAGCTCCTTAGCGATTCAATATCTTTCTCTGATGATGGCGGAAGGTGAGAGTTAACTACTCCTGAGAGTGTATAAACTTGCATTGTAATAAGTTTCATAGGCAGAGCTACACCCATTCTCTCTTAGAAAGCAAAAGTTAGTGGTCTGTCGAACGGCCCGTGTGAACTCTACTTTTTCCTACGACGGGTGGTAGAACAAAAGGGAAATTAGATTTTTTTAATTTGCGTTTCGGGTTTGGTTCCTTTGATTTGAGTAGGGGGATCAACTGATATTCTGAATATTATAGATTCCCTAGTTTGAACTATGCATTACAGGGGCGTGGGTAGTTGGCTTCCTGAAGCTCCTGTGTTAGAATGGTGCAAGTGGGATGCAAAAAGTGAGTGGGCAAGAGCGATTTCACCGCAAAAATAGCAGATTTTACACTAAGATATTACCACAGAGAAAATTCACAAAAATACTACCTCTGCATAGACTCACTGAAAACGATAGGGGCATTATTTTTTATATACTAATTCTCAACAGTGGTATGTAAGCTAGTTGAACTTTGAAATTCGGCCAAGACACAGTTTGCCCATCAAAACCCAAGTAGTCTACAAGATATGAACTAGACCTTACAATAATAGAACCATTTCCCCATGGATGAAACTCTACTACACCTTGTAAACTGGAGATCCTGAATCTTCCTCGACTATAAAGCTAAAACTATATGGAAGCTTAGACGGGTGTAATAGCATGTGGGTACGGTCCCATCTTATGTATTTTCCTTTGGTTACAACCGGTCGTGTTCAGGGACAGCCGTCGTGAGTAATGCACGGTTGGGGGAGGGGCGGCGGGTATTTATATGAGGTGGCGCTCCTTAGTGCTCAAATCGTGCGGGAGGCTACCTCTTTGTGAGGCAGCAGTTGAGATACTACCCTTTTATGGCCATTCCTAGCTGCCCGCTCGAGCGGAGTTTGGCCGTAATTATCGCGCTTTTCGTAGTTTACCTCTTGCCATCGGAGTACGGTAGTATTTTAACCACTTCCTCATGTCCGTAGCGGGCGGCAAAGAAGTGCGGGATTCGGCCGTAACCATTAGGCTTGTGGCGATCGACTTCCGGATTGACTTCTTCCCGTCCGAGTATAGTTTCACCACTCCCATGTGCCCAGATGCGGCGGCAAACTATAGCCGCGCTTGACCCAAATTGCCTGGCTTGTTGGGGTTACCGTACATAGCCTCTTCCCGTCTGAGTAGTAATTTCACTACTCTCTCACGTGCAAAGCCGGCAGCAAACGAGAGCGGTGTTCAGCCGCTAGTATTTTGCTGGTCGCGATTGACCTCTTGGCGCTCAAGTGGTATTTCCACCACCCCCTCATGTCCGTCGAGAGTGGCGAACGAGAACGGTGTTCGGTCGCCATAATCAGGCTTGTAGGGGTTATCCTCTTCCTGTCCGCGCAGTATTCTCACCACTTCCTAGTGTCCATCCCAAGTAGCATGTGAGGGCGGTGTTGGCCGGTCCTTATTAGGTTTGTCGGGGTTGACTTCATCTTGTCCGAGTGGGGTTTTCACCACTCCCTCATGTCCAGCCCAAGCCACATGTGAGAGTTGTGTTTGGCCGAAACTATCCGGCACGTGGGGGTTACCCTCTTCTCGTCCGAGTAGGATTTCCACCGTTATGAGCAGCCCATGCAAGTGGCGTGCAACCCAAGAAATCTTCTTCGTTTATGTCATAACACCCCATCTCTATCAAAGTGGTCCCAAGTTCAACAATTCGGAAGAAGATGCAGAGTGTAGTCCACCGAAGGGAGAGTACTATGTACCCCAACCCGCGGCATAGTCACCATCGATCCGCCCTATAAGTGGTTTGGTAGGCATTGCTTAATAATTTCCTCTTAGTAGTTCTAGCGCAAGCGATCTCGCTTAGTCCGAGAGCTCCCTTTTCGCATGGATCCCACAGTATACTGAACAATATTCTAGGAAAGGCATGCCCTGGGCATCGGGTGGAGGATCCGCGGAAAGAGCTTTGACCTGTTGGGAATTCAGATAGATCAAGCAGATTTCTGTAATTGCCGAGTGAGGTCTACTGAACAATGTATTGTGATGAATAGAAAGATACTCCTGAAGAGTGAAATGGATCAATTGCACTATCGGTGCCTCCTTATCGACAGTAAGAAGCACTTAATAGCTGCCGATCAATGTCGACATCGAAGGGATATTGCTAGTATTGAAATCCATGGAGCCTATCTCGACTGCTAGGGCGTGGCAGAGCCCATCAGCTTGCAGCGGCCGTTCCGCATGACTAATCCACATCAGCGCTGGCATCCTGAGTCTCGATTTACCCCAATCTTGCTCCTTTATCGGTTTGATTGTCGCACCATAGACATCCCCCAATTCCAATCCATCCGTCATTTTGTTTAATAACTTTTCTCGTATCCGATAGATGGTCAGTTTGTGCAGGATTGCTGTGATATTTAAGGAAGCCAGTAAAAACCTAGACGCACATCTATTAACGGATACTGTGGGAATGGTTCCCAGAATAATCGAGCCTACGTACATTTCCGACATATTTTTGGGAATCTTCTCCAGAATGTCTGCCACTAGACTCTCGCCCATCTCGTCCGGAGTTTCGTCCTCGTCCGAAGGTATCCGGTGATATGGTCTTTGCGGGGGCCTATTGATGCACTTGTCACTCACCTAGAAAGGCGCTTCTCAATCTCAGCCCGAATAATATGAGGCCTTCCAGTAATGAATATTCGTGTGCACGGGGACTTCTTGGGGATTTGCTTCAGCGAACTAAGGAGTTCGACTGGATAAACCGCCACGCATTCATCCAGCGCGTCAATTCATATAAATGTGCGTAGTGAGGATGTGATGGCCTGTAACATCTTCACTATATCGGGAAGTCTCGGCCCCCGTCCACCAATGGGCAATTTCTGCTCCTGAAAGGCGGTAATATTTCCTCTTGAATCTTTTCTATTCCACTGACGACCTGTTTCATCAAGGAACCCAGAATACTGGTCACAGACTGCTCCTTCCGCGCTGCAAAGTCAAAGTAAAAATATAGTACGGCCGTGTCTTTTCCCCTTGCTTGATCGCACAACCTATCCTCTACCAGCGAACTAAATCACCGGTTATTAGCGCTGGCTCCTTTCTCTTCCAGGATGATAATTCTCGTTACCTGATAAATGTCTTTCCGACAATGGGATTCCGAGAGCAAAACAAGACAGCATCACCTTCCCTGCTCCAGTTATGACAGTCTCTAAATTTTTCAGTTTGCATGAGCCATTCCCCCACATTGTCCATGAGGCGCTCTTGGATGTCGTGATGCCGTTGCTTTGGGTCTGGGTGTGATAGCCAGGATAGCAGTTGAGACTGATCATTGGCATGGGTATTCCACACATTAAACGAGTTAATGTTATTGGAGAGGTTGGGGCTATTACCGGGGGTATATTGAGACATTCTCCGGTCTTTAGCTTGGCCCACTGTGGTAGAGGAGGAGTTATTGAGTATGGCTGGTTGGCGGTATCCCTAGAAGCTGAAGGAAGCGGATGTTGCTGAAGAAAGCGGGTGTCGGGTGGTATTAAATCAGCGTTGCAGGTAGCACTGCTCCTGCTGAAGTCAAGTCCGGTTAAGCCGCCCCAAGGGTGAAAAGCTAATGTCATACAGTATGATTGTTGTGGCACTATATCCGGGTTGTGCTCGGGGGTACCGGTAGGCAAAGGTCGGGGGCACTGCCGGATCGGGGAGGGTAGTGACATGGGTTTTACATGGGAAGAAAAATGTTGTAATATGACATCGGAATATGGGAACGGAACTAGGACGAAGAACTGATAATAAAAAGTAGTCAAGATCTCTTATTGTGACAATGCTTATTCATTGAATAATAAGAAATACATAGCTCGGCTATATAGTACAGCAGTTGAGTCCAGTCATTACCACCGCATTCCCTCCACATGGAAAAACAAAGACTATCAAAGAAGTATTCCAAAAGGAACAAAAGGAACAATGAAAGAACATACAATAGGCTTCCAAGTCAACAAGTAACAAGTATGAAAAGATAAAGAGCTGAAAGAAACATTTGAGAGGAGAAAGCAACCATATTTGAGAGGAGCAGAAAACCAGACACAAATATCCCCACTCTTTCAAATATGAACTCAAGATACCAAGGTCTGTTTTAATCTAGGCAAAAGAAAAAATAGGTAAGGGGTATAATTTCTCTTTAGTATAGAAACAAACTAGCATCCAATCCCTGGAAGTTTAGTTGTAAATTAAAAATTAAAAATTAAAATCACAACAGTAAGTAGGAAGTGTTGTTAAAACCATAAAACTGAAAAACCTCCAGTCACAGGGAAAAAAGGGTACTAAGCAAAGAGTAGACAAACAGGATTTAAAATGGGAAAGAAAGAAAATAATACAAGAGGTTCAAGAGCCCCTACTTGGTCCAACAATAGTTATCTGAAGTGGTGGAGCCTTGGTTGATTGATATGTAGTTTGTATAAAGGGTAAAATAAGGATTCTGTAAGAAGGTTTATGGGATTTACAGTGGTTGGTTAGTATATAGAAAAAGGGAATAAAACCATTCTGAATAGCTGTTCTAACAGAAGAGTAGTAGATATCTAGAGGTTGCATCGGTAAAGAAATGATCAGGTGCTTTATTGTATACTGCCCTCATAGTATACTGGACATGATTTCGGCCTGATGTCAAGTCCAAACACCATTTCCCATCCACACCTGCCTCCACGACATCCTGATGACATCCACCGCCAAGTGCATGCGTCCAGATGCCCTCAGATCCTCACCTCCCGCATCCCAATGATCAGTTTCCTGAGCCTCCCTCGTCATAGCGGAATTCAACTCCACTGTAGCATCGGAATGCTAGACAGCGATATTTGAACCCTCTTGGCATCAATTGCCATGTCTGGCTATAGGCTTCCAATGCCTTCCTAATAGCTCACGTGGTCATTGCGACGGCATCGTGATAGCTCACTTTCATACTCAAGGGCGTTGTGATATCACACATATTCCAGACACCATCTTGACGACGTTGTAATAGCTCACAAGCAGACTCTTGACAGCATTGTAATAGCACACATTTTCCAGATGCTGTCTCGATCGCTGTGCTATTTATTGGTACAACAGACTGTCTTTCACAAAAGCTTTGTGGTGCTGGTACCATTGTATCGTGACTTTGAACTTCGTTCTGATCTTGATAATCTCCTATTATGACTAGTCTACTGCAGTGACTACATCAGCAAAAATTATTATATGCGTCCTGAGCGTCCCGTGCATCAGGCGCTCAGGACGCTCAGAATGTTAACCGTTACTCTGGACGCGACGTCGGCCGGACGTCACGTCCGGAAGCCATTCCCTATCTACCACTGCGTCCTCGACGTCCCGACGACGTCCACCACCAAGCCCATGCGTCCAGATGCCCTCAGACCCTAAGCTGTCATGCATCCCAACGATCTCCTTCCTGTGCCTCCATCGTCATGGCGGAATCCAACTCGACTCTAGCATCCGGAAGACTATCTGGATGCTTAGTCTTCCGGATGCTACACAGCGATATTTGAACCCCCTCTGCATCAATTGCCATGTCTGGCTATAGGCTCCCAATGCCTTCCAAATAGCTCACATGTTCGTCGCGAC
>Ga0307517_10000235_pt1 | contig 93944 bp, 84 predicted proteins | sample 23_EM_MG_FD_194515 | JGI IMG/M metagenome (GOLD analysis project Ga0307517, IMG submission 194515) | Populus trichocarpa ectomycorrhiza microbial communities from riparian zone in the Pacific Northwest, United States - 23_EM | ecosystem: Host-associated > Plants > Roots > Unclassified | place...
TGCAACAGCGCTTGAACACGCGAGACATCCACGATGAGGAAACCAGCAACTGGAGAGCCGTATGCGGGAAAACCGCCCGTACGGTTCGGAGGGAGGGGAGGCCAAAAGCCTTCCCTACCCCTATCGGCTGATAGTGCCTCTACGTTGGCCCATCGTTCCACCGCACATCCCCTCCAACCGCCTGATCCACCGCGATTTTCCCCATTCATTCCACATCGCGGGAAACAAATGCGACGTCGTTGAGATCGAAGGCGGCAGCCGTGATGATCGCACGAGAGCAACACGGCCAAGCGAGGTTCGAAATGGCGAAGATGCGCGCAATCGATGCCGCGGTACGTATCCTCGAAAAAGAGGGCGTCGTGACGGCCTTCGGCGTTCCCGGCGCGGCGATCAACCCGCTGTATTCCGCGCTGAAGCGGCGCGGTTCGATCAGCCATATCCTGGCGCGCCATGTCGAGGGCGCCTCGCACATGGCTGAGGGCTATACCCGCGCCAAGGCCGGCAATATCGGCGTCTGCATCGGCACCTCAGGCCCGGCCGGTACCGACATGATCACCGGGCTCTATTCGGCGATTGCGGATTCAATTCCGATCCTCTGCATCACCGGGCAGGCGCCGCGCGCGCGCCTCTACAAGGAGGACTTCCAGGCGGTCGATATCGAGTCCATCGCAAAACCCGTGACGAAATGGGCGGTCACCGTGCGCGAACCGGCGCTGGTGCCGCGCGTGTTCAGCCAGGCGTTCCACATCATGCGCTCGGGCCGTCCGGGGCCGGTGCTGATCGACCTGCCGCTCGACGTGCAACTCGCCGAGATCGAGTTCGACGACGAGACCTATGAGCCGCTGCCGGTCTACAAGCCATCGGCGACGCGCAAGCAGATCGAAAAAGCATTGACCATGCTCAATGCCGCGGAGCGGCCGCTGATCGTGGCCGGCGGCGGCGTGATCAATGCGGATGCATCCGAATTGCTGGTGGCGTTTGCGGAGGCCGTCAACGTTCCCGTGGTGCCGACGCTGATGGGGTGGGGCGCCATCCCCGACGATCACGTGCTGATGGCGGGCATGGTCGGCTTGCAGACCAGCCACCGCTACGGCAACGCGACCATGCTGCAATCCGACTTCGTGCTCGGGATCGGCAACCGCTGGGCCAACCGCCACACCGGCTCGATCGAGACCTACACCAAGGGCCGTACCTTCGTGCATGTCGATATCGAGCCGACGCAAATCGGGCGCGTCTTCAATCCCGATTTCGGCATCGTCTCCGACGCCAAGGCCGCACTCGAATTGTTCGTCACGGTCGCAAAGGAATGGCGCAAGGCCGGCAAGCTCCGGGAGCGTCAGGCCTGGCCGGCCGCGTGCCAGGACCGCAAGCGCACCATGCTGCGCAGGAGCCGCTTCGATGACATCCCGATCAAGCCGCAGCGGGTCTATGAGGAGATGAGTAAGGCATTCGGCCGCGACACCTGCTACGTCAGCGTCATCGGATTGTCGCAAATCGCCGGTGCGCAGTTCCTCGGCGTCTATCGGCCGCGCAACTGGATCAATGCCGGGCAGGCCGGTCCGCTCGGATGGACATTGCCCGCAGCGCTTGGCGTGCGCGCTGCCGATCCGACCCGCGAGATCGTGGCGCTCTCGGGCGACTATGATTTCCAGTTCCTGATCGAAGAGCTTGCGGTCGGCGCCCAATTCAAGCTGCCGTACATCCACGTTGTCGTGAACAATTCCTATCTCGGCCTGATCCGCCAGGCACAGCGCGGCTTCGAGATGGACTATCAGGTGCAGCTGTCGTTCGAGAACATCAACGCGCCCGAACTCGGCGTCTACGGCGTCGATCACGTCGCGGTCGCGCAAGGCCTCGGCTGCAAGGCGATCCGCGTTACCGATCCGCACGACGCGCAGGCGGCGTTCGCGACCGCACGCGAATGGATGGTCGAGCACAAGGTGCCGGTCGTGGTCGAGTTCATTCTCGAGCGCGTTACCAATATCTCGATGGGCACCGAGATCGACAACATCATCGAGTTCGAGGAAGTGCTCGATCTGCCGCTGGACGATGCGCCGGCGAAGTCGAGCACGCCAGGCACATTGTTGCCGGCCTAACAGGGGATATCGACGATGCCCAAATTTGCCGCCAATCTCACCATGCTATTCGGCGAGCTGCCGTTCATCGATCGTTTTGCGGCGGCCAAGGCTGCCGGATTTGGTGGTGTCGAATATCTGTTTCCCTATGATTTCGACAAGGCCGAGCTCAGCGAGCAATTGCAGCAGTACGGGTTGACGCAAGTGCTGCATAATCTCCCCGCGGGCAACTGGGCGGCGGGCGAACGCGGCATCGCGATTTTCCCCGATCGGGTTGCGGAATTTCGCGACGGCGTCGCACGCGCCATCGATTACGCCAAGGCGTTGGATTGCCGTCAGCTCAATTGCCTGGTCGGCATCGCGCCTGATGGGGCCGATCTACGCGAACTGAACGAGGTATTGGTCGGCAATCTGCGCTTTGCCGCGGACGCGTTGGCTAAGGAGCGGATCAGGCTTCTGGTCGAGCCGATCAACACAACAGACATCCCCGGCTTTTTCCTCAGCGGCACCGATCAGGCGATCCAGCTCATATCAGACGTGCGATCGAGCAATCTGTTCGTGCAATACGACATCTACCACATGCAGGTGATGGAGGGTGACATCGCGCGCAGCCTGCAGAAGCATCTGCCGCGCATCGCCCATGTTCAGTTGGCCGACAATCCCGGCCGCAACGAGCCGGGTACCGGCGAGATCAACTATCCGTTCCTGTTCAGGCATCTCGACGCGATCGGCTATCGCGGCTGGGTTGGATGCGAGTATAAACCGCGGACGACGACCGTCGACGGCCTCGGATGGCACGCGGCCCTGACGCTCGATACCTGATTGGTCAATAACAAGGGAAAATCCAAATGATCGATATCGGTTTCATTGGCCTCGGCACCATGGGTCGCCCGATGGCAAAGCATCTCCAGACCGCCGGCCATCGGCTGTTCCTGCATGACGTCGCGCCCATTCCGCCCGAGCTCATCGCCGAAGGCGGCGTGGCCTGCAAATCGGGCAAGGAGGTCGCGGAGAAATCCGATGTCGTCATCATCATGGTGCCGGACACGCCGCATGTCGAAGCGGTGCTGTTCAGCGAGGGCGGCGTCGCGCAGGGGATTTCGAAAGGCCAGATCGTGGTCGACATGAGTTCGATCTCGCCGCTTGCGACGAAGGAATTCGCCAAGAAGATCGAGGCACTTGGCGCCGATTATCTCGACGCGCCGGTTTCCGGCGGCGAGGTCGGCGCCAAGGCCGCGAGCCTGACCATCATGGTCGGCGGGCCGGAGCGCGCGTTCAACACCATGAAACCGGTGTTCGACAAGATGGGCAAGAACGTCACGCTGGTCGGTGGCAATGGCGATGGCCAGACCACAAAGGTCGCCAACCAGATCATCGTGGCGCTAACGATCGAGGCGGTCGGCGAAGCGCTGTTGTTTGCGTCGAAGGCCGGAGCTGATCCGGCGCTGGTGCGACAGGCGCTGATGGGCGGCTTTGCGTCGTCGCGGATTCTCGAAGTGCATGGCGAGCGCATGATCAAACGCAATTTCGATCCTGGCTTCCGCATCGAGCTGCATCAGAAGGATCTCAACCTCGCGCTCGAAGGTGCGCGCTCACTCGGCATATCCTTGCCGAACACGGCGATCGCGCAGCAATTGTTCTCTTCCTGCGCCGCGCGTGGCGGCAAGGCGTGGGATCATTCCGGCATGGTACGGGCGCTGGAGATGATGGCCAATCACGAGATCGGAAAGACTTGATCGAATACGAACTTGATCCGGAATTTTGCGGTTCCGCGCCCGATATTAGCGCGTGCGGAACCGGAACATCCGATGCCTCCGATGGTTGAAACGCACCATCAATTCACTGGAGGACATGATGAACAAGCGTATTGCAGTTTCGTTGATTGCCGCTTCGTTGCTGACATCGGGCGCAGCTTCGCTGCTGTCCTCGGGCGCGGCGTTTGCCCAATCCACCACCGTTCAGGGCGCGCAGGATGGCGCCAGAGCAGGTGGCCAAGTCGGCGGTCCGGTCGGCGAGGTCGTTGGCGGCACCGTGGGTGCGGCCGTCGGCTTGGGATTGGAAATTCCGAATGCCGTGATCTCGTCGATTCCCGAGCGCGGACCTTCCGTTACGGTTCGTGAGCGTATCGTGGTCGGCGAGCCGCTGCCGCCCACCGTCGAATTGCGCACGGTGCCGAGCCACACCGAATATCGCTATGCGGTGGTCAATGATCGCCGGGTGATCGTGGAGCCGCGCACGCGCAAGATCATCAAGATCATCGACTAAATGAAGTTGCCTGATCCTCGCGGGAGCAATCCTCCCGCGGGGATTCTTGCGTCAGGATGCGCTGGCGTTCGATCGTTGCGTTCGTTTGACGATCAAGTCGAGTGCCGCCGCGGCGACGAGCCCAACGCAGGCTGCGAACGCGTCGACCACAAAATCCTCCAGCCGCGCATGCCGACCCGGCGCCCAGAATTGCAGGATTTCGATCAGGCCGGTCAGGCCGATCACCATGGCTGCCGTGAGCAACCGGTTTCGGGTGTAGGCCAACCCGAACGCGAGCCCGACCAGGACAAAGGCGAGCGCATGCTCGCCGCCCTGTCCGAGGCCAGAGGCATGCGGCCGATATCCTGGCGGCCCCAGCGTCGCAAACGCAACGGCTGCGGCAAGACACCAGGCGAAAAGCTTGAGGAGGACTGACATGGGTTCCCTGCATAACACAATTATCCGGGCGATATTGTGCACATGCGAAGGAGAGACGCCATGTAGTTAATGCCCAAATTTACAGCGGCTCCCGTACGCCCAACCCATGCATGAACCGCTCCCGGATCTGCACGGGGTCCCGCCGGGTGGTGCCGACACCCGGTTTATCGTCGATGCGCACGCCGATCAGCGTCGGCCCCGAGGCCGACATGGATTGCTCGATCAGGCGCTCGAAATCCTCCTCATCCGCCGCCCAGGCGCTGTTACCGAGCCCGCTGGCGATGGCGATGGCGACGAGGTCGGCGACCGCCGCCCCCGGGGTCGGTTGCGCGCCGGTGATCTGGTAGACGCCATTATCCATCACCACCATGGTGAGATTCTTCGGCGCCAATGTTGCGATCGTCGACAGCGAGCCCAGCTGCATCAACAGCGAGCCGTCGCCCTCGAGCGCAAAGATGCGGCGGTTCGGTTGCGCCAGCGCCACGCCGAGCGCGATCGGGAAGGCGAGGCCCATGCTGCCGAGCATATAAAAGTTCTGCGGGCGATGGCCGGCGGCCCAGAGGTCGAAATTGGTGTTGCCGATGCCGCCGACCACGGCTTCCTCATTCTTCAGCTTTGCGATCAGCCGCGAGGTGAGATCGAACCGGTTCATGACCTTGGTGTTGCGGGCAAGGGTACTGTTAAGGGTGCTGTTCATGACATCGCTCACAGGACTTTGCCGCCGGTCAAAAGCGGCGAGAGGATCAGCGCCACCGGCGCCTGCGTGGTGAGGGCCTGCTTGATCGAGCGGTCGACGATGAATTCGAACTCGTCGAGCCGTGTGCAGGTGTGATGCTCCATCGCGAGCGAATCCAGCACCGGGCGCATCGTGCGGCATACCAGTGACTGGCCGTAATTGAACTCGCCGAGCGTGCCGCGTTCGGACACGAACATGATCAGCGGGATCTGATAGGGGATCGCCAGCGAGGCCAGCACGTTTGCGAGCGTCGCAAAACCCGAGGTCTGCATCAGCACCGCGCCGCGCCGCCCGCCCATCCAGGCGCCGGAGACGATGCCGACGGCCTCTTCCTCCCGCGTGGTCGGAAAAGTCGTGAAAAACGGATCGGCGTGCAGGTTCTTGATCAGCGTCGTCAGGACACGATCAGGCACATAGGGCACCAGGCTGATATCGTTACGCTTGAGCGATTGCAGCACGATGCCGTGCCAACTCTGCGAGGTCCCGGGCGAGGTACTTTCCTCTGCAACCGCCATCTGAATCTTCTCCCTTGAACCCGCAACTATTCCTAGTTCGCGTCGATGTTGCCGCGCCGAAACTTGACGCCGCGGGCGGGATTGTCAACATGCCTCATCGTTACCGTGATCTGCAGACTTGGCGATAGCTTCAGCGCGCCGGCATGCGATCATGTGAGATAACGCCGATATCGGGAGGGCTGTCATGGGAGGTTGGTTCCGCCTAGCTGCGGTCGCGGCATTGATATCAGCCGCGGCGGGTGCGGCATCCGCGCAGTCGTTTCCGTCCAAGGCCGTGCACATTTTCGTGCCCTATCCCGCCGGCGGCGGCGTCGATGTCCTGACGCGCACCCTCGGTGAGGTCGTGTCCAAGCAATGGGGCCAGTCGGTCGTGGTCGAGAACCGCCCGGGCGCCGGTGGTGTCATTGCCTCGCAAGCTGTCGTGACTTCGCCGCCCGATGGTTACACCCTGATCATGGTCGCGAGCGGTCACGCCACCAATCCGTTGCTGTATCCCAAAATTCCCTACGACACGTTGAAGGATTTCACGGCGATTTCGTTGCTGGCGTCGTCGCCCAACATCCTGCTGGTGCGGATGGATTCGCCGTTCAAGACCGTGGCCGACGTGATCACTGCGGCGAAGACCAGACCGGGAAGTCTCTCATTCGCCCATGCCGGCACCGGCACGTCGACGCATCTGGCCGGTGAACTCTTCAAGAGCCTCGCCAGGATCGATCTCAACGCGATCCCCTACAAGGGCGGTGCGCCCGCGATCAACGATCTGCTCGGCGGGCAGATTCCGATGTCATTCAACAACGGCCCTGAATCGGTCGGCCAGCTCCAGGCCGGCACGCTTCGCGCGTTGGCTGTGACGACCGCCGATCGCGCGCCGTTCCTGCCCAAGGTGCCGAGCATGTCGGAATCCGTTCCGGGCTACGACACCGGCGTATGGTGGGGCCTGCTCGGGCCCGCCAATCTGCCGCCGGAAGTGCTGGCCAAACTCTCGAACGATTTCGTCGCGGCGTTGAATACCGATGCCGTCAAGGAACGGCTTGGCAAGCTCGGTGCCTTGCCGATCGGCAGTTCGCCGGAACAATTCGAAACGAAGATCCTCGAGGACTACGAAAAATGGGGGCCGATCATCAAGGCCGCCGGAATCAAGACGGAATAGCGCCGTGACGTCGCCGATCATTCCAGCCTGTTTGCCGCTGCGCGAAGTAGCACCCCCCAAGGTACCGCTGCCGCCGGGCGCCTGCGATACCCACGCGCATGTGTTCGGTCCTTCGGATCGATTTCCCTACGCAGCCGATCGCAGCTACACGCCGCCGGATGCGCCGCTGGGAAAATACCTGGGCATGCTCGACGCCCTTGGTTTTGCACGCGGCGTGCTGGTGCAGGGCAGTGCGCATGGCCATGACAATTCGGCGATGCTCGATGCGCTGCGACGCGAGCCCGATCGCCTGCGCGGCGTGGCGGTGGCCGACGCCGATGTCTCGCCTAACGAATTACGCGCATGGCATGCGGCCGGCGTCAGCGTCTGGTCTGGGGCGGCGACTGGCCGCATCCGCGCGTCGAGGGCGAAATGCCGGATGCCGGACACCTGCTCGAACTGTTTCAGATGTGGATGCCCGACAAGGCGACGCAGCAGCGCATCCTCGTCACCGATCCCGCAAAACTCTATGACTTCCCGAACTGAAAGTTGCAGAAGAAGATGACCGTCAACAGCAAGCGCGTGTTCTACGTCAAATATCTTGCCCACGAGATCTATACCGAGATTCTCAAGGCTCGTCCCGATGTGCGGCTCGACCGGCTGGAGAACGAAAGTCCGGATGCCGTCGCGGCGCCGATCCTGTCGGCTGCGCACGCGTACCAGATCGGCGCGGCGCGCGATGAGCTGGCGCCGCATTTCCATGTCCATGAGGATCTGTTGAAGCGGGCGCCGAACTTGCTGATCGTCTCCAGCAACGGCGCGGGCTTCGACCCCGTCGATGTCGACGCGTGCACGGCGGCGGGCGTGCTGGTTGTCAATCAGTCCGGAGGCAACGCCAACTCGGTCGCCGAGCACGCACTCGGGATGTTGCTGACCTTGTCCAAACGCATTCTTGAGGCCGACCGCGCGCTGCGCCGTGAGGCCAATGTCAATCGTAATGCGCTGATCGGCAACGAAGCGCAGGGCAAGACCATCGGCATTGTCGGGATCGGCAATGTCGGCCGCCGCATCGCCGAGCTTTGCAAGGGCCTGCTGCACATGAAGGTGATCGCCTATGATCCTTATCTGACGGCGGATGAAATCGCCGCGCGGGGCGGGGAGAAGGTCGAGCTCGACGATCTGATGCGCCGCTCGGATTTCGTGTCGATCTCCTGCCCACTCAGCAAGGACAATCGCCGCATGATCGGTGCGCGCCAATTCGCGTTGATGCAGCCCCATGCGTTCTTCATCACCACCGCGCGCGGCTTCATTCACGACGAGGCCGCCTTGTACGAGGCGCTCCGCGACAAGCGCATCGCAGGCGCCGGGCTCGACGTCTGGGACAAGGAGCCGCCACCGCCGGAACATCCGCTGCTGCAGTTCGACAATGTGCTGGCGAGCCCGCATACCGCCGGCGTCACCAGGGAAGCCCGCGTCAACATGGGCAGGATCGCCGCCGAGCAAATTCTCGATGCGCTTGACGGCAAGCGTCCGCCGCGCATCGTCAATCCCGAAGTCTGGCCGGCTTATGCCAAGCGCTTCGAGCAGGCGTTCGGGTTTGCGCCGAAATAGCGAGCGACTGGGCAAGAGGGCGATGGCCAGATCGCAAACGGCAGGTGCCACTCTGAAATTGGCACGACCCGCGGAGAAGATTTGCTCCGCAGCAGGCTCGATCGCGGCAATAAATCCACTGCCGATAGCCTCCCGGACGAAGCGCGCATTGCTATTTTCGTAGGCATCTCGACACGTTAGCCCGGTGAGACCATCTTCCGTGCTGCGCCCCGTTTTGGGAACGACCGTTCCGCTGGCGCCTATGGAAGATGAAGAGATGCGGCAGGTGGGTACATTTCTGCGCAACGCGCCGTCCCGGATCGGACGACGGTTGGCCCAGATCGTCGCGATCGCCGCCGCCAGCCTGCCGGCTGCCGGGGCGTAAATCCACCATTCCAACTGAAAATCTGACGCTTCGTAGCGGATCTCTGGCTTGAGCTGTTCAAGCGCGCCGCAGGCATCGATTTCGCCCAGATTTTGGGGTGGAAATCGCGCGGATTTGACGCTGGATGAGGGTGGACCTGCCGGTTCCACACCCTTGGCGCGCAATTGATCGTATTGTATGACTAAATAGCTGGCCGCCTCAGCCAGGTGACTCCGCTCGCTTCGAGCCTTGCGTTCGACGCTCCAAAGGCTTTTCGATGTTCCGAACCCCCGATGCGTTGATCCGCAACGTGCATAGTCAGGTCGCCGATCGGGTCGGGGTCAGCATCGTGCGTGGCGACGTCGGCGTCGGCGAGGCGTTGCCCTCGGAAATGCAAATTTGCGAAATGATGGACGTCAGCCGCACCGTGGTGCGCGAGGCGATCCGGACCTTGACCGGCAAGGGTCTGGTTGAAGCCCGTCCCAAAAGCGGAACGCGCGTTCGTCCGCCCGAGCAGTGGAATCAGCTCGATCCCGATGTGCTGCGCTGGCGGCTCGAAACGACCGAAATGGACTCGTATCTGAAGAAGCTGTTCCAGTTGCGCTGCGCGGTCGAGCCCGCGGCCGCGGCGCTGGCCGCGACCGCTGCAGAAGAAACGGATATCGCGCGGATCCGGAAAGGCTATGAAGGCATGGCGGCGGCTGATGTCAACGAAGCCTTCGTTAGCGCCGACATCGCCTTTCATCAGGCAATCTACTTTGCCAGCCGTAACGAATTTTTCTGGCCGATCGCGCAGATGTTTGACATCGTGCTGCGCCAGAGTTTTACCATCGCCGCCCGCGGATCGCATCGCGCGCGGGCGCTGGTCGAGCATCACGCCGTGCTGGAGGCGATTGCTACCGGGAATGTGGAAGGCGCCCGCGAGGCGACCAACGTTCTTCTGAAAAATTCCGTCGATGATCTGGTGCGGATCCGCGGCCGCGAGTTCGCCGCGCCTTCGAAAGCGGCGGCCACGCCTCCGCGCGACCGCGGCTGAAGTTCGCTCTGTATTTCTACTCGTTGGCTTCCGGCGGCAGGAAATTCACTTCATGTTCGGCCGAGATGCGTACGATTTCGGCGACATCGCTGAGATTGTGCAACTGGTTGAACAGCGCCTCCAGTTTTTGCGTCGGCGAAACCCAGAACAGCGCCCGCGCCGGCTTGTCGGATTTGTTGAAATAACCGTGCGGAATGCCGCGCGGCAGGCGGACGAGATCGCCGGCCTTGGCCTGCACCCAGACGCCATCGAGTTTGAGGTCGAGCATGCCGTCCTGCACCAGGATGAATTCGTCCTGGGTCGGATGGATGTGCACCGGCACGAACTGGCCGGGATCGCTGTTGGTCTCGAACGCAAAGGTCGAGTCCGTCACCGCCTTGGGGAAATACACCTGGCCCAGGATGTTCCAGGTCTTGCCGGAATATCCGGTGCCGTTTTGGGTGATGCCTTTTTCGAGCGCCGCCATGTTGTTCATCCTTTTTGGCCGTCGCGAGGACGCTACCTCCGGGTGGCCTGCTGTCAAGCGCGTGTGGGAGGCACGCGCGGCCTTCCTTGCAAAAGCTTGAAGTTTAAAATAAATGTGAGAAACTCAGTTCCGGGAGGCCGACCGATGTCCAAATCTTTGCATTCCCAGCATGCGCTCGTCACCGGCGGCGGACGGGGTATCGGCCGCGCGGTCGCTGCTGCTTTGTCGGAGTCAGGCGCCATCGTGACCGTGCTCGGGCGTAACCGGACGACGCTGGATGAAGCCGTTGCGTCAGGTGCCGCGCAGTTCGCTGTTACTGCCGATGTCGCCGATGCGGCTTCCGTGAAGTCAGCCGTCGCCGAGGCTGCGGCGCGGCAGCCGATCGACATTCTGGTCGCCAATGCGGGGGCCGCGGAATCCGCACCGTTCGGCCGCTCCGATGCGGCGCTGTTCCAGCGCATGATGGACGTCAATTTCATGGGCGTGGTCCATGCCACGCAGGCGGTATTGCCGGGGATGCTGGAGCGCCGGCAGGGGCGGGTGGTCGCGATCGCTTCCACCGCGGGCCTCAAGGGTTATGCCTATGTCAGCGCCTATAGCGCGGCGAAGCACGCCGTGATCGGGCTCGTCCGTTCGCTGGCGCTGGAGACGGCCAAGAGCGGCGTCACCGTGAATGCGGTATGTCCCGGCTTCACCGAAACCGATCTGCTCGAAAGCTCGATCGACAACATTATCAAGAAGACCGGCCGCAGCCGCGAGCAGGCGGTCGCCGAACTCGCAAAGCACAATCCGCAGGGCCGCCTCGTGGCGCCATCGGAAGTCGCCGATGCCGTGCTCTGGCTGTGCGGTGCGGGCGCCGGCGCTATCACCGGGCAAGCGGTCGCGGTCGCCGGTGGCGAGGTTTGAAGCTGTAATTTAACCGTCATTGCGAGCGCAGCGAGGCAATCCACATATTCACGAAACGAAAGAATGGATTGCTGCCGCCTTCGCTTACAAGCTACGGCGGACAAGTCGTCCGCTTCGCTCCTCGCAATGACGAATGATAAAAAAGGAGATCCCATGAGCAGACCCGCCAATCCCGTCACGCTGCCGCTGGCCGAATATTCGCCGAAGCATTTTCTGCTTGATGTCGACGGCAAGATCGCGACCGTGACGCTGAACCGTCCGGAGCGGAAAAATCCGCTGACCTTCGACAGCTATCGGGAGCTGACCGATTTCTTCCGCGCCTGCGCGATGGATGACGAGGTCAAGACCATCGTCATCTCCGGCGCCGGCGGAAATTTCTCTTCCGGAGGCGATGTCTTCGAGATCATCGGCCCGCTGGTGCAGATGGACACCAAGGGCCTCACCGCCTTCACCCGGATGACCGGCGATCTCGTCAAGGCGATGCGTGCCTGTCCGCAGCCGATCATCGCCGCCGTCGAAGGCATCTGCGCCGGCGCAGGTGCGATCATCGCGATGGCCTCGGACATGCGGCTGGCGGCGCCCGGCGCCAAGGTCGCTTTCCTCTTCAACAAGGTCGGTCTCTCCGGCTGCGACATGGGCGCCTGTGCGATACTGCCGAGGATCATCGGCCAGTCGCGCGCGTCCGAACTGCTTTATACCGGCCGCTTCATGACCGCGGAGGAGGGCGAGCGCTGGGGCTTCTTCAGCCGGATCGTGGCACCCGACCAGGTGCTGGCGCAGGCGCAACTGCTCGCCAAGCAGGTGTCGGAAGGGCCGACTTACGCCAACACCATGACCAAGCGGATGCTGGCGATGGAATGGGCGATGTCGGTGGAGGAGGCGATCGAGGCGGAAGCGGTGGCGCAGGCCCTGTGCATGACCACCGAGGATTTCGCCCGGGCGTTCGAGGCGTTTTCCAACAAGCGGTCGCCGGTGTTCCAAGGAAATTGAGGGGCCTCGCCCCAAAACAAGACCCCCGGATTGCGCTTCGCTCCATCCGGGCTACGAATTGAACGGGGAGGGTCTTGCCCAAAAATTGTTTTAGGCTTAAAGTAATTTCGAACTTAGCCCTTAGCTTGCTTCGGAGGCCCTGATGAAGGTGGCGATAATCGGCGGCGGACCGGCGGGTCTCTATGCCGCGATCCTTTTGAAGAAGCAGCGGCCGCAGGCCGAGATCACGGTATACGAGCGCAACCGCGCCGACGACACGTTCGGCTTCGGCGTGGTGTTCTCCGACGCCACGCTCGACAATTTCGAGAAATACGACCCGCCGAGCTACCGCCGCATCACCCAGGAGTTCGCCTATTGGGACGACATCGCCGTGCATTTCCGCGGCACCGTGCATCGGGTAGGCGGTAACGGCTTTTGCGGCTGCTCGCGCCGCATGCTGCTGTTGATCCTGCAGGAGCGCGCCCGCGAACTCGGCGTCGCGCTGCTGTTCGAAACCGATGTCGACGACGAGCGTCGTTTTGCCGACGCCGATTTGATCGTGCTCGCCGACGGCATCAACAGCCGCTTCCGCGACAAATACATCGAGCATTTCCGCCCCGAGATCGACCTGCGTTCCAACAAGTTCGCCTGGATGGGTTCGACCCGGCCGCTCGACGCCTTCACGTTCATTTTCCAGGAGACCGAGTGGGGGCCGTTCATCGCCCACGCCTACCAATATGAAGCCGGTCGCTCGACCTGGATCTTCGAGACCGATTCCGAGACCTTTGCGCGGGCCGGCCTCGAGGGCCTGAGCGAACAGCAATCTGCCGATCGTATGGCGGAAATATTCGGCTGGTTCCTCGGAGATCACAAGCTGCTGATCAATCGTTCGATGTGGCGCAATTTTCCGATGATCCGCAGCGAGCGCTGGGTCAAGGACAACATGGTGCTGCTCGGCGACGCCAAGGCGACCGCGCATTTCTCGATCGGCTCCGGCACCAAGCTCGCCATGGAGGACGCTATCGCGCTCGCCGAGGCGATGGCGCAGGCGCCGACCGTCGATGCCGCCTTGCAGACCTACGAGCAGGGCCGGCGCGAGGAGGTCGAGAAGACCCAGCACGCCGCCGACGTATCGCTGGTCTGGTTCGAGCATGTCGACCGCTTCTGGGATTTCGATCCCGTGCAGTTCGCGTTCGGCGTCATGACTCGCGCCAAGGCGATCACCTACGATAACCTCACGCTGCGCGCCCCGGCTTTTGTGGGCGAGGTCGACAAGGCCTTTGCGAAGACCGTCCGCGCCAAGGGCTTTAACGTCGACATCGAAAAGCCTGTCGCGCCGATGTTCCAGCCGTTCAAGCTGCGCGAGATGGAGGTGGCCAATCGCGCGGTGGTGTCGCCGATGTGCATGTATTCGGCCGAAGACGGCGTGCCCGGCGATTTCCATCTGGTGCATTACGGTTCGCGTGCGATCGGTGGCGCGGGCCTCATCTTTACCGAGATGACCTGCGTCGGCCGCGACGCCCGGATCACGCCGGGCTGCACCGGGTTGTGGAACGACGAACAGCAGGCCACATGGACGCGGATCGTTGATTTCGTCCACGCCAATTCGGCCGCCAAAATATGCCTGCAGCTCGGCCATGCCGGCCGCAAGGGCGCCACCAAGCTGATGTGGGACGGCATGGACCGGCCGCTGGAGCAGGGCGGCTGGGATACGCTGTCGGCGTCGCCGATCCCCTATTTTCCCGACAGCCAGGTGCCGCGCGAGATGGACCGCGCCGCGATGGATCGGGTCAAGGCGGAGTTCGTGGCGTCAGTGCTGCGCGGCGACGCCTGCGGCTTCGACATGCTGGAGCTGCACTGCGCCCACGGTTATCTGCTCGCGAGCTTCATCTCGCCGCTGACCAACGCGCGCACGGATGAATATGGCGGCACGCTCGAAAACCGGCTGCGTTATCCGCTCGAGATATTCGGGGCGATGCGCGCGGCGTGGCCGGCGCACAAGCCGATGTCGGTGCGCATCTCCGCCACGGACTGGGCTGAAGGCGGCATCACCGGCGACGATGCGGTGAGCGTTGCCCGCGCGTTCGGCGAGGCCGGAGTCGATCTCGTGGACGTTTCCACCGGACAGACCGTGCGTGACGCGCAGCCGATTTACGGCCGCATGTTCCAGACGCCGTTCTCCGAGCAGGTCCGCAACGAGGCTCGCGTTGCGACCATGTGCGTCGGCAACATCACGACGCCAGACCAGGTCAACACCATCCTCGCCGCCGGCCGCGCCGATCTGGTGGCGCTGGGCCGGCCGCATCTGGTTGATCCTTCCTTCACCATGCGGGCGGCGGCCTGGTACGGCGCCTCGGATATCGCCTGTCCGCCGCAATATCTCCCCGGAAAAGAGCAGATTTTCCGCAACTCGGTCCGCGACCGGCAGGATTTCGACGACCTTAAAATTAAGGGTAAGCCGAAAACACGCGCGGAGCTCAAGGCGGAGGCGACAAAGCCGCTTGCGGCCGAATAATGGGCTGTGCGACGCTGGGCCGGTGTACGCGGTTTCAGGTTGAGTGGAGTTTGAGCGGATGAAGGCGATCATCGTCGGAGGCGGCATCGGCGGCCTTACCACCGCGCTGATGCTGCGTGCTCGCGGCATCGATTGCGAATTGTTCGAACAGTCCGACAGCATCCGTGAGCTCGGCGTCGGCATCAACACGCTGCCGCATGCGATCCGCGAACTCGCAGGGCTAGGGTTGTTGGACCGGCTGGATGCGGCCGCCATCCGCACCGATGATTTGTACTATCTCAACCGTCACGGCCAGGAAGTCTGGCGCGAGCCGCGCGGCCTTGGCGCCGGCCATGACGTGCCGCAATTCTCGGTTCATCGCGGGCGGCTGCAAAGCGTCATTCATCGCGCGGTGGAAGAACGTTTGGGCAAGGAGGCGATCCACACCGGTTGCCGGCTCGGCGCGTTCGCGCAGCACGAAGGCGGCGTGATCGCGCATTTCTTCGACCGCACCGGCTCGCATATCAAGACCGCACGCGGCGACGTCCTGATCGGCGCCGACGGCATCCATTCGCGCGTGCGCGAGATGCTGTTCCCGGACGAGGGCCCGCCGTGCTGGAACGGGCTGATGCTGTGGCGCGGTGCGCGCGACTGGCCGAAGTTTCTCACCGGGAGTTCGATGATCGTGGCCGGTGGGCTCAATGCCAAGGTCGTGGTCTATCCGATCGCGGAAGGATCGAGCCCCGCGAGCCGCCTGACCAACTGGGCGGTGATGGTGCGGGTTGGCGAAGGCAATGCGCCGCCGCCGCGCCGCGAGGATTGGTCGCGGCAGGGCAAGCGCGAGGAGCTGATGCCGTATGTGGCGCGGTTCTCGGTGCCGCATGTCGACGTCCGCACGCTGATCTCGGCTACACCGGAATTTTATGAATACCCCTGCTGCGACCGCGATCCGCTGCCGTACTGGACCTGGGGCAGGGTGACGCTGCTCGGCGACGCCGCGCATCCGATGTATCCGGTCGGCTCCAACGGCGCCTCGCAGGCAATCCTCGATGCACGCGCGCTTGCGGACTCGCTGGCGGATGCGGAACATCCGCGCCAGGCGCTGTTGGCCTACGAGCAGAAGCGACTGCCGATGACGGCGGAGATCGTGCGCTCGAACCGGCGCGGCGGCCCGGAAGGCGTCATCGACGCGGTCGAACAATTGGCGCCGGATGGCTTTACCGATATCGAGAAGGTGTTGAGCTATGGCCAGCGCGAAGCCATCGTGCGAGGTTATGCGTCGAAGGCCGGCTTCGCCGCGCCGTCATTGGGCCTGGCCGCGGTGCGATAGCGCGCTGCTCCCGCTCGGCAGACAAACCTGAAACGCAACAGGTGATATCCTCATCCTGAGGAGCCGCGAAGCGGCGTCTCGAAGGATGGCCACACACGGGCCTCATGGTTCGAGACGGCGCTGAAGAAGCGCCTCCTCACCATGAGGGTCGACTCACGCACCCGGAGGTGGCGGCAGGAAATGGACATTGTGCTCGGCCGCCAGCGCCACGAGGGCGTCGGGTGCCTGCTCTTTCAGATTGTGAATGTTCCAGAACAGATCGTAGAGCCGGCGGGTCGGCGAGACCCAGAACAGCACCTTCGAGGTGCGGCCGGATTTATTGAAGATGCCGTGCGGCTTGCCCATCGGCAGCCGCACCAGATCGCCCGGCGAGGCCTGCGCGTCGGCGCCGTCGAGGAAGAAGTCGAGCTTGCCTTCCAGGATGTAGAGATATTCGTCCTGATCGGGGTGGATGTGCGGCGGCACGAAGGTGTCGGGCGGGAAGGTCGCGTGCCACGAGAAGGAATGCTCGGTGACGCTTTTGGGCACATAGGTCTGGCCGAGGATATTCCAGGAGATTCCCTGGATGCCCTCGTTGGCGCGGGTGATACCGGCGATTTCAGTCTTCATGTTGTTTCCTTCCAGCGTTTTGCCAGCGTTTTCCTGCCACCGGTTATTTCCCGGGCGTGCAATCCTTGGCGTAGCGGTCGCCGTAATTCGAATAGACCTTCTCGACGATCTCGGTCTGGAATTTGCCGTCCGGGCGCTTTGCCACTTTGGTCAGATAGAAGTTCTGGATCGGATAGCCGTTGACGTTGAACTTGAAGTCGCCGCGCAGCGAGGTGAAGTCGGCCTTCTTCAGCGCCGCCGACACCGCGTCCTTGTTGGCGAGATCGCCCTTCGTCGCCTTGACGGCGCTGTCGATCAGCATGGCGGCATCGTAGGCCTGGAAAGCATAGGTGCCGGGCACGATGTTGTAGGCAGCCTCATAGCCGGCGACGAACTTCTTGTTCTGCGGATTATCGAGATTGGGCGCCCAGGTGGAGCCGCCGAACATGCCGATGGCGGCGTCCTGCTGCGCCGGCAGCGTCGATTCATCAACCGTGAACGCTGAAAGGACCGGGATACGATCGGCAAGACCGGCCTGCCGGTACTGCTTGACTAGGCCGACACCGAGGCCACCCGGCATAAAGGTGAACAGCGCGTCGGGCTTCGAGGATGAGATCTTGGTGAGTTCGACCTGGAAGTCGGAGGTGTTCAGGGGCAAGTAGCTTTCTTCGACAATCTCACCCTTGTAGTCGATCTTGAATCCCGCGGCGGAATCCTTGCCCGCCTGATAGTTCGGCACCAGCACATAGACGCGCTTGTAGCCGCGATCCTGGGCGACCTTGCCGAGGACCTGGTGAACCTGATCGTTCTGGTAGGAGGTGACGTAGAAGAACGGGCTGCACTCCTTGCCGGCATAGGTCGACGGACCCGCGTTGGGGCTGATCAGGAACGTCTTGTTATCGGTGACCGGCTTGTGAATGGCCTGAAGGATATTGGAGAAGATCGGCCCGACGACGAAATCGACCTTTTCGCGTTCTAGCAGCCCCTTGACCTTGGTCACGGCGGCGTCCGGCTTCAATTCGTCGTCGACCACGACGACTTCGACGTCCTTGCCGGACATCTTGCCGCCGAGATCCTTGACCGCGAGGGCAAAACCGTCGCGGACCTGCTGGCCGAGCGCCGCGGGAGGACCGGATAGCGTCACGATCACGCCGATCTTGATCTTCTCCTGCGCCGCGGCTTGCCCTGCTGCGACACTCAGCAAGACTGCAACTCCGGCCAATTTCAGTCCGGTCAATTTCAGTCCGGCCAATTTCAACGGCTGCATCATGACAACTCCCTCACTCGGCCGCAGCCGAAACCACCCCATCTCAAATCCTCAAGATCCAGCTTATTCCGAGGATGACGGCGGCCGCAAGCAACAAGGCCATACATAAGAATCAATGCAAAAGCCTATGCAAGCCGCGCGCCAAATGCTTGAACCCTAAAGAAATATGGGCAATGATGCCAAGCTGCGGTCCGTTCGGATTCGCCGCACGCGCAAATCAGACAAGATGGCGTCATGATTCTTGATTCAGAGACCAAGGCTGTCGAACTCCCCGAGGACCACGGGGATGAAATCAGGCTGTGGCTCCGCCTGCTGACCTGCACCACCCTGATCGAGGGCGAGGTACGCAGCCGCTTACGCGAACGCTTCGACGTGACGCTGCCGCGCTTCGACCTGATGGCCCAGCTCGACAAGGTCCCCGACGGCATGACGCTGTCGGATGTTTCGAAGCGGATGATGGTCTCGAACGGCAATGTCACGGGGCTGGTCGAGCGTCTCGTCGAATCCGGCCATCTCGACCGCCGCACCTCGGACGCCGATCGCCGGGTCCAGGTGATCCGCCTGACCAAGGCCGGCCGCGCCGAGTTCCGCAAGATGGCGGCCGAGCATGAATTATGGATCGCCGACATCTTTGGGGACCTGACGCCGAAGGATGTCCGCGAACTGATGCGGCTGTTGGCCAAGACCAAGGCCTCGGCGCAGAAGTCCGCCACGGCGCGGACGGCGTAAGGCGCAGCCGGGAACTGCGGCGCGCCAGCCTTCAAAAAAAGATTGGGACGGCCCTGATCTGGGCTCTTGCGCCAAATTACTTTAAGTATAAAATGATTTGGGTAATGAGCGCTGCCGGACGATCTTAGAGCCTTTCACCCCCAACATGAGGGCGATGGAAAATGTCAGGTAGGATTTTAGGCCCATCGGGTCACGTCGATGATTTCACGCGGCGAAATCTGCCGCCGCCCGAGCAATGGCCGGAACTGGTTCTCGACCGGCCGGAGTTCAGATACCCCGAATATCTCAACGCCGCGGTCGAGCTGACCGACCGCATCGTCGAGAAGGGTTTTGGCGATCGCACAGCGCTGATCGGCAACGGCCGCCAGCGCACCTACAAGGAACTCGCGGACTGGTCGAACCGCCTGGCGCATGCGCTGGTGGAGAATTACGGCGTCAAGCCCGGCAACCGTGTGCTGATCCGCTCCGGCAACAATCCAGCTTTGGTCGCGGCGTGGCTCGCTGCCACCAAGGCCGGTGCCGTCGTCGTCAACACCATGCCGATGCTGCGTGCCGGTGAATTGACCAAGATCGTCGACAAGGCCGAGATCGCGCTGGCGCTGACCGACAGCCGCATCGCCGACGAACTCGTTGCCTGCGCCAAGACCAGCAAATTCCTCAAGCAGGTCGTGAATTTCGACGGCACCTCAAACCATGACGCCGAACTCGATCGCGTGGCGCTGAACAAGCCGGTCCGTTTCGATGCGGTCAAGACCGGCCGCGACGACGTCGCGCTGCTGGGATTTACCTCGGGCACCACGGGCGATCCGAAGGCGACGATGCATTTCCATCGCGATCTCTTGATCGTGGCTGACGGCTATGCGCGGGAAGTTCTCAACGTCACCGAAGACGATGTCTTCGTCGGCTCGCCGCCGCTGGCCTTCACGTTCGGCCTTGGTGGTCTTGCGATCTTTCCGCTGCGGTTCGGCGCGACCGCGACGCTGCTGGAAAACGCCTCGCCCCCCGAGATGGTCAGGATCATCGAGACCTACAAGGCCACGATCTGCTTTACTTCGCCGACCGCGTATCGGGCGATGATGGCCGCGATGGACAAGGGCGCGGATCTGTCGTCGCTGCGGCTGGCCGTGTCGGCCGGCGAAACCTTGCCGGCGCCAGTGTTCGAGAGCTGGACCCGCAAGACCGGCAAGCCGATCCTCGACGGCATCGGCAGCACCGAATTGCTGCATATCTTCATCACCAACCGGATCGGCGAGGCCGTCGCGGGAACCACCGGGCTTCCGGTGTCCGGTTATGAGGCCAAGGTCGTCGACGACGACATGAAAGAAGTGCCCGCAGGTACCGTCGGCAAGCTTGCGGTGCGCGGGCCGACCGGATGCCGTTATCTCGCCGACAGCAGGCAGTCGAACTATGTGCGTGATGGCTGGAATCTGACCGGCGATTCTTTTGTGCGCGACGAGACGGGGCGTCTGTCGTTCGTCGCCCGCTCGGACGACATGATCGTCTCCTCCGGCTACAACATCGCAGGCCCCGAGATCGAGGCTGCGCTGCTGACGCACCCGGCGGTCGCCGAATGCGGCGTCGTCGGCGCGCCCGACGAGGCGCGCGGCATGATCGTCAAGGCCTACATCGTGGTCGCCTCGGGGATCGAAGCCGACGCGGCACTGGTGACGGCGTTGCAGGATCACGTCAAGCGCGAGATCGCACCCTATAAATATCCGCGCGCCATCGAGTTCGTCGCGCAGCTGCCGAAGACCGAGACCGGAAAGTTACGACGGTTCGCGCTGCGGCAGATGGCGCAGGGCGGGGCGAGTTCGGCCGGCATGGCGGCGGAATGAAATGCTTAAGATAATGGAGACAAAAAAGTGAGCACGTCAAAGGGACCGACGCTTGCGGTGTTGCCGCTGGCGAAGGGTGAGGCGGCAACCAATGGCCTGCAAATCCTGCAGCCGAGCGGCTGGCCTATGCCGAAAGGCTACGCCAACGGCATGGCGGCTGATGGCCGGTTGGTCGTCACCGGTGGCGTGATCGGCTGGGATACGCAGGGCGTCTTGCCCGGCGATTTCATCGCGCAAGTGCGCCAGACGCTGGAGAACATAGCCGCGATCCTCGCGGAGGGCGGCGCCAAGCCCGAGCATCTCGTGCGCCTGACCTGGTATGTTGTCGACATCGAGGAATATCTGGCGAACCTGAAAGCGCTTGGAAAGGCGTATCGCGAAATCTTCGGCGCTCATTATCCAGCGATGGCACTGGTGCAGGTGGTGCGCCTGGTCGAGAAAGCCGCCCGGGTCGAGATCGAAGCGACCGCGGTGGTGCCGCGCTAGCTAGAGCTTGCTAAGTGTCTGATGTGAACTCGCCGCGCTCCTGATCGCTTCCCAATCGTAGAGCATCGGCACCATTTCGCCTTTCGCCCATGTCGCGTTCTGGTTCGCGTAATGCGGACTGGCCGGATGGCCAGACGCGCCATGGAAGACGATCCACCGGCAATTATTCCATGCGCCGACGTCGAAGACGTAGCGGGACAGCGCAGACGAGGTGGCCTGGAGGCCGAACTTCATCGAGTAGCCGGCCATGAAGACGCAATCATTGTCGCCGGAAATTTTGGCGCAATCCTTGTCGAGCTGGCCGGCATGATCGGGGAAGGCGACCGAGAGCGCGTGTTTCAGTTTTGGCGTATGCAGCGTGCCCCAATCCTGGGTCGGCACGGCCTTTGAGACGGTAACCATCGCCTCGCGCAGCAACTCATCCCACGTCGCGCCGTTGAGCAGGCTCTCGTCGTTGCTGCGCAAGAGTTGCGGCAATGTCCACCAGAACTGCACTTCCGGAAACAGCCCCGGTGCCACCTTGGTGAAATCGCTGTCGGCGGTCTTGTCGAGGCCCGAACGGCGCAGCGCGAGTTTGGTGAGCTCCAGCCGGACGGCGGAATACGCCGCGGCCGCGACCGAGTCGCCGCGCATCTGGCCATCCCAGCCGAGGATCAGGTCACACAATTGCTTGGTCTCCGCCGGCAGCCCGATCGCGCGCAGGCGTTCGCGAATCTCGATGGCGGGAATGCTCTGGAGGTCGCGGTGAATGGCCGGCATCTGCTCGGGCGAGGGCCGCTTCAATTCGTTGAGCCGCAGCCAGATGCGACGGGTGCGGTGCGGCGGCATCGGATCGGTCGAGAGATATGGCTCGTGCCCGGGCTCCACCACGCGATTGTTTGCGGTCACGATCATCCCTTTGTCAGGCGCAATCGTGTGCGGCATCTCCTCGAATGGCACCATGCCGTCCCATTCATGCTCGCCGGTCCAGCCCGGTACCGGCAGCCAGCCGTTGGAGCGCGGCCGCTTCGGCACCAAAGCGCGCACGCGATGGCCGATCTTGCCGGAAGTGTCGCCGGCCACGACATTGTGGTCCATCAGCGCGAAACCGCGCGTGGCCTCGTATAATTGTTCGACCGATTTGGCGCGCAGCATCTGCACCATGCAGTCGAACGATGCATCGGGAACCGCGAACTGGACCGATTTGAGCGCCAGCGCCGTTCCCTTCATTGGATCGCCGGCGATGACGGGGCCGTGCTGCGTCTCGATTACGTTGATCGCGACGTCATTGCCTTCGCGCACCTTGATGGTTTCGGGGCGATGCGTCGCGGGCAGCATCTCGCCCTTGAATCGATAGTGGCGGGCGCTGGCGTCGAATTGTTCGACGTAGAGATCATGGATGTCGACAAAGGCGTGCGTTACGCACCAGGCGACATTGGCGGTGTGCCCGAAATGGGGAAAGCCGGGGACGCCGGGCACGGTAAGGCCGATGACGTCGAATTCATCGCAGGCGAGGTGGGCCTGCGCGTACATGTTCGGCAGTTCCAGCACGCGGTGCGGATCGCCGGCAACGATCGGCCGCCCGGTCGATGTGCGCTCGGCCGAGATCGCCCAATTGTTGCTGCCACCGTCGAGTTCGGCGCCCATCTGCTCCTGCGCAGTCGCCAGCAGCGCGGAGATGCCGGGCTTGAGATCGGCGAGCGCCGCTGCGAGCCGTTTGCCTTCCACGCCCGGCGGCACGCACAGCAGATCGCTGCCGCCGTCATCGAAACGCAGCTTTGCGATGTTGTCGGCGCCGACGATCGGCAGCGCTGCGGCGCGCCAGAGTTTCCACCACACCGATCCCATCAGGAATCCGATCTGGCGCATGACAGCAATGGAATGCCAGGGCTCCCAGGCGGCGGGCTCGCAGCCAAGGATTTTGTATTCGACCGGCCACCGGCGCAGCGCGATGAACGCGTTGACGCCGCGGGCATACGCCACCAGCATCGCTTTGGCCTCGTCGCCGAGCTGCGCGTAGTCCCGGCGCGAGGCGGCGTTGCCGTTCATCTGCCGGGCAATCACGTCACCGGCGACGGCGCGGGCGCCGAGCCACTCGGCGTAGCGGCCGGTGCCGCGCCGCAGCAGCGCTTCCATCTGCCAGAGCCGATCCTGCGCCTGCGCAAATCCGAGACCGGCGAACGCGTCCTGAAAGGTGCCGCCGCGGACATGCGGAATGCCCCAGGCATCGCGCCAGATGTCGACATTTCCGAGCAACCCCCTCACTTGCGCGGGGCTGGCATAGTCCGGCAAATGATCGGTTTGATTGATCCTGGCGGAGGTTGCGGTCACAGGGCGCTCCCGAGTTCATCCGGTTTGTTGTTCTTGCCGCGGACATCATACGCATGCACGACGACAAAGCTACGCCGGAACCGGAATGAACGCCCGTGTCGTCAGTACCTTGCCGTTATTCGCCTGCGATGGTTTGATGGCACTGCGGAGCCTCAGCGCGAGGGGCGCCACGTCTGCTGGGCGTGAAAACAGCAAGAGGACGTCATGACCCAGCAAGCGGCGGCATTGGACGAAACGCAGACGGCAGACGCGATGTTGCGGGCGCGCGCCGAGCGCGTCGTTCCCGGCGGCATGTGGGGGCATCTCAACGCGGCGCGGCTGCCGGATGGTTATCCGCAGTTCTTCGCCTCCGCCGAGGGCTGCCGGGTGCGCGACGTCGATGGTCGCGAATATATCGACTTCATGTGCAGCTGGGGCCCGGTGCTGCTGGGCCATCGTCACCCCGAAGTGCAGGCGGCGGCCGAGGCGCAGGCCGCGCGCGGCGACTGCTTCAATGGGCCGGGCGAGGTGATGGTGGAACTCGCCGAGGATTTCGTCGCGATGGTGCCGCAGGCCGATTGGGCGATGTTCCAGAAGAACGGCGGCGACGCGACCACGGCTTGCGTGACGATTGCGCGGGCCGGTACGGGCCGGCGCAAGGTGCTGGTCGCAAAGGGCAGCTATCACGGTGCGCTGCCGTGGTGCTCACCGAGCGTCGCCGGCGTCACCAGCGAAGACCGCGCCCATCTGCTGCATTTCGAATATAATGACGTGGCGAGCCTGCAGGCGGCGGTCGACGAGGCGGGAAAAGATCTCGCCGCGATCCTGGTCACAGGCTTCCGCCACGACATCGCCCGCGATCTCGAATTGCCGACGCGTGAATTCGCCGCCGCTGCACGCGCCGCGTGCGCCGCGACTGACGCCGCACTCATTCTCGACGAGGTGCGCACGGGGTTGCGGCTCGACGTCAGGGGAAGCTGGGAGGCGCTCGGCGTACGCCCGGATCTGGCTGCCTGGAGCAAGGCGATCGCCAACGGCTATGCGCTGGCGGCGATCACGGGCAATGACAGATTTCGCGAGGCGGCAACAAAGGTCTTCATCACCGGCTCGTTCTGGTGCGGTACCGTGGCGATGGCGGCGGCGCGGACGACGCTGCGGATCGCGCGGGAAACCGATGTGCCCGGGCATATCCGCACGATGGGTTTGCGGCTGCGTGAGGGGCTTACCTCACTCGCCAACCAGAACGGCATCGCGATCCGCCAGAGCGGCCCGCCGCAGATGCCGCTGATGCTGTTCGATGCCGATCCGGATGTCAGGAAAGGTCGCGCGTTCTGTTCGGCGGCGTTGCGCCACGGTGCGTTCTTTCATCCCGTGCACAACATGTTCCTGTCGGCGGCGCATCAGGCCGCCGATATCGATGCGGCGCTGGAGGCGGCTTCGCACGGCTTCAAGGCCGTTCGCGCGCTGACCTAGGACAGTTCCTGTGCGGGCTATTTCAGCGTCTGCAACACCTGATCGAGCTTCTCGACCAGCAGGTCGGCGTGTTCGGTGGTGAACACAAGCTGCGGGCGGATCTTGAGAACGTTGGCTTGCGGCCCGGCCGCGCTGATCAGCACCTGCCGCTCGCGCAGCATGTTGACGATCCCAGCGGTTTCGCTGGCGGCGGGCGTCCCCGTCGGTCCACCTTGCCGCAGCTCTACGCCAAAGAACAATCCAGCGCCACGCACCTCTGATATCAATGGATGGCGCGCCTGCAACTGCCGAAACTGATTCAGCAGATAGGCGCCGGTGCGCCGCGCATTCTCGATCAGCCCTTCGGACTCGATCACCTCGAGCACGGCTATGCCGGCGGCGGCGGAGACGGGATTGCCGCCGAAGGTGTTGAAGTAGCGCGAGCGAGCGCCGAACTCGGCCAGAACTTCCGGACGTGCGGCCATTCCGGCGACCGGATGGCCGTTGCCCATCGGCTTTCCCATCGTGACCAGATCGGGAATGAGGCCGTGGCGGGCAAAGCCCCACATCTGCTCGCCGGTGCGGCCGAAGCCGGGCTGTACTTCGTCGGCAATGAAGAGGCCGCCGGCGGCGCGCACGGCTTCGACCGCGGGACGCAGGAAGCCCGCCGGATCGGCGAACACGCCGTCGCTCGAGAAGATGGTATCGACCAATAGCCCTGCGGGGCGAATTCCGTTTTTGCGCATGTCATCGAGCGCACCGCGCACGTGACGCGCAAAAGTCTCGCCGGTGTCGTCGCTCGCGGAGCGCGGCGCCGGCACCAGCCGGGCATGGCTGTCCTTCGGTATGGGCAGCCCGAGCGAAGGCGACAATTCCGCGAGCGCGCTGGTGACGCCGTGATAGGCGGTTTCCGTCACGATGAAACCGGTGCCGCCGGTGCTGGCGCGGGCCACGCGTAGCGCGAGGTCGTTGGCCTCGCTGCCGGTGCAGGTGAACATGATCTGGCTGATCTCGGCCGGGAAGGTGGCCAGAAGTTTTTCGGCGTAGTCGAGCACGGTCTCGTGCAGATAGCGCGTATGCGTATTGAGTACCGCGGCCTGGCGCGCGATCGCCTGCACGACGTGGGGGTGCGAATGTCCGACCGACGCTACGTTGTTATAGGCGTCCAGATAGGCATTCCCGGCGGGATCGTAGAGCCACACGCCTTCGCCGCGGACGAACTGCACGGGTTGTTCGTAGAACAGCCGGTAGGCCGGTCCGAGCAGCCGCTTGCGCCGCGCGATCAAGTCGTTGGCCGAAGCGGTCTCATGGTTGGCGGACATCGGTCACTCCAAATTGCAGGCAGACTGGATTTGCTGCCGGGCCTGCGCCCGGGAGATACCGGCTATTCGCTGCAGTCTGCCCCAGGCCGCCGGATTGTTGCGTAGAATATAGTCCCGATTCCCGGGATAGCGGATGGCCCGCCAGCTGCTGATCACGATAGTCATGACCAGGCGGGTGGCCATCAGGTCGAACAGTATCTCGAACTCGATCGGGTCGAGCGGCGTCACCGCATGGTAAGCCCCGATCATATCGCAGGCGGGTGCGAGCGGATCGTCGCTGTCAGTAACCTGGTACGCCGCCGTGACGGCGAGGTCGATGACCCGGGCGGTCGAGGTCATGTCACCAAAGTCGATGATCCCCGCGATCCGCTCGCTGTTGACGGAATCGACGACGATGTTGTGCGGATTGAGATCGTTGTGAAGCGGTTGTTTGGGCAGGGCCGATAGCACGGGAAGCGCGTGGCCTTCAAAGCGATCGAGAGCCCGCTCGACCAGGCCGCGTCGCTCGGCCGGGACGGCGTCGATCAGCGGGCGCAGTTCGGCGGCATGCTGGAGATCCCAGAGCAGCTTGTGGTTGGCGCCGGGATGCCGGAAATCGCGCAGCCCCCGCGCCATTCGCGCGGCGCATTGGCCGAGGTCGCGCCGCAATGCAGTTGAACTCTCGACCGCGTGGAAGGGCGTTCCGGCGAGAAAGGACAGGAGACGCACGACCCGCGTCGAGCCGTCGTCGAAGCTGATATCGAGTTCGTTGGCGCCGTTCAGCGCCGGGAAAATCCGCGGAACCGGCAGGCTGGGGTCGACGGCGGCCAACTGAACCAGAGCTTCGGTCTGCAGATTCGTGACCGCGCGATCCTCCGTAGGGTTCGCGATCTTCAGCACATAGTCTCGGCCATCCGCCGTGCGCAGCCGGAAATTCTGATCGCGCTCGCTGTCGAGCCGGCGCACCGTGGCAGGCAGGCCGTAATGTTCGGCCGCCAGTTGCTTTGCCAGCGATTCCGGAATCGCCGATGCGGCACGCAGGCCATCGATCGGATGTGCCGCGTCAATCGCGGGGGAGGAGTCGGGCACCGCAAAATCCCTTGCGAATGTTTTAGTAACCGCGTTGCCGGTCGATCGCGTTCGGCGGCCGCCGGCCGTTCCGTATCGCGTCGGCGGTTGCGACGATCGTGGTCGCGACTGCCTCGACACGGACTTCGCAGGCGTCGTGTGGCGTTACGACGATGTTGGGATGATGCCAGAACGGATGTTCCGGCGCCAGCGGTTCGGCCGTGAACACGTCGAGCGCGGCGCCGTCGAGCTGGCCGCTTTCCAGCGCCGCCACCAAGTCCGCGTCAACCAGATGTTCGCCGCGACCGACCTGGATCAGATAACCGCCGCGGCGCATCCTGGCGAACAGCTCGGCATTGAGAATGCCCTGGGTCTCCGGCGTCAGCGGCAGCAGGTTCACCAGCACCTCGGTTTCACCGAGCATCGCGGAAAGGCCGGAAGCACCATGGAATCCCCGAACGGTTGCAGACGTCGGCTTCGACGTCCGGCTCCACGCCATCACCGGAAAACCGAGCTGGGCCAGATCAGCGGCGACGCGCTGGCCGATTTCGCCATAACCGAGAAGGCCGACCGGCACATCCTGCGCGCTGCGCTGCCTGATACGCTGCCAGACGGCGTCGCGCTGTTGCGCCAGATACGTTGCAAAGCGCCGCTGATGCGAGAGCACATGCCAGATGACGAAACCCGACATCATCTGCGCCTGCACGGGATCGACGATGCGAACGACGTCGATATCAGGCCGCAGGCTGGGGCAGGCCACGATATTGTCGACCCCGGCGCCGAGCGAACAGACCGCCTTCAGGTTCGGGTAACGATCGAAGGCGTCGTCCGGCGGGTGCCACGCGACTGCAAGACCGATGTCCGCGTCCGAGCCGTTGCGGCGGTGGTCGACGATCTCGACGCGATCGGCGATGCGCGCGATCTCCGCACCGAGGTAGCCTCTGATATCGAGGCTGCTAGAGACAAGCGCACAACGCATCGTTCACGCCGCCTTGGACGATGATATCTGGCCGGGCACCGCGGCGAGAAGCTCGCGCGTGTAGGGGTGCTCGGGGGCGGAGAACAATGCGGCGGCGGGTCGAAGCTCAACAATGGTGCCGCGCTGCATCACCGCGATCCGGTCGCAGATCTGCGCGGCTACGCGCAAATCGTGGGTGATGAACAGCATCGACAGGCCAAGCCGCGTCTTGAGGTCTTCGAGCAGGTCCAGAACCTGTGCCTGCACGGAGACGTCGAGCGCGGAGACGGCCTCGTCGGCGACCAGGATTTCGGGGTCGAGCGCCAATGCCCGCGCGATCCCGATCCGCTGCCGCTGCCCGCCGGAGAATTCATGCGGATAGCGTTCCATCGCGTTCGCGTTGAGGCCGACCAGGCCCAGCAGTTCATGGGCGCGCGCTCGCGCCGTCGCAGGCTCCATGCCGTGCGCGATCGGGCCGTCGGTGATGATATTGCCGACCTTGCGGCGCGGATTGAGCGAGGCGAACGGGTCCTGAAACACCATCTGGATACGCTTGCGCTGCTCGCGCAACGTCTTGCCGCTGATGCGCGTCAGATCGGTTTCGCCCAGGCGGACGGTGCCGCGGTCCGGTTCGATCAAGCGCATGACGAGGCGCGCGATGGAGGATTTTCCGGAACCGGATTCGCCAACCAGGCCGAGCGTCTCGCCCTGAAAGATGTCGAAACTGACTTCCTTCGCGGCCTGAACGCTGCGCGTCGGCTGAAACCAGCCGCCGCCGCTGACATAGGTTTTTTCCAACCCGACGACTTCGACCACCTTCGGCTGATCGAGCCGGGAGGCGCGCGATGGCGGCTGCAGCTTTGGAACGGCGGCAAGCAGCGCGCGGGTATAGGGATGTTGCGGACGCGACAACACGTCGTCCGCCGAGCCCTGTTCCACCACCTTGCCGTGCTGGAGCACGACGACGCGGTCGGCGATATCGGTGACGACGCCGAAATCATGGGTGATGAACATCACGGCCATGTTGCGGCTGCGTTGCAGGTCGCGGATCAGTTTCAGGATTTGCGCTTGCGTGGTGACGTCGAGCGCCGTCGTCGGCTCGTCAGCCACCAGCACCGCTGGTTCGAGCGCCAGCGCCATCGCGATCATCGCGCGTTGCCGCTGGCCGCCGGAGAGCTGGTGCGGATAGGCGCGCACGCTGCGCTCAGGATCGGGCAGGCCGACCTCGCGCAGCAGGCTCACAGCTTTCAGTCTTCGCTCCTTTGGCGTCAGCAGGCCATGCGCCTCGAACATCTCGGCGATCTGATCGCCGATCCGCATTAGGGGATTGAGGGCCGTCATCGGTTCCTGAAACACCATGGCGATGCGGCGCCCGCGCAGGCCAAGCCAGCCGTCCTCGTTGAGGGTCAGCAGATTTTGTCCGCCAAACATGATCTCGCCGGCCTCGGCGATCACGGCGTCGGGCAGCAGGCCCATCAGGGCGTGCGCGCACATCGATTTTCCGGAGCCGGATTCGCCGACCACGCAGAGGATCTTGCCGGCGGTGAGATCGAACGAAACGCCATCAACGGCGTAAGCGCGGTCGCTTCCGGCGGGCAGCGCCAGTTTGAGGTCCTTGATGGTGACTGCGGTATCCGACATGCTCAGCGTCCGTCCTTGCTAAGGCGCGGGTTGAGCGCGTCGTTGAGGCCTTCGCCGATCAGGTTCAGCGCCAGCACCGAGATCAGGATGGCGACGCCTGGAAACACCGTGATCCACCAGGCTTGGCGAATGACGGTGCGGCCGGCTCCGACCATGTAACCCCACGACATCAGATTGGGATCGCCAAGGCCAAGAAATGAGAGCGACGATTCGAGCAGGATCGCGGTGGCCACCATCAGCGATGCCAGCACGATGACGGGGGAGAGGGCGTTGGGCAGGATCTCGCGCCAGATGATCCAGCTATTGGTCTGCCCGGTCACGATCGCCGCCTGTACATATTCGCGGGTGCGCAGCGACAACACCTCGCCGCGGACCAGCCGCGCCACCGGCGGCCAGCTGACGATGGCAATCGCAATCACGATCGATACGATCGACGGCTGCAGCACGGCGACCAGCACGATCGCGAGCGCAAAGCTCGGCACGGTCTGGAAGAACTCGGTGAAGCGCATCAGGGCGTCGCCGATCCGGCCGCCGAAATATCCGGCCGCGGCACCGACGGGAATGCCGACCGCGAGCGCCGCCAGCGTGGAAACGAGGCCGACCAGCAGCGAGACGCGGGCGCCATAGATGATTCCCGCCATCACGTCGCGGCCGAGCGCGTCGGTGCCGAGCGGCAGGCCGGCCAGCGTGAACGGCGGCAAAAATGGCCGCTGCACCATGCGCCAGGGCGAGGTCGGAAACAGCAAGGGACCGAACACCGCAACCGCGATCGCAATCGTCAGGATCGCAAGGCCGATCAGCCCGCCGGGATTACGCAGCATCGTCCGCCAGAACTGTCTCATGCGGCGAACTCGATGCGGGGATCGACCGAACGGTAGATCAGGTCCGTGATCAGGTTGAACGCCAGCACCATCGCCGAGCAGACCACGAAGACGCCGAGCAACAAATTGTAATCACGCTGCAGCAGCGCCTCGTACATCAGGCGGCCGATGCCGGGCCAGGCGAACACGGTTTCGGTCAACACCGCGCCGCCGACCAGCGTACCGGCCTGCAATCCGGCCAGCGTCACCACCGGCAACAGCGCGTTGCGCAGGACATGACGGCGCTGGATCACAGCATCGCGTAACCCTTTGGCGCGTGCCGTCTTGACGAAGTCGAGGCGCTTGACCTCGAGCATCGAGGCGCGGGTCATGCGGGCGTAGGTGGCCATGAAGAACAGGCCGATCGTCGTGGCCGGCATGATCAGATGGGCGCCGACATCCAGGACGTGGGTGAGGCCGGTGTAATTCGCGCCCACCGTCTCATAGCCAAAACTCGGCAGCCAATCCAACGCGACCGAGAACAGCAGGATCGCCATCAGCGCGACCCAGAACAGCGGCGTGGCATAGAAGATCAACGCCAGCACCGTGATGGCGGTGTCGGTCCAGCTACCGGCGCGCCGCGCCGCCAGCGTTCCGAACAGGACGCCGAAGGCGAGCGAAATCGCGAACGCCGTGCCGGTCAGCAGCAGCGTGGCCGGAAGCCGGTCCATAATCAATTTTGAAACCGGCATCTGCTGGCGAAAGGAAAAGCCAAGATCGAAACTGACGATGCCCTTGACGTAGAGAAACAGCTGCACCGGGAGAGGCTGGTCGAGGCCGAATTTCTCGCGGAGCTGCGTGAGGAATATCTGGTCACCGGCGCCGGCTTCACCGGCCATCACCAGCGCCGGGTCGCCCGGCGCCATCCGAATCAGGAAGAAGTTGAGGACGACGATGGCCAGCAGGACGATGACGGCCTTGCCAATGCGCTGGGCAATGAATGCGAGCATCGTGGAGTTCCGCTGCGTTTTGAAGCCTGGTGTTGGAATTCAGACCGCGGCGAAGCGCTGGAGCGCCGCCGCGGTCTGGGATGCAGGGTTATTTTTCGATCCAGGCGTCGCGGAAGCCATCATTGACGCCGATCGCGGTCGTGACGAGATTCTTGACGTTGCAGCGGGTGATGGTGGGGAACTGCAATTCGAGCAGCCATGCCACCGGCACGTCATCGGTCAGGATCTTCTGCGCCTTGGCGTAAATTTCCTGGCGCTTGGAATCCGGGAAGGCGACGGCGCCGTCGGTGAACAACTGGTCGATCTCCGGATTCGAATAGCCTTCGACGTTGCTGAACGGCGAGCCCTTGGAGATCTGGCTCGACACATAGTTGCGGCCGACGCCGAGCGCGGGATCGCCGTACTGATAGAGATAGGTGAAGGCCATGTCGTAGTCCCATTCGGAGGTCTTCTGATTCCAGCCGGGGACATCGGTTGCAATCATTTCGACGTTGATGCCGACGTCTTGCAGATTTTGCTTCACGGCTTCGGCCCAACGCTGCCAGGTTTCGCCATAGGGCAGCGGCAGCAGGCGAACCTTTTCACCGTTGTAGCCTGCCTCCTTCAGCAGCGCCTTCGCCTTCGCCGGGTTGAAATCGTATTTCGTCACGGCGTCGGTGTAGTACTTGATCGAGGAGCCGGATGGACCGCTCGCGACCTTGCCGAGGCCGTTCCAGATCACGTCCTTTGCAAAATTGCGGTCGATCGCGAACATCACGGCCTGACGGAATTTCTTGTTGGCCGTTGGTCCGGAGCGGTTGTTGAGCCAGAGCCACGAATGCGGGCTGAAGAATTCCCAGCCGGCGCCGGTGACGCACACGTTCTTGAGTTTGCTCAGGCGCGGAACGTCGAAATTCTCGACCGAACCGCCCGGCAGCACATCGACTTTGCCGGTTTCGAACGCCACCGACCGCGCCGCGGCGTCGGGAATCACGTGCCAGTAGATCTCGTCGAGGTTGGGCTTGCCCTTGATGTAGTAGTTAGGGTTCTTGACCAGGCGGATGAAGGAGCCCTTCTGCCATTCCTTGAACATGAAGGGGCCGGTGCCGATGGGCGTATTGTTGGCGGGGTTGGTCTTGAAGTCGGTTCCTTCATAGATGTGTTTCGGAATCATCGGCATCGAGCCGACTTCGAAAATGCCGAGGAACGGTCCGAACGGCTGCTTCAGCGTGAACACGACGGTGGAATCGTCTGGTGTTTCCACCTTGTCGAGCTGAGCCAGATTGCCACGCGCGCGGGCGTGGGTTTGTTTGAGGAATTCGATCGAGAAGACGACATCGGCCGACGTGAACGGCTTGCCGTCATGCCAGGTGACGCCCTTCCTGAGCTTGAAGGAGTAGACCTTGCCATCCTCGCTCACGCTCCAGCTCTCGGCCAGCCCCGGTAGCGGCTCCAGCTTCGGGCCGTAGCGCAACAGGCCTTCATAGATGTTGCCGGACACCATCTGGGTTGGGCCGTTCTGCACGATGCCCATCATCAGGCCCGGAGGTTCCGGCTGGATCACGGCATTGACGACGCCGCCGGCCTTCGGTTCTTGCGCCAAGGCTGCGCTGGAAAGGGCTGCGCCGGAAAGGCCGCCTAGCACAGCAAGACCCATAACAAATTGCTTCAGCATGACATCTCTCTCTTGATCGCCTGACCGGCGCCCGTTGCGTTGGAGTTTGAATGTGCGGCTAGTTCATGAAGTCCGGATCTGACCGTTCCAGCATCCGCTTGAAGGCGACCCATTCGATATCCGGGACACCTTTGAGTTCGATGCTGTCGTAGAAGGTCGCGTACTGGCCCGCGGTCTTGCGCGCGACGCTTTCCGAGAGCGGCACGATCTCGGCGTTAGCGGCCTGAATCGCTAGCTGGGCGCGGCAGGAGCGTTCCAGATTGTGCATCAACTTGAAGGCTTCGGCGACGGAACGGCCGCAGGTGAGCATGCCGTGATTGCGCAAAACCATGACGAACTTGTCGCCGAGGTCGCCGACCAGCCGCTCGCGCTCATCCAGATCGAGCGCGATGCCTTCATAGTCGTGATAGGCGAGGCGGTCGGTGAACTGCATCGACCATTGATTGAGCGGCAGCAGTCCCTGCTTCTGGCAGGACACCGCGACACCGGCGACGGTGTGTGTGTGCAGGACGCAGGCCGCGTCCTTCCGTGCCGCATGCACGGCGCTGTGAATGGTGAACCCGGCCGGGTTGATGCCGAGTCCCATTGGATCGTCGATGACGTTGCCGTCGATGTCGACGGTGACCAGATTGGAGGCGGTGACCTCTTCAAAACGCAGGCCGTAGGGGTTGATCAGAAAACGGTCATGACTGCCCGGCAGCCGGACCGAGATGTGGGTGTAGATGCTGTCGTCGAGGCCGAGCCGGTGGATCAGCCGGTAGGCGGCGGCGAGATCGACGCGGGTTTGCCGGGTTCCGTCCTTGATCGCCGGGGGTGGTACGTGCGCTGTCATTACTGGAATGCACCTCTTTGAATTGTTCCAAGGCTTGCACCGCAGCGCGCGGCATGACAAGATTAAACTGTCGACAATCGACGCTTAAATTATGTACAAGTGGTGAAATCGACCGAAATCGGTTGAAAACGGACCAAAACGGACCACTTTTGATGCGTACATTGTCCCCGCCGGTCGGACTACCAGCCCTTGCCGACACCGATCTTGTCGGCCAGGTCGCTCGGCTTTTGACCCAGGCGGTCGTCGAAGGCCGGCTGGCGCCTGGTTCCAAGGTCGTGGAAGCGGGTATCGCACGGGAGCTTGGCGTGAGCCGGGCGCCGGTGCGCGAGGCCGCGCGGCTGCTGGAGCAGCAGGGGCTCTTGGTAGCCAGTCCGCGCCGCGGCTTCTTCGTGCGAAAATTCGCCGCCGACGATATCGACGACATCTATGATCTGCGGCTGTGCGTCGAGCGGCATGCGGCCGTGCTCGCCGCGCGCAATCTCACGCCGGAGACGCGCGACATGCTGCGACGGCAGATCGATGTGCTGCACCAGACCGCCGATCTCGCGGATCCCGCAAGGCAGGTCGAAGAAGATTATCGCTTTCATCGCCTGATCTGCGAGATCGCGGCGAACCGGCGGCTGTTGCGGCTGTTCGACGATCTCGCATCGGAAATGCGCATGGTGATCGGCCTGATCGGACGGTTGTACGACGATCCCCATGAAATCGCGCGGACCCACGAACCCGTGCTCGCGGCGATCGAAGAGGGCCATCCCGAACGCATCGTGGCGCATATCGACTATCACATCGGCCACGCCTGGCGCGAAGTCAGCAAGCTGGTGCGGGAGATTCCAGCGTAGTTGGCCCCATGTCGCGCCGGCGTGCGCGCAGATTTGATTTTTTGACAACAGGAGCATTCGCGTGAAAGCCGTCTACACTGAACTGCATCGCAGTCATGATCCGCAATTCTTTCTGGTGCGCGGCGTCATCCAGCGCACTACCGAGCAGCCCGAACGCGCCGACCGGTTGCTCGCGGGGCTGAAGGCCGGCAAGCATGAGCTGGTGGCGCCGACCGTGTTCGGACAGGGCCCGCGCGCAAGGATTCACAGTCCGGAATATCTCGGCTTTCTCGCCGAGGCCTGGGAGGCCTGGTCCGCGCTCGGCAATGCGGGTCCGGAGATGATCGCCAACATCCACCCGGTGCGCCACGCTGCGACTTACCCCACCCATATCGTCGGCCGGCTCGGCTGGCACACGGCCGATACCGCCGCTCCGATCGGTCCCGGCACCTTTGCTGCGGCGTGCGCGGCAACGGATGTCGCGACGACGGCGGCCCAGCTTGTTCTCGATGGCGAAGACGCGACCTACGCGCTTTGTCGTCCGCCCGGTCATCACGCTTACCGCGATATGGCCGGCGGCTTCTGCTTCTTCAACAACAGCGCGATCGCCGCTGCGCATTTGCGCCAGCGGCATGAACGTGTGGTGGTCCTCGATGTTGACGTCCACCACGGCAACGGCACGCAGGGCATCTTCTACGAACAGCCCGATGTGTTTACGGTTTCGATCCACGCCGATCCTACCTCCTACTACCCATTCGTCTGGGGTTATGCGCATGAGCGCGGCACAGGTCCCGGCCTCGGCGCCAACCTCAATATTCCCTTGCCGATCGGCACCGCGGATGACGGCTACATCGCAGCGCTTGGCGTTGCGGGAAAGGCCATCCAGGCCTTTGCGCCCGGCGCGCTGGTCGTAGCCCTTGGCCTCGATGCGTCGGAGCATGATCCGCTCGCGGGGCTTGCCGTGACCACCGCCGGGTTCCGGCGCATTGGCGCCGCCATCGCGCGGCTGGGGCTTCCGACCGTGTTCGTCCAGGAAGGCGGATATCTCTCCGACATTCTCGGCGCCAATCTCACATCCGTCCTCGCCGGATTTGAAGAAGCCCGTTAAGCCGCGCGACTTTCTGATATCGACGTCTTCAGGAGACGGAGCAAATCCTCCGTCTCCTTTTGTACTTTCGCCACGGCTTCCATCTTCACGGGGCCATAGCCGCGAATGTCCATCGGCGCGGCCGCGATCTTCACCAATCGTTCGATGGTCGCCGGCGAAATCCAGGGCGTCAGATCAGTCACGAGTTTTTCGTACCAATCGATCAGGCCGCGCTCCATCCGCCGCTCGTGCGTATAGCCGAACACGTCGAGCGGCGTGCCGCGCACGAATTTGAGCCGCGCCAGAAGCCGGAACGCCGGTTGGATCCATTGCCCGAATTGACGCTTGAGCGGCCGGCCACGGGCATCCCTTCCGGACGACAGGATCGGCGGCGCCAGATGATATTTGATCGCGAAATCTCCTTCGAATTCCTGCCGCAGCTTTTCCTGAAACCCGGTTTGCATGTGCAGCCGCGCCACCTCGTATTCGTCCTTGTAGGCCATCAGCTTGAACAGCGAACGGGCGACGGCGGTCGTTAGCGCTTGGGACTCGGGCGCCTGACGTTCTTCAACGGCGCGAATTTGACTGACGAATTTGAGGTAACGATCGGCATAATCCGCGTTCTGATAGGCGGTCAGGAATTCCACGCGGCGAGCGATGATTTCATCCAGCGTTTCCTCGTTTTTGGCTTGCCCCAATAGCGACGTCACAAAATTCCTGTCTGCGGCGGCGAGGCGTCCGCTGGCAAAAGCCTGCTTGTTTTGCTCGATCGCAACGCCGTTCAACTCGATCGCACGCATCAGCGCTTCCGAAGTGACCGGCACCAATCCTTGCTGCCATGCTGCGCCGAGCATGATCACATTGGCAAAAACCGTATCGCCGAACAGTGCATCGGATAACCGGTTTGCATCGAGACTCCTGACATTGTCCGATCCAACGACACGTTCGAGATGCCGCAATCTCGCCGGCGTCTCCAGGCTGGCGTCGCGATGGCGCACGATGTCGCCGGTCGGCATGTCAGCCGTGTTGACCACCGCCCGCATGCCTGGTCCGTAAGTGCCGGACGCCTTGGGCGAGGAACTGACCACGATGTCGCATCCGATCAGCGCGTTCGCCGCGCTCTGATCGATCCGGACCTGATGGATATCGTCGGGATTGTCCGAGAGCCGGATGAAACTCAGGACCGGGCCGAATTTCTGCGCGAAGCCGGTGAAATCGAGTACCGACGCACCTTTTCCCTCCAGATGCGCCGCCATCGTGATCAATGCGCCGACGGTGATGACGCCGGTGCCACCGACGCCGGTCACCAGCAGGTTGAACGGCTTGTCGAGTGATGCAAACCTTGGTTCGGGCAGCGTTGTCGCGCGCGCGAGCGCATCGATGCCGGCGCCTTGCTTCTTGCGCCGTGTTGCGCCTTCGACGGTGACAAAGCTCGGGCAAAACCCGTTAACGCAGGAGAAATCCTGGTTGCAGGTGGAGAGATTAATCTGGCGCTTGCGGCCGAACGGCGTCTCCTTTGGCTCGACGCTGAGGCAGTTGGACTCAACCGAGCAATCGCCGCAGCCCTCGCAGACGAGATCATTGATGATGGCAAACTTCCGGGGCTCGGGCGCCTGACCGCGTTTGCGCTTGCGCCGCCGCTCGGTGGCGCATTCCTGCTCATAGATCAGGACGGATACGCCCACGATCAGCCGAAGCTCGCGTTGCACGGCGTCGAGATCGGCACGCGGATGGATCGTTACGCCTTTGGGGAAATCGCTCGCCTGCAAATTATCGGGAGCGTCAGATACGATCGCTATCCGCGTTACGCCGTTGGCGCGAACTTCGTGGGCGATGGCGGTCACGCTGATCGGCCCATCGACCGGCTGGCCGCCCGTCATCGCGACTGCGTCATTGAACAGGATCTTGTAGGTGATGTTGGCCTTGGCGGCGACGGCCTGGCGGATCGCCATCGATCCGGAATGATAATAGGTGCCTTCGCCGAGATTCTGGAATACGTGCTTGCCGCCGGTGAAGCGCGACGAGGCGATCCAGTTGACGCCTTCGCCGCCCATCTGGATCAGCGAACTCGTATCGCGGTCCATCCAGCTCGCCATGAAATGACAGCCGATGCCGGCCAGTGCCTGGGATCCTTCGGGAACTTTCGTTGACGTGTTGTGCGGACAGCCGGAACAAAAATAGGGCGTGCGGGTCGCGCCTGATATGTCGATGATTTCTGCGCTCGGGCGCAGCAGGCTTTCCGCGCGCGATTTGAGGTCGAGACCTGGAAATATCAGGTCAAGCCGCCTGGCGACGATCGGCGCCAGCAACCGCGGCGACAATTCGCCGACCCAGGGCACCAATGGGTCGTTGTTTTCGTCGCTCTTGCCGACCATGTGCTCCGGCTTGTGGCCGGGATAGTCGTAGAAATATTCCTTGAACTGGCTTTCGATGATGCCGCGCTTTTCCTCGATCACGAGGATCTCGCGCTTCTCGCGAACGAATTCCAGCGCGTCATGATGCGCCAGCGGCCACACCATCCCGACCTTGTAGATGTCGATGCCCAGTCTGCGGCACTTGGATTCGGTGAGCCCGAGGAGCTGCAGCGCTTCCATCAAATCGAGATGACCCTTGCCGGTCGTGACGATGCCGTAGGTCGCATCCGGAATGTCGTAGATCCGGCGATCGATCGGGTTGGCGGCGGCAAAGGCCAGCACCGCGTTCTTCTTGGCTTCCAGCCGCTGCTCGATCTGCGGGCCGGGAAGGTCCGGCCAGCGGTAGTGCAGGCCGCCGGCGGGTGGTTCGAAGGCCGGCGGATTGAAAATGCGGCGCGGCGGCAATTCAACGGAGGCGCAGGACTCGACGGTTTCCGAGATCGACTTGAAGCCCACCCACATCCCGGAAAAGCGGCTCAGCGCGTAACCGTATTCGCCGAAACTCAGATACTCGGCCACATCAGCCGGGTTCAGCGTCGGCATGAACCAGGCCATGAAGGCGACGTCGGATTGATGCGGCATCGACGACGACACGCAGCCATGATCGTCGCCGGCAATGACCAGCACGCCGCCATGCGGCGAGGAACCGTAGGCGTTGCCGTGCTTCAACGCATCGCCGGATCGATCGACCCCGGGCCCCTTGCCGTACCAGAGGCCGAACACACCATCGACTTCACGCGCCGGATTGGTTTCGACCTGCTGCGATCCCAGCACGGCAGTGGCGGCGAGGTCTTCGTTGACGGCGGGGAGGAATTCGATGCGGCGATCACTCAGGAGTTTCTTGGCGCGCCAGAGTTCCAGATCGACGCCGCCGAGCGGTGAGCCGCGATAGCCGGAGACGAATCCGGCCGAGTCGATGCCGTCGGCGCGATCGCGGTCGCGCTGATCGAGTAGGATCCGCACAAGCGCCTGTGTGCCTGTCAGCAGCACGCGCCCGCTCTGGCGCGCGTATCGGTCCATCAGGGCGTAATCGTCGAGGTTTCTGCCTGTCGTCTGGGTGGCCTGCGTCATGTCGTCCTCCCGCCGTATCAGGTCGGTGAGAGTATCGACCTGATCGAGTGGAAGCTTTGTCCTAATTGTTCGGGATTTCCCGGCGTTGTGGTAGAAGCTACCGGAAATGGCATTCCATACGGTATGATCTGTCATCGCATTCCCAGGAGAGCTAATCATGATCGAAGGACAAGATCGCCGGCTGCTGACGCATCTGCAAAAAGACGGTCGCCGCAGCAATCAGGATCTCGCCGACGATGTCGGCATGTCATCCTCGGCGTGCTGGCGCCGGGTCCGCGCGCTCGAAGAGTCCGGCGTCATCACCGGATATGCGGCGCTGGTGGATCGGGAGCGGGCAGGCTTCCTGACCTCGGCCATTCTGCACGTGTCGCTCGATCGTCACGACGCGACTTTCGTCACCCAGTTCGTCGCGCGCGTGAAACGGCGCCCCGAGGTTCTCGAGTGTTTTGCGACGACGGGAGATGCCGACTATCACCTGCGCGTCGTCGTCGCCGACATGGCCGCCTACAACCGGTTCCTCGACGAATTCATGTTCAAGATTCCGGGCATCCGTCACGTCCGCACCAACGTCATCCTCAAGGAGATCAAGTGTGACATTGCGCTGCCGTTCTGAGCAGGGCATTGCCCGCTGCAATGCGCTGTCCGGATCAGCGCATGGCTTGCGCATTGACGCGGGCAGACCAGCATAGGACATTTCGATCAACGCGCGATCAACGACAAGACCGTGTTGAGGCCCGGCATGACGTTCTCGAACGAGCCGACCATCTGCATCTACGGCGAATTCGCTGTGCGGCTTGAGGACCACATGGTCATCACCGAAACCGGCGCCCGCTGGTTTAGCCAGCCGGCCCATTCGGTCGACGACCCCTTCGGCCTGGAGAAGTAAGGCGAAGAGCCCTTTCAGCTGTTCTTTTGCCGCGTGCTGGCGATCAGCACCAGCAGGAACGAGGCCGCCGTCATCAACGTACTGATAGCGGCAATCGTCGGGTCGATCTCGTCGCGCAGCGCGGTGAACATCCGTTTTGTGAGTGGCTGGTATTGGCCACCGGAAATGAACAGGCCGACGACGGTTTCATCCATCGCCGAGATGAAGGCGAAGATCGCGCCCGTCAGTACACTGGCCTTGATCTGCGGCAGCGTGACGGCGAAAAAACTGCGCAGCCGGTTCATGCCGAGGCTGCGCGCCACCATTTCCTGCGCGGGATCGAAACTCTGCAAGCCCGCCACCACTGATGTGATGACATAGGGCAGGCCGAGCATGACGTTGGCCAGCACCAGTCCCGACATCGTCGCGACGAGGCCAACCTTGGCATAGACGAAGAAGATGCCGACCGCGGTGATGATGATCGGCACCACCAATGGCAGCATCAGCATCATGTGGACGATCCGCATGACGCGCAGTTTCGAATTGCTGATGGCGTAGGCGGCGGCGACGCCGAGCGGTGTCGCGATCAGCACGGTGAGGGCGGCGACCGCAAACGTCACGCGGGTCGCCTGCATCCAGGCCGCATTGCCGATATATTCCTCATACCAGCGCAGCGACAGCGCCGGCGGCGGAAAGGTCAGGAAACGCGTGCTCGAAAATGACATCGGCACGATGATCAGCACCGGCAGAATCAAAAAAAGCAGCACCAGCGCACAGAAGACGACGAAGGCGATGCGGGGCAGCGAAAGCGTTTTCATTTTTGCCCCAATATGCGGTCGAGCGGAACGAACCGGCCGACGATGAGGAAAATCACGAGAACGCTGACCAGCAGCACCACGCCGACGGCGCTGGCTGCACCCCATTGGTCGTAGAGCTCGACATTGCGGCTCACCAGCATCGACACCATGAGGGTGCGGCCGCCGCCGAGCAGTTCGGGCGTGATGTAGAAGCCGAGACACAACACGAACACCAGCGTCGTGCCGGCGAGCACGCCGGGCAGGGACAGCGGCAGGAAGATCCGCCAGAAGGTATGCGAAGGGCTGCCGCCGAGGCTGGCGCCGGCCTGCATCAGATCGTGTGGAATCTTCTGCATGGTGGCGTAGAGCGGCAGCACCATGAACGGCAACAGGATATGCACGGTCGCCACGACAGTGCCGAAGGTGTTGTGCACCAGCGCCAGTGGCTCGTCGATAATCCCCAGATATTGCAGGAACTGGTTGACCACCCCGGTCCGCTGCAGCAGCGCCAGCCAAGCATAGGCGCGCACCAGCACGCTGGTCCAGAACGGCAGGATCACCAGTGCGAGAATCACGACGCTCCATCCCTTGGGGACGGCGGTAGCGGCATAAGCAATGGGATAGCCGAGCAGTAAAGCCAGCAGCGTTACCAGCAGGCTGATCTGGAAGGTCAGCGCGAAGCTGCGCCAGTAGATGGCCTCGCTGAAGATGCGGCGGTAGTTCTCCAGCGTGAAGCCGTCATGATAGACCGACTGCCAGGCGAGCCAGCCCACCGGCAGCACGATCAGCAGCAGGATCACCAGCAGCGCCGGCGACGCCAATGCCAGCATCAGGCCCTGTTCGCGGCGATGATGTCGCAAGGAGAGGTCTGGAGTGGGACTGCTCAATGTCGTTTTTCCTGGCCGTTTTTCCTGTGCCGTTTTCCTGTCGCTGGAAGATGGTTGGAGCGGGGTTGGGGCTGGTCGAACCCCGCTCCAGATGGGCCGCCTACTTCTGGACGAAGGCGACCCATCGCTTCTCGGCGGCTTCACCTTCCGGCGAAGACCACCAAGCGTAAGACATCAGCGCTTGCTTCTTGGCATTGTCAGGCGCGCTCGGCAGCTGCGCGGCGCGCTCCGGCTTGACCACGCCGGTATCGAACGCCTTCGGGTTCGCCGGGCCGTAATCGATGTGCAGCGGCAGATTGGCCTGGTGCACGGGATCGACGGCTTCGTTGAGGAACTTGACTGCGGTCGCCAGATTCGGCGCGCCTTTGAGGATGCAGAGTGACGTGCTCTGCAGGATGCCCTGATTGTAGGTGAAGGCGACCTTGGCGCCTTCTTTGCTCAGCGCGCTGACGCGGCCGTTCCAGGCCATCACCATGTCGACTTCGCCATCGTTGAGCAATTGCGCGGATTGCGCGCCCGAGGTCCACCATACCGTGATGTTAGGCTTGATCTCCTCGAGCTTCTTGAAAGCGCGATCGACATCAAGCGGATAGAGCTTGTCGGGCGCGACGCCGTCGGCCATCAGCGCCGCTTCCAGTGTCGCAATGGGGTGGTTGCGCAACGCGCGGCGGCCGGGGAATTTCTTCACGTCCCAAAAGTCAGCCCAGCTGTTTGGTGTGGCGCCTTCAGGATATTTCTTTTGGCTGTAGGCCAGAACGCTCGAATAGAACTCGTAGGCGACCGAATAGGCGTTGCGATAGGCCTCCGGCATCGCGGCTGCATTCGGGAGCTTGGAGAAGTCGAGCTTCTCGACCAGTCCCTGATCGCCGCCGCGCAGGCAATAGCCGGTCGGCACGTCGACCACGTCCCAGATCGGCTTGCCGCTGGCGACCTGCGATTTGATCACCGGCCAGGCATCGGGAATGCTGTCCTGGTTGATGGTGATGCCGAGCTTCTTGGCCGAGGGATCGAGGATCGCGATCGTCTGCGCTTTTTGATAGGCGCCGCCCTGCGATACGAAGGTGATCTGCTCGGCGGCGCTTGCTGAAACGCTCGTGAGCGCGAAAAGCCCCAGCGAGAGTCCAAACAACGCGCGTCCGGATACTGAGTTGGATACAAATGCCATGTTCCGTTCCCCTCGTGTTATGACCGGGCCTTCGCGTCGCTATTGCCCGATCGCATCTAAAAACTGGTACCAGCCGGCGACCATTCGGACGGCCGGTTCGCGCAGCGGATAAAATGGAATGACCTTCATGCGGCTGGCATCGAGCAGGCCGACATCCGGCTTCTCGCCGCGCACGAAGGCCGCGAGATACCGCCCCATCAGGCTGGACATCGCGACCCCGGCGCCGTTGTAGCCCATCGAAAACAGGGTCTGATCGTCGAGGCGGCCGATATGCGGCACGGAATCCAGCGTCATGCCGACCAGGCCCGACCATTTGAATGCCAGCGGCACGTCGCTCAATTCGGGGAAGATGCCGACCATGGCCTTGCGCAGCGCGTCGAAGGCCGGCTCCGAGTCCTGCTTGCCGAAGGCGCCGCGGCCGCCGAAGATGACGCGATCGTCGACCATGCGGAACCAGCGCATCATGCGCTTGGTCTCAGTATAGGTTCGCCCCGTCGGCATCAGGCTGCCGGCGAGATTATGCGGCAATTTGTCGGTTGCGATGATGGCGCTGCGGAACGGCACCAGCGTGTGCTGCATGTGGCGCGTTGCGTCCGTCAGGTCGGAGTAGCTGTTGGTGGCGATGATGACCTGCCGCGCGCGCACCGTGCCTTGCGGGGTCTCGGCGACGACGTGGCCATTCTCGCGCCGTAGCCGCAGCGCGGGGCTTTCCTGGTAGATGGCGACGCCGCGCTGCGCCAGGCCTTCGGCGAGGCCATGCAGATAATTCAGCGGATGGATGCCGCCCGATCCCGGATTGAGCACACCGCCGACGAAGGTCTGCGATCCGGTTTCCTCGCGCACTTCCTGGGCGTCGAGGATGCGGACATCCGCATCGCCCATCTCGCGCTTCATCCATTCGGCTTCATCGATCGCGGCTTGCAGGGTGGCGTGATTATGCGCGGCCTTGACCTGTCCGGTTCGCGTCAGCCGCGCGCTGGTGATACCGAATTCGGCCACCAGCTCCTCGACGATCTCGGTCGATTCATGCGCGATCTCGTACATGCGCTTGGCCATCGTGCGGCCGTGGGCCGCGTCGATGCCGCGGAACGATTGCCGGAATTTCGCGGTGATGACGCCGCCATTGCGGCCGCTCGCACCCCATCCGGGACGGTTGGCTTCGAGCACGACCGGGTTCAGGCCGCTTTTGGCGATATGATGCGCGGCGGAAAGCCCGGTATAGCCGGCGCCGATGATGACGACGTCGGCCTGAACCTCGCCCGATAGCACGGGAAAAGTCCGCAACGGCGTCGCCGTGCTCGCCCAGAGCGAGTTGGCCGATGCCATTGGGGTCCAGACCTCAGTCATAACAGCGCGTCCCTCAGTGCCCGACCGCCGCGTCGGCGAAGGCCTTCATCGTGGCGAAATGAAAATCGGGCTTGGTCAGCACGGGCACTTCGGGCGTACCGCCGAATCCCGCCATGCCCTGGCGGCGCTCGATCCAGCACACTTTATAGCCGAGCTTGCGTGCGATCCCGATGTCGTGGTGCTGGCTCTGCGCCACATGCAGGATGTCGGACTGCTTGTAGCCGAACGCCGATTGCCGGCCCTTGTTGTAGGCGAAGAATTCCGGGTTCGGCTTGGCGACGCCGGTCTCGTCGGCACAGACGCTGTCGTCGAAGGGGTCGCCGAGCGCATGCGCGTAGCAGGACAACGCGACGCGGTCGGCATTGGTCATGGCGACCAGCCTGAATTTCGTGCGTAGCCGCTTCAGCGCCTCGACCGAATCCGCAAACGGCCGCCAGCGTAGCACCGCAAGCTGGAAGGAATCGCAGGCCGCATCATCCGCAGGCAGGCCGAGTTCCTTGGCAAGGTAACGGTAGACATCGAACATCACTTCGCTCGATCGCTCCGGATGCGCATCGCGGCCGCGCTTGTAGGAGGCGAAGATCTTGTCGTCGCTGAGTTCCGCGGCGTTCTTCCCGGAAATCCTGCGGACGGCGTCGAGCACGCCGGCTTCGAAGTCGATCAGGGTGCCGACGACATCGAAAGTGAGAACCTTGAAATTGCTGAACGACATGGGCGTTTCTTCTCTGGTGTTGGAACTGGGCTTTTGGTGGACGTTCATTCCGGTGCCTTCGGCACGATGATCGTGTCCTCCGGGTGGAGGGTCACGGTGAGGTTGCCGCCAACGGGCGGAATACGGCGATGGGCTTCGTGATGGCTCGGCTGGCGCAGGCTCAGCGCCGTACCATCCGGCAGTGCTATAAAAATGCGCAGGCTTTCGCCCTGGTAGACGACATCGGTGACGGTGCCGGTGAGGCGGTTGAGCGCGGCATCATCGGCGCCGTCGTCGATCAGGAGCTTTTCGCTGTGTACCGCGAGCATCAGCGCGTCGCCGTTCGGAATGGCCCGGGCGCTGCGCAGGATGGAAGGACCCAGCGCCACGCTACCGGAGTCGACGCGGCGCACCGGCAGCAGGCTCGCCTCGCCAATGAAACTGGCGACGAAGGAATCCGCGGGATGATCGTGCAGCCGTTCGGGGCGGTCGATCTGGATCAGGCGGCCATCCCTGAGAATGGCGACCCGGTCGCTCATGGTCAGCGCCTCGCGCTGGTCATGGGTGACATAGATGATGGTGGCGCCGATGCGCTTGTGAAGCTGGCGCAGCTCGATCTGCATCGATTCCCGCAACTGCTTGTCGAGCGCGGAGAGCGGCTCGTCCATCAGGATCAGGCGCGGCTCGAAGATCATCGCCCGCGCCAGCGCCACGCGCTGGCGTTGGCCGCCGGAGAGTTGCGCCACGCCGCGGTCCTCGTAACCGGCAAGGCCAACCATCGCCAGCGCGCTGCGCACTTTCTCGGGCCAATCGGCCTTCGGCAGCCGCCGCGCGCGCAGCGGGAAGGCGACATTCTCGCCGACGCTCATATGCGGAAACAGCGCATAGTTTTGGAACACGACGCCGATATTGCGCTTGTGCGGGGGCTCCAGCGTGACGTCGCGGTCGCCGAAATGGATCGAGCCTGAGGTCGGCTGGATGAAGCCGCCGAGCAGACTGAGAAGGGTGGTCTTGCCCGATCCGGAGGGGCCCAGCAGCGAAACGAATTCACGCGGCGCCACCTTGAGCGTGACATTGTCGAGCACGCGCACCGCGCCGTAGTTCTTGCTCGCGGACCTGATTTCGACGCTTTCGCCGCCGCTATCCAATGAACGACCTTCCTGTTGCGCTTCGCCGGTGGCCGCGCCAACGCGGCCTCCGACGCCCTTGCTTCAAGCCAAGGGGCAGTTGAACTGGCATGATCTCAATTTATAGGCGGACGCTTCCCGCGCGACAGGGGCAATCTCCCCCAGCGGTTTGATCGGAATGCTCCGCTTCCCGGCAGGCCTCCTTGATCGGCAAGGCAATCAAAATTAGCGCGGCCGGGCAATTGCCAAATTATCACCCGCGTCATAATCTCATGTTATGCCTGAGCTCCGCCGGATGCTGCCTTCCAGCAATGCGCTGTTCGTCTTCGACGCCGCCGCACGCAACGGCAGCTTCACGGCGGCGGCGGCCGAGCTGAACGTGACCCAGCCGGCGGTGAGCCGGATGCTGGGCCGCTTCGAGGATTACCTCGGCGTCCGCCTGTTCGACCGCACCGCCGGGCGCGCGACCCTGACGGAAGAGGGCGAGCTGCTCTATCGCCGCGTCACCGACGGATTTCGCAGCATCGAGAGCGGCTTGGTCGAAATCGAACGGCGGCGCAGGGGCACCGAAACCGTCACGCTCTCGGTCTCCTCGGCCTTCACCAACCATTGGCTGATGCCGCGCATCGACAAGCTGCAGCGCGCGTTTCCCAATGTCGACCTCCGGTTCCAGCTGATCTCAGGCTCCTTGCGCGGCGCGGTCGAGAACGTCGACGTCGGCATGCGGTTTCGCGACCAGGACGACCCCGAGACCAATGGCGCGCTGGTGATGAAGGAAGTCATGCTGCCGATCTGCAGCCCCGGCTACCGGGATACGAATGTCTCGCGCAAGCCTGCCGAGGGGCGCACCATCATCAAGTTGGCCGACACGCCCGAAGACTGGGTGCTGCAATATCCGGGCGCGCTTACCGGCGCATCCGGTCCGGCCAAGGCGCTGAGCTTCTCCGATTATGCCGTCGTGGTGCAGGCGGCGTTGCTGGGGCAGGGCGTGACGCTTGGCTGGATCACCGTCGTCGCGCATTGGCTGCTAACCGGCGCATTGGTGCCGGCTTCCGCAAAACTCGTCAGCACGCGGCGGGTCTGCGAACTCGTCACCCCGCGCAACCGGCCGATCCGCCCCGTCGTCGTCGAGATCAGGGACTGGATCATCGAAGAGATGCGCCACGACATCGCGGCGATCGACAAGCTCTATCCGCGGCTTGGATTGATGGCGGCCAGTTATTGACCGGTCCGACCGGGACCGACGCTGAACAGCGTCATTCTACGCTTTTTTTCTGCCGCGCCATTTGGCAAGAAAATTGCGGGCGTTCCTGAGCACTTTGCGCGACAGAGAATCGTTGTTCAGCGCTCGCGAAATGACCACAGCGCCAACCAGCATGCTGAGAATTGCCATCGCTTCGGCGTGGGCGTCCTCCTTGCCGTCACCGTCGATCAGCGCCGCGACCCCGTCGACATAGGTCTTGAAACGGCGCGTATATAGCGCCCGCGTTTCTTCGTCGCTGCGCTGAACGTCAGTCGACAGGGTTGCAAGTACGCAGCCGCGGCCGGGATCGTCTCGATGCATGAGGCTCAGGTAAGTCTCGATATACGCCTCCAGCGCATTGTCTTGTCTTGGATCGAACTCCTGAAACAGATCGTGCCTGGCATCGTCAAAAGCCCGGTCCAGCGCTTCGGTGATCAACGCTTCGCGTGAAGCGAAGTGGGTGTAGAAGCCGCCATGGGTCAGGCCCGCGGCCGACATCAGCGCAGCGACGCTCAATCCACCCAAGCCCTTCGTGCGGAATTCTTTCGCCGCGATCGCGAGCAGCCGGTCGTGATTCTCAGCCTTCTGCTTTTGTGACGAGCCCATCTTCCATCCTCAAAAATTCATTGACAATCTGCATGATGAACATCATGTTGATTATCTGGATGATGACTGTCATATAGAATCGCGGGCAGCGTCAAGCCGCTCTGCGGCGATACTTTGCCGCCGACGGCTGGCTCTCGAAGGGCATGTCCGCGCGCGAATCCAAAGGAAAGACCATGGGCGAGTTCAAGTTGTTTCGTCGCAGCGATTCCGGGGGAGTCGTAATTATCGAGATCGGCAATCCGCCGGTTAACCTGGTCGACATCGATTTCATGCAGGACCTGACGGGATTGCTGGACGATCTCGAATCCAGCGACAAGGCGCGGGTCGTCATCTTTCGCAGTTCGCTGCCGGACTATTTCGTCAATCACTACGACCTTTCCGGTCGTTCCGTCTCGAAGCCGGACGCGCCGTCATACTCTCAGCTGTTGGTGCGATTGTCGCGGATACCTCAGGTAACCATCGGGGAGATTCGCGGGCGTACGCGTGGCGCAGGAAGCGAGTTCGCGCTGGCGCTGGACATGCGTTTTGCCTCGCTGGAGCGCGCGCAATTCGGGCAACCGGAGGTGGGTGTTGGTCTGCACCCGGGTGCTGGCGGCACCCAGCGATTGCCGGCGCTGATGGGGCGCGCCCGTGCACTCGAGGTCATGCTGTCCGGCGAAGACTATGACGCTGCGCGCGCCGAACAGTACGGCTGGGTCAACCGGGCTCTCCCGGATCGGGAGCTGAGCGGGTTTGTCGATGCTCTTGCCGCCCGTATCGCCGGATTCCCGGCACTCGGGACGCGTAACATCAAGGCGTTGGTCAATCGCTCGTTTCTTCCGGCCGACGAAGTCTTGTTGGAAGAGTTTCAGGAATTTCGTCAGGCCATGAAAAACCCTGATTTCGCGGCGCGCCTGAAGTGGTTGTTCAGCCGTGGCGTGCAAAGCGACGGTGAAGTCGAGCTTGAGTTGGGGGCCGCGCTTGCAAGGTACCCGGCGTCAGTTTGATCATTCCCGGGCGCGCGTCGCCCTTTCGATATTAATGATTGGCCTTTCGCGCGCGGCCGCCGTCAGAACGACGGCGGCGTGCCGGCGCTGATCACCTCGCACGGCTTGGCGCCGATGCAGCGAAAACGATGCGGCCGCCGGCTCTCGAAATAATAGGCGTCGCCGGGCCCGAGGATACGGCGTTCGCTCTCCACGGTCACCTCGAGCCGGCCCGAGAGCACGATGCCGCCTTCTTCGCCGTCGTGAACCAGCGGCACGCGCCCGGTGTCGCCGCCGGGCTCGTAGCGTTCTTTCAGGATCTGCAAGCTCCGGCCGAACAGATTGTCGCCGATCTGGCGAAAGGAGATCTTACCCTTGCCGATCTCGGTCAGTTCGTCGGCGCGGTAAAACGCCTTGCGCTGCCGGTCAGGTTCCAGCGCGAAGAACTCCGCCATTCCCATCGGAACGCCGTCGAGGATGCGCTTCAGCGCGCCGACGGAGGGGTTCATCTGGTTGGATTCGATCAGCGAGATCGTCGAGTTGGTCACCCCGGAGCGCTTGGCAAGTTCGCGCTGGGACAGCTTGTTGCGGCTACGGACGAAGCGCAGCCGTTCGCCGACATCGATGCTCATCGTCGCCCCCGGATTCCTGAGTAGGCTGTTTCATGTGTTGCGGATCGAACGAATATTAGCTTCCCGATCTAGCAAAATCAATGAGTTGACCAGCATCAGAAAAGGACTTGCTGCATGTTCACCAACATGATGTCGCTGGTGCGAACCGCAAAGGAGCGCCGCCATGACGATTCATCAGATTCCCAACACCGTGAAGCTCGAATCGTTCTGGATGCCGTTCACGGCCAACCGGCAGTTCAAGGCCGAGCCGCGGCTGTTCGCCTCCGCGTCGGGCATGCACTACACCACCATCGACGGCCGCAAGGTGATCGACGGCTCGGCGGGCCTCTGGTGCGTCAATGCCGGCCACGGGCGCAAGGAGATCGCTTCCGCGGTCGAGCGCCAGCTGATGAACCTCGACTTTGCGCCCTCGTTCAATATGGGCCATCCGCTGGCGTTCGATTTCGCCGAGCGCCTGGCCGAGATCGCGCCTGCCGGTCTTGATCGCATCTTCTTCACCAATTCGGGCTCTGAATCGGTCGATACCGCGCTGAAGATCGCGCTGGCCTATCAGCGCGCCGCAGGCCAACCGACCCGCACGCGCCTGATCGGCCGCGAGCGCGGCTACCACGGCGTCGGCTTCGGCGGCATGTCGGTCGGCGGCATGGTCAACAACCGGCGCGCCTTCGCGACGCATTTGCCTGGCGTCGACCATATCAGCCACACCCACGATCTCACCCGCAACGCCTTCGCCAAGGGTCAGCCGGAGCATGGCGCCGAACTCGCCGACGATGTCGAGCGGCTGGTGGCGCTGCATGGCGCCGAGACCATCGCTGCCGTGATCGTCGAGCCGGTCCCGGGTTCGACCGCGGTGCTGCCGCCCCCGAAGAATTACCTGCAGCGGCTGCGGACGTTGTGCGACAAGCACGGCATCCTCCTGATCTTCGACGAAGTCATCACCGGCTTCGGCCGGCTCGGCGCGCCGTTTGCCGCCGATTATTTCGGCGTCACGCCGGATATGATGACGACCGCCAAGGGCATCACCAACGGCACCGTTCCCTGCGGCGCGGTATTCGCCAGCCGGAAGATTCACGACACGCTGATGACGGGCCCGCAAAGCCAGATCGAGCTGTTCCACGGCTACACCTATTCGGCGCATCCGGTGGCCTGTGCGGCCGGCATCGCAACGCTTGACATCTACAAGGACGAGGGCCTGCTGACGCGCGCTGCCTCGATGGCCGATTACTGGCAAGAGGGCCTGCATTCGCTCAAGGGCCTTCCGAACATGATCGACATCCGCAACTGCGGCCTGATGGGCGCCATTGAGGTCGCGCCGCGCAAGGACGCGCCGGGCGCGCGGGGCTATGATCTGATGGTCGATTGCTTCAATAACGGCCTCTATCTGCGGCAGAGCGGCGACTCCCTTGCGGTCTCGCCGCCCCTGATCGTCGAACGCAGCCACATCGACGAGATGGTCTCGATTCTCGGCGCCGCAATCAAGCGCGTGGCCTGATCCTTGCTCTAACCGCGGCATCGACTATTTTGCGGTGATCGAACGATGCCGCGGCAGAAGCATGAGGGATCGTGAAAGTTCTGATTCTCGGCAGTGGCGTCATCGGCGTCACCTCAGCCTATTATCTCGCCAAGGCCGGCCATGACGTGACGGTCGTCGACCGTCAGCCGAAACCCGCGCTGGAGACCAGTTTTGCCAATGCCGGCGAAGTATCGCCCGGCTATTCCTCGCCGTGGGCGGGGCCGGGCGTGCCGGTCAAGGCGATCAAGTGGCTGTTGATGAAGCATGGCCCGCTGGTGATCCGGCCGAAGGTCGATCCCGTGATGTGGGTCTGGCTGCTGAAGATGCTGCGCAACTGCACCGCGGCGCGCTACGCGGTCAACAAGCGGCGGATGATTCCGATCGCCGAGTACAGCCGCGATTGCCTGCGCGCGTTGCGCAGCGAGATCGGCATTCGCTATGACGAGCGCGAGCGCGGTACGCTGCAACTGTTCCGCTACGCGGCGCAGCTCGACGGCACTGCCGACGATATCGCGGTGCTCAAACAATATGGCGTGCCGTTCGAGGTGCTCGATCGCGCCGGCTGCGTTGCCGCCGAGCCTGCGCTGTCGAAGGTTCAGGACAAGATCGCCGGCGGATTACGATTGCCGCAGGACGAGACCGGCGATTGCCATATGTTCACGCAGGCGCTGGCGCTCGAGGCCGAAAAGCTCGGCGTGCGCTTTGCCTTCAATGTCGGGATCGAAGGACTGATCGCCGATGCCACGCGCGTCACCGGCGTTGCCACTTCCACCGGCGTATTGCAGGCCGACGCCTACGTCGTCGCGCTCGGTAGCTGGTCGCCAAAATTGCTGCGGCCGCTCGGCATTTCGCTGCCGGTCTATCCCGTGAAAGGCTATTCGATCACGGTGCCGATAACGGATCCGGATGCCGCACCGGTATCGACCGTGATGGACGAAAGCTACAAGGTCGCGATCACGCGGCTCGGTGACCGCATCCGTGTCGGCGGCACCGCTGAAATCTCGGGCTATTCCGACAAGCTCTATCCGGCACGGCGCGCGACGCTCGATCATTCCCTGACCGATCTGTTTCCGCGCGGCGGCGATATCGGCAAAGCCACGTTCTGGAGCGGCCTGCGGCCGATGACGCCCGATGGCCCGCCGGTGATCGGCCCGACGCGCTACGCCAACCTCCATCTCAACACCGGCCACGGCACGCTCGGCTGGACCATGGCGTGCGGCTCGGGGAGGGTGCTCGCGGACATGCTCTCGGGCCGCAAGCCGGATATCGATGTGAGCGAGCTTGCGCTGACCAGGTACGACCATCGGTTCGGGTGAGGCGGCAGGACCGTCATTGCCTGCGACAAACGCGAAGCGTTTGCGCGTGGGAGCCACCGGGTCGCGCGAATGCGCGCCCGATGACAGGCTCCGCGACGACTTGTCCGCCGTAGCTTACGAGCGAAGGCGGAAGCAATCCATTCCTCCGCTTGCGGCGCTATGGATTGCTTCGCTTCGCTCGCAATGACGACGGAGGTACCGGCGTTCCATCCGCCATGATGTGTTGTCCCTTTCGCTCGACAATCAATCCATAGGCATGGGGCTGCCGATGGATGTCGAAGTTGAAGGTGGTGCGCCTGTAGGAGTTGCACAAATCCAGATCGCAGCGCGCCAAGGCGATCTCGTCACCCTTGGTGGTGCAGGCGGCGACGATCTCACCTGATGGCGCCACAATACAGCTGCCGCCAATCTGGTCGACGCCTTCCTCGATGCCTGCCTTGGCGACGCCCACGACCCAGGTCCCGTTCTGGTAGGCGCCAGCCTGCATGACCAGACGATTATGGAACAACGAGAGGTCGTCGTGCTCGGGTGCCGGCGGATTATGCACCGGCGTGTTGTAGCCGATCAGCACCATTTCGACGCCCTGCAATCCCATGACGCGGTAGGTTTCGGGCCAGCGGCGATCATTGCAGATCGCCATGCCGATCACGCCATTGAATGCGTTGGCGACGCCAAAGCCGGAGCCGGGCTCGAAGTATCGCTTTTCCAAATGCTGAAATCGACGCCACGGTTCGTGTTCGGCGTGGCCGGGCAAATGCACCTTGCGATACTTGGAAATGATTTCGCCGGTCCTGCCCACGAGAACGGACGTGTTGTACCGATGCGGTTCGCCGTGCTCGACCGCCAGTTCCGCGTAACCCAGGCAAAATCCGATGCTTAAGTCCCGCGCCAGGTCGAACAGTACGCGCGTCTCCGGACCGGGCATCTCTCGCTCGAAGAAGAAATCGATTTCCGCCTGATCCTCCATGTACCAGCGCGGAAAAAACGTCGTCAGCGCGAGCTCCGGATAGACGATCAGATCGCACCCATTGGCGTGCGCCTGCCGCATCAACGCCATCAGCCGCGCCACAATTTCGGTCCTCGTTTCGCTTCTGGCGACGGGACCGAGCTGGCCCACCGCGACGTTCACAAATCTTGCCACTGTGTTTCCTCTGGTCCGCCATCGGGTTGAACGCATGCTGGCTCAGCACGGAGAGGCAGAACCCGTGCCACGGCCAGTCCACAACGTCTAGCCCGACGGGTAAATTAATTCTGAATTTCAGAAATGATGTCAAGCCAGGAATTTTAGAGAATCGAAAATATTCCTGTTTTCATTGATCCCAAATCAAGGGCACATTTATCGCCATCCCGTCCCGCTCAGAGGGGCGTTGGCCATCGTCGCTGGCGAGGGACGGGGAGCGGTGGACGCTGATGTTGCGACTGACGAGCGCGACTGACGCGTACGGCGAAATCGTGTGGTCCTGACGTCGCGGTGCTGGCGTCAACGCACCTGAAAGGCAACTGCCTCTCAGAGCGCAACGGAGGCAAAAGAGCCGTTCTCCGGGGAGATCACGTATAAGCCGTAAAGCCATTGCGCAGGGAATGTCGGATGTTCTCCGTTGCCCTGTATGCTCGTGTGCGCATTTTTATAGTGCACATCGCACGCGAGACCGCGGGTGCAGCGCGCATCCGGCATTCCCTGCGCCCTCTGTCTGAAGGGGCGAAAGATACAAGCAAAGCTCGGGCGCATTGTGCCGCGAGAATGCGAAGCCACGACCACAGCTGTCATCGCCCGGCTTGACCGGGCGCCCAGTATTCCAGAGACGCCGATGATTGAACCGAGAAGCCGCGGCGTACTGGGTCCCCCGCTTTCGCGGAGGACGACAGCATTGTGTGAGGCTGCACCATCCACGTGATTGCAATGACAGCAGATCTAACCCGCCGCCGACACACAATTCACCCACAGCACCACAGCCTTGGCCTTGTCAGACGGATTGCTGAACCGGTGCGGGCGGCGGCTGGCGAAACGGAAACTGTCGCCTTGCTTCAGGGTCCAGCTTTCGGCATCGACGGTGAGATTCATTTCGCCTTCGATCACCAGACCGGCTTCCTCGCCGTCATGGGTATACAATTCGTCGCCGGTGCTGCCGCCGGGCTCCATGTGGACCAGAAACAGATTGAGCCGGCCTTCGGAACCGGAGGGGCTGAGCAATTGTTCGGAGATACCGGTACGCCACAGGTTCAACTCGGCGCGCTGCTGCTCGCGGGTGACAATGGCATCCGAACCGGTACCGGCAGTTTCCGTGGCGCCGAACAGGCCGGCGATCCCGATGCCCAACACGTCGGCGATGGTCGCGAGCACGCGCAGCGAAGGCGAGGAGAGACCGCGTTCGATCTGGCTGAGAAAGCCGATCGACAAATCGGTACTGACAGCAACAACCTCCAGCGACAGCTTGCGGCTGCGCCGCAAGTCGCGGATCCGCTGTCCGACCGCGACATCCATCGCCGGCTCGGCCTTGACCGCCTTCTTGCTCATGCGCTTGCCGCCGCTCACGTCAGATCGCGTCCTTCATGCATATGAAAATGCAGCTTGCGCATTTCCCGACGATGTGTCCATAATTTCATGGTTGTGAAAATAGGCTTGGACGGCGAAACCTGCAACTGGCTTGTTGACGAAGACGCAAACCGCCGCCCGGTGCCCAAACTGTTGAGGGGGTACGATGCTTTTGAAACGTCTCGTTCAAGCCGCGACCGCGGTGCTTGTCCTTGCCGCCGCCGCGCCTTCGTCGGCACAGCCTGTGCTCAAGGTCGGCTCGACCCCGACCGGGATTCCCTTCACCTTCCTCGAAACCAAGACCAACAGCATTCAGGGCGTGATGGTCGATCTGATCACCGAGATCGGCAAGGACGCCGGCTTCCAGGTCCAGATCGAACCGATGCAGTTCTCCGCGCTGGTGCCGTCGCTGACGTCGAACAAGATCGACATCATCTCGGCGGCGATGTTCGCGACCGCCGCACGCAAGGAAGTGATCGATTTCTCGGAAGCGGTCTACACCTATGGCGAGGGCCTGGTGGTGCCGAAGACCGACGCCAAGAACTATGCTTCGCAGGAAGATCTGAAGGGCGAGGTGGTCGGCGCCCAGGTCGGAACGGCCTTTGTCGATGCGTTGAAGAAGACGGGATTGTTCAGCGAGGTCAAGGTCTACGACACCATTCCGGATATCTTACGTGACGTGAATGCAGGTCGCCTCAAGGCCGGTTTCGCCGACCTTCCGATCCTCGCCTATAATCTGAAGCAGGGTGCGTTTGGCGACGTCCGGCTGGTGGATTCCTACAAGCCGGTTACCGTCGGCACCGTCTCGATCGGGATCCGCAAGACCGATCAGGAACTGCTCGGCAAGATCAACACCTCGCTTGCGAAGCTCAAGGCCAACGGCACCTTGGACAAGATTCTCGACAAATGGGGTCTGAAGCCCAAGGCTTCCTGAACGAGGCTTCCTGATACGGGCATAGCGTTTTCGAGCGAAGTGGATACCGGTTCGCGTGAAGAAAACGCGTCAAAACAAAAAATCCCGGCAACGCGTGACCTGAGCCGATGCAAAATTTCCTGCGCGACGCCGTCGAGTTCCTGCCGATCCTGTTGCAGGGCGTCTGGCTGACCGTCGTCGTCACCATCGGCTCGCTGCTGCTGTCGACAGTCCTCGGGCTGCTATGGGCCTTGATGCGGGTTTCTGGCATTCGGGTCCTGACGGGACTGAGCGCCGGCCTGATCAACGTAATCCGCGGCATCCCGATCATCGTGTTGCTGTTTTACCTGTATTTCGTGATGCCCGATTTCGGCGTCGCGCTGACGGCGCTGCAGGCCTCGATCCTCGGGCTCGGCATCGCCTATTCGGCCTACCAGGCCGAGAATTTCCGCGCCGGCATCGAGGCGATCGACAAGGGGCAGATCGAGGCCGCGCAGACCATCGGCATGGGCTGGTGGCTGACCATGCGCCGCGTCGTGCTGCCGCAGGCGATCAAGATCGTGCTGCCGCCCTACGGCAACGTCATGATCATGATGCTGAAGGATTCCTCGCAGGCCTCGACCATCACGGTCGCCGAACTGGCGCTGCAGGGCAAGCTGATCGCGTCCTCGACCTTCAAGAACACCAGCGTGTTCACGATGGTGGCGCTGATGTACCTCACCATGAGCATTCCGCTGATCCTGCTGGTTCGCCATTTCGAGAACAAGGCGAACCGCAAATGATCGAGCTCACCAACGTCCATAAAAGCTTTGGTTCCAACGAGGTACTCAAGGGCATTACAGCTTCGGTTGAGAAGAGTGAGGTGGTCTGCATCATCGGCCCCTCAGGTTCGGGCAAGTCGACCATCCTGCGCTGCATCAACGGGCTGGAGAGCTACGATTCCGGCGACATCCTGGTGGAGGGCGCTAAGGTCGACAACAAGGCGCCGTCGATCGTCGCGATCCGTACTCAAGTGTCGATGGTGTTCCAGCGCTTCAACCTGTTTCCGCACCGCACGGCGCTGGAGAACGTGGTCGAAGGCCCGATCTACGTGAAAAAGGAACCGTCCGCCGAGGCGCTCGAGCGCGGCCGTGCGCTGCTGGCGCAGGTCGGCCTTGCCGAGAAGGCTGATGCCTATCCGGGGCAGCTTTCCGGCGGCCAGCAGCAGCGCGTCGCCATTGCCCGCGCGCTCGCGATGCAGCCGAAGGCGATCCTGTTCGACGAGCCGACCTCCGCGCTCGACCCGGAACTGGTCGGCGAGGTGCTCGGCGTCATGCGCAAGCTCGCCGATGACGGCATGACCATGGTCGTGGTCACCCATGAAATGGGGTTTGCCCGGGACGTCGCCGATCGTGTGCTGTTCATCGACGGCGGCGTCATTGTCGAGCAGGGGGCGGCAAAATCCGTGCTCAACGCGCCGCAGCATGCGCGGACCCAGGATTTCCTGCACCGCGTGCTGCATCCCCTGTGAAGCCAATTTGCCGGATCTGATGACCGTGACCCACCATCCTCTTGCCTTGCCGCCGAGCCTTTACGCAGACACCGCCGTTGCGCCGGTTCCGACGCCGCCGCTCGATGTCGACAAGACCGTGTCGGTGGCGATCATCGGTGGCGGCTTTGCCGGGCTTTCGACTGCGCTGCATCTGGCCGGGCAGGGCACCGACGCGATCGTGCTCGAAGCCCAGCAGCCCGGCTGGGGCGCGTCGGGCAACAATGGCGGCCAGCTCAATCCCGGGCTGAAGCTCGATCCCGATACGGTTGAGTCGACGTTCGGCGCCGATCTTGGCCGGCGCATGATCGCGTTTGGCTATAACACCCCGGTGTTTACGCTCGATCTGATCCGGCGTTTGGGAATCGAATGCGAAGCGCGGCAGAACGGCACGCTGCGCGCGGCCTATCATCCGTCCAGTACGGCAGGGGTTGAGGCCACCGCGGAGCAGTGCATCCGGCGCGGCATGCCGGTCACGCTGCTCGGCCGGGACGCCGTCCGCGAAGCGACCGGGACGGACCGATATCTGCTGGCGATGCGGGACGCGCGTGGCGGCGACGTCCAGCCGCTGAGTTATGCGCGCGGTCTGGTCCGCGCGGTGCTCGCGGCCGGCGCGGCCGTTCACGGCCAGACGCCGGCAACCTCGCTGCGGCGGGAAGGCGGACGATGGCGTATCGAAACTCCGCGCGCGGTGGTGCGGGCCGAAAAAATCCTGATCGCCACCAACGGGTTCACCGACGATCTCTGGCCCGATTTGCGCCGCACCATCGTGCCGGTGTTCAGCTCGATCGCCGCGACCGAGCCGTTGCCTGACGACGTTGCGCAAAAAATCATGCCGACGCGGTCGGTGCTGTACGAGAGTGGCCACATCACCGTCTATTATCGCGTCGATGCCTCGAACCGCCTGCTGATGGGAGGGCGCGGGCCGATGCAGTGGATCAAGGATCCGGCGCCGGTTTCATACCTGATGCGTTACGCGGAACGGCTTTGGCCTGACATCCGCGGCGTGCGCTGGACGCACGGCTGGAACAGCCGGCTCGCCATGACCTCCGATCACTACCCGCATGTGCACGAACCCGGCGCGGGCGCGCTGGTCTATCTCGGCTGCAACGGCCGCGGTGTCGCGCTCGCCACCGCGATGGGCGAACAACTCGCCAAACGGCTGATCGGGGGCGAGAAGGCCGAGATCGACATGCCGATCACAGGCTTGAAACCCATTCGTTTTCACGCATTGTGGCCGGTGGCGGTCAAGAGCGTGGTGCTGACGGGCAGGATCCGCGATCGCCTGGGATTGTAGGGACCAGAAGTTCGATCCGCTGAAAACCAGTGAAAGCTATCTTGAACCCAAGTCAACGATTGGCCCAAATGGTTGAAAGGCAAGATGCTTTGGCTCTATCGTGCCGGCATCGGGGCGCGCCTGGAAACATCCTGGAGCCAATCGCATGACCAAACGCTCTATCGCCACGGTTTCGCTGAGCGGGTCCCTCGATGAAAAGCTACGTGCCATCGCCGGTGCCGGTTTCGACGCCGTCGAGATCTTCGAGAATGATTTGTTGACGTTCAATGGCAGCCCCCGCGACGTCGGGAAACTCTGCCGCGACCTTGGTCTCGCCATTTGCGCGTTCCAGCCGTTTCGCGATTTCGAGGGTATGCCGGAGCCGCAGCGCACCCGCAATTTTGCCCGGGCGGCGCATAAGTTTGACCTGATGCAGGAACTGGGGACCGATTTGCTGCTGATCTGCAGCAATGTTTCACCGGCCTCGCTGGGAGGAATTGACCGCGCCGCCGCGGATTTCCACGCGCTTGGCGAACTTGCGGCGTCGCGCGGCCTGCGCGTCGGTTTCGAGGCGCTGGCCTGGGGGCGTCACGTCAACGACTATCGTGACGCCTGGGAGATCGTGCGCCGCGCCGATCACAAATCGATCGGGATCATTCTCGACAGTTTCCATGCGTTGGCGCCGGCGTTTCCGGTGACCGCGATCCACTCGATTCCGGCGGACAAGATCTTTCTGGTGCAGCTTGCGGATGCGCCGAAGCTCGGTCTCGATGTCCTCTCCTGGAGCCGGCACTTCCGTTGCTTCCCTGGCCAGGGCGATCTGCCGGTGGCAGCCTTCATGGAAGCCGTATCGGCGACCGGGTACGCCGGTCCGCTGTCGCTGGAGATCTTCAACGATCAGTTTCGCTCCGGCTCGCCGGTGCGCACCGCGACCGACGGGCTGCGTTCCCTGATTTTGCTGGAGGATCAGCTGGCCCACGGTGCGCCCGGCGCATCCGCAGCCAGGCTGCAGTCGAAAGCGCAGAGTCGCGGCGTTGGATTTGTTGAGTTCGCCGTCGATGAAACCAAGGCTCGGGATTTATCCGCGCTGTTCGGGCAGCTCGGCTTTCGCAGAACCGGCTCCCATCGCAGCAAGGACGTCGAGCGTTGGTCGCAAGGCAGGATCGAATTGGTGATCAATTGCGAGCCGGATGGCTTTGCCCATTCGCACTACATCACGCACGGTGCGGGGGTCTGCGCCATCGCGATCGACGTCAATGATGCCGGCAAGACCATGACGCGGGCTGAAGCGCTGAAGGCACATACCTTCTATCAGCCGGTTGGGCCGGGCGAGCTGGAAATCCCGGCCATTCGCGGCGTCGGCGGCAGCCTGCTGTATTTTCGGGAGGCGGCGGGCAAGAACTGGGATACCGATTTCGAAGCGCTGCGCAGCGATGCCGCGACCGACCGCCTCAATGCGGTCGATCATATCTCGCAGTCGATGCCCTATGACGAGATGCTGTCGTGGCTGCTCTTCTACACGGGCATACTCGATCTGCAGCGCCTGCCGCAGATGGAGATCGCCGATCCCGTCGGGCTCGTGCAAAGTCAGGCGCTGATCAACGGCAATCAGGGCCTGCGCGTGATCCTGAACGGGTCATCGGCGACGCGAACGTTATCAGCCCGGTTCATCAACGAATTCTTCGGGTCCGGTGTCCAGCACATTGCATTTTCATGCGACGATATTTTCGCGGCGGTCGCGGATATGCGGGCGCGCGGCGCGGATTTCCTGAAGATTCCCGATAATTATTACGACGATATCGAAGCCAAATACGATCTCGATGTGGCGACCATGGCAGCGCTGCGCGACAACCAGATTCTGTACGACCGCGAAGGCGAGGGCGAATTCTTCCAGATCTATACCCACACCTTCGATGACCGGTTCTTCTTCGAGATCGTCCAGCGCCGTAACTATGAAGGGTTTGGCGCCGCCAATGCCGCGGTTCGCCTCGCGGCGCAGACGCGGGAATCTCGGCCTTTGACCATTCCTCGCGCGTGAAGAAACCTAGAGTGCGATCGATCCGATGCTCGCGCCACCGCAGACATAAAGCGCCTGGCCGGTGATGAAATCCGAATCCTTGGCTGCAAAGAACATCACGGCGCGTGCCACGTCGTCCGGCCGGCCGATGCGCCCGACCGGGATCGAGCGGGCGAGTTGATCCACCTTCGGACTGCCTTGCGGAATGACCTCGTGAAACATGTCGGTCTCGACCGGCCCTGGCGCTACCACATTGACCGTGATGCCATGGGCGGCGGTTTCCAGCGCCCAGGTGCGCGCCATGCCGAACATGCCGGACTTCGTCGCCGAATAGGCGGTGCGGGTGGCGGCACCCAGCGCCGCGCGCGAGGCGATCAGGACGATGCGTCCGAACTGCCGTTGCTTCATGCCGGGCAACGCGGCCTGGACAAGTGTCAATGCAGCGCCGAGATGGAGCTGGCTGAGCGCTGCGATGTCATCGGCCGTCGCCTGCTCGATCAGATTGGGCCGGATGATTCCGGCATTGTGGACGACGTGCGAAATTTGATGCCGTGCCGCCACATCCCTGGCGGCATCCGCTGTCGCCTTGGGATCGAACAGATCCACCAGAACCGGCTCAAGCTTTGCGTGCGACCAATCCGGCAAACGGCGGTCGAGCGAGACGACATGGTGACCCGCGGCCAGCATCGCCTCGGCGATGGCCCGGCCGATGCCGCCGCTGGCTCCCGTGATGATGGCGACGTTGCTCTGGCTCATGATATCTCACCCGGCCTTCTGAACCGGCCGCTTTTTCAGCGGGCGGGTATCAACACATAGTTCAGAGCCGATGGTCGCGGCGACCAGCTCCTTGAGTGCGCCGCGCTGGATTTTCTGGGTCGAAGTCAGCGGCAGCGCCGGCACAAAGGCGACATAGCCGGGCGCCTTGTAATAGGCGAGCCGGCTCAGGCTCCACGCGACGAGATCGGCGGCGATCTTGTTGCGAGATGCCGCATCCGGCGGCTCGCCTTCGCTCACCACGCAGGCATACACTTCATCGCCACGCACTGTGTCCGGCGCAGGGGCGACCGCAACTTGCCTCACCGCAGGATGTCGCATCAGCACGCTCTCGACCTCGACGGCCGAGATGTTTTCGCCGGAGCGGCGGATCACATTCTTCTTGCGGTCGACGAAGTGAAACGCCCCATCCGGACCGCGCCGCACCACATCGCCGGTGTGAAACCAGCCGCCGTCCCAGGCTTCCGCGGTAGCCTCGGCGTCCCTAAGATATTCGCGGAAGAAACCATAACGTGGCGTAGCGCCGGCATGGCGAACCAGGAGTTCGCCGGGCTCGTCGATGCCGGCTTCAGCGCCGCCATCAACAACGATGCGGGCCTCGAGTTCAGACCCGAGGCGACCGAAGCAGCTCGTACCGGTATGGCGCGGCTCCTGGGAGGCGACGACCACGGCACCGGCGCCGGTTTCGGTCATGGCCCAGGCCTCGACCAGCGGAAACCCGAAGCGCGCCTCAAAGGGATCATGGAGCGCCTTGTCGACACCGGCGCCGAAACCGAAACGCACGCTGTGGCGCCTGTCATCGGCGCTCTCGGGCGCGCCCATCAGCATCGGCGGCATCACGCCGAGATAATGCACGATGGTGGCGCGGCTCTGTTTGACGCTGGCCCACCAGCTCTTGGGATGGAAGCGGTCGAGCACGATCAGGCAGCCGCCGGTGGTCACCATCGCCATCGCGGAATAGGCCATCGCGTTCATGTGAAACACCGGCAGCGGCGTCAGCATCCGCTCGCAACCGTCGTTCAGCGCAATCAAGCCGCCGACGGTGGCGTACCAGTGACCGGCATAGAGAAAATATTCATTCGGCAGCACGCAGCCCTTCGGCCGGCCGGTGGTGCCGGATGTGTAGAGCAGGGCGCATTCGCTGTCGCGGTCGGGCATGCCCGGCCGCGGCGCTGGTGCGCGGATCGCCGCGGGCGCATCATCCGGCCCGACCACGGGAATGTCGCGGCCGATCGCCTTGGCCGCGGCTGCAACGTCGCCCTGACGCTGTGCGATCACGATCGCTGCCACGATCTCGGAATGGTCGATGAGATATTCGAGTTCCGCCGCCCGCATGTCGGGATTGATCGGCACCAGCGACACGCCGAGCGCATTCAGTGCAAACCAATGCAGGAAGAAGCTCGGGCGATTCTCCATGAGAATGCCGACCCGATGACCGCCGCCGTAACCCTTCGCACGATAGGCCTCGGTCAGGTCAGCGATCCCTGTGCGCGCCTCGCCATAGCTGATCTCGCCGGCCGCGATGCCATAGGCCTGCGCCGTTTCCGGCAGCACCGCCAGAAACGGCTTGTCGCCATGGCGGGTAGCCGCACGCGCGAAGGCGTCGAAGACGGTTGCGGGAGCCTCGATCGGGAGCTGCATCACCGCCTCACATGAACAGCTGGATGTTGCCGAAGGCAGCATCGCAATTGACGATGTCGACCCGCTTCAGCTTGATCTTGAGCGCGCCGTCGACCATGCCCAAGGTGTGCGTCGCCCAGGCGGCATAAAGGTCCTGATGGTCGAGACGCGTCTCGACATAATGCATCGGCGTCCAGGTGACGTATTCGTTGGCCGCCTCGTTGCGGCTGTCGACCTGCGGCGTCTGCAGCACGTGATGACAGCGGCTCTTGGGCTTCTGCGAAAAGGTGCGGTTGCCCTTGAGCCGCTCGACGCGGATCTTGAGCAACAGCTTGTCCTCATACATCAGCGAGGTGGTTAGACGCGGATCGGTCTGGCCCCATTCGAGCGGCATCCAGTAGAAGCCGTCCTCGGCGAACAGATCGAGCCATTCCTCAAATCGATGCTGGTCGATCAATCTGGTTTCGCGAATGACGAAATCGATCAGTTGCTGGTCGGTAGGCGTGGTCATGGCAGCACTCACATCGACATCGTCATGAATTTCGACCAGGCGCGGAACTGGTTCCGCATCTGCCATTCGGTGGTGCCGTTGGTGACGGCCGTCGTATCCGCAATTTCGGAAGGATCGTAGAGACGCTGCAGATTGACCCATTGATTGGCATCGACATGCAGGCCCTCTTGGGCACGCTCGTACATTTCGAGGTCGTCATGGCCGACGACGGAGGTCGGTGCGTTGATCAGCCGGTTGTACATCAAGGTACGTTCCAGCAGCATGTCGGGCGCGTCGACAAGGCGGAAAGTCCAGCTCTCCACCAGCGTCTTGTTGGCCGCGATCGGCTTGAACACGCGGACCAACTGGATCGGCCCCTTGATCATGATGTTGGGGAAGTACACCGTATTGTGGCGGTTCTCGTTGAGGATTGCCTTGGCGCGTTCCTCACCATGGGCCGCCGCCATCTGCTCGAAATAGCCGGGCACCGCCGAATAATCGGAATGGATCGAGTGGTGCACGCCGGTATGGCCGTGGCCGTTGGGCCAGACGCGGATGCCCATGTTTTCGAAGAACTCGTAAGGCGCCATGAACGGCGCGTAGATTTCCACCGCCATCGGCTTGGCGGTGCCGGGAGGTGCGTTCTTCCACACCTCGATCGCGGTGCCGGCCGAGGATTCATGCGCGACCATGGGATGGCAGGTATCGGTCTGGTTCTCGACCAGCATTTTCCAGTTGCAATTATGCATGTAACGCAGCACGCCGCCGGCGACTTCGAGCCGGCCGGCCGGGGAACGGTCGACCATGTTGTCGAAACTCGACAGGCTGTCGCCGAAGAATTCCTCGAAGCCGGGGCCGGTATCGTTGATTTTGGCGAACACGAAGCCGCGATAGTTGCGCACGTGCTTGACCGCGCTCATGCCGCGCCCGGCGTGGCTCTGTTCGACACCGGTGTTCTCGTAGCCCTTCTTCAGGGGGATCGCGAGCAGCGAACCGTCGGTCTTGAAACTCCAGGCGTGATAGGGGCAGCGGAAGAACTTTCCGGTGTTGCCGCAGGATTCGGTGGTGATGCGCGTGCCCTTGTGCGGGCAGCGGTTGTGCAGCACCTTCACGGTGTTGTCGGTATGACGCACCATCAGGATCGGTTGGGTGCCGATGGTGGTGCCGTAATAGTCGCCCGGTTTCGCGATCTGGCTGTCATGGCCGACATAGGCCCAGGTGTTGGCGAAGACGTGCTCCATTTCGAGCTGGAACACCTCCTCGTCGATATAGACGTCGCGGTGCACCTCGGTCTCGCGCACGAGGCCTTTGATTGCTTCGACGTTTCCGCGATATCTGGCCATGGACACCTCCTTCAGAGATCGAGCACGAGCCGCGGCGACTTCGACCGCGAGACGCAGATTTGCATGACCTTGCCGGCCGCCTTCTCGGTATCGGTCAAGATATAGTCGCGATGATCGGGCGCGCCTTCGATCACGCCGACCTGGCAGATGCCGCAATCGCCGCGCTGGCAATCATGCATGGGATCCTCGCCGGCTTCGATCAGCACGGCGAGAATGGTCTTGTCCGGCGGAATGAGGAAGGTCTTGCCGGAATTGTTCAGCACCACTTCGAACGGTTGATCGCCGGCGAGGGGAGCAGCGGTAGCAAAAATCTCGAAGCGCAGGCGACCGCCGGACCAGTGCAAATCCTTGGCGCTCTGGATCGCCGTATCGATCATCGGTTTCGGCCCGCAGACGTACAGCGGCTCATCGCCGGTGAGCGAGGTCATCAGGCCCTTTACGTCGAAGATACCGCCGGTGTCGTCGGTGTGAATGGTGAGGTGTTCGCCGCACAGGGCTTCGCTTTCGCCGAGAAAGGCGATCTGGTCACGCGAGCGCCCGGCATAGATGAAACGGTAGGGGCGTCCTCCGGCGGAGAGCGTCGCCGCCATCGAGAGTACCGGGGTTACGCCGATGCCGCCGGCAAGCAGCACGGGGAATTTCGACGTCGGCTCCAGCGGGAAATTGTTCCGCGGCGCGGCGACCGAGAGGATGTCGCCGACCTTGAGGCCGTGCATGAATTTGGAGCCGCCCTGGCTCGGATGTTCCAGCCGTACGCCGAGGCGATAGGTGTGCGGGCGTGTGGTGGCGGCTGGATCGAGCGAGGTGTTGATCAGCGAATAGGAGCGTTCGTCGCCATCCGGCAGGCGGATCTTCACATGCGCACCGGCTTCCCAGGAGGGCAGCGGCTCGCCATGCGGACGGGCGAGTGTGATCGCGCGGATCAGTTCGGTTTCCGCGTGAATATCGGTAACGGTGAGGTCGAATTGGTCCATCGTATCGATCACAGAAATGTTTCGACTGTGGCAAGTGCGCCGTCGAGCGCGTTGCCTTCTTCATCGGATAGTGCGGCCGTGCAAAGCCGGCGCAGCCATTGCGCAGCGTCCGCGCGACCGGCGAGGCGGGGCGCGACCGCGATCACCCGGTCGAATTTCGAGGCGCCGCGCGCATGGGTGTCGGAATAACCCTTCACCAGCCGACGCGCTTCGAGGATGGCGACCGCGAGGTCGTAATCGGTAGCAGCGGTATTACGGGCCAGATCAAGCCAGGCATCACGATGGGCGACCTCGCGCCGGTGACGCAGCGTGCCGCGACGAAAGCGCTTCAGGCCGCCCAGCACGTAGAGCGGCAGGAACCATCTGATGGTTCCGGTCTGCACGCGGCGCCCACGATTGACCACGCGATCCAGCGTCTTGCACAGGCCGGGCTTGCCTTCGAGCCACAGGCCGAGGCTAGCTGGGAGCGTACCCAAAACCTCTTCCATGCGCGGATGCATGAATTCGGTGGTGTAGACGAGTTGATCGGGCGTTGCGAGAACCTCACCGCGGACGCGTTCGAAACGGCTCGCACGGGTCTTGAGATCGGCGACGCGGATGACGTCGTCATAGGCCATGGCGACGGCGATGTGTTTTGCGGCCGCCCGTGTCAATGCGGGATCGCCGCCACGTTCGAGACGGAGGAAGCCTGCCACGAGATCGAGGTATTCGCGGGCGTAATGGACGTCCTGAAAGTCAGTGACCTTGCGCAAGCCTGCGGCGATCATGCCATGCAGGGACGCCGGGAAATTCGTGCGGACGTCCGTGACGAGCGCATCGAACGCAGCATCGCCGATCGGTGCGAGCGCGGGATAGACTTTTCCCGCTGAAGCAGGTTTGGGCAGCTCGGGCGGTGTCCCCGATGCCGTGTCCGCCTGCGTTCGATCAAAGCCCGCGGCGAACGCGCGCAGGCTCGGCTCGATGCCGATGCCGGCGGCGCGGATGGTTGCTTCATAAGCCTCGCGCCCGAACGGGAGCGCGCCGCTGCCGGCGAGCGCGCCGAACAGCACCGCGGAGATGGCGCTGCCGGTCTTGTCGGCAAGCACAGCCATGTCGAAGGCGACGAAGCGTTTCGCCGCCGTCGCTGCGGCCTCATAGACCTTGCTGGAATCGCTGATGCCATCGCCGGGCACCAGCTTCTCCTGCACCGCGAAGGAGCGATGCGACGAGGCGATCAGCGTGGTCCTGTCCGGCGTGACGAGGCCGCGCTGGATGGCGCGGCCGGCTTCCATCAATTCGGCGCCGACCACGACATCGACTTCACCCGGCATCGGCATCAACGACAGCACCGGATAGGTGGCATCGGGGCGGGCAGGGATCATCTCGACATAATAGATGGTCGCGCCGGTGCGCTGGGCGACGCCCGGCACCGAGGTGGACTGCGCGATCCAGTCCTGGCTTTCCGCCAGCGCCACGATCCAATCGACCAGCACGCCGCCACCCTGGCCGCCCATCGCCAGCACGGCGATCGAAAGCGGTCGGGTCAGGTCGATGGCGGGGGGCTGCAGCATGATGTTCATCCGATCATGCCCTCAAACCAGCGCCAGACGGCGCCGGTCGCGGCGCCGCTGCAGGAAACCGATAATGCCGCCGCGCAGCTTCGCCATGAACTGATCGAAGCCGGTCGGATTGTGGATGATATCGGCGCGGTAGAACGACGGGCACAGCACCGCGGCCTCCGCCACCTCGCCGCAATTGCCGCAGCCGACGCAGCTGTTGTCGATTGCAGCTACCGGATCGTCTTTCAGGGGATCGCTGGTGTGCTTCACCGACAACGATGGGCAGCCGGACAAGCGAATGCAGGCATGGTCGCCGGTGCAGACGTCCTCATCGACGCCAAAGCGTTCGCGCACGACGCGTTCGCCACCCTTCACGGCCTTGTTGAACAGAGGCTTGATCCGGCGCTGCTTGTTCAGCATGCATTCGGACGAGGCGACGATGATCTTCGGTCCCTTGTCGGTGCTGGTGAGAGCCTCCTTCAACGTGTCGCGCATCTTGGCGACGTCATAGGTGCGGTCGATCTGGCGCACCCATGTGGCGCCGATGCCCTTCACGGCTTCGGTGATCGGATGCTTGGTCGAACGTGATTTGTTGTCGGCGCGCGACGACAGGACGTCCTGGCCGCCGGTGGCCGCGGAGTAATGATTGTCGACGACCAATATGACGCCGTCATGCTGGTTGAAGACCGCATTGCCGATGCCGCTGGTCAGGCCGTTATGCCAGAATCCGCCATCGCCCATGATTGAGATCGCGCGCTTGTCTGCTTTTACATTGAAGGCGGAAGCCGAGGCCGGGCCGAGGCCATAGCCCATCGTCGTCGCACCGATATTGAACGGCGGCAGGATCGAGAACAGATGGCAGCCGATATCGGCCGCGATGTGATGGGCCCCGAGATCCTTTTCGACCAGCTTCATCGCCGCGAAGATCGGCCGCTCCGGGCAGCCGGTGCAGAAGCCGGCGGGGCGCGCCGGCACCACTTCGGCCAGCGCCTTGATCTTGTCGTGGGCTGACATCGATGGATCGTTCGGGGCGCGGATCCGGTCCGGCAGCGCGCCGGGTGCGGCCGCGGTGAGGAAGTTGCGAAGACCCGCCGCCATCACCGCCGCGGTATATTCGCCGCCGATCGGTAGTTCGCCTTTGCCGTAGATCTTCGTCGGGATATCGGCCTTGCGCAGGATCTTGTGCAGGGCCTGTTCGATGTAATCAGGCTGGCCTTCCTCGACCATCAGCACCGCGCGCTTCGATTGGCAGAAGGCGACGAGCTCGTCGTCGATCAGGGGATAGGTCACGTTCATCACGTAGAGGGGAACGCGCGTATTTCCCCACACGTCGGCAAGGCCAAGGCCCTGCAGCGCGCGGATCACACCATTGTACATACCGCCCTGCAGGATGATGCCGACGTCTTCGATATCGCCCTCGAAGACCTCGTTGAGCTTGCGCTCCTTGATAAAGGCGATCGCGGCAGGCCAGCGCTGCTCGATCTTTTCCTTCTCGTGCTGGTAGGAGGCCGGCGGCAGCACGATGCGGTTGGTATCCCGGCGCGGATTTTCCAGCGCCTGTGCCAGCGTGAATGCGGGGCGCTTGTTGTCCTTGGCGACGAAGCGGCCATGGACGTGGCAGGAGCGAATGCGCACTTCGAGCATGACCGGCGTGTTGGTCGCCTCCGACAGCTCAAATCCGTCCTCCACCGCCTTGACGATGGATTCGAGATTGGGGCGAGGATCGAGCAGCCAGATCTGGGATTTCATTGCAAAGGCGTGGCTGCGCTCCTGCATGATGGAAGAGCCTTCGCCGTAGTCTTCGCCGATCACGATCAGCGCGCCACCGAGGACGCCGCCGGAGGCGAGATTGGATAGCGCGTCGGAGGCAACGTTGGTGCCGGCGGTCGATTTCCAGGTGACGGCGCCGCGGATCGGATACATCACCGAGGCAGAAAGCATCGCGGCTGCGGCCCCCTCGGACGCCGACGTTTCAAAGTGTACACCGAGTTCGCCGAGAATGTCCTGCGCATCCGCCAGCACGTCCATCAGATGCGAGATCGGCGCACCCTGATAGCCGCCGACATAGCCGACGCCGGATTGCAGCAGCGCCTTGGTGATGGCCAGGATTCCTTCGCCACGGAAAACGTCCCCGTTGCCCAGTTTCAGGTCTTCGACTTCGCGGGCGAAAGAGCGTTCAGCCATGACGCATTTCCTTCGGCTTGGGCGATGGCGAACAGTGCCATCTCGACGCGGCTCGTCGCCAATGACGGCCCGGTGTCGGATCGGTGAAAATGCTAAGCCGACATATTTTAAGTGTCAAATAATTATCCATTACATCGCGCCCCGCTTCAGCAGGTAGCCGGCGGCTTCGCGATCCCAGGTCGATGCGGTCACCCCGCGCTCGCGCAGCTCGTATTTCCGCACTTTGCCATTTTCCGTTCGTGGCAGGTCCGCCACAAAATCAATGAATCTGGGCACCGCGAAATAGGGAAGCCGCAGCGCGCAGAACTGCGTCAGTTCGACCGGCGGGATGGCTGCTCCCGGCCGCACCACGATCGCGGCCATCACTTCGTCCTCGGCAAGTTCCGAACGGACGGGAAAGACGGCCGCCATGTCGATGTCGGGGTGGGCCAGCAGCACCTGTTCGACCTCATAGGACGAGATGTTCTCGCCGCGACGGCGGATCGCGTCCTTGAGCCGGTCCACGAAACGGAAATAGCCGTTCTCGTCACGGACAACCCGATCGCCGGTATGGAACCAGAGATTCCGCCAGGCTTCCACGGTCTTCTCGGCCATGCCGAAATAGCCGCTCGCAAACGCAAACGGCTCGTCGGCACGCAGCACGAGTTCACCGGCCTCGCCGTCCGGCAGTTCGACGTCGCTGCTATCGACGACGCGCGCCTGAAAACCGTTAGTGATGCGGCCCATGGTTCCCGGCTTCTGCGTCTCCGGCGAGGCGCCGATCACGAAATTGGTTTCAGTCGAACCGTAGCCTTCGAGCAGTGTAACGCCGGTGCGCGCCGTAAATGTTGCGCCGAGATTCGCGGGAACGCCGGGTCCGAGCCCGATACGGACCCTGTGTCTGCGTTCATCAGCCGGCGGGTCACCCGCCAGCAGGATCGGCACCATGGCGCCGAGCAGATAGATCACTGTTGCTTCGTTGCGGATCATGGCCGGCCAGAAGCCTGTCGCCGAGAAGCGCGGCTCGAGCACCATGCGCGCGCCGCTGAGCAGCGCCTGGGCGAAGGTATTGAGCGCATTGATGTGGAACAGCGGCAGGGTCGTGCAAAGCACGTCGTCCGCGCCAACGCCCAAGATGCGGATCGAGTTGATGCCCCACCAATAATATTGCGCATGCGGGCACATCACGCCCTTGGATGGCCCGGTGGTGCCGCTCGTATAGATGATCGCGAGCGTGTCGCCGGGACTGATGGGCGCAGCCGCGATCGGCTCAGTGCGCGGCGGCATCGCTTGCATCAAAGGCGCGGCAGCGCGGAGCGAGGTATCGGCGCCGATCACCCAGATCGAACCAAGCGATGCCATGCCTTCGGAGACATGCGCCAGACGGTCGACGAATTGCGCCTCGATCACGAACAGCCGCGCGCCGCTGTTGGACAGATAATAACCGATCTGCGGTCCCATCGCGGCGGTGTTGATCGGGACGGCGATGGCGCCGATCCAGCCACACGCCAAAACGATCTCCAGCATCTCAAGGCGATTGGAGCAGAGGATCGCGACCCGGTCGCCGGTTGAAACGCCGGCCGCGCGCAACGTCGCGGCGCGGCCGGCCGCAATTTCGCGGGCGTCGCGGAATGTCCATGAGCCATTTGAGCAGGTGAGCAGCGTCCGGTCGCCATGGCTGGTCGCCTGAATCTCGAGCATGCGCGGCAGCGTCCGGTCTTCCGGTGGAAGCGGAATCATGCCGGGCGCACGGAAGCTCATGGGCGCGAAGCTCCCGCCTGACTTGACGGAACCAGCGCCAGCACGCGCAGCGGACTGCCGCTGCCTTGCTGGATCTTCAGCGGCGGTGCGATCAGCGAGCTGCCTGTCGGCGGCAGCAGGTCGAGATTGGTCAGGCATTGCAAGCCATAGCGTCCGGCGCCGTGCATGTAGTAGTGGCACGGATAGGGAGGCAGGAAATGCGCCGCCTGGCCGGCGTCGGTGCCGATGGTTTCAGTGCCGAAGCCGAGCACATCGCGCTCGTTCAGCAGGAAGCGCACGGCATCCGGATCGGGGCCGGGCGTATGCTGTCCGACCTCGTCGAAGTTCTGATAGGCCGCCGGATCGGTCTTCTTCGACCAGTCGGTGCGCATCAGCACCCAGCATCGCGGCGGGATCTTGCCGTGCACGGATTCCCAGGCCTTGATGAGATCCGGCGTCAGCAGGAAGTCGGCATCGGCGGCGGATTCCCTAGAGCAGTCGATCACTACGGCAGGCGCGATGAAATCGGCAACCGGGATCGTATCGGTCGAACTGTTGGGGAGATCGCGGCCCGAGACCCAGTGGATCGGGGCGTCGAAATGCGTGCCGGTGTGTTCGCCGAACGAGAGGTTGTTCCAATACCAGGCGCCGCCGCGTTCGTCGTAGCGCGAAATCTCCTCCATGCGGAAAGCGCGGCTCTGGCCGATTTCCGGCGGCATCACGATGCTCGGAAAATCCGGACCCAGCGTCTGCGTCAGATCGATAATGCGGATCGCGCCGGTGGCGAGGGCTGTGGTGAAGCCCGCCAAGATTTCAGTGCCGGGCGCTGGATCAGAATGTTTCATCGGCCGAGCTCCCGTTCCAGTGCCTTCGGATTATCGCGGAAACGGGCGAGCCAGTCCTGCGCGATATCGCCGGGATAAACGTCCTCGACCGATCCCTTCAGTGCGCCGACGATGGCGCGGGCAACCGCGGAGGGCGCCAGTTTCGGCGGCAGCAATAGCTGGTTCCACTCGTCATCGATCGGTCCAGGAAAGATGTTGACGACCCGGATGCCGGCGACGCGCATCTCGGAGCGCAGCGCCTGAGCGACCGAAAGGGCAGCGGCCATCGACGCCGAATAAGTCGCGTGCTGCGGAAAATTCGACAGCGCATAGATCGACAGCAGGTTGACCCACGCGACTGCGCCGGCGTCGCCATCGGCGCCGCGGGATTGCATGACCGGACCGAACGCTTGCGCGAGCCGCAGCAAGCCGAAGCAATTGGTCTCCATCTCCGCCCGCGCGGTTTCGACGCCGGCGCGGCCGAAGATCCCAAACGTGCGATGATGCTCGGCAGTGTTGATCACGATGTCGACCTTGAAGCCGAGTTCGGCGGCAAGCTCATTGACGGATTTGGTGTCGGTGACATCGAGCGGAACCAGCGTCACCTTTGGCAGTTCCGCGATCGCGGGCCAGCCCGGCGGGTTCTTCCAGGGTTCGCAATGGCCCGCCCAGACGAGGTCGGCACCGGCTTCGAGCACCGCTTTCACGACGGCCTGGCCGACGGGTGACTTGGCGTCGGTGACGAGCACTTTGCGGAATCTTGGGTCCGACGTCATCACGCGCAACTTCGGCTCGTCGGCAAGCGCAGCATCGCCGTCGGCCGGCCTGGCGACGAGCGCGGCCTGGCCGGCGCGATCGAGTACGGCTTCCACTCGGACTGGAGACGGCGCCGGACCGCAGCGCGCGTCGAGGTGGGCGACGAGGCTGACGCCCTCGGCCAGACGGACCAGCCCAAGCCGCCAGGGCATGCGTTCGCGAAAGAACAATTCCTGGGAATGATGCAAGGTGGTTTCACTGACGAGTTCGCCACGACCGCTCATCACGGTCCATTCGAGTTCGGGCGACAGACAGCGGACGCAGGCTTCGCGCGGCGGATACTGCACGGCGCCGCAGGCCGCGCAGCATTGCAGTTCCAGATTGCCCAGCGCCGCGCCGCGAACGAGGCCGAGCGCGACCCGGCTGCGGCGGTCCGGCGGCAACGTCGGCGCGCGCGTCTTCAGGATCGGGTTCTTGCGCTTCGGCCGTTTGATTGTTTCACTCATCATCAAGTCCCAATCATGTTGCGGCGAGAATAGCGGCGCCGGTGCATAGTCCCCGGTCGAAATTGATCATGCCGAATCCGGAGACGAGGGCATGGCGCGCGTTCTCGACCCTTGCGCCAAGCGTCTGTCCAGTTAATTGGCGGATCGCCTCGACGATCCCGAGCGTGCCGCCGGCAGCACCCGCCTGGCCGATCGATAATTGGCCACCGGATGTATTGAAGGGGAAGTTGCCGCTCGCTTCGAAAGTGTGGCGTCGAATGAAGTCCGGCCCTTCGCCCTTGCCGCAGAATCCGAGATCCTCGATCTGCAGTACGCAGATGACAGGATAATCGTCATAGGCCTCGAGCAGGTCGATATCTTCAGGCCCGATGCCGGCACGTTCGTAAAGACGATCGCGATCCATCACCCAGCCGCCGCGGTGTTGCACCGGATCGTCGGGGAAAGCGTTGTGCCGCTCGATGGCGCCGGTCAGTCGCGCGTGCGGCAGCCCGAGGCGCCGCGCCCGGTCCTCGCTCATGACCAGAAAAGCTTCGGCGCCGGCGCACGGCATCACGCAGTCGAACAGCCGGAGCGGATCGGCGACGGGGCGGGCGTCGAGATATTCCTGGAGCGTCAGCGGCTTCTTGAACAGCGCATGGGGATAATGCAGCGCATTGGCGCGCTGGGCGACGCAGAGCTTGCCGAAATCCGCAGGCGTCGCGCCATAGGTGCGCATGTAGTAGGCGGTGAGGAAGGCAAAACTGGTATTGGGTCCGCCGGCGCCATAGGGATAAACGGCGTCCTGCGCGAACATGCTGAAGCTTGCCGTACTGAGACGGAAGCTGTCGACATGGTTGGTGTCGCCGGCGATGCAAGCGACGATCTCGGCGTCGCCTGCCTGAACCGCACGCGCGGCGCGGCGGAGGCTGACGATGCCGGATGCGCCGCCCATGGGCACGTGATCGAGCCAGCGCGGCGAGAGGCCGAGATGCTGGGTCAGGCCGACGGCACTGTCGGGCGCCAGCGTAAAGCTTGCCACGCACAGGCCGTCAACGTCGTCCTTGGAAATCCCGGCGCCGTCGATCAACGCCTTCAGCGCGCTTGCGATGAACCAATGCGCGCCGCGGATCGAAAAGCGCTCATAGGGAACAGTGACGGGTACCGCGACGGCGACCCCGTCGTAACCTGCAATGCGGTTTGCCATGGCGGTCAATGCCCTCCGCCGAGATAAGTTGCCTGCACGCGGGCATCGCCCAGCAGGCTGCGGGCTTCACCGTCAAGTACGATTTCGCCGGTTTCGAGGACATAGCCGTAGTCGGCGATTTCCAATGCGGCCTTCGCATTCTGTTCGACCAGCAGGATCGAGACGCCGGCGTCGCGCAGGCTTGCTACGATGCGCAGGATGTCACGTACGATCAACGGCGCGAGGCCGAGGCTCGGCTCATCGAGCATCAGGAGCCGCGGCGCCGACATCAGCGCCCGCCCAAGCGCGAGCATCTGGCGTTCGCCGCCCGAAAGCGTATCGGCGCGTTGGGCGCGGCGTTCGGCCAGGCGCGGAAAGCGGCCATAGGTCTCATCGAGCGCGCGGGCGACGAAGGCGCGGTCCGAACGCCGCGGATAGGCGCCAAGCACGAGATTGTCATAGACCGTCAGCTCTCCGAACAACTCCCGCGTCTCGGGCACCAAACAGAAGCCCTGTTCGACCCGCGCCTCGACGTCGAGCTTCAACAAATCCTGGCCGTCGAAGATGAGCCGGCCGCGCGACGGCAAAAGGCCGATGGTGGCGGCAAGGAGCGTGGTCTTGCCTGCGCCGTTCGGCCCGATCACCGTGACGATCTGGCCTTTCTGCAGCGACAGCGACACGCCGCGCACGGCCTCGACCTTGCCGTAGGCGACATGAAGATCTGTAATCTCGAGCATCGCGCTCATAGCACGCCTCCGAGATAGGCTTCCTGCACTTTCGGGTCGGCGCGCACCGCGGCCGGATTTCCCTCGACCAGCTTGCAGCCGAACTCCATCACGACCAACCGGTCGACCAGCCCCATGACGAAATCCATGTCATGCTCGACGATCAGGATCGTGACGCCTTCATCGCGGATCTGGCGCAACACCTTGGCAAGCGCCTCTTTCTCGGGCGGCCGCAAGCCCGCGGCCGGTTCATCCAGCACCACCAGCACGGGATCGGCCGCGAGTGCGCGGGCAACTTCCAGGGTGCGCTGGCCACCGAGCGGCAGATTGCCGGCGAGTTCGTATGGCTTGTCGCCGAGACCGACGCGCTGCAATTGGCGCTGGGCCTCGTGCAGCGTCCGCCGCTCTTCGGCGCGGTCGAGGTACAGCGCGCTTTTCAGGAATCCGGTCGCGGTGCGCGCGTAGGCGCCGAGCGCGACATTGTCGATCAGGCTCATGTTCGGCCGCAGTTTGACGTGCTGGAACGTGCGCGCAATGCCCATGCGCGCGATTTCCATCTGGGGTCGATACGTAATGTCCTCACCCAGGAAGCTGATCCGGCCGGCATTTGCCTGCAGCGCGCCGGTCAGGAGGTTGAACATCGTGCTCTTGCCGGCGCCGTTGGGGCCGATCAGGCCCAGGATCTCGCCGGCCTTGAGGTCGAAGCTTACCTTGTTGACGGCCGTCAACCCGCCGAACGTCCGCACGGCATTCTCGACATTCAGAATCAGCGCGCCGTGTTCGGGCAGCGCGCGGCGCGGCATCGGGTCGGACGCTGCGGGCGCCGGGCGCGTGCCCTTTGGCAGTCGCTTGGCGATGAACGCGATGAGACCGCCGCGGGCGTTCTGCAACAGCAGGATCAGAAGGATGCTGAAGGCGATGATCTCGAATTGCGCCGGGTTCTTCGTCACCAGCGGCAGCACATCCTGCAACCAGTTCTTGAGCAGCGTGATCAAAGCGGAGCCAGCGACTGCGCCCGCGATATGACCGGCACCGCCGGCCATCGCCATCAGCAAATATTCGATACCGGGCTTGACGTCGAACGGGGCCGGGCTGATGAACCGGTTCATGTGCGCATAGAGCCAGCCGGCCAGTCCGGCGAGCAGGGCAGCGATCACGAAGGTGACGAGCCGAATGCGAAAGATGTTGACGCCGAGGCTTGCGAGCAGAACGCCGCCGCCACGCAGGCTTCTGATCGCACGGCCCTCGCGTGAATTGAGCAGGTTGGCGCTCGCCAACATCGCGAGGGCGACCATCAGCCAGATCAGATAGTAGATCGTCTGCGAAGAGATCAGCGACAGCGATCCGATCGAGACGGGCGGGATTCCGGCCATGCCGGTGTTCTGCCCGAGGCCCGGGACATTGCCGAACAGGAAATAGATCGAGATGCCCCAAGCGATCGTGCTCAGCGAGAGAAAATGCCCATCGAGCCGCAGGGTCAGCGCGCCGATCGCCAGTGCCGCAAGCCCGGTCATTGCCAGCGCCAGCAGCAATCCGACCCACGGCGACAAATCGAGCGTCACGGTCACCCAGGCCGTCGCATAGGCGGCGATACCGACAAAGGCGGCTTGCCCAAAAGACGTCATGCCGCCGATGCCGGTCAGCAACACCAGCCCGAGCGCGACCAGCGCGGAGATGCCGATATAGTTGAGAAGCGTAATGGCGAAGCTGCCGAGCAGGGCAGGTGCGATCAGCAGGGCGATGACGGTGACGCCCATCAGGCCGATGCGAAGCTGCGCGCTCAGCACGATCGCGTCGGGCATTTCCATTTCCTCGGCCGCCTCATCGGCATGCCCGGCCGATTTCCAGGATTGCCAGAGCAGCACCGGGATCAGCAGGCCGAACACGATCACTTCCTTGTAGGAACTGCTCCAGAACGAGGCGAAGCTTTCCATGATGCCGACGAACACGGCACCGAGCGCTGCGATCGGATAGCTTGTGAAGCCGCCAATGATGGCGCCGATAAAGGCCTTCAGCCCGATCATGAAACCGGAATCGTAATAGATCGTGGTGGTCGGGCCGACCAGGATGGCGGAGATGCCGGCGAGCAGCGAGGCAATGAAGTAGGCGATGGTGCCGGTGCGCGCGGGCCGGATGCCGACCAGCCGCGCGCCGATCCGGTTGACGGCGGTGGCGCGCAGCGCGCGGCCCGACATCGAGCGTTCGAAGAACAGGAAGAACAGCAGGCTGAGCAGGGCGGCGGTGACCAGCATCAGCAGCACCTGTGCGGAGACGATGACGCCGCCGCCAAGGACATAGATGCCATCGACCAGCGGGCGAATACGAAACCCTTCGGCGCCAAAGAACATCAGGCCGAGGCCACTCAGCGCGAAATGAAGCGCAAGCGCGATGATCAACAGCACCAGTACCGAAGCGTCGGCGGCGGGCCGGAACGCGATGCGGTCGAGCAAGGGCGCGATCGGCAGCACCAGCACCAGCGCCAGGATGATCTGCACGGCGTGGGGCAGGGCGTACGATGCGGCGAACCAGGCCAGCACGCAGGGAATGAGCGGCAGCAGGCCATACATCAAAATCGAACGTGGAATCCGCCCGCGTTCGCCGGAGCGGAAATGGCCGGCAGCATCGATCAGTGTTGCGATGGCGGCGAGGATCGCGACCACCCAGATCGTGCCCGGTACCCGGCCAAGTTCGAACGCGGCGATCGAGAGCACGCAGAACGCCGTGATGTCGCCGAACGGCACGAACACGACGCGGGTGACCGAAAAGATCAGCACGAGGCCGAGCCCCGCCAGGAGATAGATGGCTCCGTTGGCGATGCCATCGAGCAGCAGAATGATGGCGATTTCAGTCGTCATGCGATCCAGCACCTTGATTAGTTAGATCAATACAGTAAATTACTGTTTGAAAATAGCATTTAAGGAGACGTTCTGTGGCCAAAAAACAAGCGATTTCGGCTCAAGTGGCGGCAGCGGTCGCCGAGCCGACCGTCGACATCACGCCGATCGAGCAGACGGTGAACGCGTTCGAATATGCCGCCTGGCATTTCGGTTCGGCGTTCGCGCGGTGGCGACGCGATTGCCTGAGCGCCATGCCGACGACCTCGCTTGGCGGCACCGAGGCCTCGATCCTGCACGTCCTTCATCTGAACGGCACGCCGAAGGGCTTGAGCGACGTGGCACGTCTTCTGCATCGCGACGACCTGGCCAACCTGCAGTATGGGCTGAAGAAGCTGCTTTCCCTGGGGTTTATCGAGAAGGCGAGTGATGGAGCCTCGCGCCGCAACACCACTTACGTGCCCACCGAGCCGGGCCGCGCGATCGTCGACGCTTATCTGCAGCACCGGCGCGACACTCTGGTCCGTCTCGTCGGCAGCATGTCCGGCACCCAGGATGCGCTGCAGCAGGCAACTTCGATCCTGCACGTCATGACCGGACTTTACGATCAGGCCAGCACGATCCTTTCCAGCCAGATCGGCGACACCCTCGGCCTTCGGCCGTAAGGCATGAATTGCAACTTTAATCGGTAAGTTGATCATGTGAATTACCTCTTGACGGAGGCCATACTGCACGCTTTTATGTTTTATGTCTAAAACAATTTTTATCCGGAATGGCGGATGGCGCGGCTGTGAACAATAAATCAAGCCACGAAGCAGGGACGAAGCGGCGGCCATGCCGCCATCGGCCTGCCATCGCTCCGGTCTCTCACTTCTTCAGTAGCCCAGCCCCGATCGACTGACCGGTGGCCCAACAGGAGGTAGCGACGATGGACAGACAGATGATTTCGCGCCGACGAGTTCTCGTCTGCGGTGCAGCACTCTCCGGTTTCGTCGCGGCTCCCGCGATCCTTCGGGCGCAGGCAGCTCCCATCTCCGTCGGTTTCGTGACTGGTCAGACCGGACCGGGCGCCTCCATCGGCATTCCCTATTCCAGGGGAATTGCCGCTGCCATGGCTTACCTCGACACGATCGAAGGCCATAAGATCAGGTTGGTCCAGATGGACGATGGTGGCGATCCGTCGGCGTCTACCCGAAACGCCCGCAAGCTTGTCGAAGAAGAAAAGGTCGACCTGTTGATCGGGACGTCGGGCCTGCCGGGATCGGTCGCGATGGCGGCGGTCGCCGGCGAGCAGAAGGTGCCGTTCGTTTCCATCTCGCCGCTTCCGCCGACAGCGGGCAAGGGTGACGGCGGCTTCTGGGCCATTTCGATTCCGCAACCGCCACCGCTGATGGTGGCGGCGGTGGTCGCGCAAATGCAGAAAGCCGGCATCAAGAGTGTCGGCTATATCGGCTTCAGCGATGCTTGGGGCGATCTTGTCTACAACGCTCTATCCAAGGCGGCCGCGCCTATCGGCATCAAGATTCTGACGGACGAGCGCTATGCGCGCCCCGATACCACGGTGACCGCACAAACGCTCAAGATCATGGCAGCTCAGCCTGATGCCGTCATGACCGGCGGTTCGGGAACGCCGGGGGCGCTGCCCTTCCTGGCGCTGCGCGAGCGCGGTTTTCGCGGCCCGATCTATGGCACGCATGCCCTGATCAACCCCGATTTCATCCGGGTCGGCGGCGCGGCCGTCGAAGGCGTTCTGGCGCCAACCGGGCCGGTGATCGTCGCCGAGCAGTTGCCCGACAGCAATCCTTTGAAGAAGGTCGGACTTGAATTTCGCGCGGCTCACCTGAAGGCTAATAACGTGGCTTCGACCGACGCCTTCTCGGCCTATTCCTTCGATGGCTGGCTCGTTTTCGCCGGCGCGGCCAAGCGCGCGCTGGCGTCGACACCGCCCGGTACGCCGGCTTTCCGGTCGGCGTTGCGCGATGAGCTCTACCGCACCAAGGATGTGGTGGGTTCGCATGCCGTCTACAATTACGGTCCGAACGATAATTCCGGCGTTGATGAGCGCGCACGCGTCATCGTCACGCTCGAGAAGGGGCAGTGGAAACTTCAGGCCTGAGCCAAGGCTTCCCTGAGCCAAGGCTTCCCGTGAGCCAAGGCTTCCCTGAGCCACGGCTTCGACGATCGCGCCGTATTCATCAAATGCCGCGCCGTCCGTGGGGACGCGCGGGGAAGGGGACGCCGCCATGAAGCCGATCCGCATCTGGTATCAGAGCTACGTCGATTACGAGAACGGCAAGACCTATTGGGATCGCTTGCGCAAGCATCTCGATGAAATCGTCGAGCCGGGTACGACGGTCGACATCAAGGGCATCACGCCGCACGATTCCTATGCCCACGCCATCGTCGAATTTCGTTGCGCGCGAGAAGTGATCTGCAATGCGGTGCGGGCCGAACGCGAAGGCTACGATGCCTTCGTGATCGGCCACTTTCAGGATGCCGGCCTCTACGAAGCCCGCTCCGTCGTCGATATTCCGGTTCTGGCGCTCGGTGAATCCTCGATGCTCCACGGCTGCCAGCTCGGCCAGCGCAGCGGCATCATCACGATCAATCCCCGCTACATTCCCTGGTTCCACCACCAGATCAGCAAATACGGGCTGGAAAAGCGGGTTGCCGGCACCCACGCCATGACGTTCGAACCGGGGCAGATTTTGAAGGCCTATGAATCGGGAGCGCTGGCGCGCGAGGTCGAAGAGCTGTTCGCCGAACAGGCGCGGCCGCTGGTGGCCAAGGGTGTCGAGGTGCTGATCCCGGGTGGCGGCATCCCGATGCTACTGTTTTCTGCGCTCCGCAATCACGCGATCGACGGCGCGCCCGTGATCAACGGAATCCCGATCGTGGTGAAGATGGCTGAAATGGCCGTAAAACTTCGCCGCCTTACCGGTCTTGGCGTCAGTCGCGCCGGCGAATTCGTCAAGCCACCGGCGGAGATCATCGAAGAGTTCATGGCGCATCCGAAGATCGCGTAGGGCGTCTTAAAGCTCCGTTCTTACGTTCCAGAGTTCCGGAAAAAGTTCGACCTCAAGCATCCTGCGCAGATAGGAGACGCCCGACGTGCCGCCGGTGCCGCGCTTCAGGCCGATAATGCGTTCGACCGTTGTGACGTGGTTGAAGCGCCAGCGCCGGAAGTAGTCCTCGAAATCGACCAGCTTTTCGGCCAGTTCGTACAGCATCCAGTATTTCTCGGGCGATGCGTAGACGGTCTTCCAGGCATTCAGCACCTTGTCATTCGCGCTCCGCGTCACGCGCCAATCCGCTCGATGCGCGTCTTCGCCAATATCGAAGCCGTTGCGCGCGAGCAGAAGCAGGGCCTCGTCGTAGAGACTGGGCTGGCTTAGAATCTCCTCCAGCTTCGCGACCACGTCACTGCGGTGGGCATGAGGACCGAGCATCGCAAGATTGCGGTTGCCGGCGAGGAATTCGATCGCCCGGTATTGGTACGATTGGAAGCCGGAGGATTGGCCGAGCTGGTCGCGAAATTCGGTGTACTCGCTCGGCGTCATCGTCCGCAGAACATCCCAGGCGCCGGTGAGCTGCTCGAAGATTCGGGCGATGCGCGACAACATCTTGAAGGCAGGTTGAAGCTTGTCGTGGTGGATGGCCTTGATGGCGGAGCGGATTTCATGGATCGCCAGCTTCATCCAGAGTTCGGAGGTCTGGTGCTGGATGATGAACAGAAGTTCGTCATGCGCATCCGAGAGCGGTTCCTGCGCGCCCAACACGCGTTCCAGATGCAGGTAGTCGCTGTAGGACATCCGCCCGTCGAACGACATCTGGGCTCCCTCGCGGGAGGGGTCGTATGGTTTTTCGGTCATGTCACGACAGCCATTTTGCGATACTCCGCGGCGTCCCAGCGGCGATTGTTCACGGTCTCATTCGCCCGCGGTAGATACTCGCATGGCGGCAAATTGTTGCAAGCGCAGAAGCTATATATCTAAAATGCTTTTTGACTTGTCCTGCAGGCGGACGATGTGAGTAGATATCTCGAAATGAATGCTGACCTTAGGCGCCTGCTCAGGGCTACCCGAGACCAAACGGAAACCAACCCCGCATGATCTTTCATCAGATTTCCGACTGGAACGACGCCTACGCCAATGGCCCCAACATCCCCGGTGGCGAACGCTGGCCGGCGGCCTGGGTGCAACCCGCACAGGCCTATCGCGATGAATTAGCGGGCAGTGGTCGCGCGACGCTCGACATCGGCTATGGCGAGCGGCCGCGAAACCGCTTCGATCTGTTCCGTCCCGAGGGGCAGCCCAAGGGTCTGGTCGTTTTCGTTCATGGCGGATTCTGGCGCGCCCTCGACAAGAGCTTTTGGTCAAATCTCGCGCGCGGCTCCGTCGAAAGCGGCTATGCGGTGGCGATGCCGTCCTACACGTTATGCCCGGAGGTTCACATCGCCGACATCACGCGCGAAATTGGCGCCGCTATTGCACAGGCGGCCTCAGTGGTCGAAGGACCGCTTTTGTTGGCGGGCCACTCCGCGGGTGGACATCTGGTCACGCGTATGATTTCGGCGACTTCGCCGCTGCCGGAGGCTGTCCGCGCGCGCATCCGCAATACCGTCTCCATCTCGGGTGTGCATGACCTTCGCCCGATGCTGAAGACCGCGATGAATGCCGAGTTGCGGATCGACGACGCCGAAGCGCAAAGCGAAAGTCCCGTGCTGCTGCGGCCCTTGCAAGGTGCCCGGGTGACCTGCTGGGTGGGCAGCGCGGAGCGCCCGGAATTCGTCCGCCAGAACGCCCTGCTTGCCAACATCTGGACCGGGCTCGGCGCGCAAACCTGCACGGTCGAAGAACCCGGCCGCCACCATTTTAGCGTTGTCGACGGTCTGGCCGACCGGAATCATCCGATCGTCAGGACTCTCTTGGCCGATACGTGACGTCAGCCTATTTGGTTCCGTAGGCGCGGTCGCCGGCATCGCCGAGGCCGGGCACGATGTAAGCGTTATCGTCCAACCCCTCATCGATCGCTGCGAGCCAGATCGGAACGTCCGGGTGAATGCCGCGCATGCGCTCGACACCTTCCGGCGCGCCGATAAGACACACCAGACGGATGTCGTTGGCGCCGCGCTCCTTCAGCCGGTCGACCGCGGCGACGGCGGAGTTCGCCGTTGCCAGCACCGGCGAGATCACGATCACCAGCCGCTCATGCAGATCGCTCGGCGCCTTGAAGAAATATTCGACGGCAACAAACGTTTCCGGTTCGCGATAGAGTCCGATGTGAGCGATCCGCGCCGTCGGCACCAGATCGAGCATGCCTTCCGCAAAGGTGACGCCGGCCCGTAGCACCGGTGCGAATACCAGCTTCTTGCCTGCGATCTGCGGTGACTTCATGTGCGCCAGCGGCGTTTCGATCTCGACGTCCGCCAGCGGCAGATCACGGGTGACCTCGTAGCACAGCAGCATCCCGATCTCCTTGAGGAGCTCGCGGAACGACTTGGTCGAAATGTCTTTTCGCCGCAACAGCGTCAGCTTGTGCTGCACCAGCGGGTGATTAACGATCGTAACGCCATCCATATTGCTGACCTCGGATCTAGAAAACTGTACCGTCGCTAATGACTTTCACCGGAGGCGAAGCGTCGGCGCGACGATCGCGCGCCAGCACTCGGCCCGCCGCCCACGTTCCACCTTCGAGAATTTTTGCGAGCGGCATCGAGGTCGCATCGAGCCCAAGCCGCTGTCGCAGACCGTCAGCGACGCGGTCGAGCAAGGCCACCGTCAGCGCGCGCCATTCCACGACCAGTGAAGAAGCGACTTCGTGTTCTTGATGTGCTGCTACCGTATCGCGAAACGTGAGCACGCCGCCATCAATGAACAGCCCGCCATTGCGATATTCGGCAAGACCAGTGAGGCCATCGATATCGGTCACGTCGATGCCAGCCGTTTGCAGCGGCTCGATCAGGGAATAGGCCAGCCATTGCGAAAGCTTGTGCAGCGGCACCAAGCCGCTGGTCGCATCCGCTGTCGTCAACGCCGGATGCTTCCAGCAATCGCCGAGCGCGATCCCGCCCAGCGTCAGCCGCGATGGCCAGATGGGGCCGAGCTGCTGCAACAGCTCCGCGAGGATGGTGGGGGCGGGAAGTTTTCCGTTGTCGGCCAGCTTTGCCAGTCGATCGAACAGGCCGCCGGGCCGCGGCGTGTCGTGGTTGCCGAATATTTCCGGCTTCGAGGCCACTAACCCGCCCAGACGGCGCAACAACGCGGCGCGACCGTGCATCCCGACCAATGGATTGGCGTCCGAGACCTGCATGCCGCGCTCGAGGTCGGCGACGGCCAGATTTGCAAGCGTGCCGGCATCGGCGCGCAACGGTTGAATCGCATCAGCCGAGAATGAGCCGCCGGCGAACATCGCGAGGCTGGCAAGCCCCAATCCTTCCGAGCGGCCGATGGCCGATCCGGTCTTCGGATCGTGGTAGCGCCACGCTGGACCGGCGCCGGCATCGAGGAAAACGCTGACGATCGCCAGATCGAATTCAGCGCGGGCGCGGGCCGCGCGATCGGGCCATTGGGTCCGGCCGGCGATATCCGCCCAGCGATTGTCCCCATTGGTGACGAAGTGCCGCCAGCGCGAATGAAAGGGGATGTCGAGCGAGGGATAGGCCTTGCGCGTGGTCTCCAGCACCAACTCGACCACGCCGTCCATGCGATCGAGGTCGATACGGAAATTCGGCAGCTTGTCGTCAAGGCCAATCGCGAGCATGCGATGCGCGCGCTCGCGTACTGCGCTGGCGTTTAGCAATGACAAAGCGGCTGACGTCTCCAAACTTGCGAGCGACACGGCCGCCTCTCAATATTTTTCGAGCGAACGGCCGACCGGGTTGCTCGGGTCTTGCTCCGGCTCCGGGGTGTAGTAACCGGCGGCCTTTTTCGCCGCGATCTCGACATGTGCGTCGGCGGGGATCATGTCGTCGGGAATAGGCACGCGCTCGACGATTTCGACGCCCTGGCTGGTCAGCGCATCGTGCTTCATGTCGCTCATGGAGACGAAGCGGTCGATCCGCTTCAGGCCGAGCCAATGCACCACATCCGGCATCAATTGCTGGAACCGGGCATCCTGCACGCCGGCGACGCATTCGGTGCGCTCGAAATACTGAGCCGCGGCATCGCCGCCTTCCTGACGCTTGCGCGCATTATAGACGAGAAATTTCGTGACCTCGCCAAGCGCGCGGCCTTCCTTGCGATTGTAGATGATGATGCCAAGCCCGCCGGTTTGTCCGGCGCGCGCGCATTCCTCGATGCCGTGTATGAGGTAGGGTCGGCAGGTGCAGATGTCCGAACCAAAGACGTCGGAGCCGTTGCATTCGTCATGCACGCGGCAGGTTATCTTGGTGGTATGGTCCGGCAGTTTCGTAACGTCGCCGAACAGATAGGCGGTGGTGCCGCCGATCGGCGGCAGGAACACCTGCAGATCGGGCCGTGTCACCAGCTCCGGAAACATGCCGGCGGTCTGCTCGAACAATTGCCGGCGCAAATTGTTTTCGGTGGTTGCGAAACGCTCCGCCAGGCCCGGCAGATACCAGACCGGGTCGATCGCGATCTTGACCACGGAGACGCTGCCGTTCTTGTGCACGAACTCGCCGTCGTGCTTGAGCCGTCCGGCTTCGATCGCCGCCTGCAGTTCGGGCAGGTCGAGGCGCGCGCGGGTGATGGCAATGCTGGGGCGGATGTCGATGCCCTCGGCGATTTCGCCGGCGAAGTTTTCCGCGGCGAGATGTCCCCACGGATCCAGCGAAACGATCCGCTGCGGATCGGTCCATTGCGGAAACGGCCCGATGGTTTCGGCGGGATGGGTATTGGTGAGATCCGGACGCCGGATCGGATCGAGCGCACCGGATGAGACGGCGAGCGCGCGATACACCGAATAGGAGCCGCCATGGGTGCCGATGACATTGCGGTCCTGCGGGCGCGACACCGTGCCGATCACCGGTCCGCGCTCGCGCGCGCTGGCCGCACCCCAGGCGATTGGGAAGTTGAGTTTGGCACCCGGTGCCGGGTGCGACGTAATGCGAATATGATCAACCCGATTGGAACGAGTCATCGCTACGAACCCTGAAACGGCGACGGCCCGCCTGGACAGACGGGCCTGGTCACACCAACGTTATATTCAGCAGCGGTTGCAGCTGAGAGAGCAATATAATCAAGTTTTTGCCGAATACAACGGCGATTACGACTCCTAACGTCAGGGCGTCCCGCTGTTAACCTTTTCGGTGCGGGAGCCGCGGTGCCGGTTTTTTGCCACGGCAGCGTTGCAGGGAGGTATCGACACCGGCCGATGCCTCCTGACTTTACGGTTTCGTGTTTCGCAGCGATGGTGCTGTTCATTCAGCAACGCCCCGGAGGCCACCATGCCATCAGTCGATCTCAATTCCGATCTTGGCGAAGGTTTTGGGACTTATCGCTGCGGCGACGATGACGCCATGCTCGCCATCGTCACGTCAGCCAATGTGGCCTGCGGACTTCACGCCGGCGATCCCGAGGTGATGGCGCGGACCTTTGCCGTTGCGCGCAAGCGCGGCGTCGCGGTCGGCGCGCATCCTGGCTTCCCGGATCTGTGGGGCTTCGGCCGCCGCCGTCTGCCGTTCTCGAACGGCGAGATCGAGCGGCTCGTCGCCTATCAGGTCGGCGCGGCCATGGCGCTCGCGGCCTACGCGGGCCACCGCATCACCTATGTGAAGACCCACGGCGCGCTCGGTAACATCGCCTGCGAGGAGCGCGACGTCGCCGACGCGGTGGCGCGGGCGGTGCGAGCGGTCGATCCCAATCTGGCGCTGCTGGCCATCGCGGTCACCGAGCTGGTCGCGGCCGGTGAAGCCGCGGGGCTCGAAATCCATCAGGAGATCTATGCCGATCGCGGCTACACCGAAACCGGGCAATTGATCCCGCGCGGTCAGCCCGGTGCGATGATCGAGGGCGCGGAAGAAGCTGCCGCGCGCGTGCTTGCGATGGTGCAGGCGGGAGCGGTGATTACCGCTAGCGGCAAGCATCTGCCGACGCCGATCCGCTCGATCTGCGTCCACGGCGATTCCGACCACGCGGTTGCGACCGCCAGCCTTGTGCGCGCGCGATTGGAGCAGGCCGGTGTCACGCTGAAGCCGTTCAAGCCGATGGCCGCATGACGCTGCTGATCGATCCGCGCTTTCTCGACGCGGGGGAAGCAGCCCTCGTCGTCGAATTCGGCGATACCGTGGATCCCGCTGTTAACGACAGGGTGCTCGCGCTCGATGCGGCGTTGCGCGCCGATCCGCCGGCCGGAACGCGGGAGTTCGTGCCGACCTATCGTTCGCTGATGATCCACTATGATCCGCTTGCGATCGACCGGGACACGCTGATCGCCACTGTGCGCCGTATGTTGACGGGGCTTGCTGAATGGCGGGGCGAGGGCACCACTTGGACGTTGCCCTGCTGCTACGACCCGGCGCTGGCCGAGGATCTCGACGAGGCCGCTGGTATCCTTAGGCTCACACGGGATGAAGCCATCGCCTGCCATGCGAAGGCGACGTACCGCGTCTACATGTGTGGCTTCACGCCGGGCCAGACGTATCTCGGCGGTGTGCCGGAGCCGCTCAAGATCTCGCGCCGTGCGACACCGAGGCCGCCGCATCCGGCCGGCGCGGTGTTGATTGGCGGCGGTCTCTGCACGGTTGCGCCGTTCGTGATGCCGACCGGTTGGTATGTCATCGGCCAGACTCCGGAGCGGCTCTTCGCAGCGGAGCGCAAGGATGCCTTTCTGATCCAGGCCGGCGATCTCCTGCGGTTCGATCCGATTGATCTCGTGACCTTTCGGAATCTGGAGCAGCGGGCGGCGGGCGGCGAAGTCGTTGCCCGCAAGCAGGCCGCATGACGGCTACAGCTCCGGAAGCGGTCGTTCGCGTGCTGGCGGCCGGGCCGGGTGCGACGCTGCAGAATGCCGGCCGGCACGGCTATCTGCGCTTTGGTGTCACCGCCGCAGGCCCGATGGATCCGCTGGCGCATGCGACCGCAAACCTGGCGATAGGCAATCCCGCTGGCGCGACGGCGATCGAAGTGTCCGTGGGCGGTATCGAGGTGACCGCCGAATTCGGATCGCTCAGTGTCGCCATCGCCGGTGGTGAATTTGCGCTCAGCCTCGACGGCCGGCCGCTGCCGCCGGCGGTGGTTCTTAACCTGGAACAGGGCGCAGTCCTGAAAATTCGCGCCGGGAGCGGCGGTTCCTGGTGCTATCTGGCGGTGGCGGGTCGCCTTGTCGTGCCAAAGGTGCTCGGTTCTCATGCCACCCACACCCGCACCGGGTTTGGCGGTGTGAACGGCCGCGCGATCATCGCAGGCGATCGTCTCGGCTTCGAGCTGGCCGGATCGTCGCAGCCATCGATCAGCACGATCGTGGCGCCATGGCTAAACCGCCCCGTCGACACCATTCGTGTGGTTCTCGGTCCGCAACATGATTACTTCGCCGACGATCAGATCGCCGCATTTCTGGCCGGGCCGTGGACCGTCTCAGGCCGGAGCGACCGCATGGCGTATTTCCTCGACGGACCCCGGCTGACGCATGCGCGCGGCTACAACATCGTCTCCGACGGGATCGCCATGGGTGCGATCCAGGTGCCGGGAGACGGCCGTCCCATCGTGCTGATGGCCGATCGCCAGTCCACCGGCGGCTATCCGAAGATTGCCACCATCATCGGTCCCGACCTCGGCCGCCTGGCCCAGGCGCGGCCGGGAACGGTGCTCAGGTTCGCGGCGGTATCGATCGGCGAGGCGGTTGCGGCGCGTCGTGAAGAGGCTGACTTGCTGGCGCGCGGCATTGCTATCGAGCCCATGGTGCGCACCCATCTGAGTTCCGAATTCCTGCTTGGCCTCAACCTGATCGATGGTGTCGTCGGCGCCGAGACCCTCGGATGACGTCTTGAGGGGCCCGGATTCAAAATTTTGAAAACAACCCCATGCAAAGAAAGAATTGGCCCTGGCTCAGGGCACTTGTGCCGGCTGGCCGCCATCCTCACCCAGACGACGGCTGGTCTCCCGGACTTCATTCAGGAACGCCTTGGCCAGGCGCGACAGAGGTTCCGCTTCCGACCACAGCATGTAGGCCACGGCCACTGTTTTGGGCGCGAAAGGCCGGACGATGAGGTCCTGGCTGCCGCTCTGGCGCGGCGAAAACGGATCGACGACGGCCGCGCCGACGCCGGCTGCCGCGAGCACGCAGGCTGTATTACAATACCGCACCTCGACGGTCGGCTGGAATGGCGCACCGGCTTGCGCGAAGCTCTCGCGCACGGCTTCGCCCAATCGGGTTCCGCGCTCGAGCCCGATGAAGGGCAGGCCGACGAGGTCGGAGGCGGAAATGACCTGCCGTTCGGCCAGCGGATGGTTCGGCGGGAAGACGCAGACCATTTCGCCGGTGTGGACCACCTCATGCGCAATGCCGGGATGATGCGAAAGACCGAGCGCGAAGCCGAGTTCGGCCACTCTGCTCGACACGCCATCGATGATGCCTTCGTAGCGCCGTACATCGAAGAACACGCGCGTCTGCTGACGACGGCGCAGGAAGCTCGACAAGGCCGGTGGAATGATGCTGTAGGCCAGCGGCGGCGTCGCCACGATGGATAGAAGCCCGGTCCGGCACTCCCGCAAGTCGCGCACGCGATTTTCGAGTTTGGCATGAAGCGCGAAGATCGCTTCGCTTTCCTTGTAGAGGGTCATCGCCTCTGATGTCGGGAACAGCCGGTTGTTGACGCGCTCGAACAGAGCGAAGCCCGCCTGCGCCTCCATCGCCTTCAGCGCGTTGCTGATTGCCGGCTGCGACAGCGCCAGTTCGTCGGCCGCCGCGACCGTGGTCCGATGGCGGATGACCGCACGGAGGATCTCCAATTGGCGCAGGTTCATATAACTACCGGTTATTGTCTGGACCAAAATATCATAGCACGAGTGATTGCGTTTGGCCCTGCGCTTGCGCGTAATCAGCTCCGCATTGCTGCGTTGCAAGAGCTGGTTCATCCGCCTCTTGCGTAAGCAGTCCGCTCAGATTGGAGGCAATATTGGTTCGAGTTCTCCGCGCCGCCGCCGCTCAGATGGGGCCGACCCAAAAAGCTGATACGCGCGAGCATACGCTGGGCCGGATGCTGGAACTGCTGGAGGCGGCGGCAGCCCAAGGTGCTACGCTCGTCGTCTTTCCCGAACTGGCGTTCACGACCTTTTTTCCGCGATGGCTCCTCGAGGGTGAGACGCTCGATCATTACTTCGAGCGCGGCATGCCGAATCCGGCCGTGCAGCCCTTGTTCGATCGCGCCCGGGCGCTGCGGGTCGGCTTCTATGTCGGTTACGCCGAACTGACGGCGGACGGTCAGCGCTTCAACTGTTCGATCCTGGTCGATGGCGAAGGCGAAATTCTCGGCCGCTATCGCAAGGTGCATTTGCCGGGTTCGGTCGAGCCGCGTGCCGACGCACGCTACCAGCAGCTAGAAAAGCGCTACTTCGAATATGGCGACCTCGGATTTCCGGCCTTTCGGACCGGACCGGACTGGCACCACGCGATCATGGGCATGATGATCTGCAACGATCGCCGTTGGCCGGAGGCCTGGCGCGTGCTGGGCCTGCAGGGCGTCGAGCTGGTTTGCGTCGGTTACAATTCCGCGGCCTACGATCCGAACGGTGGCGTTTCCGAAGATGCGGCGCTGCGCACTTTCCATTCCAAGCTCGTCACGCAGGCCAATGCCTACATGAATGCCACCTGGGCGATCGCGGTCGCCAAGGCGGGGAATGAGGACGGCTCCGGACTGATCGGCGGCTCCTGCATCGTCGATCCGAATGGCCGGATTGTTGCAGAGGCACAGACGCTCGCCGACGAGATCATTGTCGCCGATCTCGATCTCGATCTCTGCCGGCAGGGCAAGGAAAAGATGTTCAATTTCGCCGCGCATCGGCGGCCAGAGCAATACATGGCCATTACGGAGCGCGCGGGCGTCGTCGAACCGGCCGCGCTCGATGCGGTTTAACCTGATGCGTCCGGTCGCGGCGCGGGCCGAAGGGAGCTGACATGATACGCCTCTGGTTCTCCGCTGGTTTCACTGCGCTCCTTGCGATCGCAGCGGCAGAGGCCGCCGAACTGCCGGATGCGATCAAGCAGTCCGGCACATTGCGGCTGACGGTCAATTCGACCTACGCGCCCATGGAGTACCGCGACCCGACGACGAACCAGCTCGTCGGGCTTGATATCGATCTTGCGAACGAGCTCGCGAAACGGTTGGGCGTGAAGATCGTCTGGAGCGAAACGCCGTTCGCCGAGCTCATCCCCTCATTGCAGACCAAGCGCGCTGATTTCATCATCAGCGGCATTTCGGACCGCAGCTCGCGCCGCGAGACCGCCGATTTCATCGACTATCTGGCGACAGGCCCGCAGTTCTTCGTTCTGGCCGACAGCGCAGCGAAAAGCGCCGTCGATCTCTGCGGCAAGAAGGTCGGGACGACGCGCAGCACCAGTTTCCCGATCGAGATCGAGAAATGGAGCAAGCTGACCTGCGAGGCGACCGGCAAGCCTGCCGTGCAGTACGTTCCCGGCGAAAACAGCATCGACGTCCGCAACCAGCTCAAGCAAGGCCGCGTCGACGCCGCGGTGCAAGGCAGCGAAACCTTGCCCTACGCCCAAGCACAGGAGACCGGGAAATACCGCGTGATCGGTGAGCCGTTCTCCACCGGCTATCAGGGCATCATGTTCCGGAAAGACGATGCCGCGCTGCGCGAAGTGGTGACGGAACATCTCGCCGCGATGATCAAGGATGGCTCATACAAAGCGATCCTCGACAAATGGGGACTGGGTGCGAACGCGGTCGCCCAGCCGATGATGAATGCGGCCACGCAATGAGAACGGCACCCACGCTGGCCGCAGGCTTCCCCGACATCTCCAACATGACGGTCGCGCGTCAGGTGCATTGGCAGCGATGGCTCGCTGCCGCGGCTATTCTCGTCGTGCTGGCTGCGATCGGTCGCGCCTTCGTCAACGGCCAGATCGAATGGAGCTATGTCGGCCGTTTCCTGACCGCGAAGGCGATCCTCGAAGGCATCACCAACACTTTGGTGATGGCCGTGCTCGCGATGGCGCTTGGCATCATCCTGGGCGTCGTCGCCGCGATCATGCGGCTGTCGCCCAATCCGGTGCTGAAATCGGTCGCCGCCGGCTATACGTGGCTGTTCCGCGGCACGCCGCTGATCCTGCAACTGCTGTTGTGGTTTAACATTGCGCTGGTGTTTCCGACCATCGGCATTCCGGGCCTGTGGTCGGCCAGGGCCGTCGATGTCATGACGCCGTTTCTTTCAGCGCTTCTCGGCCTCGGCATCAATCAGGGCGCCTACACATCCGAGGTGATGCGGGCAGGCATGCTGTCGGTCGACGTCGGGCAATATGAGGCCGCGCAGGCGATCGGCATGGGACGGCTGCGCGCGCTGCGCCGGATCGTCCTGCCGCAGGCGATGCGGGTGGTGACCCCGCCGCTCGGCAACGAGTTCATCGGCATGGTGAAGGCGACGTCTTTGGCGAGCGTCATTCAGTATCCGGAGGTGCTGCACGCCGCGGAAAATATCTATTACGCCAATTCGCGCGTGATCGAACTCCTGATCGTTGCCGGCTGCTGGTATCTGCTCGTGGTGTCGATTCTGACACCTCTGCAGATGCTGCTCGAGCGACGCCTCGCGCGTGGCACATTGCAGATCAGCCGATGACCCAGCCCCTCGTCGCCATCCGATCGGTCAGCAAGAATTTCGGGGAGTTTCAGGCCCTGAACAAGGTCTCGCTGGATGTCCGGGCGGGCGAGGTGCTTTGCCTGATCGGTGCGTCAGGATCCGGCAAGACGACGCTACTGCGTTGCATCAACCAGCTGACGTCGATCGACAGCGGTGGCATCTGGCTGGATGGCGAGTTGCTGGGCGTGCGGGAAGAGGGCGGACGATTGCATCGCCTCACCGAGCGGCAGATCGCACGCCAGCGCCTGAAAACCGGCATGGTGTTTCAGCGCTTCAACCTGTTCCCGCACAAGACCGCGCTGGAAAATATCACCGAAGGTCCGGTGCAAGTGCAGGGCCGCAAACCGGAGGACGCGCGGGCGGAGGCGACCGAGCTGCTGCGGCGCGTCGGGCTGGCGGCAAAGGCCGATGCCTATCCCTCGCAGCTTTCCGGCGGGCAGCAGCAGCGGGTGGCGATTGCGCGTGCGCTCGCCATGAAGCCGATGCTGATGCTGTTCGACGAGCCGACCAGTGCGCTCGATCCCGAACTGGTCGGCGAAGTGCTCGCCGTCATGAAGGAGCTTGCCCGCAGCGGCATGACCATGATGGTGGTGACGCACGAACTCGGCTTCGCGCGCGAGGTCGCCGATACCGTCATTTATATGGACCATGGCGCAATCGTGGAGTCCGGGCCCGCCGCCGAAGTTCTCGGCTCGCCCCGCGAGCTGC
>Ga0307517_10000236_pt1 | contig 93822 bp, 100 predicted proteins | sample 23_EM_MG_FD_194515 | JGI IMG/M metagenome (GOLD analysis project Ga0307517, IMG submission 194515) | Populus trichocarpa ectomycorrhiza microbial communities from riparian zone in the Pacific Northwest, United States - 23_EM | ecosystem: Host-associated > Plants > Roots > Unclassified | place...
TTGTTTTTTTCCTTTTACTCCCCCCCCCCCCCCCCCCCCCCCCCCGCTTCCATATGACATCCTGCGCTAATAATGAGGTTATGGGTGGCACTGCAACTTACACAGCAGTGGCGGGAAGTGCGCATACACCTCCACGCCAGATACTCACGTGTGCACCTGCGCTAGTACCGCCGATGGTCAGCAATGCGTTCGCACCTGGTCGCCAAATCCATCCATAGTAACCCCCCCCCCCGGCACACGTATTCCCCCCTCCGCACCTCAGGCTAACAACGAAGTAATAGTTACAAACCCTAACCGACGAAACCGGCACAATCCCCGGCACCGCGCTCATTTTCTCGCCAAAGGCTTGGGACTCCTTACTGACGCCAGGCCTGGCGAACAAGTCCGTTCAGGAACTCGCGCAGTTGGAGTCCCAGTTGGCGTACACTCGCTTCGACTTTGCGGTCGTGTGGAATTCCAATGTTGGCGTTTTGTACGTTTGCGATGTTTCACAGTGAGAAGTGTGGGGCGCTGTGGTAAGGTTTGCCGATTCATGAGTTGGGTTCGGGGATGATATCAGGTTTCGGAATGGAGCGGAAGCGGGCGGGAGAGGAGAATCAACGACTGAGCGGACATGATCGCAAAAAAGTCGTGTGAGATGATGAAATTTAGTCTCTTCTTCCTTCTTCCATGTATAGCGCTAGCGGATGTGGGCCGATAACAGCATTATACCCTATGATCACAACTGTTCAAAACGTAGCAAGTGGCAAGGTAGTGAGTGGCAATGGTGTGTAGATCTGTCGTGATATACCAGTAGTACTAACGCCGTCTGGCTGGTCGGTATAAACTAAGTCTATGCATTCGTTCATTCATTCATCCACAACAGGATAATACATCACTAGCAGGTCCCTCTGGACTCTCCTTTCCAGGATCACACCTACTGCATCGCACCCCGCTTGCCCCACTATGCTAGCATGGACCTCTGGCATCGCCCAGTTTCACACCCACAGTCACCAATCACCATTCCGAGCGAGAAACCATGATGGACCTAGACTTATGTACTTGTATGTATACACAAACTTATCAATGATGAATGAATCGGATAATAAAAGTACTGTATAGAAGAAAAGGAAAATGGGAAGATGGTGCATAAAATTTAACCGGGAAAAAAAAAACTAACTCCGGGACACCGGTGAACCAACCAAACCCACTCCTAAGCAACACACCCAACAATAATACAAGAACCGTTCGTAATCCGTTTACAAACAGCATAACCTAAAGAGAGAGAAGGGTGGTGGAAAGGGGAAAAACAGCCAAATAAAAACACGAATGACAAAAATGCGGAACCGCCCAATGAATTGTGGAGTGGAAATGAGGTGACAAAAAGAGAATAAAAGAGAAGGGGTAGTTATTAAGTAAAGGAGGGACAAGGAGAGTGTTAGTTGAACAAACGAATAAATAAACGAGAAAGAGGTTCAAACCCCTTCAACTCTCTTTATGATAGTAGTGATACGATGCTTCTTTCTCCTGAGTTTAGACGGGATAGCGCATGATGTCGAAGACACCATCATCCCAAGCTTAGCCCTAGTAGACGGCGAAGACGAAGGCAGCTCTTTTTCCGGCGCCCCCTCAGTAGGGCCACTAATAGAGACGCACACTTCCGCTGGTTTCGACCCCTCAGCGGCGGCACTTGCATTCCCCTTCAATGCCTCTTCGGATTTTGATTCTAGACTTGAGCTCCCGCGCCTTCTCAGAACGCTCTTCAAATCAGTTGACCTTCCCGAGAAAGAGAATGCCCTGGAAAGTGTATAGCCCCTTCTGCTCACCCCGTGTGGGTGGCTATTTCGAGTCCGGGCTCCATCCGCCACATCCAATGGCACACCCATTAATATCCCTGGATCCGCGTTTCCTGCAATCTCCCACGATTGGCTCCGCGGTGTCTCTGGTGGGCCGCTGGAGCTGTGCAGACTTTGCATGGACTTTCTAGCGCTGCTGACTAGACTCACCGCCGATAGCCTCCTCATCAGATTGCTTGCATCCCTCCTTCTGACACCCCCGCTTGCCATCGATCCATAGGCTAACTGATCCCTCGTCCAGACATCTGCTAATTTCGACTCTATACGATTCCTCTCGGTGCGCTTGGGCGATAGGACAGTCATCTGACCCGCATGGAGCACCGAAGCACTCCTGCTCAAACCCGACGTCGACTTCGACCCAATCACCTCCGAAAGTGCATGAGTATTGTTGATGATAATAACATCCGACTTTGGCAACGGTGTGCTCCTGGGCCGGTGTAATGACTGCCTTCTAGCCAGAGTCCCAGGTCGTCCAAATACATGACCAAGGGAACTTATATCAGAGATGACTACGGGAATTATATTCAACCTTGTTGAACTATACTCGTCGTAATCCTTGCTCTCCTCGGCGATGCATTCGGCGACCTTGCTCCGCCATACCTCCTCTTCAGTCGCCGAGCAAGCGCTCAGAAGCACTTCATAAATCTGATGCCCAGCCTCAAATATGATTTTCCATGAAAAAAGTGCAGAATAGCAATTCAACCCTAATTAATTTTATTAGAGCACATTAAGCAAAGGTCACGTGAGAAATACCTTGTCCCTGATTCGCCTCCTCCATTCGGGCAGTTCCTAGGGATATTGCGAATTTGACATCGTATGCATCACCCGATTTTGGTATTCTAGCGAGTAAAAGGTAAGACTTATAAAGTAGGCAGGTCATATACTCTCCGACTGGAATCGTTGGTCCTTGCCATGCCACATGTAACGCACCACACAGGACAATCTGGCCAAGAAGGCGAACGGAACAGCCGGGCTAAACAAGTCAGCATCACTATACCCAAGTAAGCAACCCCCGCCTCCCCCCACCGGGCTAACCTTGTCCTTGAAGCTGAGGCGCTCCTGTAACAGCCACGTCTTCTCCATTCTGTCACGTATCCTCGGTCCATTAACAGCGGCCAGATTGACCTGACGTGCAGCCTCCTCCAGCCGAAAGCGAACCTTATCCAGCAATTGGTTCGATTCGGGACAATCCATGGCGGGTGTGCACTTTACAATTTCAGCAAACAGCAACGGGTATTTGCAAATACGTTGGATGGGCTAGAAACATTAGTATTTTTTTTTACCGAGCATAGAATTTGTGCGCAGCGCATACCTTAACCAGCATGTCAGCTAATGCCAATGCTCGTTTCCCATACTCCTCTCTGTTGTCCTGTGAGTTGATAGCACCAGCAAGCGTTTCACATCCTCTTTCCCGCATGGACCACGAAGAGCCACGGAATTCCTTGAGTTTCTCACAAACAAGCTCGTATTTGGCGCAATACTCTTCATAGACAAAAAATCCCGTGATCTGCAGGGCAGGTCAGACTTGCGTATGCAGCGAAAGCAGGAAATTCGACCACCCACCATTTTATCAAAAACCATGGCCACTTTCGCAGCAGCCATGGGATTGGCCAAAATATTGCTTCCCGCAAATCCGTCGGCTTGTGAGTCCACGCCAAAGCTCCTCCCCTTATACGTCTGAATTTGATGGGATGCTGCAGGGAGCGCGTGGAAAATCTCCTCCAACAGCTTCTCATGAAGACCCAGTATCTCGGAGACATCACGTGTAATAGCGTCCTTGATATCTACAGGGATTCCATCGCAATCATCGAGAATGGACATGTAGAGCTGCCAAAGGTTAGCACGCTGATATCTTTGATGAAACCAAGAAAACCCCACATTAACTAAAACCTTGAGGTCAGCAATATAGTATTCCTCGGTGTTGATTAATTCCTCCAATGCACACTTGCGATCCCTCATTCTTGCGATTGTGTCATTGTCCAAAGTAACAGCGCTATTCCTCCTCCTAAGGGACTCATCTTCCATGGACATGGATGCGATCGTGATAGAAGCGGTCTTGATCGTTGTTACAAACCTAGAGCTAGAAGAAGTTGCCTTGTCGCCCGCTCCGGAAGAAAAGATAGAGGCGGCCCAATTGTCGTCATTGGGGTCGTCTCCCTGGAAAGGCGCGCGAGCACTGGGCCGAAGAGAGGGTTGCCCACGGCAGAGCGACTTTAACCATTTCTGGAATCCAGGGGCACCGCAGGATAGCTCCTTCGTATCTACAGGCGTAAAGGATGTCGAGGGCTCACGTGGCGAGCCCGGAAATTGGGGAGCCGTCTCCACCGTCCCTATCGAACCATTGGATACCAAGCTCTCACTTAAGCTCCTATCGTCACCTCCGTCAAGCGAATTGACAAAGGAATTGGGCTCCGGGACCTGCAAAAGTTCCTCTCGTATGGACGTGAGTGATTCCTTTCGGGGAATCATGGAAGATTGCGATGTGGAAAACATGGGCAATCTGGTAAGTAGAGAGGAATTGTAACTCGCGGAGACCCTCTCCTTAAGCTCTGGGGAGAAGGACTGGCCAACATGCCAGTATTTGGAGCTCGGTTCCATAAAGTAGAGCGAGTCATTATCACCGGCCGGTCGCGGCAATGCTGAAAGAGCCATAGCAATCAAGCAAACCGAAGCACAAAGCAAGTTTGCGAGGAAAAAGAAAAATATATAGGAAAAGAAGAAGAAAGGGAAAAGGAAAAGAAGAAGAAAAAGGAAAGAAGAAAAAGAAGACAAGACGGCACAAGAAGACACGATAAGCTATGATACTTTAAAAGGTATAGAGCTATTCAGCTAGCTGAAAGGCGTAGGTGCTGTAGACGCTAAAGCAAAATTGGGCTCACACAATTGGGAAAAGAGCCAAAGTAGAAATGGAGAAAGAAATTATTTTTTTCCTTTTCCGGAGATGGAAATCGAATTGGAGAGAAAAGAAGAGAGAAAGAAAGAAAGAAAGAAGAAAAAAATGATCAAAATCCAAGCAGGTCAAGCAAGCACCAGAAGATTGGCACCACGAGTCCCCAGGTTACGAGGCGGTAGGGATGAGGGGAAGATGAGAGGAGAGGAGAGGAGAGGAGAGGAGGAACGCCGCGAGAGGAGGACAGCCTCTGCCGAAGCAGTCTACTCTTAAAGGGAGGCGACGAGCGAGAACGAACGGGATGAGATAGGGAAGGGGAAAGGAGGGAGAGAACGGGAAAGGAAAATAAAAGGGAGGTGTGGAACGGGACAGAGTGAGAGGAGAGGGAACAGGGCAGAGCAAAAGAGAGACAGACAGGACAGACGAGACAGACAGGCAAGCAAACCAAGCAATCAATCCAGCAATCGCGAATGGAGACAGCCCAAAATGGATCAGACACACGGAAGAAAGTGATGAAAATGGAAGAGGAGAGAAAATGGGAAAAAGTTACCGACACACGATAGAGTGAGGAGTATCAGACACGAGAATGGATAGAACTGGCCTACTAGTAGCGCCACTACAATAGCCCACCCACCCCGCAAAGAGGAGGAGGCGGGGATGGGGAAGTGCGACTGAGGGAGGCAAGAGGTAGTAGGTAGTGGTGGTCAGAGAGAGGGGGGGAAGGACGAAGAGAGTGCACGAATGGAGGAAGATTGCCTGTGTGATACTGCAGGATAAAGGTTAGAGAGTGCGTGCCTTACCAGAGGCCAAACACCACCTGCAAAGGAATCTATTGGAGACAATTATGTACACAAGGTTTCTTTCGTCATAATTACTGTAGAATATGGGGAAGGGAGGAAGAGGAAGGAAGGAAGGAAAGAAAGAAAGAAAGAAGGATGGAGGGATGTGAGTGAGAGGGGGAGAGAGGAAGAGAGAGTGTGTCTGTCTGTGGACACTACGACCGGGAGTACCGGTATGATACACTACACCGCGCCAATATCGCACTTTCTCGACAAACAAAAAAGACAGATCGGGGAACAGTGCGTTCCTACTCGTTGTCGCTCTCCTCCTGCGCGTCCACTCAACGTCAACACGTGCAAAAAAACAGCATACACTGGCTGGAGCTGTGGTGGAACACTTGGTTCCAACAAACGGGATTTCTTCCTCTCTAGATCTCTGCTGCGTTGTTCTGCAGCAACAGCGAATGGAAACGAGCTGCTGAAACAAAAACAACAAAACTCACAAGCGCCATCCGAACAGAACAATAAGGGGGATGTCATAATAAATTCTGCACTTTTTTTTCTTTCCTTCTTCTTCAGAAGGAAAAAAAAAAAAAGGAAAAATATTCCCCGATAGGAAAAATAGATGATCCACCCACCGTACCCCGGGTGGGGGAGTTAATCCGTGAATGCCGTCATATTGGCCAAAAACTGCCGTTGATATATGCACAATACACCTTCTTGCAAATACCGGTAGGGAATCGTGAGGCGTTCACGGAATTCCTTCTCCCTCTCTCTCCCTCTCTCGCTATCACGATCAATAGGCTTTCGCTGCGCCTCGGGAACAAGCATTCATTGGGAATGCTCTCGGACTACCGGTGCCCTGGTATCCAAGTTATATCGAGCTGGATCGTGCATCATACATCCTTCCAGACCTTTTCCTTTCCATCCATAAAGCACGAATCCAGTGGCAAAGAATTAAAGCCAAATAAATTAATAATTTTTTTTTAAAAAAAAGTGGAATAAAATAAATGCCCGTGATTTGCCGTACCGTGTCGCAAGCTACGGGGAACGAATCCAAAGCCAACTATCTTCCTTTTCCCTAAACGCAAATCTTCCCAAATCTGCAGCTGGGTCGATCTCCCGAAGCTGGGTTGCATGCCAAGAGCTGACCATTCCGAAAGCGTGAACAACTCTCTTCCAATCGCACACACACACCTCACAAACTGGTGCATCCGTGCCGAGAAATACACAATCCCATCGTAGCCGAGAAAATTTTTTTAGACCCCACTCGAGAGGGTTGCGAGGGTCCCCCCACTCCCACTTAGCCCCGCTAAAACTTACGCTTTATCGTCATCATCACCGACATCGACATCGACATCGACATCGCGAACATCAAACATCCACAACAAATTACCACCACCACCACCACCACCACCACCACCACCATCACCGATAAAAGACAATAATACCATACATGGGTCTCCGAACGATGGACATCCACACCCCCACCATCCCCTCTTCCTCCACCACCGGCAATGCAGCCGCCTCCCCAGCAGATCCCCCCCAAACCCCCGAAGCCTCCAAAGCCTCTCTAATGGCACTAATATCCCGCCGCGACGCGCTGGAAGCGGAGCTGAAAGCTCTTGGAAGCGTCCTAGACTCCGTACTCTGACCCCCCCCCCCCTCCACCCCCAGCTTCACACACCCCCCCCCCCCTACTAACTCGCATTTCACAGCATGGCGTAACAATGACTACCCCCCTAACTACCTTCGACGGCTATCCCAGGGATGATATCGATGTCGCGCAGATCCGCATCACCCGTGCTCGCATCATTCCCTTGCGGAATGATTATAAAGCCCTTATGGCTGAGATTGAGAGAGGGCTGCATGGGTTGCATGCGCTTTCAGCCTCTCTTCCCGTTTCTCCTGCCTCCGCCACTAGCAGCGGTGGCGGTGGCGGCGGAGGCGGAAGTGGTGGGGTCGTGGAGGGAATTATTGAAGCGCCGTTTGCCAGAGTCAACACCGTCGAGCCCGCCGGTCCTGCGGGCATCGCCGGGGTTAGGGTTGGTGATCTGGTCAAGAGGTTTGGTAGTGTTGGGGCTTTGGATGGAGCTTCCGGAGGGGGTGGAGGAGATGCTTTGGGGAGGGTCTCCGGGGAGGTCAAGAGGTTTGAAGGGGTGAGTACTAGTACTTCTCTACATTGAAGGAAATGGGCGGATTGCTGATTCGGATCTTTTTTATTATTTTACACCCGTGTAGAGAGTTCTAAAAGTCCTCGTCTCCCGCCGTGACAATGACGGCGTCTGGCAGAACGTCAGCTTGGAAATCACGCCTCGAGCTGGTTGGGGTGGGAGGGGATTGCTTGGTTGTCATCTTTTGCCGGTTTAGTCCGTCCGTATCATGTCCTGTGCTTTGAAACTGCCACTATCCACTATACCATTGCTTTCGGCTTCGCCGATACGTCAGCTTACCACCATCAAACCAAGGATTGATGGATCAGTGTACGATACTCCAAACCATAGCCTTATTGCTTTATTCCATCCCACCCGCACTATTCCTTTTTTGTGCCCTGTTCTGTTCTGTTCTGTTCTGTATAGTACTATACTATGATTTTTTTCGATTTTTCGATTTTTTGCTTGCTCAGACCCCACTTGCACGACCTAACCCAACCGAAACCCCCTCCGCCCTCCACTCGGATATATGTATAAGGAAGGTAATTAAAAAGGAAAAAGAATTGACATCTACAGTTTTTTAAAATCAAAACATGAAAACACCCAGTAATCGTAGCTCTTGTGGTGTTTCCTGTCCGTCCGTCAACGCCTGCACCCACAGCCCGCCCAACCGAACCCCGCATCCAAAAAGAAATTGATGAACCAGAGTACGAAATAATAATAAAAAAATATAGAATAAAGACCAGTTGTGGATAGAAAAGGAACCCAAATAAATTGACCTGGTTAGACGTGCCCTGATCCCACTCTTAACCCTAATTCTGGAAAATAAAAAATAAAAAATAAAAAATAAAAAAAATAGAAATAATCAAAGAGGAAAAGAGGAAAAGGAAAGGAAGGAAAGAAGGAAAGAAAGGAAAAAAGAGAAAGAGGAAAACACGAAAGTCTTACGCCCATCCCATGCACGCATCAATCAATCAAAAGTGAACCTCTGCGATACAAGTACAGTTTACTATTTGCAGGAAAGGCCATCATACCCAAACTATTACTATGATATCGCGGAATTTAACAGAGTAGCCGGAGGTAGGGTATTGGGGCGAATGGATAGATGGGTGGATAGATATGCAAGAGAAAACCGGCGCACCAATGCCAGATGGAAAGACATAGGTATGTATGATAGGAATGAACCCGGAGTAGACTAGACTGTGCTAGAATTGATGTTGTGTCTTTCGCAGGTTTTACCCGGGGGGGGGGGGGGGGGGGTGGGGGAATGAATATGAACGAGACGCGGTAAATGAGGGAGGAGAGGAAGAAAGAAAAGAAAGAATAACTAGGATTCCAAGAGAAACTATTAAACTGAAGGGGGAAGGGGGAGGGAGTGATAGTAAATTTGGTTATGGTAGGCAGAAAAGAACAAAAACAAAAAGAAACTGAAGAACTTATCGAATCAACTGAGCCGGATCATTCCCCCAAAACTCTTACAATCAATTGCTGATCCTCACACGGAGCTCCATCGAGTCATAAAGTGCACTCACGTTTGAAAAGTCCTCGTAACAACACTGGTACCTTCATGTAGTTGTGGCTGTTGCTCGGCCGGCGCCAACATACTACGCCAGCACAACTACATGAAGATGCCAGTGTTGCTACGAGGACTTGCCAAACGGGAGTGTAACCAAGTCAAGCAGTGCTCAGAATTTACTAAGAAGAATTATAATCCTCGCCGGCGCCGTCGACCCCCCCATGTTTGACAATCTTGAGTCCCTGCTTGTCTGCCTCCTTGCGAAGCCAACGGAGTACACAAGTAGCAATTTCCTCACGGGCCTTCTTCTTCCCAAAGACACTGCGGATCGGGCCGATTTTGGCCGGACGTGGACCTTTCGGACGCTTAATCACTGCGTCCACGTCGTACATACCGGGTGCGTGAGGATCGGCATGGAAGATGTACTCAGGGGAGGTGTAACCTAGTTTTGGGCAGATGACTTTTTTTTGGCTAGTTAGCGACGGCATGAGAGAATAGGTCAAGGTGGTAGGAGACAAACGATTAACTATCTGAGCCGTGGGTGTCCCCTCTGGGATATCTATCACGCCTTCGGGACCGTTTGCGGCTGTCCTTGGAGTCCGACCACCAACCGGAGTTCCCGGAGGTGCCTGCTCACGAATCCATAACATGGCCTCTTTGGCCGCGGCGATCTTTGCACTCTTCTTGTTTTTGAAGGCGCGATGTTTGTCCCCAAAAACCATGCACTCCACGCCCGGACATCCGAATTCTGCGCTCAATCTGATTTCGCAGGAATAGCCGGCGCCAGGAGTAGCATAGTCGGTGTATTGGGGCCGAATCTGCTTTCCGTTGCACAGGTCTGGTTTCGTTTAGTTTCCGTAATCCGCATTTGTATTATTTTGCACGCATGCATATATGCAGCACGAAAAGGAGGGGGTGAGGGTGAGGGCGAGGGCGAAGGGAAAGTAGTTATCCAAATGGGGATGAGGTGAAAATACCGCTCAACAAGCCAACCCAATTCTCCGGCTCTTGCTCCATAGTGAATAACCGAGACGATCCATCCTTAGGCAGATCGCGAACATATTCGATGCCCAATGCTGCCGCCGCCTCCTTTGCGTGCCGCTTAGATGGGAATATCCCTTCAACCGGAATCTCCTTGGTCTCGAGCGGTCCAGCCAATTTTAAAACAACTGTGAATTCTTGCGGCTTATTCTGCTCGAAGGTGAAGATTGGAGCCAAGCGAACATGGGACTGGCACAGCTCATGGAGATCCTTCGCATAGGTAGTGGTGATTGAGGTTGTGAGAAGGATTGGCTCTCCAGGCTCTCTAGTCTCCCTGCTCTCCGCATTGGTGCGCTTCTTACGTTTGCCCTTTGGCGGCGGGGCCCCGTCTATTCCTCTTCTCCCCTTTTTATCCTCCTCGCCACGAGTGTTATTGTTTCCATCCTGGCCGGTTCCCAGCGGTGTGTCTTCTTCATCTTCCTCTTCACCTAGCGTCTCCGAGCTGACCTCACCCTTTTCGTCGAATCTCCCACTCAAAGATTCGGTACGGTTCGACACGAGGTAAGATTCAACGGACTCCAATAAGACAGACGTGCTCACCCATGGGTTTTCACCTGTGCGGTTCGTGTAGTTTGGATTAGGGGGAAGGGGTAGTGAGGATGAGGGATCTGGTGATGTTGGCGGAGCCTCGTCCTCCGGATCCAACGGCTGCAACGGAATATCCAGATCTGGAGGATCGGAGACCAATTCCATCGACGGAGTATGGAAACTGGTGGGAGGGCTGTGCTCGGGGGACGGCAGTGGTGACCCGGTTTCCAAGATTTCTGAGGCCATGGTTGGCCGTACTGCGACGAGGAGGAGAAAAATAAAATAAAATAAAATAAAAGTACTCGTACTCCACTAGTTGGGAGGGGGGGGTGGATGGGCGAAGGGAATGTGAGCTTCGCTTTTTTCCTCTCTCTGACTGTATAACGGTAGCTAGAACTGATAGAGAGGAAGGCACGATAGGATAGGGCTTAATTTTTGAAGAGATGCCGTGCCTGATAGCCAAAACCCCAAGATGTTCTTTCTCTGATTTTTTGCTTGTAGGGGGGGGTGGAAGGGTGGGGTGTGTTCTTCAGGACTCCAGCCCAGCCCTTTCATCGTTAGGATAAGATGTTGTTTTAAGACCCACGCCCTGGAATCCAGTAGTTACTTTTAGCGAGCACGATCTGTGCCCGTCAGTGGCCAAAATCTTGGCGTGGGAGGCCTGAAATTGTTGAAAAAGCCCTTTCCCGCCTGCAAGTTGGGCAGAAGAAAAGCAAAAAAAAAGGACCGCAACCTTCTTTCCCAATTATTCCTCCCTTCCCGCCTTAACTACCGGCACTGAGTACTCGCAGATTGAAAGAAATGTACCTCATATGGCCATGCTAATTGTCTATCACCAACGGTGGCTGCACATCTCAAAACTTTCGGAACCCCCTATCGTCCATGTGGGATATTAGTATGATATCCTGTGCTGTCTCTGAAACCAATAAAGGTGGCTACCCAGACTTCTGTTCGTCCGGGTAGACTATCAGGAGAGAGTGCTCCCAAGATCTCGGGTTCAGCTGCTTGTATTCGTACAGTAGACTCTTTGAGCTGAAGCTGAATCGCCATATCTCGTACTGGCATGGGATCTCGGACGCTTTTCTACTTCGTCCAAGATACAGCATCACATACCCACCGTATTATATCAACCGTCTGCAAGGCCTTCCGAATAGCATGGACCACAATATCTAACCTTCCACAAATCGATTAAGGCCTGCTCCCGCAGCAAGTATTTGCACCTTAAAAGAATCCAAAATAACTCCTCAGGCCTCAAGATGGACTGTTCCTTAAACGTCATTAATACCGCCACAACCCTCCCCCCCCACCACCACAAGGAATCTGAAACCCGAAACTAGTGATCCAGGTTCCCGACGGAAACCTGCATCGTCGCCATACAACCACCCAGGACGCCACAGCATGAGGACAGTGCGATTATGATACTGTGTCGCCCGCCACCCCCACCCCACCCCGGCCGCAATATGCCTTAGTGCCTTTGGTTGCCTATGGAGAGAGGGTACGCCACTTCCTCCTGTGAGCTTTCGCTAGGTTTGTGTCCTGAGTTAGGCACGGGTACCGCCGTAGAGGGCTTTGGTCGTGCCTTATAGTTGTTTATCTCGCCTTACGGTACCCCAGCCGTCATACCTAATAGTGGCGGGAGAGGGCTTTTCCCGGAGGCCTGGAAGTGAGCTACAGTTCATCACATCGGATTGCCTTAGGTTGCAGGAGCGGACCGGGATAGCTATAGGACTCCGTTTCCCGGTTGGCCGGCCTTATCCGAGCACTGATAATAGATCCCACAGTTCGAGAACTCCTCTAACCCAACCTAGCTGATGTGCAGCCACGTTGGCTGAAAGGGAGAATGCCCAAGGATGATATACTCCATCCCACACCTTCCCTTCCGCCCTTCCGCCCCGACCGCACGAGTCTACCATGACGAGGCTTGTCCGGGAGGAAAGGGAGGGAGGGAGGGAGCGCCCGTGCTGATCACTTACGGTAATTTACCTATCATATTTGGTGAGTCTGATAGGTGTGAGATTAGATTGTGTCACATCGGATCGGATCAGCTCTAGCGAATATAGTACGCTACAGCTGCGTCTGTAAAATTCTCATACTCTTCTTCCCACCCCAAGAACAATGCCCGTTAACAACAAAATACCCAGAGCCCGTCAGATAACTGTTTTTGGATACGCCCCTAGGGACACTGTCAGCTTCTGTTACAATTCGTCCCCGGTTGAATAACAAAAGAGAGGGCTAGCGAAGCATTTCCAGGGCTCGGAGTGCCTGGAAGGGTATAGGAGCTCTGGGGACGCGGCTGCACAGCACTGTACCGTACCTCCCACCAGAATCGAAAGCACTGTACTCCGCCGCATCGGCATCCTAAATTCCTGTGTGTACAGCACAGTACCGAACAATTGAAGTCCTACCCACGCAGCACACGTTGACAAACTAACCAACTCACTGGTTGTGCAACACCCACATGCCAAACACCCCCCCCCCCAGCCCGTCAATCCGGGCGGAAACGTGCATCCCTGCAGTCTCACGCCGGTATGCCTATTCCAGCTGCGAGTGAGCGGTCGTGAGACACCGCGCGCAGCCTGATTTCGCCCATTATTTATTTATTTATTCACAACTTTTACTTACTTAGTTGATGTAGGATCTGAAACGTGCTTGGCGGGATTTGGGGTGGGACGTATTGTCCCTGTATTTCGGGTCAGGTTAGGCCGAGCTAGGAAGTTAGTAAGTTACATGTATGTGGGCACCCGTTGCTGATAGGTACCTATATTCGTGTTATATGGTAGACAGGGCCGCCCTGATCTGTTGGACTGAAGGTGGTGTGAGCGACTGAGGAAGTGCTCAACCGATAAGCCTTCGCCGAGTAACTAATGTGTCTGCAGCCATAACTAATCACTCGACAGCGGCGCTCGGGTTGGTTCTTCGGAGGCTGAGACTTAAGTGCGAAATGAACTAGAGCTTTGATTTGCGAGACGACTGCTTAGTTAATTAGAAGCTGCATTTTCTACAGTCTGGCCTAGGAGAAACTAGATAGAGGAGAGGGAGTTTAACGGGAAGAACAGAGGCTTACCCCGCCCCATTCTTCCCGGCAGTCAGCCCAAAATGACGAATATGTGCCATGCTTAGTATACTGACTGCGAGCCACTCGGTGTGTGAAATAGATACATTCTTCCCCGCAAACGCAAGTAAACCGATTCCTATAGCCCTCCGGCAACCGGAGCCAGAGTTTTGGAAGGATTATGACGGGAGGAGTCCATACAAGAGAACCGACGAGATGTATACTCTGCAACGTCATTACCACTGTTGGGGATTCAGAACTTTGTACCTATATCAGACTTGCCACAAAGTGGAACCCATTAACCATCCATCACAGGCACACCCCTTAATCACTAAGAGTCTTGTACGAAAAATCTATAGTCAGCACACTCATCCATTCTCCAGAGCAAATCCCCACAACCTACCTCCACACCGCGATCCCACAGGAACCCCACGGAATACCGGACACCCTCACCAAACCCGCACACCACAAGCCACCCAAGCCCATCCGCACACCCTATAGTACTACAACATTTATGCACATTTAAGAGCATTCCACATACTCGAGAAACCACCCCACTCATGCACTTCACCCCTCATCCACCCCCAAATCCGTTGAGGCAATTACATAAAGCAATCAGAGCAAGCAACCCGAACCCAGCCCACCAATCACACTTTATCACGAGCCAAGGTCGGTCAGCGCCCGCATCCCGGCTAATCCTCCCTCGATAAATTGTTGAAGTAAAAAGAAAAAGAAAAAGAAAAGAAACCACGAGTGACACTCCATGACTACTTATCCACCCACTCAAACCCCACAATCCTGGCCCGGCAGGCAATATATCCGCACGAGCAGTAGTCACCCATGTGCGCCACGCACTGCTATCGGGGATCTGAGCAAGAGGAGTGGGGGCCTTACAGAATATATAGTATCCCTGGTACCCCAACGAATCCGCACGCGCAGGCCACTCATCCGCAGTGGCTCGGAGTTCTTACGAACCACACTCTGAAGGAAAGCACAGGCACAGCTCATAGGTTTGCATACGGAAGGAGCAATTTATATTCCAAGAAAGAAGCGCACTTTCCAGTCTCCGGAGTTGAATACGCCCCAATGAAAATTTTCATAATGGGAGAAAAGCAGGGTGCTAGCTTGGTATACCGCCTAGCCCTTCAAGAAGGCTGAAATAGGTATTTTGAGCTTCTCTACTTACCTGGAGAGGGAGAGGGTGATGCCAAGTGCTTTCTTTCATCAATAAATTTACCAGGCAGTGTACCAATCATATCGTGCCAGGCGGTTTCTGAGTGAGCCCAAATACTCACGCGTCTCGAGCGCAAGAATCCCTCTGGGGGTAGGAGGCCGTGCGGGCTTAATAGGGTTGCTGCGCAGATAAGGGAATTTAGGCCCTGATGTGGGTAGGGTAGTAGACGTATTGAAAAACGGTCCAATTGTCAAAGCCATATACCGGAAAAACATGTACGCGCGAGAGAGATACTCAACTCAAGAACTTCATTCGATCTCAGAGGGCCAGCCAGGAAGGCCTACTATTTATACAGTGAGACGGCACAGCAACATATATCCGCAGTAGGAAAGAAGATAAAAGGAAACAATATGGAAGACAAGTGAGAACAGAATTGCGTATCGTATCCAGTCGACTGATTGGGCGGCAACATGAGGGAAAAAAAGACAAATACAGTAAGTCTAACTCAGAGAGTAGGAAACCGGAACTAACTTTAAGGGCTAATGACCGGCTTTGTCGTACCATATCATACTCTAATGCGTAGAGAGTGCATATCCGAAAGCCTAATTCCGACAAGACGCAGCCAAAGATGACCGAGTGACTGGGTGTGAATATGAAAAGTTTGCTTGGATCTATCTGTGTCTAAGCTATTAGCCTAGATTGAACAATTTCTTGTGTGAAGTTCTATAAGATATCCCTGAATGGTGGGTTCATAGATATTAGGTAGCGAGCCCAGTCTAGCGCAGTTACAGGAATCATCAATGGTTTCATAGGATGTAGCCTTTTAATTACTTTAGAATAGCCAGGGTCTTATCAATGCTACTGCATTAATTTCAAACAGGGAAGTTTTTTATCTTCCGGGGAGGAGCAAGGAAGTTATTTTTTTATAATATATTATTGTGAGGAGAGGAGTCGCTCGTTGCTGTATGCTGAAGGACTGAACAGGACAGTACAGGAGAGGATTATATGTGGTTTTCTTCCGTACTAAGTTATCATAAACACTACCAAGTACCACAATAGATAATAATAATATGACAATATCTGGTTGATGTGATATAACTAAAATGAATAGAGAGCAAAGATAAGTCGCCATTTGCTCCATTCTGAGAATATCTCTCTCTTCCCCAGACCGCTATTACCATACCTTACTACCCATATTCAAAAAAGGCCAAGCAGTTTCGTCAAGATCTTAAATATCGCCACCCAACCAAAAAACGCAAGTATTAGTATTTAAAAAGTCCCCCCTTCTTTACCACTCCTCCATTGTCCAAACCAATCACCAAGATATCCCTTAAAGAACCGGCAGAGTTAGTTCCCACTCGGTGCCAATTTTCTAGTTTACCAACTCTCTCTCTCTCGGCCGGCATGGCCGATATAAACCTTTCCAGCCTTCCTGAGGGTGCCATTCTGACACCCTAAAACCTACGAGCTAGCAAGCGCTGTAACGCCCAATCCTTTCCCCCAAGTACGATGATATTTGCCAATTTTATTGATTCTGGCCTCCACATCAATATATTTCCGAGGTGGTATGGTATTATTATAGATTGGAAAAGAGACAGAAGATGATAATTTACCAGCGATTCTATCTGCTAAACGGTTATCATACCATCGTTGAACTGTGCGGCACTCCATGGAGTGCTACCGGCGCCGAAGGGGTCCCATTCGAAAGTGGTGGGAACCTTGACACAATTAAAGGCTGTGGCAACGACAACTTCTTCAAATTTCTCTGCACAGCAAATGCATACCAACAACCACGAAGAGGACTACTATACAACAACCACGAAGAGGACTACTATACAACACCACCACCCCTTACCAAAGGGGCATACTTCGCCTATTTTACTACCACTCTATCCTCTCACATCGGAATCGCTAGATATGCACTATACGCCAAAACCACCAATTCTACTCCAATGTACATAATATATGAATTTGATTTTGTCGTTCTACCCCCCATCCCCGTCTGTCCACTGCCCAGCTCCGTGATGCCCTGCCCTCAGCGCAGGCTGCACTTTGAATCTTCTTGGAGCTCCAAGTGACTTGCGCTTGAAAAGAGGGGTTTGCATCACCCAGCAAAGCTTTACTGTCTAGGTGGCACGGCACTTCCCTACCACCGCAACAGCTTGGGAGCGAAGGAAAGCTAATATTGTACCTTTTCGCTGATGGCAAATGAACAGACAGGGAGGACAAAATCATGATCAAAAGCCCCATAAAAATAAGAAAGCCAGAATTTTTAATTCTCCTCAGACACCGTATTCAAGAAGTCGATCAAAATCAAATCCAATCAAAATGAGATCAAGGGCGCACTAGACAGGCAGATAGAACCCAACAATAAGTGAAGCGAAGTAATCCCCAAGGAGAAAAGATAGGATAGTTAGGTAAAAGAGGAAGGCAAAACAACCCAGCTACGAAATAGAAGAAAAGGACTACCATTTTTTAAAACAAAGAGGAAGGAAAACCAACGCAGCCAAACTAAATCAGACCAAACCAACAAAGCCGGTGATGATGAAGATGATGAAGATGATGATGAAAGAGTCCCCTTTTTTAATCGAGAATTGGGACAGGGAAGTAAAGAGAAAGTTCGACAAAAAAGAATCAAGGGAAAGAAAAACAAGAGGAATAGAAAGAAAAAGCCAAACATTTTTTGCGCAACGCCAGATGTAGCTATCAACACTCCCAACACCATCCATCACATTTCTTTTCCTTTCCCTTGCATGAATTCCATTTCCTAACCTTCCGCTGGCAACAACATTTCATTCCCATTATCGGTTGTTTTTTTGTTTTTGTCTTCATTTCCCCTCCGCCCCCCTCGGTTCCGGTCATGGTCCCCCAAACAGCAAAAGATAAAAAAACAAAAAATAAAAGCAATGTCAAAATAGGCTTTTGGTCTCTAAGCAGCATAGACGGAATGGTATCCACGCGAGTCGGCTTCGAGGCGGTCCATCCTGCCATCCTTCGCGGCCAGGTACATCGTATTCATGCGCTGCATATCGAGAGGTTCCGTTGGATCAGTCGGCCCAGGAATCGCGCCTGGTGGTCCCGGAGGTGGCATCTGGCCCGGCTGAGGAGGCGGGTGCATGTGAGCAGCATGAGGACTACAGAAAAGGCAAAGCGCAAATAAATCAGCAAACAAAATCAAACAGCCGTACTCCAAAATCGTCACAGATGAGAAAAAAGAAGAGCCCCAGTACAGAAAATGACCTAGTGGGATAATGGACAAGAATGGGCCTTGCTGGGAAAATGGAGAAATTGAAATCGAAACATCTATGAGGGGGATATGTGAAGGGGAGACAAAGAGTAACGTGTAATAAGTACATCGAACTATAAGAGTTTAAAGAAACAGAGTAACTACTTTAAAGGCGCGAAAGACGCATAATGATGTTGAGGAGCAATGCCCATCGATGGATAAACTGGTGGCGGAGGAGCAGGCCGATAAGGAGTGCCCGCAGGCCCAGAGTTGTTTTGGCTTCGTCCCCAACTCAATCTAACCCTCGAGTTCCCAATAGGATATCCCTGCATCTGGTTGATCGCCATCTCAGCCGCATGTCTCTGGACAAACTGAACAAATCCACAGCCCTTCCCCGGAGGAATCTTGACATAAGTGATCTCTCCAAAACCTTGGAAGAACGAGCGAAGCTCATCTTCGGTAACATATCCGGAAAGTCCGCCGACAAAAACAGTGGTGTTGTTAGGATCGGTAAATTGATTCATTGGCTGCGGGGCACCGTAATAACCCATAGGAGGAGCTCCCATGGAGTACATACCGACGGGGCCGGGTGCCCCGGGCATGACGGGACCACCAGCAGCGCTCTTGTTCTTGGGAGTCGCGGTGGAGATACGCATGGGACGATTACCACAGTACACGCCCTGCATCTCAGTCAAAGCACGCTGCTGATCCATCTCATCCGAAAACCTAACAAACCCATAACCACGAGACATCCCACTAACGGGGTCCGTCATAATCTTTGCCGATTTGCAAGACGGGAATCGTGATTGAAAAAGGGAAACGAGAACGTATTCATTGACCTCGGGTCCAAGGTCACCAACAAAAATGGAGTACTCAGGTCCGCGATCATCGCTGCATGAGACTTGATTAGCCGATATGAAAAACGCAAGCTAATAAATTATAACCCATACCGTCTGTCAGCAAGACCTCCTCCAGAGGCCCAGTTCAATTTGAAAGGACGGCTGCTCCCGGGGATAGCAGTGGCATTGAGCGTCAACGCTTTAGCAGCCGCGGCGGGACTGCTGAAATCAACAAAACAATAACCAGCATTACTAATAGAAGATGGTGTTAGTCATCCCGACGAAAGTAAAATCTATAACCAGGGGAAAAAAAAAAAGAAAAAAACTATTCAACCACAGGAATGAGAAAACGCGTACCCAGAAAACTTGTCGCGAATCATCTTCACATTAACTCCTTCGCCCAATTGATACCAAACATTTCTAACAAACGCCTCATCAATCCATGGCTCGAGTTCACCCATCCTATAAAGCCGGAGTTGGTTAGTCGTAAATATCCACACATCACATGAGCTATTCCCCCATAACGGAGTCGGGGGGCAATATGGCTTCAATATCAAACTTACCACAAAGTCGTCTTAGCATCGCTACCAGCAGCGCCATTAGAAGAGCCCGCTGCAGAATTGTTAGGATAAGGGACAGGGGATGCAGAGGGTTGCTGCGGAACGGCTTGACTAGTAGGAGGTGGCCCGCCGGCGGAGGCTCCAGTTGGCGAGGCAGAGCCTTGCTGCTGCTGCTGTTGCTGCGAGTAATCGTATTGAAATGACATGTTGTTTGTTCGACCTTGAAAAAGAGTGAAAAGATGCGTAAAAACGATGCGATGGACCAGTTGCTTTCTGTTGGGGTCGGATAGAGGAAACTTCTGGCTCTAGCGCCAAAAAAACCCGCTTCTTAAAAGAAAAAAGTGAAGCAAAAAAGGATATTACTTTCGAAACCTGCTAATCGAACCGTAGAGTAAATATCGTTGAAGAATTATCGAAGGGCTTGAACCGACTCAAGGGAAGTGCTCGGGAAGGGCGACAAACGAAGGTACACCGAGGGCAGCAGACGGGGGCGAGGGGGCAAAGGATTAATGATAGAACAAGAAGGAAAGGAAAGGATTAAACACAGAAAAAAAATACAGCAGCGGGACGGGGAAAGAATTGGATCAAAAAACCTGAACCAACCTTCTTCTTCTATTTGAGAGGGGGGGGGGGGTTAATAGATACCTTCGTTTGAGTTAACCGGCTCGAGAAAAAGTACAACTGCGGAAAAATTGCACCGTCGTGATTGACGCAAGGGATGTGGCAAGAAAAATCGCTCCAAGGTAAGGGTGTCGACAGATAATCAAACCGTCAACAATGAAAGACGTGAACTGCGCGAGAATTGCTTTTGGGTCAATACAAATTGAAAGAAGCGAGGGGAGATTATCGGTGAGGTAGACAAGGACAAAAGAAGGGAGGGAAGGAGGGAAGAAAGGAAGAGATGAAGAGAGACACGAACAGTAGTGGATAATTTGATGATTGGAGGGGGTGTGGGATGGTGGGATGGTGCTGGATGATTGACGGTGGTGGGTGGAGGAGGTGGTGGTGGTGGTGACCGTGGTAGCAGTAATGGGAAAGGTCGCGAAGAGGGTACGGGGCAAATTTTTCTTGTTTGCCGCGGAAGGGGTGGATTTCGAAAGTGTGGCGGGAGCCGACCAAGGGAGGGGATGGGGTTTTAGAGAAGGAAGGAGAGGGAAAAAAGAGAAGTTCTTTTTTGGTGGGTTGAGGAGAATCGACTTGCAAGGCGATGACGATGAAAGACGAGCTGAGATGTGCAGGCAACAGCAGGCCGGTATTGTATGTAACTTGAACGGGGGGGGTTCAGTGGGTCCAGTGGGGAAAAGAAAAAAAAAAGAGTACGATACGGGGATAGCGAAAAAAGTTTTAAAAAGCGTGAGAACCCAGGAGCACGGGGCAGTTATTCCTTTTATCTCGTTTCCTCCCCTTTCTTCCCTTTCCTCTCTTTCTTTCTTATGGCAGCGTAAGAAGAAGAACCCTAACAGCAGAAAAATATAACACCGGCGAAACAAAAAAGGACAAACAAACGTTCAAGATCCGCAGAAGGCTGTGAGCAGGAAAGATGAAAGAGAGCGAAGGGGGGTGGTAGCGGAGGGAGAAGAAGGGGGAAAAGGATAAATTTTAGGTAGGAAAATAAAAAAATAAAAAAAGTGCGGAAGAAACAAGAGAGAAAGGCCGGACCGGGGGATGGTAGGAGAGAAAGGATGAGGTCGTAAACTACCTATCATACCGGTCCCAGTGACAGTCCTGGCCATGTACGAGTACCGTACTCGAGTACAGTACGCACACGCTTTTGCTTTTGGGCTAGCCGTCGTTACGATATCCTCGTCTTACGCAAAGAAAGACACCATAACCAAACGAGCGGAGGAATGAAGCCGAGATGATTATAATACCCCAAGTTACCAGCCCAACTAACCCTCAAAGGAAGAATATTACACCCAACTACGATAATATTATGTATCATAGCCAAACAATTGACATCTGTCCTCCTCCCCGAGCCCATCTCCTTCTCCCTCTCCCTTTCTCCCGCTCGAGGGGTGGGCGTAGGTTGGTGGTTGTCCTCTTCTACCCACTCCCCGTTGTCACTCGCTATTCCAACAGTTTACCGGTACTGTACTAATGATAGCTCCTTCCATAGCCTTCTTCACATTTTCCCTTCACGCTTCCATGCTTCTTCCCCTTCTCTTCCAGTCCCATTCCGAATTCTCCCCGCCTGGACTGAAAAAAACAAAAACAACAAAACGGAAGGAAAGAAGGGGAAAAAAAGGTGCAAAGTATGCATCGCGGTCCGCCTATAATCAACTCCTTGGCCTAAAAAATTTACATACGCACTCTGCGCCAGCCTGATTCAATCCATCCATCCACTGCTGCGTATAAAGGGTTACCGGTATGGAAGGGGAAAGGGCCCTCTGGTTGGCTGGCTGGCTGGTTGCTTGGGTTAGACATAATAGGAGGGACAGAGCGGACAGATGGATACTCGAGTACCGGAGGCAGTCAAGATGACTACGCCGAGTATAAATAGTCTCACCCAAAGCCTCATCGCAACGAGATGACCGTTGAGCAAATCATTCGTTTATCCGATCTATTCTCTCTCTCCATCCACTCATCCATTCCGCCTTCCCCCCCCCCCCATTCAGAAAATCATCAACATCAAAATATCGAATCTAAGACATTTAAAATCCATCAAGTAAAGGTAATAAACATATTTCTTGTATTTCTTTTCTTACCGTATATATATGCCATGCGGTACCGTATCCGTATATCTCTGCGCATACTATCACCTCCGTTCCCCACGATACAACAAAAACGTACAAGTCCCTCCACACCACAATTATCCTCTACGCCAAGGCACCTCGCGAAAAAAAAAAAAGCTAGAAAAACTATGACACTTTCTCGAATGCCGGCTTGATGGCCGGCAACGGGTGGGCGCTGAAAGAATTTTCCTCTTCTTCCTTCTCTTGGAATCGTCGTTAGCCGTTCCACTCTTTCTCTGGTTAATTAGACTTGCTCGCTCCCCGTTCACATTTTCCTCACCCTCTCAGCTTACATGATGACATATATAGATAGACTGTGTGATATTATAAGTGTGGATCCCAGAGCGTTGATAATATTATTATTTATTTATTCCTTATTCGCTGCGGGTACATCGGGTAACATGATGGGTCTTGGGGCTCAACAAGGGAGATGCCCGCGAAAGCGTAGGGCCATTGTACCTGTTTTTTGTTTTTCCCCCTCTGTCCAATCCTGGAACACCAGTAAAATACAGGAAAATTCATGGCAAGTACCCCAAGTGTGACCTAGGAAACCCAAAAACAGCAAAAGAAACTCTAATGATCCTTAAAAACGGAACAACAAAATTTGACAAACTATAGACTGTCAAAATCACCACTCATAACCAAAATCGGTGATCCCAAACCATCCTCCCTGTAAAAGGAAAAACCTCCAACCTTACAGGAAAATTCATGAAATGCTGCATAATAATGGAAGAAAATGTTTTAAATAGTTGCTGGCCCTATACGGCATTCAACCTCCATCTGGAGGAATCGTACTGCCTGTACCGTATTGTGTTTATAATTAACGGCAGGCAATGAAGATCCAAAAGCAAGGAGGAGCAAAACGCCGACCCCAATTCAAAAATCAATCCAAAATCCACGAACCGTTCAGATATTCCCCTCCGAATCAGGAACTAGCACCATCCTAAATTCATAATTTTAGCCCCCCCCCCCCCTCCCAATTCATCCACTCATTCCAATCCCAGGTAAACGGAGCGAGGCTTACGCGGGGAGATGGCCTTCTAGAAGATCCCAACAACAGCAACGGCCTGCCGCAAACAAACCGCTCCTATCCCATTCCAGCCACAATCACCCGAAAGGAAAAGAAGAAGAAAATCACGGGGACACACACACACCATCTACGGTCCATGCAGTAACACACCCACCGCCAACCATCATTTGTGTGCCGGTACTGTACGAATGCAGTACTCACGCACTTATATCTCTCGTGAAACATTGCACCGCCAGCGCGGCACAGTTCCTGATACTGTAAGTGAACACCTGCACCGTGCCCGCACGCAAGGAGCGAGGGATAGATCACGGGGTACGGTAATGTGGGGTCTGGCTGGGGGAACAATCCACGGGCATCGGAGGCACATGAACCTACACACGGAGGGATGAGGGGGGAAGGCAGGAAGAAGGGCGTGCTGTGCTCGAGTACGACATGGTAAAATACCGATGGGCTAACATCTGTCCTCTTCCTAGTGAGCGAGCGAGCTAACATAGCTCCTTCCCACTGGAAAGTATCATACAATATGCACAAGGCCCTTCAATTGACGTTAGAAAGGCTACGGTATGCGTATATAGCCCTTCCTATCTCAGTAATGTGCTCGTAGAGCTAAAACAGAATAAAATAGACCCTGAGATATTTTTATAGTAGCCACACAAATTTAAGTTACCGCATCTGCTTGGACTTACTCGAGTAGAGCCACAAAACTTCAGGGCGGCAACGCAGGCGTGGCAGAGCGATGAGGCAGCGATAGGACAGGACGCTTAGCCTCCCAAATTAACGGTAGGTTAATATACCAAGACCGCTGATTTACAGGTTAAGGTCTTGGTAAATATCTGATAACAGTCCTTTCCAAGGAAGTTAACAGCAATTAAGGTATCCCAGACATTCCCCTGCTCTTACCACAACTTTAAACCCCAATAGCTCCATGAAAACTCGAGATATTTCTATTTTCTCTCTATTAGTGTGTAGAGTATCACCCACTCTATCACATAACAATGCCATACCGGTAATTCTTATTAGACTTATGGTTGAAAATCCTTTGGTGGTTAAACACGGACAATACTTTCTTGGCACAGTGCTCCGGCTGACGAGTTCCCTCACCATAGCTATTTATGTGGGAATCCTCCTATTTTTCTCCCTACTCCGGCGCAAATCAACCTCACTACTTCTTACTACCACAACAATCACAACACCAAAAATTTTCCCCACCCTTCTTTTGCCTCAAATTTATCCTGTGGAATAAATATTTCCCTTATTTTTTCTATGTGCCAAGGAGTTTGTTGGAAATGGCGGCACTCTGAGGCCGCAATGGCACACGTATGTACCAATAGAGGGACACACAAGCTATGAAAAGTTTTCTCCTACTGGTTTTTCTTCCTTTGTCTTTTTATCACCTCAATCCCTCACTCCTTGTTCTAATACCTTTCCTTCTTAACTCTCATCACAATCAATCATGAACTTCTTCACCGCTTAATACAAACTCTGTGTCTTAACTTGAGCCGTTCCACTCGGCTGTGTAAAACCCTCATCGCCGATCATTACCTCCGCATCAATTATTCCCAACAAAGTTGTGTTTCTTTTTGCTTGTTGATGATTGATGATATGGCTCGATTGTTGATGAGGGGCTGCCACTTGCCGTCCTGCAGGCTACCCCCAGGCCAGAGGCAACAATATGGGAATGTTGGTGGGAATCACCACTTGTCAATTGCGGCTCGCTGGGTATATAATCCTCTTTTTTTTAACTCCTAATTCAACTAACAATAATGGCGATAGTGGGATTCTATTTCAAAACTAGACAAGTTTCTAGTTGGCCTAAGAAAAGTTTCTTCCCCATGTATCTCTGGCCTTGGTTGTTAGCCTACTCTAGTCATAGGACTTCAGAGATCCTGGGCTCGGAGCAAGTAAAATTATTAGAGGTCAGACCACTTGTGTCGAGATGGGGTTCGCGACCGTGCAGACCGGTTTTACTCTACTTAAGGGGAAGATCCCCATCCCCCAATGGGAGGCGATGCCACTCGAGTAGTTGGACCCTCTTTGGTGGTGTTCCTGGGGGTGATTGTTCCGTGCACTCAAATTTTCACTATTGCTAACACACAATGGCTTGTAGTTTATAGGACATGCTCTCCAAAAACTCGGGGATAAGTATATCTCTCAAATTGCTAATATAATAGCCTTGGCTCTGTTCCTACATGGTAGGAGCCCCAAAGGATTTACTTCACAGCATAGCATGTTGCTGATAATGGTTATTCTTAGGGAACAAAAGGCGTCTCTGGTCCAACGGAGAAGGGGGGCTGAGAAAGGGTCTAAATAAAAGCTTTTTCATTTCCATTTTGTCGTCGGTATTTGGATTTCACCCCTCGGGGGGCAGGGGGCTTGAGCGGACTGTGGCCAACTACCGGTAGTTGAATATGACGTTTTTCCCCCCTGATCAGCGGTACCTATTTTCCATATTTCCACCCCTTTCCCTCACTCAGCTCCCAGTTTAGCTCAACCTCCAAACCACTCGCAAATCTGCACAAATGCCTTACCGCTAGCTAGTGAGAATACTCTTTGTTCTTTTTCTCACCCTAAGGGATAAATTCTAACCAACACTGTACGTGATCCCACTGCTAGGTGCAACAGGCTCTTACTCCTGCAACCCCATGCACTGCCTTCCATGCAAATGCGGAAGCAGAACATTTACCGGCGCATTAGTACCCTGTGCTAACCTCCTGAGAGCGGATTGCCGAGTGATACACTATGCGTGAACACAACTTAGTCATCCTAAATCTTTAGCTCAGCACAAGCCAACAACCAAGCTCACATGTGACATGATTAGAGTTATTAACCACGGCTAAGTCCTCGCATCGAGGCTCCAACTCTGTCCATGTTTTTTCCCAATCACAAGATGGCCTCCGCAGAAGCTTCTGAGGGGGCATATCTCCCTCCATCTTTACCCTCGCCCGCCCCGTCCGATGCATCGAGCGCCTTCTCTTACCGCCCGTTACCCCACCCTCGCCCTGGCGCCCTAAAACCCGGCTCTCGACCGGAGAACTCGCTGATTGCCTTCCTAGACCACGAGCTCTTGCAGGTCTCTCGGAAATATGCGAAGAAATTTAACGATGGAGGGTACACTAATGCTGCAGAAATAGCCGATGACCTGGAGAAACTGGTGGACCTGTTGTGGGTTTCTTCTACACGTAGGCCATCGTCTTCTTGCCCTGCCCGCTCGTTTGAGCCAATGGCTATTTGGTACTGCGCCGATGCCTACCACCTGATTGATCATCCGTGAACAATTGTCGTAGTAAAAAGGCTTCGCAGTTTTACTTTTGTTTTTGGAAAGGTAGCTAACTAAAAACTGATTTGCGAACCCCATAGCATCGTTGCAAACACAGTATCTTTTACAAATAGCCAACTCATTTAACGATTACATATCTTCGTTCCCTCCAAGATTTAAGTCCACTTTAAGATTGCTTGACAAGCTTGATCGGTGCTTCCACTCACTGATCACTGGATCGTCTGCCGATTCCTATGCCCCGCTGTCTCCGGCCTTGTCTGGCTACAGGATGAACATGACCGAAAGGGTTAGACTCAAGAGCGTTATTGAGAGGACAAGGCTGCATGTTGTCGGCTTAGCAGAAGGGATGACGGAGGCCCCGGATCCGCCCACGGAAGAAGGCGTTTCGGATGTAGGAGATCGGGAATCTGACAATCCATCGGTAGACGCTATGGATGGGGATTCCGAAGAAGAGGATGAGGCTCTGGAGATGGAATTGTCAAGGGTTTATGAGAGATGCCTAGTAGAGATCGGGGAGAGTTTGAGGCGGGAGGAATAGGGCTTTTGTAGTGCTGCTTTCTCTTTTTTTCTTTTCTTTTCTTTTCTTTCCTTTTCTTTTTTATCGCCGGTATCTGAGGCAACTCATATATCTTATGAATAAGGCATCATAATTAGGCCCTGCTCGGCATGTCAGAAGGGATGACAATTTTCTAACTTTTATGGCATCTTTGTTGGTAAATAAACGATTACAACATTTCCCCTTTTTGATTATAGCTCAATCTAATACAGGCTAAATTTACCTACCAGATTCTTCTTTCCGTCACAATCATTAAAGTGATAACCTTTTTACACCAATTGGTCGGGAAGATTTGAGTAAGATCCCGTTTTCTTATAGTATTAAGTTGTCCATATTCGCCTTATCCGGAATTTCTCTTAAGGGGGAATAAGGACTCGCAAGGACTGCGCTTTCCACTTGATGAATATGTGATCTTTTTTGGTCTTCCAGACCGTGGGAGCATCTGTAACCGACCCTCGTATACCGTACAGTATAGATATGATACTTCTGTTGCCGCCAAGCTGTGTTGGAGTACTGTACTTGCAGATCAGCGAGAACTTTTTGGAGGTGTGAGTGTGTACTGTACTGTACGGTATTACATGGTCCCTTGCAAAACGGTCAGAAAAGGTGCACAACGATGATTTCCTGAGTGCAATCAGTCATCCCAGCAGCCAACTCTGAGCGAGATCTGCTACCAGTGCTATCCATACATGTAATGTCACTTTCTTGCAATAGCACATTAGAGGCCCCGCACAGTTTCTAGGCCACATGGTAACCTGCGTGGGCTCGCGCATATTTTCATTGCTTGAATCCGCTTTGCAGTTTTGCGGTACCAAATAGTACTGGAAAAGTGAAAGGCATGATGCCGGACATTTGAAATCAACCAAAAACTAACACAACAATAATTCTCGAAAAGTTTCAACCACCACCACATCTTTGAGATATGGCTTCATAGAAGCGTTCAGAGAACACTCCTCTGCGACAATGAACAAGCACAAATTCCACCCACAAGGGCAGGTAGGGGGAAAACGGAAAACGGAAAAAGGAAAAAGGAAAAAGGAAAAAGGAAAAAGGAAAAAGGAAAATAGGTTAGCATTTCCCCAACAAGCTATCCAGTCAAGTTATGTAAAATATGTTAGTCTACTAAAATGCATCTCCACGACGTTTGATCCCCAAACCCCTTTCACTGCTCCATCTCCCATTGCACCATCTCACCAATTATCGGTCATAGAGTCTAAATGCAGTGCTATAGTACCTCCTGATTCTTGCACTGCCAGAGCATGCCTGGAATGAATAGATTCCATCTGAGCATCACTTAAACGGTGCTTTCCCCAGCTCAATGACGCATCACGGACAGTGCTATCCGTACCCGATCCGTAAAGCTTATTCTCCTCTAGATACCGGATATATTGATGAGAAATATTTCCTGCCATAGTCTCCTTCAAGGACTCTTCTGCCTTGGGCACTGGCATCGCCCAAGGCCAATACCATTTTCCATGGAATCCTCTGGTAAAAAACTTTTGTCGGCCTACTTGGTTGAAGGCTTCCAACCAGCGATGACAGGCACTGCAACTGGGCTTGGAAACCCCAATGTAACTAAATGCGGGAACATTGTCCCATGAATTACCATGATTAGTCGCAAGGTACTGAATAAGCGCACATTCGCAGTGGGCTGGGCACATATGCGTACCCCTCCCAAATTTTGCCGCAAGCCTCTCCGCATCGTTCTCCTGTGATGGCAGTGTCTTAGCAGCTGCAACCTCCAAAAAGGACTTCCACTCCTCTTTCGACCCAGGTAATTGCACGGCACGAGTCTGGCCCGGGACGGTAGAAATGTGGATGTGGTATGGTAAGACAGACCGGAGGCGGGGAGACGTGACAAATGAGACTAGATACTGAACGTGGCAAGTCAGGGAAGTGAGTTTCTCGAGAGTACGTCGAAGCCGGAAGGCCCGTTCGGGGTATTCTGGTGTATCTAGTACAGAAGTAAAGTTAGATTGAAGGCTAGAAAACAAACCCTACTCGCCAAATGCAAAAGTATCCAGATAAGTTGCATAGCCTCTGGTAAAAAAAATCGGAATATGGGGAAATTAAGGATTCGAAACACTGTTGTTCAATTGGCCTGAGTACACTGAACGCTCCAATCAGAACCCTAGAAGCATTTTCATCTGCATCGATGCGCTTGATGAAATTCTGCCGAAGCATCTGCCAGCACTTCTTAAGTCACTCAGAGATATCGTTCGGGAGTCACCTAAGACTAGGATATTCCTTGCTAGGAGGTCCCATGTCAAGGAAGATATTCAAAGATATATCCTAGTAAGGGTAGTTTTGATACCCATCAGTCCGAAGAGAGGTGATATCAGAAATTATCTGGAGATGACTTGGAGGTCATACATGGACGCCGAGCTGGAGGCGATGAGTGTTGATTTGCGGGCGGATACCATCAGATCATGATGGAAAGGATATCTGATATGCGCGTGAGAACATTTAACATTTCTAGTCAATTACCGATATATACTTACTATCGATGGTGTGTAGGTTTCTCCTTGTTGCGCTACACATCAATGCTGTTCTAGGAGAGGTGGCAATTCGCCAGCGGAGAAAGAAACTGGAAGAGATAATAGAGGGCAATAGACCGATGCCTACATGGCAACTCTAACTCGAGTGAAGGTGCAGAAGGGAAATATATCAGTACTCGGGCTAAATTAGATGTGGGGGTTGTATTCGAAACGGCCGCTACAAGCTCAGGAGCTCTGTCATGCCTTCGGAGTGAAGAGAGGGTCCGCGAATCTGGATCTGGAAAATATTCCTGTATTCCGAACTCTCCTAGCATCTTGTCTCGGTCTTGCCACCACCGAGGTGTCTTTGTCCACGCTCAGACTAGTACACTTCACTCTTCAGGAGCACCCCTTCAGTAATCCGATCCTGTTTTGCCATTTTCCGATTTTTTCTACCAGAGGCTGTACACGGTATGACATAGGTTTGTGGGTGGTCTAGATACTTTTGCCTAAGACCATAATGGGGGTTAGAAGGGGCGTACCATTAAGTTCCTGGGCTAAAAGCTCGCAGCCAAAATTGTTCTGATCTGCAAGCACAAGTCTTGCTTTTAGGTTGGCCCACACGCTGTCATAGTATACCACTTTCCACTCATCGTCTGTGAGCTCCTGCCCAGGAGGACAATGAAGCTTACAAGCTAACTGGAATACGGAGTCCAGCCCAGTTACAACCTGGTACAGGTTGAACTCAACGCCTTGTAGGGACCTCTCGCGGCGTATAAATAACTTCTTCACCAAATCGACAAGAGGACTCCACCATTTCTCTTTTAACTTCATCTGCTTTTTCAAAGAGTGCTTGTATATCTCACGAAACAATCCTGCATTCAACTGGAGTGCCATCTCTCCAAGTATACTTGGTGACCCTTCCTCATGCATGTCGGATCCTCTTTTCGCTGCAAACTCCTCCGATAGGGCTTGCAAATTTCCCCATATACTTTTGAGATAGTCAACTAGGCGAGAGTCAACTTCTTGGTTCTCGGTGACCATTAGACGAATTTCCCGTTCTCTAGAGTTCAATTGCAAGGATACTGCAACCAACCTGGGACCCTGCCTCAGAAATAGATAGGCTGGCAAGTACGTCAAGGATGCGGAAGGGGCGAGTGCTTGTCTGGGGATCGATGGGTGTAGGGTTTAAGGAACTAGAAGACCCATCTTGCCGTCCTTCGAAGACATAGCACATCAGAGCTACTAGGTCGTGCGGGTCAAGCTTGTTAGCCATAGTGCCCAAATGTGGTATTTTGCACCAATCTTCACTGATTTGATTGATATCTCGTGTTCTGAGACCAAGAAAAAAAAGATTCCTAGAATTTTTGAACTCTGGATGTTGCGACAACCTTTTGGAAATCACAATAAGCCCATGCTAGTGTCAATTCAACTCATACAAGAACTTACTGTAGTTGGGGTACAGAACTTAGGGAGGGGCAGGGGGCGGAGAGGGAAGGGTCACAGGCACAGCCGTGACGATAGTTTGATGAGTTGCAGAAGCGGGAAAGGTTTTTGCAAGGCAAGGAGCGAAGAGGTTTGGATAGATAAAGACGTAATGACTTAATGCTGTGCACTGAACAAAGGTGGAGGCAGTGCTAGTGTTGAGAGAGAAAGAAGAAAAAGAGTTGAAGGTTGATGGAACAGGTGTTGTGTCCGCTGGGGAACTAAAGGTTGTGCCAGGCCATCTACTCGTAATGTCCTGACGTTTGTGAACACAACTGCTATTGCATACCGCCAAAATTCAGCTTTTTTGCGCTGATCTTGGCATCATGCAATAGCAGTTGTTTTCACAAACGTCAGGACATTACGAGTATCCGCCTGGAGTGGCTAGTGGGAAGGCGGCGACTAGATTGCCTGGGTTGAGGGACAGACAGCATGCAAACGGGCTGGTTTCTGCACTGTTGCCGCTGCTGTCAAACCAGGCTTCGTCTAGTGTTCAACTGAATTTAATTTGTTCGTCCCAACTTAAACCCTAATCACAGCCGCCCCCATACAGATTTCTGGTTCACCAGGAGACTGACCTTTTGATGATACCGGGGGACAGTTACCGATACCTTGTTTGATGTTACTGAGCCACTTTTTAACGGTTTGCTCCATTTCTGTCGGAATACACCGACTCAATCGCGAAAGTCGTACTGTACTCGAGTACAGTCTACCTACCAGATGCTTCTTTCCATCACGATCATTAAAATGATAGCCAATATTCAGATATGAACCTTTTTACACCAATTTGTCAGGAGGATTTGAGTGAGATTCTGTTTTCTTATGTTAAGTTGTCCATATTCGCCTTATCCGTAATTTCTCTTAAGGGGGAATAAGGATTCGCAAGGACTGCGCTTTCCACTTGATGAATACCGCATTATCTGGCGATACTGGAAATGGTGCTATCACCGAAGGGGATAAAGAGGCGAACTGCCACGGCCGCGCTACATGTATTCAGCGATAGTGTAGGCACTAATAACCACTTTTATGACGACCCAATGATCAGAACACAACCAGGCTAGTGTAGGATCTATTTTTTTACTCCGGTGATGAAAGTGTGAGTCTTGTATTAGAGCGACGGCCCATGCTGCATAAATCAAGGTTAGATAGAAGTCAGAAGTTCGAAGCCTTGGCAGCCATGCCCAAGGCAACGATTGAGAAAAGCAAGAAATACGCAATGACACAAACTTCTTGCTGTGAAGGAGTCTTCTTCCCTCTCAAAATTTCGCCAAGAGTTCCAACTTCCAACTCCCAACTTCGATTTTTACGTGGGGCGCCGTCACTATATTGTTGAGAAAACAAATCCCGCCATCATAAATTGTCACTCGCTTACCTTTTTTATATTCGCTAAGCTGTCCGCTCTGTCACACTAAAGCCACATGGCAACACTAAGCCTTAGCGCCATTTCCAGTATCGCCAGATAATGCGGTATGTGATCTTTTTTGGTCATTCGGACCGTGGAGCATCTGTAACCGACCCTCGTATACCGTAATATCGAATCTCTTCCGGTCAAGGCGTCTTTGGATGGGGAATAGGAACTTCCGAAGGAAGGCCAATTCGCTTCACTTTTGCACGACTCTACAAGTACAGCTAGGGTCAAGTGAGATAAAAACCAAAGAGAAACCACAATGAAAATTAATGAAAAGGGGTGATGCGGATGGATGGATTGATGGATGCCAATCTCTCCTCTGCTTTCCTCAAATACCCCTTTTTCTATGGAGCTAAGCTAACAAAGTAACGGTATCAAACATTCACGATGTTTTCTCTGTTCCAACTTACGAGTACTTTTCCCTATGGTCATTCACGTGACCGACAGTACTTCCGTCGCCGCCGGGCTGTGTTGGGGTACTTTTGGATCAGTGGGAACGTTTTGGACATGAGTGTATATTACGTGGTATTAAACAGTACTGGAAAAGTGAAAGGTATGGTGCCGGGCACTTGAAATCAACCAAAAACTAATACAACAATAATTCTCGAAAAATCTCAACCACCACCACATCTTTGAGATATGGCTTCATAGAAGTGTTCAGAGAACACTCCTCTGCGACAATGAACAAGCACAAATTCCACCCACAAGGGCAGGTAGGGGGAAAAAGGAAAAAGGAAAATAGGTTAGCATTTCTCCGACAAGCTATCCACAGTCAAGTTATGTAAAATATGTTAGTCTACTAAAACCCATCACCACGACGTTTGATCTCCAAACCCCTTCCACCACTCCACCTCCCGTTGCACCATCTCATCAATTGGTCATAGGCCCAAACGCAGCGTCATGGAGGCTTGTGATTCTTGCCCTTCCGGAGGATGTATGGAATCAAACAATTCCATCTCAGCATCACTAAATTCGTGCTTTCCCGCGCTGTATGACGCATCAGTGCTATCCGAGCCCGATCTGTAACGCCCAGTCGCCTTTAGACGCTGGATGTATAGGCGAGAGATATTTCCTGCCATAATCTCCCCCAAGGACCCCCTCGGCACAACCTCCCCCGAGGACTCTCCAGCTATGGCCTCCTCCAAGGACTCTTGTGCCTTGGGCATCGCCCAAGGCCAGTACCATTTCCCGTGGGATCCACCGGTGTAAAACTTCTTTCGGCCCACTGAGTTGAAGGCTTCCAACCAGACGCGACAGGCACCGCAACTGAGCTTAGAAACTCCAATGTAATTAAATGCGGGAACATTGTCCCATGAATCACCATGCTTGGTCGCGAGGTACTGAATGAGCGCACATTCGCAGTGGGTTGGGCACCAATTACCCCCGTTAAAATCCCCCACAAGCCCCCGCGCATCGTCCTCCTGAGATGGCAGTTTCTTATTAGCCGCAACCTTTAAAAAGGTCACCCACCCCTCTTTTGTAGTGGGTAATTGCACGAAACGAGTCTGTCCCTGGACAGTACCAATGTGCATGTCATATTGTAAGGTGGGCTGGAGGCGGGGAGAATTGGCAAATGAAATCAGACACTCAACGTGGCTAGTCAGGGCAGTAAGTTTCTCAAGAGCACGTCGAAGCGGGAAGGCGAGATGGGGGCGGCGTGGAGTAGCTAGTACAGAAGCGAAGTTAGATTGAAGGCTAGAAATCAAAACCTACTCGCCAAATGCAAAAGTATCCGGATAAGTTGCACAGTACGGCTACCAGTAGAAAAAATCGGAAAATGTGGAAATTAAAAGTCAGAAACAGGGTTGGTCAATTGGCTCGAGCACAGTGAACCCTCCAATCAAAACCCCGGAGGCCCAATCGCCGTTTTCCGATTTTTTCTACCGAGGGCTGTATGTCATACAGTGTACTAGGACACCTACTGGTACTGTAGAAAAAATCGGGAAATGGCGATCGGGCTTCTGAGGCTTTGATTGGAGGGTTCAGTGTGCTCGAGCCAATCGAGCAACCGTGTTTCTGACTTTTAATTTCCACATTTCCCAATTTTTTCGACCCGAGGCTGTAGGTCTGTGGGTGATCTAGATACTTTTGCATATGACTCGTGATGGGGGTTAGAAGGGGCGTACCGTTGAACTCATGGGCCAAAGCCTCGCAGCTGCGATCCCCCTGCTCCGCAAGCACAAGTCTTGCTTTATTGTTGGCGAACATGCTTTCGTGATATAACATTTTCCACTCATCGTCTGTGAGCTTCTGCCTGTCACGAAGCTTACGAGCTAACTGGAGTACGGAGTCCAACCCAGTCACAGCCTGGTACAGACCGTACTCAACGCCTTTTAGGAACTTCCCGCGGCGTATAAATAACTCCTTCACAAAATCGAAAAGGAGACTCCACCATTTTCCCTCTAACTTCATCTGCTTTGCCAAAGAGTGCTGGTATATCTCGCGAAATAATCTTATCCTCAACCGGAGGACCACCCCTTTAGGTATACTTGGTGATCCTTGCTCGTACACGTCCGATCCTCCTTCCGCCTCAAACTCAGTCGACAAGGCTTGCAAAATTCTCCATACACTTTTGAGATGGGAGACCACGCTGTGGTCAACCTTTCGGTTCTCGGCGACCATTAGCCGAATCTGACGTTCTCCAGGGTTCACTTGCAAGGATATTGCCACAACCTGGGAATCCGCCTTAGAAACAGATAGGCTGGCAAGTGCGTCGAGGATGGGGAAGGTGCGAATGGTTGTCTCGCGTTTATTTGTAATGCCGTATTGGGGATCGATGGATGTAATGTCTAAGGAGCAAGAAGAGCCGTCTTGCTGTTTGTCGAAGACATGGCACATCAGAGCCACTAGATGGTGCGGATCGAGTTTGTTAGCCATAGTGCCTGAATGTGGTATTTTTCACCAATCTCCACTGATTTGATTGATATCCGGCGTTCTGAGACCAAGAAAAAAATGATTCCTAGAATTTTTGAACTTTGGGTGTTGCGACGACCTTTTGGAAAATCACAATAAGTCCATGCTAGCGCCAATTCAACTCATCCTAGTACAAGAACTTACGGTAGTAGGGGTGAAGAACTTAGTGAGGGGTATGGGGGGGAGAGGCTCGCAGGCACGGTGGTGACAATGGTTTGATGAGTTGTAGGAGCGGGGGGGGTTATTGCAAGGCAAGGAGAGAAGAGGTTTGGATAGATAAAGACATAATGATTCAACGCAGTGCACTGAACAGAGGTGGGGGCAGTGCTAGTGTTGCAAGAGAAAGAGGAAAAAGAGTTGGAGGTCGATGGGACAGGTGTTGTGTCTCAACGCCACCGGGGAACAAAAGGCTGTGCCAAGCCATCTGCTCTGTTGGTAACCCTAACCGCCTGGAGTGGCCAGTGGGAAGGCGGCGACTAGAAGGTCTGGAAATTCCGGGTTGTGTGACAGGCAGCATAGCATGCAAACGGGCTGGTTTCTGTACCGTTGCCGCTGCTGTCAGCTATGTGCAATGCACCCACCACCTCAAACCAGGCTTCGTCTACGGTAGTGTTCAACTGAATTTAATTTGTTCGTCTCAACCCCGTAAACCCTAATCACAGCCGCCTCCGTACAGATCTCTGGTTCACCAGGAGACTGACCTTTTGATCTATGATACCGGGGACAGTACCGGCACCTTGTTTGATGCTACTGAGCCACTTTTGAACTGTTTGCTCCATTTCTGTCGGAATCTAGCGACTCAATCGCGAAAGTCTTGTACTCGTACTGTACTCGAGTACACTCTACCTACCAGATTCCTCTTTCCGATCATCAAAATGATAGCCAATATTCAGATATGAACCTTTTTACACCAATTTGTCAGGAGGATTTGAGTAAGATTCTGTTTTCTTATATTAAGTTGTCCATATTCGCCTTATCCGTAATTTCTCTTAAGGGGGAATAAGGATTCGCAAGGACTGCGCTTTCCACTTGATGAATACCGCATTATCCGGCGATACTGGAAATGGTGCTATCACTGAAGGGGATAAAGAGGCGAACTGCCACGGCCGCGCTACATGTATTCAGCGATAGTGTAGGCACTAAGAACCACTTTTGTGACGACCCAATGATCAGAACTTGAACACAAACAGGCTAGTGTAGTATCTATTTTTTTACTCCGGTGATGAAAGAGTCTTGTATGATACTTGTAACGAGTAAATACGGTATTAGAGCGACGGCCCCTGCTGCATAAATCAAAGTTAGAAGTCAGAAGTTCGAAGCCTTGGCAGCCATGCCCCAAGGCAACGCTTGATTCAATACTTTTTATTCGTAAACTAAACTACGCTTGAGAAAAGCAAGAAATACGCAATGACACAAACTTCTTGCTGTGAAGTCTTCTTCCCTCTCAAAATTTCGCCAAGAGTTCCAACTTCCAACTCCCAACTTCGATTTTTACGTGGGGCGCCGTCACTATATTGTTGAGAAAACAAATCCCGCCATCATAAATTGTCACTCGCCTTCCTTTTTTATATTCGCTAAGCTGTCCGCCGTATCGCCAGATAATGCGTGGAGCATCTGTAACCGACCCTCGTATACCGTACTATCGAATCTCTTCTGGTCAAGGCGTTCTTTGGGTGGAGAATAGGAACTTCCGAAGGAAGGCCAATTCGCTTCACTTTTGCACAATTCCACAGCCAGGGTCAAATGAGATAAAAACCAAAAAGAAACCACAATGAGAATTAATGAAAAGGGGTGATGCGGATGGATGGATTGATGGATGCCAATCTCTCCTCCGCTTTCCTCAAATACCCATTTTTCTATGATAGCCCTTCGTCTGTATTTGTTGCTTTTTAGTTGCCTATCTTATTCCGAGATTAGGAATAGTTCAAGTGTCGCAACGGCGGAGATGTTTTCTACTCGTCCGGTCACAGCAAGAGCTCGTTGACCATACCACCTTTGGTAAAGATCTGAGGCTAACCTATGCTATTAACCACGCTAAAAAGCTGCGAAATCTGCACACAGATTAGGGGGATGGAGCTAAGCTAACAAAGTAACGGTATCAAACATTCACGATGTTTTCTCTGTTCCAGCGTACTTTTCCCCATGGGTATTCACGTGACCGACAGTACAGTATAGATACTTCTGTCGCCGCCAAGCTGTGCTGGAGTACTTTTGGATCAGCGAGAACTTTTTGGACACAAGTGTATATTACATGGTACCAAATAGTACTGGAAAAGTGAAAGGTATGGTGCTGGGCACTTGAAATCAACCGAAAACTAATAATTCTCGAAAAATCTCAACCACCACCACATCTTTGAGAAGATATGGCTTCATAGGGGTGTTCGGAAGACACTCCTCTGCAACAATGAGCAAGCACAAATTCCACGAACAAGAGCAAGGGAGGAGAAAGAAAGAAAGAAACGCAATGAACAAGCACAAATTCCACCCACAAGAGCAAGTAAGGAGAAAAAGGAAAAAGGAAAATAGGTTAGCATTTCCCCAACAAGTTATCCACAATCAAGTTATGTAAAATGTTAGTCTACTAAAACCCATCACCACGACATTTGATCCCCAAACCCCTTCCACCGCTACATCCCCCATTGCACCATCTCATCAATTATCGGTCATAGAGTCCAAATGCAGCACGATGGTACCTCCTGATTCTTGCTCTTGCTGAGCATGCCTGGAACGAATATATTTTATCTGAGCACCGCTTAACTGGTGCTTCCCCCCTCTGAATGACGCAACAGTGCTATCCGAGGAGTCCGATCTGTAACGCCCACTCGTCTGTAGAGACTGGATGTATTCAAGAGAAACCTTTTCTGCCATAGTCTCCCTCAAGGCCTCCTCCCCCACCCTGGTCATCGCCTTGGGCATCGCCCAAGGCCAATACCATTTTCTGTGGGATCCTCTGGTATAAAACTCCCGCGGGCTCACTTCGTTGAAGCTTTCCAACCAAACGCGACAGGCAGCGCAACTGAGCTTAGAAACCCCAATGTAACTAAATGCGGGAATATCGTCCCATGGATCGTCATGCTTGGTTGCGAGGTACTGAATAAGCGCACATTCGCAATGGGCTGGGCAACTATAGCCACCCTTCGAATATTTTTCCACAAGCTCCTGTGCATCGTCCTCTTGCCATGGCAGTGGCTTACGAGCCGCATCCTTTAAAAAGGTCTTCCACCCCTTTTTCGTCGTGGGTAATTGCACGAAACGAGTCTGTCCTGAGATAGTATCAATGTGCATGTCATATTGTAAAACGGGCCGGAGGCGGGGAGAATTGGCAAATGAAATCAGACACTCAACGTGGCGAGTCAGGGAAGTGAGTTTCTCGAGAGCACGTCGAAGCCGGAATGCAAGATGGGGGCGGTCTGGAGTATCTAGTATAGAAGCGAAATTAGATTGAAGGTTAGAAATGAAAACCTACTCGCCAAATGCAAAAGTATCCAGATAAGTTGTATAGTGCGGCTACCAGTAGAAAAAATGGGAAAATGTGGAAATTAAAAGTCGGAAACACGGTAGGTCGATTGGCTCGAGCACACTGAACCCTCCAATCAAAAACCCGGAGGCCGCTCGCCGTTTTTCGATTTCTTTTCTACCAGTAGCTGTACTAGTACTACTGGTTTTCAAAAGTATCTGGATGCCTTGGTGCCAAGACTTGGGAGAAAGCATGCGCTTGATCATGTCTTGGCGCCAAGACGTCCGAATACTTGTGAAAACCGGTAGTACACTGTATGACATACAGCCCCGGTAGAAAAAATCGGGAAACGGCGATCGGGCTTCTAAGGCTTTGATTGGAGGGTTCAGTGAGGGCCAATCGAGCAACCGTGTTTCTGACTTTTAATTTCCACATTTCCCGATTTTTTCAACCGGAGGCTAGATACTTTACATATGACAAGTAATGGGGGTTAGAAGGGGCGTACTGTTAAACTGCTGGGCCAAAGACTCGCAGCTGAGATCCCCCTGCTCCGCAAGCACAAGTCTTGCTTGCTCGTCGGCCCACATGCTTTCCTCATGTAGCACTTTCCACTCATCGTCTGTGAGCTCCTGCCCGCCACGAAGCTTACGAGCTAACTTGAGCACGGAGTCCAACGCAGCCACAACCTCGTATAAGCTCGACTCAGGGCCTTGTAGACGCTTCCCACGGCGTGTAGCTAACTCCTTCGTAAAATTGAGAAGGTCACTCCACCATTTCCCCGCTAGCTTCAGCTGCTTTTTCAAAGAGTACCGGTATACCTTGCGAAATAAGCTTACCCTCAACGGGAGGGCCACCTCTTCAGGTACATTTGATGACCCTTCCTCGTTCACATCCGATCCTCTGCCCACCGCAAACTCAGTTTGCAAAATTCTCCATACACTGTTGAGATGGCCAACCACGTGAGAGTCAACTTTTCTGTTCTCAGCGACAATTAGCCGAATTTCCCGTTTTTTAGAGTCCAGTTGTAAGGATACTGCCACAACCTGGGACTTCTCCGCAGAAATAGATAGGCTGGCAAGTGCGTCGAGGATCGGGAAGGTGCGAATGCTTGTATCGCGTTTACTTGTAATGCCGTATTGGGGATTGATAGATCTAAGGTCTAAGGAGCGAGGAGAGCCGTCTTGCTCTTCCTCGAAGACATGGCACATCAGAGCCACTAGGCGGTGCGGGTCGAGCTTGTTAGCCATAGTGCCTGAATGTGGTATTTTTCACCAATCTCCACGGCGGTGACGATGATTTGATGAGTTGCAGGAGCGGGGGAGGTTTTTGCAAGGCAAGGAGAGAAAAGGTTTGGATAGATAAAGACGTAATGATTCAACGCTGTGCACTGAACAGAGGTGGGGGCAGTGCTAGTGTTGAGAGAGAAAGAAGAAAAAGAGTTGAAGGTTGATGGAACAGGTGTTGTGTCCGCCGGGGAACTAAAGGTTGTGCCAAGCCATCTGCTCTGTCGGTGGCCCTGACCGCCTGGAGTGGCTAGTGGGAAGGCGGCGACTAGACGGCCTGGAAATCCCGGGTTGAGGGACAGACAGCATGGTTTCTGCACCGTTGCCGCTGCTGTCAGCTATGTGCAACGCACCCACCACCTCAAACCAGGCTTCGTCTACGGTAGTGTTCAACTGAATTTAATTTGTTCGTCTCAACCCCGTAAACCCTAATCACAGACGCCTCCGTACAGATCTCTGGTTCACCAGGAGACTGACCTTTTGATCTATGATACCGGGGACAGTACCGGCACCTTGTTTGATGCTACTGAGCCACTTTTGAACTGTTTGCTCCATTTCCGTCGGAACCTACCGACTCAATCACGAAAGTCTTGTGCTCGTACTGTACATTGTTATCCTACCTCAACCGGGCAACCTAATCTCAACAAACTCGTCAGGTATCCGGGTGTTTCTTTTCTCTCATACCATAGAATCAACTTACTCAATCCCTATTCAGTAATGTCTGCATCACCTCCTTTAAAGCGGAGACCAACTGTCCTTGTACACCTCCCCCTTCCCCGAGCCATGTTTCCTGCGTGATGCTTACCCGGGTGCGGTACACTGTAGGTTACTGACACTCGGGACTCCGCCACGCGAAGCCGTTCCCCACCTCAACGCCGACCGTCAGCACCGTCGATCCCATCCATGGTAAGGTTCATAAGCGTTGACTCGGTCCTGCAAGAATCTTCGCAAATACCGTCGGGCCAGAGCCGCAATCCACTAGCTCGGGCCCGGGGAGCCCCTACCTCCCCCTCCCGCTCAACAACGCCGAAACCCTCGGATCCCAGGCGATTCCTCGGTCAAAACTTACCCGTCCGGTCGTCAAAGCTTTCGGAAAAACTCGTACTGCTCCCCGAAACCGAAGAGGAGGAGGTGAACCGCTGGGGGTATGGCGAAGACGACATCGAGGATGCACCGATCAAAGATGACGAAGAGGAGTGGAGGAGCAGGCTTGAAGGGGATGAGGAGTCGCCGGAGCAGCCTCCCAGGAAGAGTTACGCTGAACGGTTACCGAAGTCTCGGAGGGCGGATAAATTGAGCCGGGTTACAGCTTATTGCACGGCGGATGCATATAGGCTCGATGAAACATCAAAATTTCTTAGAGAGAAACATTCGGCCAGGACGAAGCTGTACGATGAGTGCCTGTATTGCGCGTACCACCTGCCGATAATGTCTGGGAACGATGGGTATAGGGTTCGCTCTTCGCCAGCTTTGAAGAGCCCCGGTGGTAAGGCTGTCTTGGATGTACAGATTGAGAGGTCTGAACAAAGGAATTATCACGAAGGGTACTTTGAAGACTCATATACCGGGGAGAGACGTAGAAGTGGGGATGGAAGCTACGAGGAGGATGGGCATTCAAAATCCCCAGGAAAAAACCGTGGATTTCCACGGGACAGGACAGACGACCATCATACCTACAACCAAGGATATAGGCCAGAGAGCCCAAGAGACTCGCATATGAACGACATGAAGGCCTTTGCTGAGATGTTCGTCTTCAGATACGGAGTTGTAGTTTTCTGGGGTTTCTCCGAGAGACAGGAGAAAGTACTGAAGGCACGACCTGTTACTTGCTATCCTCCATGCTAACTAATCACATCAGGACATCCTCGCAGATCTCACCTTTGCTCAAAACGACTTGAGCATTCAACTCATCTCTGGTCGCCTAAAAGAAGACGAATTCGAGACTGAAGAATTCCACTTCCAATACTCCTCTCGCACTAGATCCCCCAGAGTAAATCGATAACTCCAACCCTGATGTCTACCCCTAATGCTGATAACGGGTGAATTGTTTAGATATATAATGACATGATAACCCTTCGCTCCGGCGACATAATGATCAAACTCGCCATCTCTCACGCAATCGCACAATCCACAAAACTCTGCCGCTTCGAAGAGCGCATGAACTCCACCATGCTAGGCGTACAACAGATCCCCAAGAAACTCGCCCTAACGGGTAAACTCGGCATGAAGCGCGAGGAAGTTGTTAAAATGAGCGGAAAACTGTTTAAGCTGCGTGTAGACGTAAACCTTTGTACCCCCCCCCCCCCACCCTCGCTCCCTCTCAACGGCCGGACTAACAAGGGATAGCAAGCAACGTGCTCGACGTCCCTGAATTCTTCTGGGATGCCGAACCAACTCTGCACCCCTTGTACGCTGCAGTGCGCGAGTACCTGGAAATCAAGCAGCGCATCCTAATCCTCAACGAGCGCTGCAGGGTATTTCTAGATCTCACGGAAATACTCTCGGACTCCATCGCCGATAGCAACATGTCCAGGATTACCTGGATCATTATCATCCTTATCGTGCTCTCGATCTTTGTCACTACCGCTGAGGTCGCGATTAGGTTTGGGCTGTTGAATTCTAGGAGGAAAGAGGGGGAGTTGTAAAGGGTGTGTAAAGTGTAAATTTTATTGGGGGAGGGTCCATTGTTGGTCACCCCCTATACTCCCTTCGCAGTACTGTGCGAAGATGATCATTCAGAAGTGAAGGGGGGAGGATGTAATTTGTAGTCATGGCTATTGCGCTATTTCTCCTTCTTCGGCCTACCCTACCCTTCCTTTCCTTCCCTACCTATTCTCATCCATTCACTTGCATAGCGAATCATACGGTGTCACTCGGTGTAAAATTTCTTCATTTCATTCTTTCCTCCTTCCTTCCTTTCTTCCCTACCTTTCTTCCTTATCTTCCTCCCTTCTTTCGCCTCTTAGCCAAGTATCTAATATCAGCGAATTATCCCTCCGCTTCGAGTCGTCAGACTCATCCAATGCGGCCCGCGTTCGTCTGCGTGAAGCGAGCAGACAGGGGGGGGGGGGGTGCGAAATCAAGATGTCACAAAGCCGCCCACTGCCCACAGGGCCGATGAGGAGGTGTGTGTTACAGTATTATGCTGACATGGTGGTGGTAGTGGTGGCAGTGGTGGCGGCGGCAAGATATTGATTACTGGATTCTGAACTGCTTGGATGTGTAATTTGGTGAGAGTTCATGAGGGGGCCGACAGTGAATGGGGATTGCCCATGTTCGTTCTTTTATATATATATAATACCGCTTTAGTGTAGCTTTGCTGTGCTGTCGCGAGGTACAGTACAATGGGCGATCAGCCATGGGTTATGTCCAAGCGTTATATGTGCGAGGGCGAGAGCCAAGCAAGATTAGAAAGTATCACTCGGAATCTGGCTCTGCGCTACATGCGTGCATATGGAATCTAGCACATTCAATCCACTATTCACTATCTTCTTCCTCCTCACCCTCCCACTCCCCCTCCTCCGCATTTTCCCCACCACCAGCCTCCCCATCATCCACCCCCAAAAACCTAAAGTCCACAAAACTCGCACGTCCCTCCCATTCCACCATGAACTGCAAACTGAGCACGCCCCCCTGGTCGCTCCGGATACTAACCTTCGTCGCGACAGCCATGGCTCCACGTGCGTGCCTGACGAGGTCGAAGCGGTACACGTCCTTTGAGCGTCTGCTCACCATGAAGGTTTCCAGGAGCTCCCCATCGTTACTGAATTCGACTGTTGTGGTGCCGAGCGGGGAGGTGGAGGAGAGGGTGAAGTGGGGCGGTGTTGGGGATGTGGAGATCACTAGAAGGGAGGTGGAAGAAGGGAGGGTGGAAGAGGAAGAGAGTTCGGTGATGGCATCATAGAGAAGGGAGGACTTTAGGATGACTTTCCGGGTTAGCGTTGGGGAGAGTGGGATGTCGGGGAGAGGGGCTGGGGTGTAGGTTGTTAGTTCGCAGGTGGTCGTTGTTGGGGGTTCTTCTAGGCTAGTGGATGTTGTTCGTTGTTAGTTGTTTGGGGATTTTAGAAAGGAGAGAGAGGGGGAGGGAAGCACATCAGACATAAAGGGCCTCCTTCCTCGTATAGAAACCTACATGTCCCGGCGATTCTCAAAAGGCCGTGATCGAAGGCATTTACTCCGGCGGTTCCCCCCAACCAGCCCTCTCCGCCTCCTCCTCCAGCCCTGCCCCCGCCGCCTCGCCATTTCCCACCACCGCCACCAGCATCCCCTCCACCAAATATCTGCAAACACTCTAGTAATGCCGTTAGGCTTATGCCAAACTGTATAACCGGGTCCTCATCTTCTTCCAAATTCTCCGTCAAGTGTGGCGGTGGGTGGAAGGTATAAGTAGTGAACAAGTTCTTGTCAATGAAAGCGTGGCCTAGACCGATCAGTATAAGTAGGGCTTGAAGGGAGGAGTGAATCGACGCGAGGGAACCTTGCATGACATGTGAGTCCTCAACCGTGACACGGAGGCCGTCGGCCGAGATTTGTAACTGAGCTTTGGATTGGAAGCCGATACATTTTAAGAGTGTGAGTATTTGGCGGGACGAGGTCGTTAGTGCTGTAAAGAGGGGGGGTGCAGCTGGATTCTCTTGGGTTTCGGACATTTGGTGGGAGAAGAGGATCTAGTGGGTGGTGGAGCTCAATGAGGGACTGTGTGTTTGCGGCACGGTAAGTGGTAAGCGGGGAGAGGGACACTGGGCGGGGCTCTATTGTGGTGGGATGGTTAGAGTTTGTGTTGACTCCCGAATTGTGTGATGTTGGTTGGTGGCTCAAGGAGTTGGTGATCATGATGGCTCTAGAGTTGTTGTAGCCGTCCTTTTTTAGAGCCGCCCGTCACGCAACATACCAAGGGAACATCTCGGGCATAAAAAAAGCAAAGCAATGAGAATTGACATTAATTTTAACACAGTTTTCAGAACAAGGCTCAATCGTACAGTTTAAAAACCCCCATCGCCTAAATGACCATTCAACACCTAGACGTAGACCCCGACCGCGCAAATCAAGTACACAGATCCAAACCTATTATACGTCCGTCAGCTGTAATTTCTCCGGGAGGGCAGAGCTACCGTGTGGGAGCATACCCGAAAGCTAGAGAAGCCGGAATCGCCAATAGGGGGGCGGTTGTGACCGATTTATCTAGAGATTGTTAGCTACCGTAGCTCTAGCTCTGTCGATAGCAAACCCGTACTTATAGAGAACAACCCCGTGAGGAAGAATCCTGTGCAAAAACATTAGCCAAGACCTAGCTTCGCTCTTGAATACAAAGCGAAGGACAAACCTGTCAACATGAGGACTGCCGCAACAGAGAGGTGTCCCTCCTTCCCAATCATGGGCACAAAGGGCTTCATTAAATCCCACTGAGCGTCCATCACGTTTTTGATAATAAATGGGGCTCGCTGGGTTCGATTTGGAAAGTGTATCGTAGTTTTCTCGGCTCAGTCTGGTCGTGTAAAAATAGGTGAATTGTGTTGCGTACGGGGTCAACGGGTTAGGTCCTGAAAGACAGCTCGACAGTGCTGGTAGGAGAATTACGCACATCAGGGTATACTGCCCGGGATCGGGGGTCTTGGCATTCTAGATTCCATTCCATTCTGAGGGCGCTATCTGAACACCCTGCCCTGAACCCACTGTCTTCGACCTTTCCGCGCACATTGAAATCGCTATAAAAACAAACCACTTTTTTCTTAGCCCTTCCCTCTACGTGCTGTTTACAGTTAAGGTCAAATTTTGCTACGGGACAGAAGCAGGAGTCATGCCAGCTGCTAAGAATGGAGGTATGAGGTTTCGCTGTTCGAGCATTTACTTTGTTACCTAGCCCTTATTTGATGGTAAAGCTAGTATATATATAAAAACTGATCACCAATTTCTACGATAGATATAAAGCGCAAGTCGGAGGACACTAGCGATCTCTCACCGAAGAGAATAAAGGCCTCCGAGTCTCCCGAGGAATCGAAGAAACCAAAAGCTCTACCCAGGGAATGTACGTCTATTTACCTGGAGCACTTGAGTGGAACTTTTTATTTGGCTGGATGAATGTTTATTGACTCGGGGTATCTGCGCAGCTAACGCCGTCCTTGAAGAGCGCAATGGCGACATCGAATTCCGTGTTGTCAACAATGACAACGAGAGAGAGAGCACAATCATACTGACCGGTCTTAAGAATATCTTCCAGAAACAGCTTCCAAAGATGCCCAGGGACTACATCGCACGACTAGTCTACGATCGCACGCATTTGTCCATGGCTATCGTTAAGAAGCCATTGGAGGTTGTCGGGTATGGCGTCTAATCGCTCGGGAGATCTTCGCGGGTTCATGGAGCTGATTGGTGTTACTAGTGGTATTACATATCGGCCTTTCAAAGGTAGACAGTTCGCAGAAATCGTGTTCTGTGCTATCTCGTCCGATCAGCAAGTTAGAGGATATGGTGCCCATCTTATGTCCCATTTGAAGGTATCGGAGATCTTTTTGTTTGTCCATCCTAACGGATAATATATCTAACCGGTAGCTGTTTAGGATTATGTCAAAGCCACCTCTGATGTGATGCACTTTCTTACCTATGCGGACAACTATGCTATCGGGTACTTTAAGAAACAGGGATTCACTAAAGAGATTACCCTTGACAAGCACAAATGGATGGGGTATATCAAGGATTATGAAGGTGGAACTATTATGCAGTGCTCCATGATCCCTCGAATTCGGTATTTGGAAGCGGGGAAGATGCTAGCGAAACAGAAGGAAGCTGTTCATCTGAAGACGAGATCCATTTCGAAGTCTCATATTGTTCACCCTCCTCCAAAAGCCTTCAGGAACGGGCCATGCAAAATCGACCCAACCTCTATCGCGGCTATCAGTAAGTTCTGGCTTGGCTTCCTGTATCTACTCTTAGCACGCACCGCCCACCTACACACATTCTCACACACGCACACACACCTTTTTCGCAATTGCAGTGCTTGTAGATCCCGCATATCTACGAGAATTGGAAGTGCGATAGTGTTGCCCTGCTTCCAACAGCCACTGGTTGGTTGATTATTTGGATTTAAACGGCTCATAATCATCCCCACCGACACATGCCCTAGCTTCCACAGACGTTTTCCTTATTTTTTTACATCTTCTCCGAATATGGTCTAGAGGAATTCGCTGACACTATCCTCCAATCGCATAGAGGAAGCTGGGTGGTCGCCTGAAATGGACGAACTCGCCCGGCAGCCAAAACACGGGCCGCACTACGGACAGCTTCTCCATATCCTCAACGAGATGCAAAACCACCAGGCCTCGTGGCCCTTCCAAAAGCCCGTTAGTCAGGACGAGGTCCCAGACTACTACAATGTAATCACAGAGCCGATGGATCTCGAGACCATGGAGAAGAGGCTTGAAGAGGACGCATACGGATCACCCGAGGACTTTGTCCGCGATGCCAAGCTGATTTTCACCAATTGCCGACGCTACAATAACGAGAGTACATCGTATTGGAAAAATGCGAATAAACTTGAGAAGTTTATGAATTCGAAGCTGAAGGAGATACCGGAGTGGTCGGTACGTGATCCCCACACAAACAGAATTGATTCAAAGATGGGGATTTCAGTTCCCTCTTTTTTCTTTTTTCTTCTCTTTTTTTTTTTGCACAACCTTCCCTCCCTCTTCCTGCCCCCTTCCACACTCCCACACTTCCACACTTCAGATGGGGTGTGGTGGAGGTGGAGGTGGAGCTTGCATGTTATCCGCCATTCCGATTGGGAGCAAAAAGAAAGAAAAAAATTAAGAGCAATTCGAGGCGAGCTCTGGCTGACTAAGTGATAACCCTTGTCATTTAGCATCTCGTGGAGTAAGTGACGTGAGACAGCGGAAGGAAAAAAAACTGAGGAACATGAGGCATTGTTTCCTCCCTCTGAAGAGGATTGCTGTGTATTATAGACTTGTTTTTGTTTTGGTGGCTTGTTCTCTGGCGAAATGTAGTACCGGTACTCGTGTTAGCGATTTGTAATGTAACCTGTTTCCCTGGAGGTTTCTTCATAGGTGTATGGTAGGGGCGTTTGTCTTGTTGAATCTTTGTTAGGGAAAACTTTAATTCACGATCTGGCGATCATGATCAAAATCACGAGTGTCGCTCAGGTCCGTCCGTCCAGCTGTCCTCACCCACCATCTCCCGACTTGGTGACCACCGGAGCGCACCGTGTTTCACTTGCAATCGGGTACGATATCCCATCTTTACTTCCCTTCCTGCTCTCTGCCAGGAATATTTCATGCGTCTCTTGTACCAAAGGGGGGAGAAGGGTATTCGCTCTTCTTTTTCCTCTTCACTTGACGATACTGCAGTTCCACCCAAGCATATATTTCTCATCCTTCCTTCGGGCCAGACATGTGGCGGCGGGGATTCCCTCTCATTTCCTCCTCCCCCTCCTCCTCCTCCTCCCCGTAAGCTCTGTTCCTAGCTTGCGCATTCCACTTCGGTTCAGTTCAGTCATTAATCCTACCAGCCATCCATCCATCATATACCAGCCTTGCCCATCTAGCCATCCACGGTTCACGATATCAACGGTAGCCTTGAAGTGTTCATTGACCCACTCGATTCGCACCCGAGGGATGGGTGAGTATTTGAGTGTTCAGTCGGAGTTTTTTGTGAGAAAAGGGTGGAGAAAAAGAAAAGGAGAAAAAGGAAAAGAAAGAAAGAAAAAAGTGCACCTTGGTACTGTATGGTAAGGTACGGTATAGTGATGTGGGTGGTCACGCTTCAGGCTTTTGCGCGCAAAACCAAGTCATGGTGCAACGGGCCTTGAATGAATGAATGAATGAATGTTTTATCTAAATTTACCGCGGTGAAAGCGGAGGAAAAGGAGGCTCCTGGATTTTAGTAAATTTGATGAATCACTGCGCTTGTAGAGTATCATACTGGTGCTGGTAGAGTACTATGGATGGACCTATCCTCGTTTACTTACTGACGAGTATAGGTGCGCAAGTCGATATTCTACCGTACTGTATTATGCCTTATGTGAAGCTTTATTTGACTTTGTGCTGTGGTGCTAGCTGTATACCGGTTAGGTGTAGCTAGGATAAATTTATGATATTATTGTGCTGTGGTGTGCTAATATGCACTTTCCTCCCCCCCCGTTCACTGTGCTGTATGCTGTTAATCACCCCCCACTTCCCTCCCCTCCCCTCCCACCCCCATCAGGGGAAACATTGACGTTAGAGCAGCAACGCCGGCGTACCTAAAACCTGAAAGCTGTTGGTTGAGAGAGAAAAAAATGAGAGAAGAAAATGAACCCCTCTCCCCCCCCGTGGTTTATTTCGTTTGGTTCAGATTAATATATTATTGGCCTGCCCTGACTGTATTGTTCGCCTGTTCGGACGTCTGCTGTTCTTTGACGGTAGGGTATTTTATGTTGTGCATGGATTAGATTATTACCGGTACTGCTTAACTCACTAGCCAGGGGTTGCCTGTGCCTTCTTCCCATGGTGGTTGTGGTGGTGGTGGTGATGACGGTGGTGGTGACGGATGGCTCGTTTCTTAACCCTCTCCCTAGCATCTACCCTAGAGTACTCGAGTACAGTACCGCACGGTATGGCACACGTTAGAACCCCTACCTACCTACGTTTCGTACCCGCCTGGCTCGTTCCCCTTCGCTTTGTCTAACTATGTCACAGGTATGGGTGCTGTAGCTATGTCAAAGTAGAGCACTGATACAAGTAAAGCACTCACTCCGCTCATAGTTGCGATACTCCCGCTATCCAGTTCGCTGGCGAGTCAACCAAGCAAGCGCCGTGGAGGGAAAGTTTTGGTCTTGGTCCATACGCACGCCGCCGCCGCCGCCGCCGCAGAGTGCCACGATGGATGGATGGATGGAGCTCGGGTTAGGCAGGGAGGTGTCGACCAATTGTATTAATTGTATTATGTTGTTTCCGTTGCTGTGGTGGACTGAGGGAATGCATATTAGCTTGGATGTGGATGCTGCGATACATACCGGTAAGACCATGGGAATGGGAATGGAGATGGGAATGGGGTGGATGTTTAGGCGGTACTGGGTAAAGAGCTCCCTCTTTTTGTTTAATTGCCTTGCTTCCGGGAGGGTTCGTCAATATATTATGTTCAGCACTGCCCGGGTATCAGGGTACATACATACATACAGTACAGTACTCGTACAAGTAAATATCTTTCCCCCTTCTTCTTCCTGCCTCTTGCACGTGTAGTACATGATTTACAGGCGAACTACGGCATTTCGTACTGTATGTATGATAGCGATACTCGTGCAGCACAGGATTCTACGGTACTCCGTGTAGCTTAGCTGTACGGTGGGTAGGGTACTGTGCGAGTACTGTGTTGTACCTACCTGTGATGCTGCACGATACCGTACTTTGTTTCTTGCTTTCTTTCCCCTTTGCTTGAATCCGCAGGCTGTTTCCTGATATTTTTTGGTATTATTTTTATTTTTATTTTTATTTTTATTTCTATTCCATTCTCCGTGCCTGGCCTTCTCCCTCCTTCTTATCCTACCCGTCCAATGGTCGTTGGGAATCTAAATTGAGAAATTTTATACCGTGCCTACGTCTTTATTCCTTTCTTTTCGGCTGCGGCATGATTTCTTTTTCTTCCTTTTCTCTTCTTCCCCTTCGGCCCTGGAGGAATGAATAAATAAATGCAGTGGGCAGGTTTCTTTATTTCCTTTTTTTTTATGCCTTGATTGAGTGTGTGGGAGAGGAGGGGTGGCTTTTATTTTTATTTTTTCCTCTTTCTTTTCTTCTTCCTCTTTTCCTCTGTCTTGGTTCTTGTCATGCGGTCTTTGTGGTGATGCTAGAGTATGATTTTCCGGAGGAGGAGGTTCATGGAGGAGGAGGGGGAGGGAGTAGGATGAGGAGGCCGGAATTTATTACAAGCTATTTGCTTTGATATGAAGGGCCTGAAACTTCAGGTCAGGTCAGGTCTGGTGGATGAGGAAGGGATTCTGCTGCTGCGCCTGTGTACTGTGCAGCCTGTGCTTAGAGTACTTATACCATACCACACATATCAGAAGTTTACTCTCAGGATAAGATGATGTTTCCTTCTCAACGAGTGAAATTTACAATCCGAATTTTCACAGAATGAATAAAAGAAGAATTTCATGGTTTGCAGATTTTATTGATATCGTGGTCATCGCTTCGCTTTGTCTCTCGACATTTTATGTTAGTTCCCTTTTATTCCCTCTCTCTCTCTCTCTCTCTTCCCTTCACTTCCATTTCTAAACTTGCCCTTCACACCTTCACACCTTTTTTTACTTTCCCTTTCCTCCTAGTTGGGTTGCTGGGCGCGTTTCCCGTTTGGGCGGAAACTCCCATTCTCCACCATCCACTACAACACCCTGACCAACTGCTGCTGCAGCTCTCTCTGCTGTACTCTGTCCCTCCTCCCTCTCTCTCTTTCACTCCCTCTTACACTCTTGCTGCTCACTCCTCGCACTCCCTCCACCTCACACGATTTCCTTCTCTCTCACCCCCACTCACACTCACACACTCACACACTCTCTCTAACCTGCTTCTACTATCTCTCACTCCCTCTAGTATCTCTCTCGAGCGCTACAATACTCCCTTCGGAACCGACTCTCGTCTTCACTCTTTGCCTTCCTCTGCCCTTCATTGTTTGAAGCTTTCCCTCACTCTCGCTCTGCCCACATTTCTTCCCACGCTCGCTTTTTTTACCTCCCTCCCTCCAATTTTCCCTTGTTCACACCTCTGTCATCCATTTTACGCGGCTCTAGCCATTGCTCGAACTCACACCCTCGTCATTTATTGCACACCTCTCTCGCTTCGTTCCACACAGCATACGACCCACTACCCGTCATTCCCGGGTGGCTCTTGGCTGGAGTGTGAGGCGGGTTCTTGCGGGGGAGGAACAGGACTCTAGGAAACCCTCGTCCCTCTTGCTACTTATTCTACCGGCTCAGTTGGCTCGTAGACGGACCTGCTAGATCGACTACCGTTTACTTTTTCGGGATAAAAAGAAAGAAAGAAAGAACAAAGTCATGCCTGGGCTCACAATCTCTGACGGCGGCGTCACGCTGGGCGCTGCTCCACCGATTGTGGGCAACGGGAAGGGTGCAACTGTGGTGCATGGGCAACAGGTTATGAGGATCACTTTTGGCGGGAGCAATGTCCTGGAAGAAGTGCTCAAGCATGAGGCCGGCCTGAAGATAACCTTCGGGAAGTCTATGGTACGGGAAACTCCATCAGCTTGATGTTCTGCTCGTTTGCTGTTTGGCGGGATGGAGCGGGTTAATTTTTTTTAGCCGTCTTTGTCGTGGGTTTAGTTGGCTAACGGTTTACTGCTGCGTCTGCTTGTTGTCGGATTATTTAGAGGTTGTTATATGGTGACCACGCTGTAGAGATCCTATCTACCGTTGAGTCAAGCCGTCATGAATTGTATCGGGCCAAACAGGATTCGGGTGGGTTGGACTTTGCCGGGACCTTTACACATCAGCTTGAGGTTCGGGAATTATATGCGGATACCGCCGATGAGAGCCTTCGGGCTCTGCAGGAGTCGTATCGACGGATCAACCAGGAGAAGGAGGCTTCTACGTAAGTCTCGCTTTTGAGTCTAATCGATTCCCATTGGTTTTTGGGTTGTCGGATTCTCGATCTTTGTGATCATTGCTTACTCACGCTCCGGGTGCAGAACTGTGGTTGTAGATAGCGCTTCGATGCCACCTGCGGTGTCCGGAAGGCGTGCCGCTTACGTGAAAAAGGCAGTGGCCACTGGGAGAGGAAAGAATGCACGGAAGCCTGTGACGCAGCCAAAGTCCCATCCCAGCACACCGCACATGAGAGCTGGAAAATCGCCAGCCCTCAGTGAGACTGATGCGGCTGCCCATTCCGCTATGATCAATGCGAAGTTAGAGGCCTTGAGGGTCCCGTTAATACACTTGCTCGCCATGGGCGCCGACTCGGAGCAGAATCTTGCATCCAGAACGAGAGTCTCTGAAGATGTATGTCTGCGGATATTACAAAAGGTTGGGTATAGGAAGTCGAAGCTGTGGGAACTGGTGGATGTCAGCTACAAAGATCTCGACATCTGGGAGTTCCCATATCCATCACAAGCGAACCGAGAGGCAGCTATATCCAATTGCAGAGCAGCTTTCAACAGGCTACGGCTGCCGCGGGAAGCGCCCGAGTGGCAGAATACATTAGCCCCCGAAGATAGAGGGAAAGTCGATCCGTGTCCACCAGCCCCGCAGCCAACCAGGTCAGTGAAGCCTGTGCCTCCGCCAAGCATAAAGGTTACTGGGGACTCCACAGACCCGTCGCAAGTCTCGCCAACTGGGAAGAAGCTGAGCGGCGGCGAGTCAATGAGTAGATCCAGTTCGCAGACCACTCCTGCAGCAAAACCGGCTACGAAGGCAGGGCAAAAGGATTCCATTTCCCGAATAATAGGCAAGAAGACAACGAAAAAGCCTGCTGCACCCAAGGCTAAAGCAGCTACCGTGAAAGCCCCAAAGTCAGCGAATACCAAGGCCACCAAGGCTGCGGCTGCAAGAGAGGCTGGTGCCGCAAGCGCAAATTCGAAAATTAAGTCTGCAGAGCGGGTGCAAGATTCTGACGAGGACATTGAGATGGAGGATGTGAAGCTGTCGCCCGCCAAGCCTGTTGAGAAAAAGACTACTCTGGCAACAAGGCCAGCTCCGAGTCCAGTGTCCAAGGCTCCATCGATAGCATCCGCCCCAGCCTCGGATCTGGAGGTGGAGGAAACAAGGCTGAAGCCCAAAAAGACCTTGCCCAACAAAGTGCAGAAATCCCCTATTAAAAGGGCCCGAAAAATTGCACCTCCAAAGTCGTCCAACATTGCTGCCGGAAAGGCAAACGGGTACAAAGTTGCACCTACATCGAATGCAAGTGCCAATTCACTCTCATCGAAGGAGCAGATCTCCCGACGTAGCTCGAGCAATTCTCCGCCCAAGCCCTCGCCCCTGGGGTCGTCGCCACCAATCAATGCATCGGAGATGGGTGGCACGACGGCTGCTTCCTCGCCCTCATTCTTGACGCCGATCGCAAGGACGGCGACACCTGGTCGATCACCACTAGATTCGATTACGCTCGCTGTGAAGTCGAAACCGCGCTACATCCCGAGTAACTCTCCACCATTGAAGAGAAAGGCCACTTCAGCAGCAGACCGAGACCGTGAAGATACTTATTCACGACCAAATGGAAGATCGGTCGACCGGGAGCGGGAGCGGGACCGTGATAGGGAAAGAGAGAGGGAGCGAGATCGGGACCAAGAACGCGAACGTGAGCGTGAGAGACCAAGCACTAGCACATCCACCTCCTCGAGCACGAGCAGCAACAAACGTCGGAACATTGCTCCCGACATCTCGACAATTCAACTAGCCCGCAAGTTCAAAGAGGACTACGCACGCTACGAGAAGCTACACAGAGAAGTCCAAGCTATCACGGACGCCTTCAAGAAGAAGGAAAAGCTAGACACTGTGCTGAAAATGCACAGCGATCTGGAAAAGATGAAGGCGACCATTATGCATGCTGCATCCGTGCATTGAACAAAGTATAAACCTAATCATGGTTGGCCGTTGTTTCAGTTTCACTTTATTCTTCCCTTTGTTTATTCGTCTTCTTTACGGATTCTAGGAACCCCGCGCTTTTTATCCGTAGGGGTATGATGTCTTGATTGCTTGTCTTTTCTTGCCCTGCGGGGGGAGAGTGAATAGGATAATTAATCTTATCCTATCTCATCTCGTCCCTCCCTCTCCGACAACAATCTAATTCGAACCGCCCTCGCCACCCATAAAACCAAACTTTCAATTTCTTGTCATTATTGAGTTACGATAACGTCACCATATCCATTCTTCCTCACGTTTTACTATTCATCGTCATTATCGTCATTATCATCATCATCGTCATCGCCAACACGGAGTTATCGTTTTTCAATTCGTTTCGATTCAATTCAATCGTCGCTAGCACTCTACTTTTCTATCCATATATATATACCTTTCCCACACCGATCATACAAGTGTGGCTATTTTCTTCTTCACCCTTTCCCCAACTTCTCATTTTCTCTGGTGAAATTTCTTCGGTTTGTGCATGGGGTGTCTTGTCTTTCTTCTTTCGCTTGATTGCTCACTATTTGTTTACTTACCTTACTATCCTGGCCTTTTCCACTGTTCGTGTGTTTTGTCTTGTCCGTCTCGTACGTCCGAGTCTGAACAAAAAAATGGAGTTTTTGTATCTGTCTTTATTTTTGTTTCTTTTCCTCCCATTAGTTCCTTTTGGTAGCTTACTTTTCCCTGCCTATTACTTAAGAAAGGTTCCGGCGGGGTTGGAGAGTGTAATGAGTTGGGTTGGTATAGGCTGGTTAGTGGAGGAAGGAATGGTGTGAAGCGCAGAGGGTGCAGCAAGTAAACCAACACGATGGGTACACTGGAGTACGGAACTGAGGTATTTTATGTGCATACTATAAATTACTTTTTGTTTTTTTCCACTGCTTTAGTGTGATGTGGATGTGGTCGATGGGGTGTGAGCCCAGGCATGGGACGTCACTCGGACTCTGGATACGCATAGTACTAGCAAAATTGTTGTGACAAGGTACGAGGCCTACCAGAATCGGCCTCCCTTAGGGGGTCAAATCCTATAGATTCTCCCGGGAGGAATTCGGGGGGACGAGCACAAGGCGCGCATACAATCCGGAGTGCAATACATGTTTTTTCCAAATTGTGCATGTTTGAAGCGGACGAAGTGAGTTGTACCGCAGTGTGCTGTACAGCATCTCCCATCATGTACTATATGGCCACTACTTGGCAAAAAAGTGCAATCCAATCATCGAACACCCCCCATCTAATCATATCCCCCCTCCTCAATCATCACGCCTACCCCGACAACAACAGGGAATGTCTAGCAAGTTAGGAGGAGGGGCTCCCCGCAAGATATCCAATTTCCGGGAAGTTGGGTGGCTGAAGAAGCTCTCGGACTTTGGCGGCATGCGCGGGGGGTGGGGAAAGGAAGTAACTAAGTAAATAGCTTTGCTCTCCCCTCTCTCTCTGGGGAAGTCTGTGTGATTACTTGCTTATATATAATATAAATGTGGATTTCCTTTTCTTTCTTTATTTCTCTCCTCTCCTCTCCTCTCCTCTCCTCTCCTTCCCTTCCCAGGGCTCTTGATTGATGGATTTATGAATTGATTGCTCTCGGGGAAGTGATGACCCATGTGGCCATAATAATTATTGATTTGGATTTATCGCTGGGGGGGTTTGCTGCGGGGGGTGTTTTTGTCATGTGCCGAGACGGACGAAAAACGTGATGTAACGGAATAGTGTATTTTCTTTCTTCCTTTTCTTTCTTCCTTCCTTCCTTGCCCTCTTTGATGATTGTATTCGCTTCTGGCTGTCTATCTATTATGGGTTGGGTGGTTGGGTAGAGCTAGAAGGGAGAGAGAATAGAGATATCCATGTACTAGATGTCATCCGTATCATCAGAGGAGGCGTTGTTTTGGATTGTACTGCGCTGCACTGCCACCCTCCATTGTGGAGTAATATATAGGACGGGAATATTGAAACTTTTTTTTCCTTCCCACTCCTATTAAATACCTGGCAGTACAGTAGAAGTAGCAATCTCCAGTGGGTAAGGAAGGGTTCTGATAATCATGCGCTATTATGGAAAGTACCTTTTTCGGGCGGATGTGATTGTGTAATTATATATAGTGCGTTGAAACTTAAGTTATAGTACGTGCTATATAGTAGTACAATTCTTGGAATGGATGGATGGATGGCGGGGGGGTAAATCTAAGGAAAGGTAGTGGCAGAGTGAATAATAGTGAATAGGAAAGAGAGGGACATTCATGTAATGGAATGGAAAGAGGATAACCTAGGACATTATATTTTATAGCACTACTCAAGTATCGTCCCGAGTCAAATGTGGGCATTGATGAATGTTATTAAATTCCGTTCTATGCTTCTCCTCCACCTCCCCACAAGTCTGAGCACTTTCAGGGGCGGGGAAGAGGAGGGTTTCTTTTATTTTATTTTATGCCGTAACATGGCCGTAGTCGCTGAATTATACAGTACCTATCATATACCTAGATTACGGAAATCTTATAATAATTACACCCTTGGAAAAAAGTGGAAAGCTAGGGATTTGGTAAAAAGGATTGATCGTGCTTACATCCGAGGCTTTCTTTCTTTCTTTCTTTGAGAATCGGGCTGTGAGAGAAAGTGCACTCACTATATACCACCATTTTTCGGTCGTGACCTGGTCAAGTATGTGGGTGGATGGGTACGTATCATATGATAAATACCAATCAGCGCTTTGCAAGTACAGTACATACAAGCACCCTAGTGTACTCGAATCTGTACTCTACAGCACGGTAAACCCCACACTATCTATGCAAATACCAATACCGCCAGTGAACAGCACCGTAAGTGTTTTTCAAAGCTGAAGATGTAATTTTCAGCTCTTCCCGGGGGTAAGCCTAAGTGGGAAACACGGGGGACTTCTTGCGGTTAATCCCATGACACGTAAATTACCTGGCAGTTATCAGCTGATTACATTCTGTTTCTCTTCTAGTGATGTATATTCAGGTTCACTGAGGTTAGGTATTGTTGTGATCATATAGCTTGGATGAAAAGTACAGTTCATACTGTACTTATACAGGTAAATATAAATCCCGATAAATGTTATAGATAGATACTGTACTAAAGCAAGAACCGCAGCTACCGAACCCAAACAGAACCCTGTGGAAAACTACTCGCAAGTCAATCCATCACAGCACCTCAACATTTCTTGCTCCTCTCTTCTCGATCTCTCCCCTCCACTTCGTACACAACGTTCGCTGCTCAAAAGTCTGCCGTATTCTATTTATACGGTAAGACAAAGTGAAGCTTCAGATGGCGCCAGTAGGGTCGGCCGATTGTTCACCTGAAACAGCAGGGTTCGACGGGCCGAAAAAACAAAAATTCGAAACCCGGTTTTGCTCAACTCCCCTGCCTTGACCTCGAAGAGAGAAGGGGAAAGAAACAAGAGCTAGTACTAGTAATGCCTGGTTTAGAGTGGGTCGGGGGAGGCATTAACAAGTAAGCACATTAAGTTGAGCCAGTGTGAAAAGCTAGTGTAGGAGGTAAGCCCGAGTATTGGTACTAGCACAATACCGTAAAATCTCGTGAAATCCACCATCTCCGGCAGCCCCCAATCTCTGGGGTTTGAGTCAAAAGTTCTCAAGAAGGATTAGTGCTTTCCTGACACGGTATAGCCTGAGTCATTTGGCTGTGTTAGATCTCGTTAATCCGACAAGCTAAACCTATCTTGGGCTGATGTCGCCATTTGCTGGGGTATACGTGACAGACCGGAGATGGTGGATTTCACGAGATTTTACGGTACACATGGTGGTAAATCAATGCGCTCTCCTATAGATACTCAAGCCACCACCAATCAGCCCAACCCACAGCTCGAGGTGACCAGACACCTTACCACAGAGACAGGCAGACCACCAATACCGGTATGCTCCCATGCTGAGTACCGTAGCACCTACAACACCTCAAGCCTTCCCCCGAATAAATAGCCAGCCCCCGACAAATCTTCCGGAAAAAACAATACCGAAAAAGAAAAGAAAAGAAAAGAAACGGCCCGATTCCGGGATCGAACCGGAGACCTGTCACATACCAAGATTTTCCGTTCATTTGGGGGAACTTTTTTCCCGAAGCGACAATCATACCACTAGACCAACCGGGCCAATTTATTGGCCTTTAGCCGGGGATTGGGATTTTTGTTCTGTGTTCTGCTATGATAACTGTTCTGTGAATAAACAAAGAGAGAGAAAGGGGGGGGGGGGTTGCGGTGTCGTATTGGCTGATGGTAATTTTCCGAGTTGGTCGCGGTTGGGTACAGTAGCGTGTTACTATATACGGTATCATTCGAGCATAGCTGGGGGTGTAATGTAAACCAACGGTTGCCGGGGTTGCACGGGTTGGTTGGTTGGTTAGGTTTGGCACGCGAGCTCGCGATTTGGTGGGCGGGGATGGTCGGTAAAATACAAATGGGTCCTTTTCTTTCCTCTTTTTCCTTTTTCCTTTCTTTTTTTCCTTCCAGAGAGGAAAGAGGGAGAGAAATTTAGGAGGGGTTAAACTGCCTTCATTCTTTTACGAGTATCATACCGTATGATGCTTGTTCGTGCAGCGGGCCGACGGGAAGGCTAATCTCAGCTCGCCGGGAACACTGGCAGCGGGTCTGGGGCGGACGGATATATACAAGCAAACAACACCGTGCCGGTGTGATACTATACTGTACGATAGATGGCGCCGGAAGAGAAAGTGTCAGAGCTGGTGGGCGGGTACCGTACCGGTGGTAAAGCTAAAAAGGCGTCTTGGAAAGCGCTAGCGGCACCCTAATAAAGCTTCCCCGGTGGCTGGTGAATTCACGCTAATCGGTTGGGGTTGGACTACATCATGTGGAACAGTTGTGTTCCTCAAGACATTCGTAAGAATAACGTTATCAAAATTAAAGTACATAGAATCGGGAGGGGAGAAATCTCCTCTCCGCGTTTCTTCTCCTCGTAATCAGGGTAGTCTAAAATGTACGTAGAAATGAAAATGAAATGAAAAAAAAAGGGAATCTAAAAAGGAGGTATATATTATATCATGTCCAAGCCAGCAACAACGCCGCCAGACCCACTCCGGCAACGAGGACCAAGTTCCGCGACCGCGAGATGGAGTCTGCAGAAGAGAAAGTGACTTTTGAGTCCTCGCTATCGGTGCCGGATTTGTCATTGATCCAGCAGACGGTCTTATTCTCTGGCCCACCGGCCCCTTTACAAGCTGAATTGAAGTCATCGTCGTCGCCGGTCTGAGACGCGCTGGTATTGAAGTACATCATTATGTACTCCATTTCCATTTTCACGTCTTTGGTTGATGGGGGACTGTGATTTAATTGTCTTGTCAGTTTTATTTCATTTAATTGGAAGGAGGGGAGGGAAATAGTACCCGCTCCAGGTGCCGTTGTTGGCCCAGAGATTGATCAGGAGTCTGCCTTCCTAAATGGGAGAGGGGTTGTTAGATTGGGTCAATTGGTAATAGTGGCGGGGTTAGTGATTATGTGAGATGAGACGGGTACGAACATGTTTGGGAACGTTCTTGGTAATTTCCTTCATTACGGAGTTATCCTGGAAGAAGGTTGTTACAGACGGCGTCCAGTCGAAGCGGTGCTCTTGCATTTTTGTCCATGACTTCTTGAGCTTGAGCTGGAAGGTTGTGTCCGGGATGGAGCTGTCGGTGACATTGTCATACGCTTATGTGTTTAATTCATTTAGCCTGTGGAAACTAATTGTAAGGACAGGCAGGGGTTGACGCAGGGCCTCATACCAGGGTGTTGAGTGTAGCGAATGTTCTTGTCGCCATCTCTGGTCAAGATCTCTATATCCGTCTCGTCATTATCGTCCTAAGTGAGGCCAATTAGCACAGCTCCGATTCCCCGCTAGGATTGCAACCAGCAAATAATGAAGCACTGAGTATAAAAAAAACAAATGAAAACATACATAATAGAAAAAGAACCCAGAAACAGCTCCCCCATCCGTCTTCTTATCCACAACGACTTTGTATTTCGCCCTAAAGCTGCCATGATAAAAGTCCGCCCGTTTGCTATGTATCTCTGCGACGCTAACGGGCCCGTTGTCGCCCTTTTTGTGCCCCTTCTGCCGCAGATGTAGTTTCCCGTCCTCAATCCATATGTTCTCCGCCTCGTTCTGCCTGGCAATCACACCGGTGCTCGGGTCCGCGTCGAAAGCCCACGTCTGGACGTCCCAGTCTGGCAGTACGGTGGTGACGTTCGTCGTATCCGGGATTTCTCCGAAATCAGTGTGCATTTTGTGAGTGAAGAATGTGCGGGTTTGCTTGAGCATGTAACCACATTCACATTCTGCCGCTGTCATCAAGGGGAATAGTAACAGGATTGCCGCGGTAGTCGCTACTACAGGTGATGTGGATAACGCGGGAAACATTCTGATTTAGACGCGGCAACTGAACGGGATAAAATGCGGGAGGGATTAATGATCGTATATGATTTCGTATGGGTAAAATGACCGTATGAGCAAAATGATGTAAAAGCAGAGAGATTCGAGAAGCAAATTTTGGGCTCTCTGTTTTTTTTATGTACTCTTTGTAGGGAATGATTTGTGGGGACCTTCGGTAAGGGGAAAAGAGGGTGCCTTTTTGACTAGGTTTTTTCCTCTCTCCAATCTTCTAGGAGCACTTGCGAGAAACTGGGACCTCTTGTGGTACTAGGGCTGAAAAGCAGAGTCAGCGGCAAAATCCTAAGGGTGGGCAGAGAGAGATCCAGCTTCGTCCAGGAACACAGCCGCCAAATCGCGAAAGAGAGAACGGTCACAAAAAGCAACAACGAGCGCGAAAAGCAAACAGGAACCAATCGTGGAAGAGCGGCTAAACGAAAAAATAACACAGGGGCGTAACAATACCAGCTAGCAACAAGAATTGCGGAGGGTGAAAAAGCCAAGTAACCTCAATGATATAATTCTCGAGGATGTATAGGAAGAGACGGAGGGGAAGGGGGGGTTCAATTCAAATGTCGACGAATAGGAGCACAAAAGTCGGTCGGGGCCCCAAAGAAGGGTTCAAGAAGGGAATTAAAGGCTTATATACCTTTCCGCGGGCTGTGTCTTGCCCGTACGGTTCCAGCGGGCCTGCAAGTCCTGGCGCAATGGGCTGAACCAATCAGCTGGGGGTTTACAAAAGTAGAGCACCTCGTATCAATGTGTTGATGCGGAAGCTGCATCGGAAACGCGGGGGATCCTCGCAAAAACTAAATATGCACTGCAGGCTCCAGAAGAACTTCTTCAGGTACGCAACCGCCTGCTTGCCCGCCCGTCCGTCTGCACAATAGTGAGTCAATGATTGGCCTTGTGTCGCCATAATAGCACAGTGCGAAGAGGTGAACTGCACGGCACAGTGCTCGTACATAGCAACCGTTGGCTGGGGAAAAATGAAAGCGCTCGTACAGGAAGAGAGCGGGCGTCCGTTTTTGCATACAGCTACCTCAGATAGCTCCCGGGTGGTCCGGGCAAGGTGGTTCATAGGGCCGAAGGGGAGGGGTTGGCTGTCTCACTGGTTGGATGGCTTGGTGGAAATCAAAACCTGAGCCGCTGGTTGGTGTTGCGGCCGAACTTGGACAATTGGCCCTGTGTGACAGGTACCCGATTCAGTCGTTCCCTGTCAAATTCAGGGATAACACCACCAAAAATAGAAAGTTTGAGGGTCCAATCCCGGAACTTGTGCCTATCGATAAGAATCTCCCCCGGCCCTCCATTGGCGGTCGTAATAATTAGGGGCAGTGTTGAGGCCTTAGACGGTTGAAAGAGCTTAAAAAATAAAATAAAAAAGGGTATCATATCCACATTCCGAAATGCCTCCGAGATTCCGCAGCTAACTTAGCAAGTACTACAAGTACAAGTAGTACTCAAGTAGTATGTGCAAACACGGATTTTTTTGCCATCTATTTTGCCAATCCCTGTTTTCGGGCACTTCCTGCCTGCTACTTGTACCAATATATAGATTAAGTACCAGCACCGCAGCTCATCGTTCGCTCTTTACCCAGCAGTCATGGGAATTGGTAGCACAGATGAGTTGGACGTGCAGTACTTTACCGTACAGTACTCTGTTGGTGGAGAAAGAAGAAATGAGAAAAAGCCACGACACACATGGAAAATAATAATAATTCGACAATTATCATATTATCATACCCGGCATAACGAACCCGAATATTTTTCTTTTCGAGTCCGAATTTTTAGTGTGGGTGCTCAGATGCGCACAGATAATTTGCAAAGTTTTGCCTCCCCCCCCCCCCCTGTTTTCGGGTTCATATTTCCGGGCACTTGTAATTGACCAAAACTGGCTTTTCCGCGACTCGGAAGTTACCTGCAGCTTTTTGACAGAATCGCCCTTCAACTGCACAGTGGTAAGCTGCGGTGGTAAGCTGCGGCGGTGGTGGCATACACTGGTTCTAATGTCGGGATTTGGAAGGAGGAAGGCACCCGTAGGTAGGACAGTAAGCGGCTAATTAGAGCTTCAGGTACTGTGCGACGAATTGCGTCACGGGACATCACTTGCTGCTAGTATCAGCCTGAATGGCCAAGAGTGGTCAGGTTTTGGTATGTGCTTCTCCGGTCTCGAAATCTTTTACTCGAGTCATCTGAGCTACCGGCAGTGGAGAATGGATCAGTTCATCAATTCGTAGAAATCATGATCTTGGTACAGTCTATAATTCAATAATTTAACAAACTTCTATAGCTATATTAACGGGAAAAAAGGTGCCGCGGAGATCGTTATCTTTTTTTACAACAGGTTGAGGGGCAGAGGGGCGGGGACTGTCTGTGGTGGGTACCCACGGGCAAAAGGAAGTATGCCAGACGTTAAAACTACAGTATTGTTCCGAAATGCGCCACTGCCTTTCACGCTACTGCCGAGCAGTCAGGTTTGAGGCTGAAGGTATGTTGCGCTTTGTGCTACCCAGGCCTTCCAAGAACTCAAGGTCCTCCTTCCTAATCTTCCCACCAGTGTAAATCGCCTAAAAGCTTTATTAGAAATTTTGCGCTGATAGAGGGTTAAACAGTAAGTGGGAAGGCTTACACTTGGGATAGCGGTGAGGATACTTAGCACTCCTGTGAATCCCCGCGATTAGCACAAATTCACCTAGAGGATCGCGCCTAGGAAGTCGGGGTGCAAACCAATTGTCAAAACCATAGTGTTCCACCCCGCGATGTCCTTAAGGAATCCGGCTTTATGAGGTATCGTCAGTCCTTTCAGCCCCCAAAGAATAATTCTCATTTGAATGATTCACTTACACCACAAAGGCCCTACAAATGTACCAGCGGAAAATGCAAGGTTGAACAATCCATACTGTAAAATCAATCATAATTAGCAATCATATTTACAGGGAATCCCTCATTCTCTCTATTAGGTGCGCGTTACCCCTTGTGCATAAGCCCCGTTATTACCGAATATACAGGGGTTGTTTTCTTCCACCTCGTCAAGGAATAAAGTGATCTCAGTCATCAAAGTGGGCATAATCAAGACGAGCCCAATTCCGATCAAGCCAAGGATAGCGCACATCAGGACTATCTGGGAGGTGCTGTTGTGGTCCGGGAATCGCAAAAAGATGAAGAAAGGGCAGCAGAGAATGAAGCCTGCGGTTTGGACCCAGCGCGTTCCCCATTTGTCGCATGCCCAACCTATTCTTATTAGCCTTCTACAGCAGCATATGTGCTCGTACCCAAGGGAGCGACTCACCAACCAGGGGGGCGAGGAAAGTCGGGAGAACGATTGCGAGGAAGATCAGTCCTGCTCCTGTTGCGTTGAAATTGAAGAGTTCCCAAGCACGGAGGGGTAACGTCGTCTCCAACGCTGTCATAAACACCGCCTGAACGAGTGTCCCCCAAAGAGCCGTTAGGAGTCTAGGGTACTTCAGAATTCTGATGATTGGCGGCACTCTGCTGCGTTTCTTCGGGGCTGTAGGTCCTGCTTCGATGTCATTGGCTGCAGAGAAAGATGATTTCTTAGCAAGCTATTTCGAAGATATGTGTTACTAGGGGTGGCTCTTTTGCTCACAAGTATTCTCACTACTATTAGCGGGCATTGTTCCATTATCGGGCGTGTGGGCCCCCTTGGGCACTGGAATCAAGCGGCTTCCCTCGCAGGGTGATCTTGGCATGCGTGAGGGCCCGGGCGGAGATCCGGAGTCTCTCTCTGCTCCCGCCAAGGCCCCGCTGGCGTCCATTCCTGGAGAGGTCTCGCTGGATTCTTCGTTCTTGGGTAAATATTTCGCTGCGATCTTCTTCTCGATCAGGAGCAGTCGTATAATAATGTCAAGCGCTAGCTATCAAGCAAATTATTAATTAGCAAAACCCGATGACCGGAAGAGGGGGTTTAAGTTAGGCTCCGACTTACTAGGCCAAAAGCCATTGAGAATACTGAGTTAATTCACTGATTAGCTTGCAGGTTCAATAGATTTTGGTGCGACGGATATCATAAGATCCTACCAGCATAATATCCACCCCTGCCAATGCTATGTTAGCAAGATCAACTACCGAGGACGACCCACTTATGGAAGCTCACTTGTCATAAACAATACCGCCCAATAGGGGCGCCAAAAATATACCACCGCTCATTGCGACACTTTCGGGATAAACGTTAGCTTTTCCACTCCAATCATTTGTCCCGTCTGGGGGCTTGACAGGTCTCTAAAGAGCGGGATTAGACTAACCTCACTATCCCCATGGTCTGCGCGACCTCGTTTTTACCCACAGTATCGACAATGAGCGCTAACCCGACCGACCATACTACTGCGGCCGAAACTCCCTGGAGGAATCGGCCAATGATGAGAATAGTGATGTTGGATCCTACACAGAGCAGAACTGTTGCCCCGGAAAGTGCTAAAAGGCCAATTAGTAGCGTTGATCGTCTGTTGCTGCTTATGTCTGCAAGGTACCCGCATATAGCTGAGACATCCACCAACGTTAGCTTGTGCGAGGTAAAGCTTGATCTAGTGCAACAACAGGATAGGATGCGATGGGAGAGTTATAAAGAATTGGGTGGGATATTCGAAGATACGGGGGTTTGGTGGATGTTGAGGTATGCATCGTATGCCCTTAACGAGTTGGTGATATTTGGTGTTGCAGGGGATGATACTTACGAGATGCTATGAAAATGCCGCCCCCATACACAGCCAACAGGACCGAAATCCATCGTTGAACATCTAGCGAAACTATTAGAATTGATCGACAACAAATATAAGAGCTTTAAAGGGTTACCATTGTGGGGAATATTCGCTCGTTCCTCTAATGCAAATGGGAATACAGGAATGACCTAATCCAGGGTCAGCCGCATTCGGAACCCGCAAAAGTCCACAGGATCATATGAAAGAGCAGGGGCATACCAATCCATAAAGAAAAATATCCTGGTGCGCCAGTCCATTAGCACGGTAACTTCCCAATCCCAGGAACCCGTTATTGGGGAGGGGGGTACTCACAGTGAAGACCGCTAGGGACATTGCTGTAACGATAAATCCCTGACTGCTCCTAAACTCCAAGAACGCCGGCCGCTTTTCCCCATAACTGAACCATGTCCAAAATTTGAGGCTAAACATTTCCCCCGCGTTTCCCCTCTCTTCTATTATATTTCTCGATGTTGGATCCTTCAATATTTATATCTGCCAGGTTTCCTCACAAAAAAAAGTGTTTTGTCCTAATTAGGGTTGGTTCTTGAAGCACTAGTCAGCCACGCCAACTCTCCGAAGCCGCCCTCGGTATCAAATTAGGTTATTCGCCCACTAATTCAATCGTCCGGGATAAAGGCACAAAGAGACACTTATGACTTGCGCTGTCAAAGAAATCCGCGAATAGGTTTTTGCTTAAGAAGTGACTGAAGGGGTATGCGGGTATAAGAGCAGAAAGAAGAAAAGCAAAGAACGGGCCTAGGCTAGATCTGCTTTTGATTTCGGGAAGTAGGGTTCTTAATAGTCCGTTCGAGGGGAGGGGAGCAGCGAGTCAAGCTAAAGAAGTACTGCGAAGCTTCTGTAGTCTTATAATGAAGGTCTAAAGAGAGCCCTGGATGGCGGAGAATCCTTATATGCACTAAGGACAACGGATCTCCCCCAGCACGGTAAGCTGGGAAAAGTAAGTGCATCACCGGTATGCGGGGGACGGGGAAGGTGGAGGAAGTGAAAAGGTTCAATTGAGTCTAATTTTTTTACAAATGGAAATACCGGTACGACAGTCTACTTTACCGCATGCCCTTGCTTCTAGGGGCGGCATTCGATCTCTAGATTCCTATGATGGATAATCGCCTTGCTTTTTGCCCAGTGGTTGACAATATCCCTACCACTCCGGCCGCCAGAAGCCCGTTTTCGGGCCGGATGGTGGCCAATGCTTGGATTTAGCGGTGTTGGTAAGCCCTTGCGGGCGGTGGGGCTCGATGCTTCATCTGGTTGAGGTTTCTAAATGGGATCCCCGTCGCTGCAGCCTGACCCAATACCTTTTGAGAGTGTCGTAATTTTTAAAGCATGCTCTAGCGTAGTGCTGTTGTCTGATGTTATTCATCATTTGGAAAAAAAAGACCATTGTCCCCTTCCTCGCTTAGAAATTGCCTTTCTCGCATATCAGAGATCGATTCTGAATGGTTGGCGTGATGATGATGGCTTATCGATTGGTGGGAGGGCGGGGTGGAAGGTTTATCCAACTCGGGGTTTCCCGAAAGGAAAAAGGAAAGAAGCTCCCCAATGCGCCTAGACTAACGCTATTGGATAGCAATCGTTCGGGTTCTAGGAATCAGGGTCATGGCGATACGAGCACTGTGCTGTTCCATCCCTAATCGTGTCTCTGACTCGAACCGACCATTTGTTGCCTCTTCCTTTCTGGGGGTTTCCTTTCTTGTTTTCAGGACGGAAAATTCCAAATACCGTAAAAACTTTTACGATTCGCCATCTCAGGAAGAGGTGGTAGAGTCTCGGTTAGGTCGCAAATCTCAGGGTTCAGAGACAAAGTTTCTTGAGATGGATTAGTACTTTCCTAACATGGTATAGCCTGAGTGCTTTGGCCTTGTTTGATCTTCTCAGCTTCCCAAACTAAACCTATCTTGGGCTAATGACTCGGTCTCCAGGAATCCTCAGATGGCGAATCGTAAAAGTTTTTACGGTACCTAGTGATCTGCAACTAGATAGTCGGCTTACGGTATTTGGGTATTGTGCTCGAGTACTCGTACTAGCACTCATATCTGACAAAGCCGGATACGATGTGAATTTTGAAAATACTAGCCTTCCCCGCATGCCTTTTGCTATTGTGATCAGGCAGGCCTGGATGTGGTAGATCCAGTAGAATTGAGTTGGTTTACCCTGGAAGGGGCCGAGAGCAGAGCCGCAGAGAAGGGCACTACTCGAGTAGAGTATACAGGTATTAGTACACAGGGATTAGCCTATCATAAGCGATCGCGGTACTTGAGCACACCGGTCGAGTACTCGAGTGCACGTCCAGGGCCGGTTTAGAGTCAATAGCTTAAGAAACAACTTCATTTTGGATGAACACTTTAGAGCTTCCCATAGAGTTATCTCGACTGCCGCATAGTGCTCGGGCATAGATATGGCTTTGATACTCTAATTATTTATGATCGAGCCCCCCCGCTACTTGTCTGTTAGCATGGGATAAAGCCTAGAAGCCCTCCACGTGTACAGTACAGTACAGTAACGTTCCTTTTTAAGAGTTGGATTGGTAGACTTTTGCACTTCTTAGTCGGCGCCCGGGCTGGAGTTCATCCTGCGGAACGGATCCTCTCCGAGGGACTCTATCCACTGCAGGCGCCACATACGACTTGTGCCCCACGTGGGGCTGCACCCTGATCCTTGTAGGCCGGAAGATTACCGGTACTCGCAATGTCGAAGCGTTTTTTGGAAAGACTGCTACCGTGCTAACTGAGGAGAACCGCCTGACACCTTTACGTTGAAATAAGAAGCGGCTGAGGTGAAACTTACAATTGCGTCAAAATCAGAGCTATGAAAGGCATAGTCCTGGCTATAAAGAGTTCTCCTATGGCGTTTTATTACGATTTCGAGACAAAGCTGGTATAAAAATCTTATTTGAACGTACTGGCGCCGGGCGGTTCTCCTTAATTAATACGGTATTGAATACCACCAAAATTAGGCCTTTTGCTTGGATTTGGGCGGTATGCAATAGCAGTCTTTTTTAAAAACGCTTCTACATTGGGAGTATACCTCAACTCCACCTAAGTTACTAGTGGTATGGAGTATTGCGACTTAAAGCCGACACTCGAGCACATCCTCGCGAGGACCGTACCGTAAAGACTTTAGTGTCTGGCAAACTCAACGGGGGAGGATATATGTGAGCAACAGGACTGATAAAGTCTAATGTGGTTATGAGGTTGTGTGGCCATCAGCTAGTACTATATTACTCCCGGTCGAGAGTTCGCTTTATCAGGATATCGTCGGCTGCAGCTGCTTTTTTAAGAGTCTTGCGAGAGCCCTGAAAGACTATCACAGTGATGCAGGGCCAACCAGCCACAAGATACTATCATAGATTAATTTATCTTCGTGAGCCACGCTTGGTACTGTACCAGATATTATCACAGGCGCTTATACCGGCTAATCTCCAAGAAACACTGCACTCACCTTATCTGTGCCATAGCCATCGGGGACCCCTTAATGGGGGCGCAGGATCGTGGGCGGAGCACAGAAAGTGATATTTCATGACCCGGTAAGGAAGAAAGTGCAGAGCTTAGTTCGCCGACAGCGGACAAAGGACCCAAGCGAGATGATAAACTGCCGATGTTCTGGAAATGAGATGGTTCGACTACCGTATACGTGCCGAAGATAAAATGAGATAGCCCTGTTGGGGACGTACTGTACTAGTACTGTACCAGTGCGGGTAGGTCTTGTGCCTGCAGGTGCCCGGTACGTGGCTAAGAATAAACAGATTTGCTAGGTGCGGCGGAGCAGACTGTAGGGGATTGTTTGGGGGAAATGTGGAATCAAGAGCTTGCAATCAATCTCGTAAGACGCCTTGCAGTATAATACTTCCTACTATGTTTGCTAACTGGTGTCCCAAGTCTCAAGATTATAGAGACTAGTAGTCCTTGTGTAGCATGCGAGACCAGCCCTACCAGTAATAAAAACAGACTTTACGTGGTTTGGTTCAGAGTGGCAGAGCACCGTATATGGTGTTCAGAGGAGAGCATGGAAAAATACCAAGAATCATGGTGCTATGAGGATGAGCGTTTCCTTTACTTATCTATCACTCGAGTTGTACATTCTGAGTTGAAACCCACTTAACCTGAGACCCTCATATCTTGTTCCTTTCAACGAATATCAAATTAGCACTGGCCAGTTTCTTAGTCATTAGGCCATTGGAACTGGTCGACAGTACCTCTCTTCTTTGTATTTTAACTGTTGTATTCTTTAAATACCGACTTCAAAGCTAATAAAGTATCGAGCTCTCCAAATGTGATATTCCCATGATAACATTAATTTACTTAGCCAGTGTGATATCCCTTATTCAGGGGAGAAGACCGCCATTGTCTACAACTAAATTTGATGATAGATTCTACGGCACTAGGTATCAATAAGCTTTCATAGTAAACTCTATTCTTCTTCCCAGCTATTCCGCCAACTGACCAACTCAATTCCCGGTCCTCCGCTACTTTCGGGGCAGGGCGAGTGTCTTGTACTGCCGCGTACCAACTCCTTCAATACCACCGACTGCCGCAATTACTTTTGGTAGAAGGCTACTATTTTCGATAAGCCGTCTTAAGCCTCGCCCTGGTTATCCTTACGAGAGCCTGGCCTATGGCAGCGGAACACCAGAAACTTCCTAGTTGAAAGCATCGGGGAATGACTCTTACGAGCCAGGGGGATTTGAGAGCAGGTACCACCTATTGTCGGAGACCTGAAAACATAGTTGGATTCCGGTATGCGGATCCAGGGCCCGGTGGGACTTATATCAGGTAACAAGGAACCTCGAGGAATGGAAGTACATGGGAATTTGCTGACGGACCTTGATGTTAGGTTAATAGTGATATGCAACTGTAAAATCAGGCTGGAGGGGAATTTTTTGCCAATTTAGTTTCCTTACTCTCACTTTGCTGCAGAAAAATTGTCGACGCGGAAGCCAGAGGCTCTGCTCAAACAGGCTGTGTGCTGGCTTAAAGTGGTACTATGAGGAATAGCAAAAGCCTACAGCAACTAGAAAATGGTAATTGGTAGATGGGGGCTATGAATTTGTGTTATTGTCAAGATGCTACACACCATTCTTCCGCAAAGAGTGCCTCCATATATATAGCAGCGCTCAACCCGAGTCTGTTCTGGAATATCGAGTTCAGCTTCTTGGCTGGCCAAAAAAGTTTCTCTAGGAGTCTCCAGGTGCCGGGATATTCATGACTAGATGACCCGACATCCCAGAATGAACCAGGTAGCGTCCTACTGAAAGAGGAAGGACTTTGCGCATCACTTCAAGTCGAGGTGAATCATTATCATTAAACATTTTCATACTAGGTTGGAAGAGGCCACAATCCCGGATGCGGTGGACAGCAGCCCGGAGGGGCACATCTCAAACAAGATTCCCGAAGATCTTGTAGAATTGAAGCGGAGGGGTTGTAGAAGCTACCTCAAATTTTCCACTAACAGATACGCACCTAGATCCATACTGGCCTCACTGAATATTGATGCGGTCCGGCAAGAAACCAGGGCCCACTACCAGGGGCAAGGTCGCAACTCACGGGCCGATGGCTTGGGGTTGGGAGGTGCCTGCTCAAGTATGGAGCAGCTTTGTGTTGGATGAAGGCACAAAATGGGAGGGAAAAGACACCCCGAATTACCCCTTTAGTCTAGACTTCTCACTAGCCGACCCCCTTGAGCTCCGATGAATTGTGCCATTCCCTAGTAATCAAGGTCAGGTTGCCGGGACCATAGTGATCATATTTCTTTAATAATATTATCATATAATTGAACTAACGGCGAAGGTCTCCAATGCCACGGCTTTTCATGTTTTATCTCTCCAATGCCACAGCGCCCCCCTAATGCCTCAATATCTTATAGGATCGAACAGTAATCTAATAACTAATTTTTTATTTCTTCTTTTCTTTTTTTCGACAGTGCTAGATCCAGGAGACAGGAAAGTAAGCATGGAGGAAAGAAACTTTGCTACTAGGAGTGAGGCTCACGACAGGTACCCCCCTCCTCGACCTGATCGCGTGATAATTCTAATTTCCGTCAACCTCACTCCTAGCAGCAATTTTTCTCGCCTCCATGCTTACCTTCCTGTATCCTAGATCTAGCACTATAGAAGAAAAAAGAAGAAAAAGATTATTTAGTTGTCAGATTATCGTTCGATCTTATAAAATGTTGTGGCATTTGTAGGACGGTGTGGCATTAGAGAGATAAGTCCCTGTTTGGCAGGCCACTATTTTTTAAAAATGCCATTTTTCCTAAAAACTCCGTTTTTACTAAAGCTTAGGTCTCTTTGGCCAATAGATATAAAAGCTTCCATATCCAGATAGAGACTGCCATTCTAACTATTTTAATGAAAAGAAAAGCCCAGCAGGAGGCCTGCAGGTTGAGCTATGATATAACCAAAAGGATTCAATATTGCAATATTTCATTTGCAACAAAAATGCCATAAAGGTCAGAAAATGCCATTTTTCTTGGGTGCCAAACAGGGCCTGAAACATGAAAAGCCGTGGCATTGGAGACCTTGACCGTAGAAACAATTCTCGGGTTTACCGGAATTTACTTACTGGAGGGCGCTGGGCTCAAGTCACCGGGGGGGGGGATTGGGAGGGCTCAACCCTTGGTCTGCACCGGCCGACCCCAATGGCTAATGGTGGTGCCTCGAGCGGAAGCAATAAGACTGAGCCCAATGGCAAACTCCCAACATCTCTAACAATAGATATTGCCTTTGAGTTCAATGGCAAGCCTTCCAACTTCCACTCAATGGCAAATGTCCAGTTCTCTGTACCAAAGAACCAGAATGTCCCCTAACCATCTATATAAGGGACCTCCGGGCCATCCTCCAGCTCACCACAAAACACTCCTCATCAAATCTTCTATCATACTTTCCTATCGATATCATCCAAAACCTTTTCAAACTTCCTCAACAAGACATATCTAAACATCTTTCAGAAGAAAAAAACCATTTTCTACCACAACTTTCAACATCCTCTCACCAAAGTACCCTTCCCCAAATTCCCTTGCAACCCAATCCCCAAACTAACCCCCATCAGCGCAAAAATGGGCAACTTCAGCAGCAGAGCTGCACGTGATCTAAGCCTCGAAATCTCCAAAACCGACCAAAAGATCTCCGAAATCTACCTCGCTCACGAAAAAGCACTCGAAGAGATGCAAGCCACCATCACAAATCTCCAAAGGAAAGTCACCGAACACAATGAAGAGCAAGTCATGTTTTCCAACATACTCGATAATGAGATAGTCCCCGTCGTCGTCATTGCCCGGGGGAAGATTGCCGAGATCGAGAGGGATAAGTTTGGGGATATTGATGTGTACGAGGGGCAATATGATTCGGAGTCTGATTCGGAGTCCGAGGGTACTCAGTCCCTCGGATCTGAGGCTGGGTCGGGTTTTCTTGCGGCATTGGCTAGGATGGGGAGGGAGTGGAAGAGTGAGTATGTGGTGGATCGCTCTGCGGCGTCTACGTTAGAGCCTGGCGAGCAGGTCCAGGAACCGCTGAGGGAGGGCCCCGGCGAGGGAGGGTGGAGGGACTACCTGGTGAGACCGCGCATCGCGTGGCGGTTGCAGATTCTGATCCACCTGGTGCTCATTTTTTTGTATTTTCCTCTGGCTTGCAGTTATTTCTTTAATTAAAGTTGAATTAAACCTATGGAGTAGAGTGCTTGAGTTGGCCCGATGCTTGTCACCATGAATAAAAGTAAGCAGGGCATCGCACAAGTGCCAAACCAGTACGACAAACAGGCCTTTTACTCAAAAGGAACTCCAGAGATAGAATAGTCAATATCCATGTCTTTCGGCCTTAGTTCTGCAGCCAGCCTATCACATCGAACTCGGGAAATAGACTACCTACTCTACTAGTTCCCTTGAGCCCTGCTGCCCCGGACCAATATGCATCCAGCACTTCTGAAAGCATCCCGTATCCTCCAAGACCGAACGCCCTAGCTGGTTTTTCCGGTGGTATTGAATTCACCGAGTGAGATACTGTGATGATGATGCCACAAACCTTCCCCCTTTCATCTTCTCCCCAGAAGCTGTGTGCTGGCATCTCATATGATACTACTCACAATGCCGTGACGTTTGTAAAACGGACTACTATTGCATACAGCTAAAAATTAGCCAAGACTTAGAATTTCGGTAGTATGCCATAGCAATCCGTTTCAAAAACGTCACGGCATTGCAAGTACTCGAGTACAGCTTGAACTTTGATCTACGTAAGAGCTCGAATAATTAGTGCTCATGCTAAGGCGTCGAAGATTCCCTCTCTTGGATAGGGGGTGGAAAACACTGCGAAAACTGACCCCCTCAGCACCCCCCTAAAAAAACAAAAAGTGTTACTGTACTAGTAAAGGCAACCCCAACGCCCTAGCCCGAGTACCAATTATTCGAGTTCTTACGGTAGCTCTCCCAGAGCGGGCGTAACGAGTTCGATAGTTACACGGTAAACAGACTAGCCCCCTACTGTAGTGATAAACGCTTGACCTCTGAATCTGGCTGAAATCTTTGGCCTGCATGGCTAGAGTAGGTGGTATCGCACCGCCCAACATGGATTCCGCAGTATATCACAATAAATAAGGTTATCAACACAACGAAACAAAGTGAATTAGAAAAAGCTAGGACGGATCCCTGTCTTACAATGGGTGCAACTACTATCCCAGCATCAGATGGACTGATGCGTTGCACCCTGTTCTATCTCTAGGTTAAAGCAATACGGCTAGCTGATATCTACAGTAAGACGGTGCTGGGAAATTCGGCACCACCACTAACTGCAGGGCATAGCTGGATACTCAGGATTTTGGAGGGGAATTCCTTACCAGTATACCCATTCTGATCGGCATGTAGAGACCTCACGTTACCCCCCCCCCCACAGCAGCGCTCTCAGACCCAGTCATCTACCCAGTTTGGGTCTACTATTACCGTAGAGGCTTGAATAATTGAGCCGTGTGCTATGTCGTTGGAATTCCCTCTCTCAGTTTGCTGTGTTTTTTGCCCCCGTCCCAGAGAAGGAAATTCTGGACTTCATAGCACACGGTTCAATCATTCGAGTTTTTACGGTAGTCAGGCGCTAACCCTGAGACCTTGTGTCCTCTAGCTATGATAATTCAAGTTCCAGCCCAAGCTCAGTATAATAACTCCCTAGAGCTGGGCAAGCCAAGAGAAGAATACAGTGCTTAGTAATGACCCTTTCGCTGCTGCTGCTATTCCTGTGCCGGTTTCCTTAGGTCGCCGATTTATAACTTTAGACCCTATCTTAGTGCGCTATTAACCTTAGGCTTGCGCCGGACAATACACTCTATCAAAAACCCATGAGATAAAACGCTATATATTGACTACTTAGGATATATATTACACTATTAGAAAGCCTTGACACTGCTCTCGCGCTCCTCTAGCCCCACTTGGCAAGTAAAAGCCACTTCATAGAACTCATCAGAAAAACTTTGTTATCTCTATGCTCGACCCTGAAGTCCCTACAAAACAAGAAACAACCAGAGAAGAGTTTTTCAGAGTTGTTTAAGTTTGTCATCATATGAGTTGAAATCCCCTTAGCTCCCACATATTCCTCCTTTTTAACCATGCCCCCACGTTCTCCCACTTCAACCACTCCCCCACTCCCCCTATTCCCCCTATTCCCCCTCTTCACCCACTCCTCCACGTTCTCCTTCCCTACCTATTCCTCCACTCCCTCCCTCTCCATCCATTCCTCCACACCCCCCCAACCAATCAGCCGTGTTGGGGGTTTGCTGATTCGTGCTTCGATTGCCGTCCTTTTGGTTCCCTTGGTGCTTTTGTGCTTTTGTCTTGTGGTCCTGTGGTCCTGTGGTCCTGTGGTCCTTGGGCCCTCGTCGTCCTTATGGTCCTCCGGATGGGCAATTGTCGTTGTGTTGGAGTGTTTTGTGTTGAGAAGGAAGGAAGGAAGGAAAGGAGGAAAAAGACGGAGACATGACCTCCTGATACAGACAAACCGCCCTACCAACCCTACCCACAAAAATGAGGAAGTACTGCTATCATACCACGACACAGAAGTACGCCCCATTATCTGCCGACCGACCCCCCTCCCCCTCCCCCATATACCCCCCAAACCAAACCCTATCCTACTGCTTTCCTAGCGGGCACGGGAGAGGATGCCCAGGATACCTCTGGGACAATAATTTCCCCAGATTGGCTATCATACAATACTATTATCCCCAATCCTGTCTCTCTCCGTGACCGCCGGCAATTGGCAATTGTATTACTCGGGAATCAATTAATCTCGCATCCCGCTTCAGATATAGCGCCCGCAACTACTATAATTAGTCCTGTTATCCCGGGAACGGCGGTTCTGGAAAACCAACACACACTTCCAAATTACGAGAAGATGTCCTCGGGCTGAGCTATGGAATACACATTCGCAGGAGCCTATTTGAATTCTGCACAGCTGCTCGCAGGAAAATAAGACACTAACTGTGGTTCTCTAGCTTCCCTTCTTTCCCCAGCCGTCGGGCAGGGAAGTAAGGCAAGTGTTTTAAACAGTGAGGTGTACTAGCATCGCCCAGCGAGGTCGCAACCCCCCCCCCAACCTATTAATTCCGATGAATCAAAAGAGAAATGAAAAAAAGAGACACTCAAGGGAAGCATAAAGGAGGGAAACCAAAGCCAAAGAGCGCACAGCACCGAATAGCGCAAAGAAATAACTTAGACGCGTCGAGCTCAAACACTACCCCCTCACCGTAACACCTCTAAGATCTCCAGTAAGAGGTGACCGGAGAGCTTGTCAGATAGCTTAACTTCCGGGGTAACACACTGAGAGCACAGCACGAGACGCAACTCCTTTCCACTAGCAGCAAGAGGCCTCCCGAATACCGGTGGAGAGGAGCTCGGTACCCGGGATGGCTTACCGGACTGAATGACTGAATCGTATAGTTCAACTACAAAGCACAGCACTACAAAAGTTCCTAGATCACAATCGCAGAACATCACATCTCACTCGCCAATCAAACCCGCACTGCCCAACCTTTCAACCAAGTTCCATTTTCAGTAAAAAGATTCCTAATCCACTTCGCCCTGCCAGCCACCCAGTACCTACACTAACCTACCCAACAAACAAACCATCGACAAAATATATACAAGAAAACGAGAGTGCAGAGCGGAGCAGAGTAGGGCAAAGGTTCCATAATTAGTGATCAGAAAACGGCAAGAATAATAATAAGGCAATAGTGCCATAGGGAAATCACACATCATACTACATGTGGGTTGGAATTAACGAGGTTGGGGAGAAGTGGCTTTGGAGGAGAGATGCAAAGGAATGGATGGAAAAATGAAAAGGGGGGGGGAGGAGAGGAACGTGGTACGAGTGCGAGAATCCCGAATTGTAGTTGTCGTACTCAGCTATTCTCTAATCATATTTGTAAGGGTATAAGGGGAAGGAGAGGGGAAAGAGAAGAAGACCCAATGTAGCCCTCTGGTGTTGCCCCTAACAAGCCGGAATCGTAGAGAGAGAGGAAGAAGAGCACCAGAAGAGTAGAGTAAAGCACGCTAACTCAGATATCAGGGCGAGGATTGCTGTTGGCCAAACAAAAGAAAGAGAAAATAAAAGGAAATCCCCATACAACAGCAGGAGAAACACAATCTCCATCACCATAGATCAATCATATCATACCCGTACTAGTCAAGCAAGAGCGCACCTACAAAAGATAATCGGGGAAAAGAGGGGGAAAAATACATTTGATAAGAGTGGTAAAAAAAAAGAAAGAAAGAGAAAGAAAGAAAGAAAGAAAAAGGTAGGGGAGAGCAGAAAAAGCGAAAGAAGAAAAAAGGAAGCCATGTACCAGAAGTTGTAAATGACAAATGCCCGTAAACCCCGCGAATGCTAAAACTTCAATGCCATCCAACCAACCATTCTGAAACCAAATATTACCACTACCATCAACGCTACATTTCCGTATCCGAGACAGTACCCCGCTTCAATACCTAGTTGAGGTTTTGAGATAATCGTTGCGGAGGTGATCGTTGCGGAGGTAGTCATTGCGAAGGTTGACGAATGCTCCGGGTCCCCCCCCTTCGCTCAGTTCACTAATCAGGATGGTGGACTGTTGTACAAGTCGTTCTAAAGCAGCGACGGACGATCTCCCCATCGAAACTAATGATTCGGGTCAGTGTTAGCACATAATTACTATCATAGCACGGAAAGGCATACCAAGAATAGCAGAATTGAGTTCTTCGGCCACGGAAACCCGCCCCTCTTCATCCAGCAAGTGAGCGAGGACAGAATTTCTAGGATCCGTATAAGCTAAAAGACTAAAAGCCTCCTCTAGAGCCTTCCTGATCTCCGGTCTGGTGTCCGATGAGAACTCAACCCTCAAATCTTGCCCATACTTGACTGCAGCGTCCAAAGCGCTCTTTGTCTGATCCGCACCCATTCCTGTTTCGACGCCACCACTCCCGTCTTCATCTTCAACATCCATCTCCTCCCAACCAACTCCGGCACCTGCGGGGTCGTCTATTTCCATATCCTGTGCGAAAACATCAACCATAGGGTCACCATGAGAACCTCTCGAGCCGGCAGGACCGTCGTGAACTGTCTCTGCAAACTGCCTGATCATCTCCACCAATTTCCTACAACGTAGCCTGAAAAATATCGCCTGATTATTTGGCAAAACCGCGGGATAATGTTTGTTGGTGAGGTCAAGTGCGCGATCCACGTCACCTTCGAGAATCGCGCTCCGAATTTCTGCAAGAGCAGGCTGATATTAGGAGTGGAAGAAAAGGAGGTTGGAAGGTACTATATCTTACTTTGGCGATATATTGCATCTTTATCCTCCTTCACTTCTAAAGCTTTCAGAGCACCAGAGCGTCCACTGTCTAAGGCTCTAGCTTCGTTTTGGACATCATCAGAAAATGCCCTTGCGGTGTCAACATATCCGTCATGAGCAAGATATTGCGATACGAGAGCTTGTATTAGGGCAGCCTCATCAAGGGATGGGCAAAGACCTGACGTAGGGTGGCGGTTGATTTCGTCGTAAACTTTTTTTTTTTCATTCTGCATGTGCGTGTGAATTAGGGTTTTCTTTGGGAAAAGACCAGCAAAGAGAGGACATACATTCATGTAGTGATCAATATCAAAAACAAACCTCTCCTGCCCAAAATTGACACGGACGTGTTCCCCAGGTCTTTTCATACCAACTGCTGGGTATAATTTCCCCTTGATATCCCTGAACGCAGTACCTAATTCAACACCATTTTTTGTGAAAAAAGCAGTTCCGGTTCTGAAGTTTACACCACAGCCAATGATGTCATTGGTTGAGAACTGAGGGCCGTACGGCTTCCCAGTACCTTGACAGCAAAAAGAATTCCCATCATCACCATGATATCCCCATGATTCGGGCTCCCATCCCGGCAACCTATTTAGCTGCACTTTCTTCGTGCAAAACCCAACACCGATTAAACTGCGATTAAAAAACTTAGCATGCCATTCATCTCGCGTAGGTCAAACATCGACCTACCCTTCCTTCCCTTTTGAAACAACCGTAACTTCGTAATAGAATAGCCCACATTGTGGGGGCATAGGTTGATCGGCTCGTACGGCAGCAGCATCATTGTCACTAGCTTTTTGAGGGCCTACGATTCCAACAAACGAGGTGGAGGCCAAGATTAGCTTTGAAGAAAAAAAATTCAGGGAGTAAATGTGGTTGACGAGGCGGGTTTACCAATAAATTTAACTTCCATTCCATTGTTGAGAAGGTCGATTCCGGGGCACTTGTCGTTTTCATTCCATCTTGTAGGAAGTGGATTCAACGCATCATCATCCCCCGAAACATTCTCAATAACATCGTACACCAGTCCTCGATGAGTTTGCGAGGCTTTCCCAGACAGTGTCAAAGACGACGGTGGGGTAGGCAATGGATTAAAAACAGCGGACCGCGCAGCGAGCCTCTCGGCATAACTTGACTCCGCAAGGTAACTAGGGACAGTAGTAGGTTGCTGTGCTGCTTGGTTCTGACCCATGGCGTAATTATTCGACGCGGGAAAATTTATGGTGGAGCTTGGTGGATGTCGGGAATGTACCCCGGTCCCGTTGTGATGGCTGAGCTCCGAAGTGAAGCCAGAAAGACGAGACTGCCCGGAGAGGACCGAAGCATAAGAGCTACTGGGGGCCACGATGGAACGTCTGAGAGAAGATGAACCAGACATTGTTACAGCAGCCCGACTTGAGGCCGCTGGGATCGAGTTGGTCATGAACGGGCTTAAGAAACCTGCGGGGATGTATGATAGGACTGGGGACGCCAGAAACGGGTGCTAGGTACTGTTTTTGGACAATGATTCGGCCCTCGATCGTTATTAGACAACAGCCGTCCACGCGAGGCTGGGCCAGATTACGGATGAAGCTGAGTTGGCCAACCTCCGACGCGGTTGGATAAGTCTGGTTTGCGGGGCGAGAGGGTGCGGGGGATGGAGGGGGTGAGTAAGGCGAATTTTGGAGGGGGAAAAGCGAAGGGGTTGTTGTTGTAAGTGGCTGGATAGCGGGGCGTACGTACCGTTGAATGATGGATGATGATGAAGGTAGATGATAATCGTGGAGTTAGGGGTATTATTGACGCTTCGACCACCCCCTTTCGCCCTCAAGACTACAGACAAAAAAGAAAAAAAGAGAACCTGAATGCGAGAGCAGACGCTGCGTGGAGGGGGGAGAGAAAAGGGAGGAGGGAGGAATAGGGGGAAATTTAGTTGGATGAGACAAGCGGTTGTAGAGTTACTGGATGAGAAGGAGAAAACGTAACGGCAAAAGATACCGTTGTGCTCTCACTTGCTCTCACTCTGAAGATATTATGACAAGCTGTTGACAAGCTTTGTCGGCGCTGGTGAAGTTTCAGGCGGGGAACTTTCGACTCCAATAGGATACATATACATACCACCTCTGCAATTGACCTGTTTCTTTTCTTCTAATATAATGCTACCATTTTATCATACAGAACATCACAGACCCCGATTGTAGATGGAAGCTTGCGCGCGAGAGGACTCGGCACCGGTGGACAGATCTTTGCCCCGTGCCCGTCTAATATAGTAGGATAGTAGGGGCCCTATCACCTGCTCACAGTATCTTCAAATCCCCCCGCTCGTGCAATACAAAACCTCTCATATTATCCTCTCCTGCGTTCTAGACGCAGAAACTGATGATGTATTAGATCTGAGTAAAATGAGAAACTCGGCCTAAGATACCAAAAAGGCCCCAGGATCGGTGGCCCTCAATCGGGAAGAGGTGAGGGGAAAGTTCGAAATCCCACCAGGACAAGGACAAGCAGCAGGGTCGGGATTGGGGCTTAACTCCTGCACGACGCTTGTATGATACCGGTATGATACTGCATTTGTGCCTTCTGCCGCCACCATGTGGCGCTGCAATCTGATAAGCCAACCCCCCGACAAGACCCATTCGCGGCCGAAGAGTTTTCTTGGCCCTACTGTATTATTAGGAACACATTAGCTAATCCTAAAGCGTCTGTCATCAATCTTGATACCCAACTGCCCACTACTTCCCCACAAATTTCATTTTTGAAAATTGAATCGTGACACTGTCAGCGGACATTTGAAGAAACAAAAGAACACAGTGGTGCCTTTCAACCAGAAGTCTAATCTTCTCTCGGTCATTCGTGCCACATCGCGCTTACTCTACGATCGATATTAAAATCTGTACGGTACCTACTTGCGACACCCAATCCAACTCTGCTTCTCCGGATCTCTTGTGAGCCAGTTCAGCGCTCATCCGTCTCTTCGAAATTCTAACCTTCTCTGTATCCTCGCTTTTCTCTATTCCTCGGGGCATACTGCAAATACCAATATACACCACTGCTTTTCTGCCAGACTGGGGAGGGGAAAATAAATAGAAGGCATTGCCTATAACGCTCTTCAGCCAAGGTTTTAGATGGGATTAATGGGTGGGTCAGTCAACTTCTGTTGTTTCCGTGCTGTGGATGACTGCCGGGATGGGGAAAGGAAGAAGAAGGAAGAAGGGGAAATACTCGAGTACTTGGAGCCCAATTAGCTTGCCAGACATACGCACCATACCGTACATTGCATTCAAGAATGAAAATCCCTCCCGCTTAGCCCCATGAAACACCAGGCGATTTAGTAGAAATGGGAGAGCTGGATCGAGAATCTCCTCCTGGGTCTTATGTATTCCGAACAGACGAGGGGTGAGGATAGTGGTGGGAAGGGGAAAGGAAAAATGAAAAACGGGAAAAAAAGAGCGCAGGCTAGAAGGGAAGGCGGCTACCAAGGAAAAATGAAATAAAATGAGGATACAGTAGGCCAAACCAGCCTTAGGAAGTCAGTCGAGTTGCACACTTGACCTTTTTTTATTTTTCTATTTTCTCGTCGGTGTCGGCTGGATGGGAAGACCCACGACATAAGGATCTGCTACTTATTTCTCGTTTTATTTTACTTTCTTCCATACGGTACCCGGGTGACAGGCGAATATTCAGGACAGAGGCCGGTTTTCACCAAGCGGAGAGAGAGAGAGAAGGGAGGATGCTACGCTATTGCAAAGCAAGCTGCATACAGCTGAAATATATTCACGGGTAAGATGAGTGGGACGAGGGGATGGATACCTGGCGATAGCAGTGCAGTTGGGAATGGACATGAGAACGAGGACATGGCCAGGAACAAACAAACGGGATGGTGGATGTCATGGTGGAAGGCAGGATCACGAGAAACACGACAAACCAGTAGCACGCATCCAAGAGCGAGGGATAAGAGACCACGGGCGTTTATGCAGATACAGCCGCGTTCGCAAAATTCTTGTACCCCTCCTTGCACCTCAAGAACAATACCTATTTACAACAACGGGACAACAAAGAAGCCTTCTGATAGCTATCTTTCGGATATACCCCTAGGGGCATTTTAAACCATTATCACCACTTATCATACCGAATAATCAAGGGAGAGGGTTAGCAAAGCGTTTCTAATTACTCGTGGCACGAGGGAGGGTACGAGAACTTTGCGAACGCGGCTGTATGTGTACCTGTACAGTATATTACAGCACAGCTACAGGGAATGTTTCAATGAACCTGACGAGATCATGATCGTGATTATGATTACGATGATGACAATTGAAATAGCTTACCATACATAGCACAAGCTAGATCAATTCGGTTTTCTTCAGGCACGGTAAAGCATTTACTGCCTACTGCGGATGTCTGTGCGATATTGAATTGGCTATGGTATGTGATGTTCAGGTCAAAGTTGCCTCGTTTGCGGCAAAAGCCTCTCGAAGCTTTTGGTTTAAACGGATTCTGTAGGATATGTAAGCTTTCATATGTTCGGCATTGGCTGCAGAAGAGATGGAGGAAGGAAGCAAGAAAGAAAGCAAGAAAGAAAGAAAGAAAGAAACAGAATGGAGGTGCTCGAGTATTGAGGGAGGATCACAGAGAAGAAAAACATGGGAAAGAGGGGAGAGTAGAGCAGGTTGAATTGATGAGCAACGGATATTGTACCCTACCGGTAGTCCACGGGCACGATGAACAGCTAATACAATGGATCATGGATGGATGATGGGGGTGTGTGTGTTGCTCTTTCATCGTTTCTGGAGTAGGAGTTTTTTTCTCCAAGCGGTTACTCCTTGGTGTTGTTGCTCTGTTGCTTCCCTCGTTCTCAAATCTTCCCTTCGTGCTCCGGCTGAGACTTTTTGCTCAGCAACAACGGAAACCTTCACTCCACCCAGCCTTCCGCCGCACCACACCCAAAGACCCCAACCGACTTCGGCCCTACCCCTAGAGAGTTCCAGTGCTCACGGCTACCACCACTAAAGTAACAAGCACAATAATAAAATGCATTGCCCTTCCCACTCCATTTTTTCTTCTGCCTTCCCCTTTCCCACCCCCAAACACTCCTTTCCATTTCTCGACACAACACTCCCATCGCCACAATCATCACCACAATCATCACCATCGTGTTTCCTAATCTCGTTTCTGCTACTCTTCTCCGACGATCGTCATTACGGTTGTTCACATTTCCCAAACGAGGTGGACCCGCCCGGCCTTTCCTCGCCTCAGCTGTCTTAAATCAAAAGTAAGCACACCACTCTCCCTACGACGACGGCGAAGCAGCGACAGCAGGAAGCGGTATTGAGGATTTGAATTTTGAGACCTCTCATTTTGCTATTAAAACACCTTACGCTTTCGGCTTACACGGGAGCCTAGATTTTTCTCCACCATCGCTCGACATGCCTACCTCTACAGGTTCAGCCATGAGCTCCTCTCTTCCATCGCTCTCGCCTTCACCTCAGGAATCAGGTTCTACATCCTCATCTGGCGCTGGATTTGTATTGGCACCACCACCTCCTCCTCCACCAGCTCCTCCTGTCAAGGAGCGCAAGAAGCCTGGTCCGAAGCCGAAGCCGAAGATTCCTCCTTCAAAGATCGTCAAACTCAAACTCAAGCCCGAGATTTTAGCTGCTTTTCCTCATGCACCTGCTGGAAATGACAAGTCTGCTCAGGATTCGTCTCCTCCAACAGCGCAGGTCTCACCAGGAAGGGAAGGCTCCTCGCCAGTTAATTCAGATGTGAACCTAGCCCAGGTGCCAGAGAGACCCCGAGGAATCCCCGGCCCGAAGCCTGGGTCTAAGCGAGGAAGACAGCCGGGTGCATTACTCGGGAAGCCCGGGCGAAAGAAGACAAAGCTGTAAGTATCCACTATAGTCATGAAGTGATATGTGCTTGGAAGGGATGAAGGTAGCTGATTGCTCGATTTGCCATAGTGACCCCAACGCATCCCCAGCATCTTCGATGAATGGCATGTCTCATCATGCCAACCATGGAAAGCTGGGACCTAAGGCCAACCAAGGCGCAATCAACGCGCAGTTACGTGCTCTCGATAGGACCGGAAAGCCTTGCAAACGTTGGTCCAAGGCTACGTTTAGTTTAAAGTCATTCACCGGCATCCAATGGACTATCCCAACTTGGGGTGCCCCTATATCTGACCAATCGGCCCCTCCTACCCCACCAGCGGGAACGCGGATGGAGCAAATTTCGGCTGCTCCTTCGGTCACTTCAGAAACACCGGAGATCAGGGTTCATACCGATGTAGATGCGATGAATGTCGATAGCGAATTCTCCGGTCAACCGTTCATACCGAATCAGCAGTCGCTGATGGTATAATCTCGGGGGCGGGCACAAATAACAAAAAGGGGTATATATCTTGGGCACCGGTACTCACGCTCCCTCATATCGCTGACCATTCGTCGCCTACAATGTGTATTCCCGTGCCCGACTGATTACGTTTTGCACCCTGTAACAACAATAATTCACACATCGGCCTCCTTCTTACCTTTGTTCCCCCGGAGTGCCTTATTCTGTTGGAAACAATTAGACAGCTCAGCGCCACAACTTCTTCTAACCTTACCTGTCTTGCGTACTTCACTGGCTACTTAAAATATGGGATCAAACTGGCGTTATCCAATATCTGTTGTATCATTATCATCACTCACAAAACCTTTGCTCTTTTATTTTATTTCTTGCTTACCTTTAGCTTACTCGACCTATGTACCTACCTGTTTACCAAATAACTTCACTACGCCTTTCTTTTTCTTCCCTCTATCTTTCTCATTCTTCCTTTCTTTCTCTTTACTGGTACAAGTAAACTTGAATAAAGAGATTGGATATTGTCTTGGCGCTCGTGTCTTTCCTCCTTTTTTCTGCGCTTGGCTACCAGAAGTAGTGATAGCGAGCCGCAGCCTTGGTGCGTTTCCTTCTCTTTTATTTTTCCTTTCCATGTTCTGTTCTTTCCCTCTTCTGTTCCTTTTGTCTGTTTGTGGTAGTATCCCAGTCTATTTGTACTCGTAGGTTCGCGCTTTAGAAAGGGGGGATATGGTATATGGTGGTAGCCAACTTACTTTTGGGGTTCTCCTTTCCTTTTTTTTCTTGTTCTTCATGTTATGATGGGTGGATGGATTAACGGTATGTGGGAGGGACAAGGAAAGGGAAATGGGGGGAGGAAATACGGTACACAGGTTTGGTCGATAGTATTATATTTCTTTATTTTGCAACTTTGTGTGGGGGGAGTAATATACAACTACTCGTGTCTCCACGCCAAGATTGGGCACCTCTTTTGGAATAGTTTCCTTTCAACCCGTAAAAGGCATAGTGTTCGAGTTGTTTGAATGTCAGTAAAGTCCTAGTAGCCTGATATGAGAATGATCTAACAATTCATCACAATGTTGGATCATTCACAATATCTTGTGCGCTTGTTGCTGGAAGCGGTGAGGAGACAAACAGCGTGGGCAAGAGGTCCTATGTACTCGAATACAGAGGTGGGAGCGCATGCCTCAAGAACTTATATCAATCACTTTGTATGAACTCTCATGTAAATTTATTACAAGTCCGCGCATGTGGAGGGGATCAGGTTTAATGGTTAATGGTCAGCTCTGTGGTCAGAAGAATTTAATCTCCCTCGTTGACTTTAGATATTCGTTCACAGGGTTTTTCCACTACAGTACTTACTTGAGAAAAGCGGCGTCAGGACTTTTCCTCTGTACGGCCGGTAGAGGCTATTCCCAAAGAGGTGCCCAATCTCGGCGCGGAGACACGAGTATACTCGAGTACTGTTCACTTTGTTTCCATGCCTCCACATGCGCTGCTGCGAGTAAGTAGGTAAGAACATAGGGACCTGCCTGGGACAGAGGGAGGAAGCCAAGATATGCCTCCCTTACTGGGCCAGATCCTTGTGCGCCCTTGTCTATCATACCCCCTGGTCACTCGCCACTGTTGTCCCATTTTAGAGCCTCAAAGGTAGGCAATGTTATGGTTGGTTGGTATCGTATCGTGTTGTTTTGGCGTGTGAAGGAGCGTAGTAGTTGTGCGGTTCCTGTGTGCAAGCTCTTTACGGGCTTATCGCTAACTTGGTGGTTTTCGGTTGTCATGGTACATTTTCACTAGCCACAATACTGCCACAGGTGCACGCAGGGGTTATGGGGCAATTGAATAGTGGGGTACTTTTAATAATCTTTTGATTTTTACTTTTTTTGATTTTTTCCTTTCAACTTTGGGGTTCATGGTTCATATGGTGAGGGAACTCTGTAGTCGGAGCGGGCGGACATTCATCTTGGGTATTAACAGTAGGTTAACCTGCCAAGACTGGCATCTCTTACAGGTTAATGTATTGGCAAATATCAATTAACTGGCCTCTCCATGGAAGTTTACTGTAATTAACCTATTGCGGACATTCATCTTTTTTCCCCAAAAGTTTTAAACATTTTAAACCCTTATATCTCCATGAAAACTTGAGATATTTCTATTTTCTCTCTATTAGTGTATAGAGAATCACCCAATCTATCACCTAATAGAGCCATAATTCTCATTAGACTGGTGGTTGAAAATCCTTTGGTGGTTGAAGACCGACCATATTTTCTTGGCGAAGCACTCCGGCTACAGAGTTCCCTCACCATATACGGAGAGCACTGCGGAGCGGGGATATAACCGTGCCAAGGTTGTGGCTCCGCCACACCCCTCGATTGCTCGCTTGCTCGAAATCTTGGGCACTCTCCCAGAGAGTGCCTGACAGCTCAACGCCAGATTCGGCTCAACGACAGATTTCACGCAAATTCAAACCGAAGCCCCACCACACGAAAATAAAAGTTGTAAAAGAGGGGGAAAAAAAAGGAAGACATATTTGCAAAGACTTAAAACAATGTGTGAGGAAGCCAAAAGGACATTTAAAGCATTAGAGAATTTTCGGTAGTCGTTCGTAATTCTCCAATTCACATACAAATTGAGAACTGGCGTTGAGCCGTCAGGCACTCTCTGGGAGAGTGCCCAAGATTTCGAGCAAGCGAGCAATCGAGGGGTGTGGCGGAGCCACAACCTTGGCACGGTTACGGTAGAGGGAAAAGCGGGAAAAGGGGGATCAGGAATGGGGGAAAGTTGATTAACGGTGTGCAACGTCCGTCCTGCTTCCCGTACAGTGTTTCATGGGGTGTCGTGCAGATGATATCACGGAAACGAGTGGGGAATCATGCGACAGTGGGGGGCAACGGCAAAAAACGAGTTCAATAATAGACATAGGTTTAGTCATTTACCGTGGGCCGAGCACCACGACGGTAGTGTACCGTGCACCAGTCTCGTTTCCGTCCGATCTCCACCCAGCATATCAAGCCAATTAAAGTTTATCCAACGCCCAAACAATGCTGCCTTTTTGTCTCTAAAATAAAAAAGGGATCCTTCCGCCTCTCATGAATCAATCCTCCGCTTCCTTGTGACGGAGCATGAGCAAGCGCTTGTACTCCTTTGGATCCTTATCCCATAGCTCCGCTGCTTGGCCGTTTAACGGGCTCTTGCTGCGATCCTATCAGCACCTGATACCGGGGCTGAGACAAGGAGGGGGGGTAAATACTTATTAGGCTCACCCAACAAACTCTGCAAGCTCAAAAGGATGCTTTGAACGTTATACACAGCGCTCCACTTATCCTTCAAGATATCCAAGCAGATCCTGCCAGACATATCCACATTGGGGTGGAACATCGGGGTGGTGAAGAGCACGGTGGGTGGCGCCATGGGGTAGTTTGACGGGAACTCCAAAGAGAGCTTGAATGTTAGAGATTCGTATGGGGTTCCTTCGGGGCCGTTTATGGTCCCCGTCCACTGCTGGAGGTTGCCATCGGTGGGGAAGGCTGAAATACCCGGGGTTGTGGACATCATTAGTTGCATTAGCTCAGTTTGGAGCCTGGAGGTTTGGCTGTTAGTTTGGCTTCTGAGAGGGAAAGAGGTGGTGGGGAGAGAAGAAGAACCTCTTGGATACGGACTGGCCACCGTTGAGAGTGGTTGTGGACCTTCCAGGACCAGAGGTGTTGGTGGATTCAGCAGATTGATCCATGGTTGAACGGGGGGTAGAATAACGGATTATAGGTGTTTTGTCTTTATTTCCCTGATGCCTGATCTCTTGGTGTCGTGGTGGTAGGGAAAGGGAGAGAAAGACGAAAGGAGGGGAGGATGAGGTGCGGCGTAGAAGTAAAGGTCTACGAGGTGAGTTGGTTGTTTGATTCACTGCTAGAGCACGAGCGCTATGTAAATGTGCCAAGCTTGGTTGCCATGACAATAGAACAGCACGCAATTACAGCAACTGGCGCACAGGGCCCAGCACACCTACGGGGAAGTGGTCCGAGGTCTTGGGTCGCAGCCGCGCGCGACCCACTACTTATGATGCCCTGGAAATGGACATATCAGAGATCACATTTTGGAGCCTCCATTACACGATAATATTGAACACCATGCGAGTTGCCAATTGGAGTTTACTTTCGAGAGTTTTCTGTGTAGTACGATACGATACATCCAGTAATTGACAGGTCAACCCGATTTCAAATCTTAACGCCTGCAGGAAGTTCCACGTTCAGCACATCCACCCCTGCAACAATCTCATCCTTTGTTGGCATCATTTTTCTTCGCATCAACTCAGCGGATTGTGTCATGTAAGGGTCTTTTTGCATTGTAGCCACTGCAACAACATCCTGCCCTTTGGTGTAGTACGCAACGAATTTAGCGTCGTCGGCATTTCCATGGAAGACGATGTCATCGTAGCCTAGTTGAGATATTCAGTATTGTTTGGGCTGCCTGGCTCAAGAGACACAGTTATTACCTTTAGGTGTGGCGCCGCAGTATCGAAGCTGGGAGCCTAGAGCTGACCAGAATACTGGGATGAAGTGAGTTGGCTCTCCGTTTGTTGCGATATGAAGTGCTGCCTGGCGACCTGCGTTTTGTGCTACGTTCCAATGCTCTATGATGAGTTAGGACGGTGTTTCTGGGAGGGAGCTATGAATGCTATTTACCAACTCGCACTTTGGTGTTTTCATCTGAGCCCGGTCCGTTATAAGGGTAGGTTGCGATATCACCTGGGGTTATTAGCTTTCTGTGTTATCGTGGGGTATGAACCTCATACCGACGGCGTATGCATCTTCGACACCTTCGACACGGAAATATCCATCAACTTTCACTGATGCATCCCCCTCAAGCTCGATGCCGCTTTGCTTCAGGTACTCCGTGGCAGGAACTACTCCTACTCCGAGAATCACAAGATCTGCCTCGAGCTTCTCGCCGCCTTTCAATAGGACAGCCCCAACTTTGCTAGGGTTCGCTAGAGAAGGCTCCGCAGACTCTACTCCAGAGTTCATCCGGAATTTAACTCCCCTGTTCTCGAGTTGGTTCTGGAAGATCTTTCCAACTTTTGCCCCCACAACGCGTTCTCTGTAACAAATTGTTAGCCTTGGTCAAGTTTGTAGAGGGCGTAGCAGGACTCACAATGGAGTACCCTCCATTCCAACGATTGTGATGTCATTCCCCTTCTGTGCCAGGCAATTTGATACCTCCATTCCTAAACCAAGTGTAAGAATGACCGTCTCTGAGAATTCGGCAAAACTCACCGATGAAGCTACTTCCGATGACAACAACCTTCTTTCCGTTCTCCCCAAGTGCAGTGTTGATCCTTTGCACATGATCAACTCCTCTCAGCACAAATATATCTCCTAGGTCCTTGAAGCCTTTCATAGCCAGTCTCTTGGGAGTTCCTCCGGTACATAGCAAGACCTTGGAATACGAGAATTCACCTCCCGTCTTGGTATAGATCTTGTGGGCTTGGAAATTGATTGAAGAAACTTCTGTCGTGAGATGGAAATCCACTCCAGCATCACGGAAGTGCTGAGCATCTCGCCATTGTATCTTTTGCTCATCGGAGATCAGTGCTTTGGAAAGCTTGGTTCTGTCTATCGGCAGATAGCTCTCTTTTGTCAGAACTGTGATTTGGCCCTCAAAGCCTTTCTCGCGGAGGCCTTCGATCGCCCCCATGGCCCCAGAGCCACTGGGAAGGTCAGCCATGAAAATAGAGGTGTCGTAGGAGTTACAAACCCTCCAACTATGACAACATGCTCTGCTCCAGCAGTGGTAACAGGTTTGCAGCTAATATTTGGCTTCCGTTTGCCAGCTTTGATTGCCGCTTCAGAGCCCGTGATATAGGCTGCACCGTCCTTGACTGACACTGGGAACGCAGCCAGATGGTCCAGGGCGGGGGCGTCTGGGTCGTCAGCAAGCCAATCCTTATCCTCAGTAATAGCGGGACAGGAGAATTAAAACATACTTTCGATATCGCCTGAGTCGGTGTTAAAGCAAGCCCCATGCCAGGGACAAGTAATTCTCCCATCACCGGAAATCACACCCTTAATCAGCGGTGCTCCATAGTCTGTTTTATATCATGCACAAGGTTAGACCTCCCTTTATAGCCAGTCAAACAATTCACTGGTTCATACGTGTGCATTTGGGCCCCAAGGCTCTCAACTGATCATTAACTTTTAGCAAAATCACTTTCCCGCCCCCAATCCCCTCAACCTCCGCCTCGACCTTCTCCCCATCCTTCAGGTCTACATTGTCCAACTTGAGTTTGTATTCCTGAACAGTAGCCATTGTTCTTCGGGCCGAAATTGGCGGGGCGGGTATTCTAGCAAAGCTCGGCTTCAAAGTCTGTAGTGTACAGCGTATTCTCGAGGGAGTAGAAGTTCGGAGGAAAGAGGCCTGACTAGCGATGGATTGTGGTAAAAAGCGTGTGTGTTGCATGCATGGGGGGACACTTTATGAAGACGAGGGGGGAGGGGGGAGCGAGTATTTTATTACGGGTGCAGCAATTGCCACCAACGTGCAGAAGAGGAGTAAAATGTGAATTTCTAGGAGGAGTGAGGGGGTAGGGTGAACGTGTTTTGGGTGGTATGATATCATAGACCATCAATAGTGTTGCCAGAGGTTGTCGCTCGCATGAGGGCCTACGAATTCAATGTGTCGAGAGGAAAGGATGTGGCTACGAGGCTATTTTATGAAGCCTACGAAGATGCGGTTCTGATTCCTGATCTTCTTCTGATCTACACTGATGGTTTGAAGGGCGACAAGGGTACGGCGGTTGCATGGACAACCGAGGAGAGCGGGATGACTGAGGGCGCGAGGGCCTTTGCTACCCCCTCTACCTGGTCCATCGTGGAATGTGAGATTTTCGCCATTGTCGCTGCATTGCGTGATGTACGCTTGGACTTCGACGGCATGGTCATCATCTTTTCTGACTGCATCCCGGCCATTATGTGTATTGCGCAAATGGAACCTGTGGGTGAGTCGGCTGGCATGTGGGACGTTTTGACACCCCTGTTCAATCGTTTTAAAGCGGTCCGTATTTGCTGGATTCCTGGTCACCGTGGTATTGCTGGCAACGAGATGTCAGACACTAAGGCCAAGGAAGCGGTTGGCGGTGTTTTGCATGCTCCACACTGGGACGGTGTTGTGCTTGGACTTGGCCACGCGATGATTGCAAAGGAGCTGCGGTCGACAGAGTGGGCCCATTGGCACACCGCGGAAGGTCACGGGTATTACGGTCGGACCCCGAAGAAGCCCAGACACCTACGGGGCCTCAGCAGGCTTGATCATTATATCCTGTTGAGAATTCGCAGCGGTACGGGTGTCAGTGGTCATGATGGATGTCCGGGTGTTGATGATCGATTCCACTTGGTATCTTGCGACAAGTACCTCGCCAAACGTCCCCGTTTCCCGACTTTGTTCGATGATAAGCGGGTTCCTGGGTGGCGTGATTGGTGGCAGTCACATTTCAATTTGGGCTTGGGTATTCCGAGTGAACACAAGGACAATGACGGTGTGGTCACGGTGTGTGGCAATCCCTTTCAGCGGACGGTCACTCAGTTGATCAACGGTACTCTCAGCCTGTTTCATATCGGCACTCCTGATAGCAGATGCACCAGATGCCTGTTGAAGAGTTGCAACAGCAGTGACAAGTGCAAGCTTCCGCTCAAGTTTGCCGGTGGTGATGGTAGACAGGTTGCCCTTACATGGTGGCCTCTGACTGGCCCTTGTGGGAAGTGCGGTAATAAGGCCAATAGGGTCCGGGTTCATTTGGGACGGTCTCATAGCTGTGCTCTTTATTATTTCGTGCCTTTTTGGAATAATATTGTGGCCCAATGGGATGACTCGCCCATGATTGACCGGAATACGACTGTCTTACAGTGGTGGTCGAGCCAGCCTGGCCTTTGTGTTTGCAACTGGACTTCCCCTGCTGTTGTTGGGAACCATCTGCGACTACGTGATGGCCAGTCGTGCTTGGAACGTATTGTCGCCATGTTTGAGGAATGGTTGAGTGATGGTGGTCGCCCTGGATTGGATGAGTTGAATGTGGTTTGGAGACGCGGATAGATTGTTGGGTTTGCGAGATGGATGACGGTCCATGTGTTGTGATTTGTTATTTGGATTTATGTTTGGTTGGAGGGATGCGTGACCGGTTTGCCGGAATGTGGGCTTGGTTGTGGCTATGGCCTCGCTTACGGTAGTGTTGGATGGATGGCTATGGGAGGTGGATTTATTTTGTTCGTACCCTAGTTGGGTGGTTTATTTTGTGATTCCCGTGTGCTGGCCAGATACTCGGACTTTGGTCTACGAATCGCGCGGGTGGTACTTTTCCAGATGTACTGCGGGCTAGGCGGGGTTGGGACTGGCGTACTCCTTGGAACATACTGCCGTGTGGTTGTGCAAGCCCGGATAGGTAGTCGCTCCATTAGCTAGTTTAGTTATAAATAAAAGATATTGAATCCCTCAATTCTCCTACCCCGCTTTTCACCTTCCTATTCGGGAAGGTGTAGGTGGAGTAAAACACCACACACACACCAAATCAACCTCACGATCCTGACCTGCCCCTGAACTTGGAGCTTCATAAGGGTGCTGGAAAGGCAATTTCGCGAGACAAACACACTATTACCCTAGCGGGAATAGCTTGCATAAATATGCGCGAGGTATATGCCACCATAGGGGAGAGCATATATCCGAACCCAAGCTTCCTGAGTAGGGACTTCCCGGAGGCATCTGGGAGACTACTCA